>Ga0207657_10007646_pt1 | contig 11058 bp, 8 predicted proteins | sample KBSC33metaG_FD_184316 | JGI IMG/M metagenome (GOLD analysis project Ga0207657, IMG submission 184316) | Corn rhizosphere microbial communities from Kellogg Biological Station, Michigan, USA - KBS C3-3 metaG (SPAdes) (version 2) | ecosystem: Host-associated > Plants > Roots > Rhizosphere > Soil ... | reverse complement strand
AGGCGATGGGCGAGGTCGACGATCGCCTCCGTCAGCACCTTGTCGCTGCCGTCGCTGACCCCGCGCAGCTCGACCTGCACCCACGTCTTTTGCTGCCACAAGCGCCACAGGTCGACCGAGTAGCCTTCCAGTTCGCCCCTGGCGTTGCGCAGGATGAAAGGCGGATAATTCTGGTCCACCACCACGCGCAACGGTGCCGCCGCGAGCATGGGCAGGACGAGCAGGACTGCCGGCAGGGCGCGGACGAAGGCGAACATATCCACTCTCTGGGCAAGCGCTGTCACACGCGTTGCGCTATGAAGATAGCACAATAGTTCTTGCACCGTATAACGTGTCGAGCCCGTGCACACTTACTCGGCGAAATGCCCGGCGACCAGCGTGCGCAGCCAGTGGTTGCCCTCGTCCTGGTTGTAGCGCCGGTTCCAGAACATATTGATCTGCAACGCGTGTTCATCGAGGATGGCGACCGCATCGTGCTGCCGGCACGGTGCGCCGGGGCGGCCCCGCTCAATCCCGATGCCGGCCGGCGCCCGCCACGTCGCGTCCAGAGACTGCGTACGGACCGATGACGACGCCCACGAATCCACCCGCTTTCTGCGTCGACAGGAAGCGGATGTCGACGTGGTCGGCCAGGGTCGTCGTCACGTCCGCGTCGCGATAGCGGTAGCTGGCCTGCCCCCCATTCATGTCGATGACGAGCTCGACCCGCCTGGACGCGGCCGGCCTGCTTGCCACCAGCGTTTCCCGGCCGCCCTCGGTCCTGTACAGCGCCACGACGTCCTTCCCATCGACGCGCGCCAGGCCGAGGAACATGTGGTTGTCGTCGTTCTGCATGGCGACGAGGCCCGCGCGGTCGCCATCGCGTTTCGACGCGAAGTTGACCACGGTCGACGCGGTGGCGACGTGATGCTGCTGGCGCCGGCCGACGAAAGCGGGCACGCTGCGCAGGTCACCCAGAGGTCCGCCCGCGCGCAGCACCAGCTCGCCGCGTTCGACGGTGTACAGCGGTGCCTGCGGAATGCGAATCCCGATCCAGGCGGCGGACAGGGGGGCGTCGAATTCGTCGACATACGCAAAGCTGCCGCTGGTGGGAACCGGTGCCGGCGCTTGCGGCGGCAACGCCGGCTTGCGGACGACAAAGGGTACCGTCCTGCCCTGCTCCAGGATCAGCGGCCAGCCCGCCTTCCAATCGACAGGAAGCAAAAAGGTTTCGCGCCCGATATTGTAGAAATTGCCTGGATAGGGCCGTGTCGCCAGGAAGACGGCCCACCATTGCCCGTTCTGCGTCTGGACGAAGTCGGCGTGGCCGGCCGTGGTGACGGGATTCGCACGCTTCGGATCCAGGTCGCGCTGCGTCAGGATCGGATTGACGGGTCCCGGCCTGTAGGGTCCCGTGATGGCGTTGGCGCGGAACACGACTTCGGAGTGGTTGTCGGCAGTGCCGCCTTCGGCGCAGGTGAGATAGTAGTAGCCATCCTTCTTGAAGATATGCGGTCCCTCGATCCAGATCGGCCGGTTCGCGGGGACCACGCCGCCATCGACGAGCACCCTGGGTGTGCCGGCGAACTGCAGCGTGCGCGGGTCCAGCTCCGCGATCCAGATCGCGCGATGTCCGTCGTAGCGCGGCTGGCCTTCCGGGGCATTGTTGTACACGACATAGACCTTGTCGCCATCCCAGACGAGGGACGGATCGATCCCCTGCAGGCCCCGGATCGTGACCGGCTGCGACCACGGGCCGGCCGGATCGGTCGCCGTGATGACGAAATTCCCCGTGCCGCCCGGGCAGCTGGAACACGTGGTGACGATATAGAACGTGCCATCGTGATACGAGATGTCCGGGGCATAAATACCCTGCGATGCGCGCACGCCGGTGAAATCGACCTGGCCGGGCCGATCGAGCGCATTGCCGATCTGCGCCCAGTTGACGAGATCCCTGGAGTGGAATACGGGCAGGCCCGGGAAATTCGTGAACGAGGAATTCACCAGATAGTAATCGTCGCCGACGCGCGTGATCGACGGGTCGGGATAATAGCCGCTCAATATCGGGTTGACGAACTCGCCGTTACGCGGCCGGACGTTTTCCTGGGGCCGTCCCTGATAGGAAAACCGCTCGAAGCGCGCAACGGTCGCGCCGGTATCGCCTGCCGTGCCGGCTGCCGCCGTCGAAGTCGCAGACGCACCCAGGGCCAGTACGCCCGCCATGATCACGGCCCGCATGGAATACAGATTCATTGGTAGTCGCGCTTTTCATTTCTTGTAGGGCAACCACTCTATGTCATTAAATTCACCGAAACCAATGTTTTTTGTATATCGATCGATCCATGAAAGGTATCGATCGCGCCCGACGCCATTGGATACTTGCAACGCCATGGCAAGGCTTTACATTGGCGGAAAATCAGCCGGGTCCCTGCGAGGACACCGTTTCCTGGATCGGTCCGGACAGTCGATCCGGCTGGTCAGCCAGCGTACGGAAGGCTTTCGGCGTACAGCGGTACGCTTCCTTGAAAAGCTTGCTGAAGTAAGACGCGTTGGCATACCCGACCGCATGCGCAACCTCCCCCACGGTCGTCTCGCTTTTTTCAGCCAGCATCCGGGCCGCTTCCGTCAGGCGCAGCTTGTTGAGATAACTGGTGAACGTCATGCCGACTTCCGATCTCAGCACGTCGTTGATCTTGGTGCGGTTCATCCCGGTCGCCGCGGCGACACGTTCCAGATCCAGATCCGGACTCGTGAAATTCGTCGCGATGTACCGCAGGAGCGCAGCTTTCTCCTTGTCGCGGTAAGGCTCGAGCGTCAGCTGGCGGTAAGCGACGAGTGGCAGGTCTTGCTTGAGTTGCGTATGCACGTTCGCGCCCAGCGCGCGCGCCTGGGCGCGAAAGAACCAGATGGCGAACGCGCCCCATCCGGCCGCAACAAGACCCGCCAGCCAGCCGATATACCGGTAATCGCGGCCGCGCAGCGTGAGTTCGCGGATCTCGACGTGGGCCGGCAGCCCGCGCGGGCTCTGCGACGTTGTCGCGAACACGAGCCGTGCCACGCGGTCCAGCCGATAGTCCTGGCGCGCGAGGTCGCGCTGCGGCGTGTTGAACCACCATGCGGGGATCTCCAACCGCGTCAGGTCGAGCGACACGGGCGCGCCTTGCTCATTACACGAGAAATAGGTGGTAACGGGCAGATAAGTCAGGAAGTTGCCGGCCTGCGAAATATGCTCATCGTGGATCGAAGCGAGGAACAGCAGTGAATTGGCGGGCGAGCACCTGGCAACGAACGACACAGTGTCGTACGGCGACAAGTCGGCCAGCACCGGCCTGTCCTTGCCATCCATCGCCAGCAAATCGGCGGACACGTTCAGATCCGAGCCGTCCGCCGGCAGATTCAGGTCAAACCGCAGGCCGTCGTGTGCAGCCTCGTCGACATGGATGAAACGCGGGTTCCATGGAATCGCCGTCAACGCACGGCGCCAGTGCACCGCCCGGTCATTGCCCGCTTGCGGCGGTAGCAGCGACTGCGACAAATAGCTGCGCTCGACGAGTACAACAGCCAGCAACACATCCACGAGCAGAATGAGGACGAACGCGTACAGCGCCCTCCTATAAAACTCTTGCATATTGCGACATGGGTGATTATCTCCAATCGTCACCTCTTCCGGGGACGTCGCCGATATCATAACAGCCAACCCTTGCCGGACCGCAGTTTTACCGTCGGGTTGAACTTACACGACGTGACGAACGCCGCCGGTTTGCAGACGCATGCGGCATTCCTATCTGCCCAGCCGCCCGACCGTCAACATGGTCCCGGCACCCAATAGCACGGCAAGTGTCCAGAACACCATCGGCGTTCCCACGGCCGATCCGAGCGCGCCAAGGCTCAACGGCAGCAGCGCCTGGCTCGCATTGGTCAGCATCGAACGGATCCCGATCGCTTCGCCGCTGCGTCCGTGCGGCGCAGTGCGTCCGATGGCGCTCATCATCATCGGCAAGGCGCTCCCGAGCGCCGAACCGAGCGCGAAAGCCAATGCGAACAGCAGGGGCAAGGCGCGGAACAACGGCAACGCCAGGTAGATCGCCGCGGTCACTGCCAGTGCGCCGCCAAGGAGCCGCCACTCGGAGAACCTGCGCGCGAGCGCCGGAATGAAGAGGCGCACGAAAAACGTACCGCCACCGAACGCGCCCATGACCAGGCCGATGGCGGAGGCGGAAAGGCCGATCCGTTCACCGTGCATCGGCATCATGAAGGTGAACAGGTCCCAGCCCATCGAAAGCAATACGCCGACGACGAAGACCGCGCGCAGCGGCGCATGCCGCAACAGGTCGGCCATGCGCGGCTTGCCGGCGTCCCGCGCGGGGGCGGGAATGTCGGCCATTGCCTGCCGTCCCTTGCGGAGCACGGCCAGCGCCAGCGGGGGCAAAGCGGCCAGGGCCAGGAAGGTCCACGCATGCCCGACGAGGTCGATCAGGAAACCCGCAGCGACCGGCCCGGCGACCGTCGACGTCGAGTTCCCGAGCGCCAGCAGAGAATAGGCGCGGTGGCTGTCTTCCGGCGAGCTGCCGTTGCCGACCGCATTGTTGATCGCCAGGTACACCAGCATGAAGCCGCTGCCCAGCAGGACCGCGCTGGCGCCCATGCCCGCCAGCGACGGCACGGGCGCGAGCAGCAACCCCGCCTCGATCGCCAACAAGGCGCACAGCGTGGGTTGAAAGACGCCACGGCGGTCGGTCCAGCGGCCCGCATGCACCGACAGAAACATCGGCACCACCGCCAGCAGGCTCACTACGACGCCGACTTCGAGCGGGCTGCCGCCGATCCGGATGGCGGCCAGCGTCAGCGCGACACGGCCGCCCGCGAACGCGGTATGTGCCAGCACCATCAGGACGATCAATGCCGGCAACTTCATGCCGCGTCTGCCGCGTCAGATGACCACACCGCGTGGAATCGGCAGGCCGTACAGCGAGCCGGCATAGGCCGCGTAGACCGGGTCGTCGACGTTGCAGGCGTGGCCCATGGCCACCGACAGGTCGCGCCAGGTGCGCTGGATCGGATTGGTCAGGCGGCTGGCGTTGCCGCCGGCATGCTTGAACACTTCGGCCGCCGCCTCGGCGGCGCGGCGCACGGCCCGCACCTGGTTCACGCGCGCCTTGTACTTCATTTCCTTGGTCACTTTGCCGCCAGCCTGGACGAATTTGTAGATCTCGCCGATCTCGCCCAGCACGTGCTGGCGCGACGCATCGATGTCGGCCAGCGCGGCGCCGAGCGAAGCCATGTGGTACGGGTTCTGGGTCTGCGCGACGCCCATGCGCACGCGTCCCCCGGTATATTCGGCGAAGCGGTTGACCACGCCGGCCGCGATGCCCATCGTGGCGGCCGAGATCGCGCCCGGGAAGAACAGGTCGAAGGGAATCTGGTACAGCGGCGTGTCCGGCCGGTTGCGGGTGGCGTACACGCAGTCGTTCAGGTCCTGCACGTTGTAGGTGCGGTAGTCCGGCACGAATACTTCCTTGACCAGCACATCCTTGCTGCCCGTGCCGGCCAGGCCCATCACGTTCCAGGAGTCCTGCAGGATCTCGTAGTCGGAACGTGGGAGGACGAAGTGGGTCAGCACGGTGAACTCGCCGGCGGGACCGTTGTCGCTTTCCGCGAGGCCGCCCAGCACCGCCCATTTGCAGTGGTCGGTACCCGACGAAAAAGGCCATTGGCCGCTCAGGATATAGCCGCCGTCGACGCGGCGCGCCCTGCCGATCGGCGCGTAGGGGGACGCGGTCCAGGTGTCGTGGTCCTGGCCCCATACCTCTTCCTGCATGCGCCGGTCGCCCTGGCCGAACTGGAACGGGTGCACGCCGACCACGGAGCCCACCCAGCCCATCGACGACGCGCGCGACGCCAGGTCCGTCACGGCCAGGTAGAACTCGCGCGGATCGGCCTCGAAGCCGCCATAGTCCCTGGGTTGCAGCATGCGCACCAGGCCGCTTTCGCGGATCAGTGCCGCGCCTTCGTCCGTCACCCGGCCCAGTTCGTTGCTGGGCACTTCTTCATTGACGAAGCGTTCGATGTTGCTAGTAATAATTTCTCGTACCGGATGCATGCTGCACTCCTCTATGACGCAGTCTCACGTTATGAAATATCCCGGCAGCAGGGGCGGCCGGAATCGATGCCTGCCCGGGCGGCCGGGTCATTCCGACGCGCGGTCGCTCATCATCAGCGCGGTCAGTTCCTTGTGCTGGCGACGGTGTCCCCAGCTGCTGGGCTTGTCGTAGGTACGCGGCACCCACAGGTCATGGTCGACATTCAGGCCACCCCAGCCGTACTCGAGGCGGAAACCGGACGGCGTGTACATGTAGAACGAAATCATGTGATCGTTGCTGTGGCGGCCGAGGGTCGTCGTGATCGGAATCCCGCGTTCCTCGCAGATGTCGTGCGCAGTACCGACATCGTCGAGCGAGTCCACCTCGATCATCAGGTGCAGGAACGCCGCTTCCCGCGTGGGCAGCCTGCTGATCGCCAGCGAATGGTGGCGCCCGTTGATGTGATAGAAATGCGCTTCCAGCGGGCCGTCCCTGACGATGTCCGACGGGTGGAAGCCCAGCACCTCGCGGTAGAAGCGGTCGCCCTCCTCCAAGTCGGCGACGGCCAGCACCACGTGGCCCAGGCCCTGCTCGGCGGTGCGAAAGCCCGAGACCGGTCGGCCCGGGTAGAAGGGAGCGACCGTATGGTATTGCCCCCAGCTCAGTTCATGGCGAAAGCCCGACGGGTCCTTGAACCAGTAGAAGCCCTCGACCTTGCGTTGCGCGGTCTCTTCCGGATGCGCGCGCGTCACTTCCAGGCCATGGGCCACCACGCGCCCGGCGACGGCTTTCGCGGCGGCCTCGTCCTGCACGCTCCAGCCGATGTAGGCGATCGCATTGCGCTCGCCCGGGTGGATCGTGAGCCGGTGGGCGGCTTCGTCGAGCCGCAGGCGGACCGCCCCGTCGGGACCATGCCCGGCATGTTGCAGGCCCAGTACTTCGGGGCCGAAGCGTTCCCACTCTTTGTAGTCGGGGGATTGGACCCCGAGATAAGCAAGCGACTTGATCATCCGCTGTCTCCAGTTTTTATTGATTCCAGGCTCTGGAATATCCGTTCAACCCAGGCAAGACTTCACCGGGCGCCGGTCCGTCCGTCATGCCGCCAGTTGCGCGGCGACTGGATTGCCCTCGATAAAGGAATCGATCACGCGGTTGAACTCGTCCGTGTGTTCGAGCTGGACCCAATGGCCGCAACGGTTGACGATGTAGGCACGCGAGTTCGGGATCGTACGTGCCAGCGTCAGGGCCGAATTGAAGTGCACCGTCCGGTCGTCGCGTCCGTGCATCAGCAGGGTCGGCGCCGCAATCGTGGCCACGCGTTGCAGGTCGAGCCTGACCATCGGCTTGCCATGGCCGCTCTTCCAGCCTTCGATATGATCGGGGCGCGCGAGGGCGGCCCTGACGCGCTCGGCCAGCAGTTCGTCGGTCACATGCCGGGTGTCGAATGCCATGCCTTCGACGAACCTGCGCATCGTTTCGATGGACGGGTTGAAATAGGCGGCTTCGAGCGCCTTCACGCCCTCGCTCAGGCCGGCCGGGTCGAAGATGCCCGGCACGCCGGCCGAGGAACCCATCGTGATCAGGTGCGACACCAGCTCGGGACGTTCGTACGCCAGGCGGATGCACGAGGAGCCCCCCATCGAGTTGCCGACGAAGGCGGCCTGCGGAATGCCCAGCGCCTCGAGAAACTCCGCCAGGGCGCCGCTGTTGTCGCGCCTGTCGTAAGTGACCGACTGCGACTTGCCCCATCCGGGCAGGTCGATGGCCAGCACGCGGTACTTCCTGGCGAGCACCGCGATGTTGGGGTTGTAGTTGCTCCAGGCAGAGGCGCCCGGTCCGCCGCCATGCACCAGCACCAGCGGATGGCCATGGCCCGCCTCGTGGTAGTGGATGTCCCAGTTCCTGGTCTTGATTCGCTTGCTTGTGTTCTCTTCGGTCACGATCGCCACGTCTTCCTCCAGTCAGCATCAATATCGGTTGCGATGCCGGCACAGCCTGTGCCGGCGTCGTCGACACATATTAGCTGAATATAGATTCTAGAATCAATATTTTTATTTGCGTGTTGTCCGGCCGCGCCAAAGCAGCCGGCATGGCGAACTGGAGGGGAATAGCGGCGGAGAGAAACAGCGGCGAGAAGCGGGGCGCCCCGGCGGGCAATACCCCCGGGAACGATGGCGGGACGGCCGTACGGCGGCGCGTACGGCCCGGGCGATCAGGCCTTGGCGAGCGCCGGCTTGCGGCTCTTGCGTGCGGGTTCGGGCGCGGCGGTGGCGGTCATGTCCGCCGTCGCCTGCGCGACCAGGTGCACCAGGCTGGAAGCGAGCATGGGGCGGAATGCCTTGATCGATTCGCCGGAGGCACCGGCGATCGCATTGCCGTCCTGCAGGGCCAGCGTGAAGCCGCTGAGGCGCTCCGGCAGATCGGGTTCGTGTGCAAGTAGTTCCTGGGACAGGATCTTGCGCCACCAGGACGCGAACTCGGCGCGCTGCAACTGGCGGATCTTGAGGAAGCGCTCGCGTGCCACCTGTTCGCGCACCGATTTTTCCACGCTCAGGATGACGCCGAGGCGCCAGAAGTCCGCCGCGTCGTATTGCCGCTCTCCTCCGGACGGGCCGAAGATACGCCCGATATGCTCGGCGAAGGTCTCGCCCGGCAAGGGCTCGAGGGCCGCCGCGACCTGGTTGTGCCAGCGCTCGTAGCTGGTCTCGATCAGCGCGGCCAGCAGCAGGTCCTTGTTCTCGAAATGCCAGTAGACGCTTCCCACCGGCAGCTCGGCCTTCTTGGCCACCTTGGCCATGGTGGCGCCGCTGTATCCCTCGTCGCAGATGACCTCGAAGGCGGCGTCGAGGATGCGCTCGCGCGAGGCGGCGCTGGTGCGATGTTCGCCGGATCGGCGGGGACGGTTCGTAATCGTTGACATGGTGGTTGGGCGTTCGGCTGACATGGAACAAAAATGGTAACACGGGATATTGCAAGAAAACCCCCTGCAGGGCAAGGCGCGCCGGCGCGCCGCGCAGGCCGGAATCCGCGCGCGCCAGTGTCCATGCGGGTTCCGGGCATTCATGCCGGCGCAGCATAACTGAAATGATGGTTTTCGCATTGTTCCGCTTACCCCGATCACAAAAAATAGCATCGTCCACCGGCGCTGCGCGCCACCGGGAAACCCGTCAAGGAAACACATGAACAAACTGCAGCTCTCCGTGGCCATCGGGAACTACGACCGTTGCCGCCCCCTGATCGATGGCGCCGTCCGGATCGACGGCGTCGACCCCGTCTTCATGACGCTGTCGCCGGAAGAGATCTTCTTCCGCGCCTTCCGCGCCGAGGAATTCGACATCTGCGAACTCTCGCTCTCCAGCTCGACCGTCAAGGCGGCCGCCGGCACCCTGCCCTATGTCGGCGTGCCGGTCTTCCTGTCGCGTGCCTTCCGCCACACGGCCATCTACGTGCGCACCGACCGCATCACGCGACCGGAAGACCTGCGCGGCTGCCGCATCGGCCTGCCCGAGTACCAGCTGACGGCCAACGTCTGGGTACGCTCCTTCCTGCACGACGACCACGGCATCGCGCCATCGGACGTGACCTGGGTGCGCGGCGGCATTTCGCATGCGGGCCGGCCGGAAAAGATCAGGCTGGCGCTGCCGGACGACGTCAGGCTCGAGGACGCGCCCGACGGCGCGACCATTTCCAGCCTGCTGGCCAGCGGAGAGATCGACGCCTACGTCGCGCCGCGTCCGCCGGACGTGGCGCCGGGCACGCCGCACATCGGCTGGCTGTACCCCGACCCGGTCGCCGCCGCCAAGGATTACTATCGCCGCACCCGCATCTTCCCGATCATGCACATCCTCGGCGTGCGGCGCGAACTGGCCGACCGGCACCCGTGGCTGCCGGGCGCGGTGTTCAAGGCCTTCAACCAGTCGAAGCACCTGGCGCTGGAACACCTGAGCGACACGTCCGCCACCAAGATCACGCTGCCCTTCGCCGAAGAACGCCTGAAGGAAGCGCGCGACCTGATGGGCGAGGACTTCTGGTCCTACGGCATCGACGGCAACCGCCACGTGCTGGAAAAATTCTTCGACCACCACCACCGGCAGGGACTGTCCGCGCGCCGCGTCACGCCCGAGGACCTGTTCCATCCGGGCACCTTCGAATCCTTCAAACTGTGAGCGCCGCCATGAGCCAGTCCGACTCCGACCCGTACGCACGCTGGCAGGCCGCCCGCCTGGCGCCGCTCTGGAACAGCCCGAACGCCCACAAGCCGCCGCCGGCTCCCGTCGCCGCCCATGTCTGGCGCTGGCAGGACACCCGGCCGCTGGTCGAACTGGCGTTCCAGGAAACGTCGCCGGCTGCGGTCCAGCGGCGTGTGCTGCAGATGCTCAGCCCGCACGCGGCATCGCCGGCCGACGAATATACCTGCGGCAGCGTGCTCGCCGCCCTGCAGTGCCTGCTGCCCGGCGAGACCGCGCGCCCGCACCGCCACACCATGAATGCGCTGCGCTTCCTGCTCGAAGGGTCGGGCGCCGTCACGCTGGTCGACGGCAAGGAATGTCCGATGGAATTCGGCGACCTGGTGCTCACCCCCGGCATGTGCTGGCACGAACACCGGCACGACGGCAGCGAACCGGTGGTCTGGCTGGACGTGCTGGACGTGCCGCTGCACCAGCACCTGGGCACGGTCGTGTTCCAGCCCGGGCCGGCCGTCGACCTGCCCCCGACCATGCCGGACGAGGCCTTCGCGTCGCCCGGTATCGTGCCCGTCATCATCCAGGGACGTCGCGACCATTCGCCGGTGTTGCGCTATCCCTATGCGGATGCGGTCCACGCCCTGCGGCATGCGCCGCGCTCGCCCGATGGCGCACGCCGCGTGCGCTACGCCAATCCCCGGGACGGCGAAGGCGCCATGCCCATGCTCGACACCGCGATGCTGCAGCTCGACGCCGGCGTGCGCACGCTGCCCACTCGCACCAACGCCAACCTCGTGTGCACCGTGGTCGAAGGC
>Ga0207657_10007643_pt1 | contig 11062 bp, 12 predicted proteins | sample KBSC33metaG_FD_184316 | JGI IMG/M metagenome (GOLD analysis project Ga0207657, IMG submission 184316) | Corn rhizosphere microbial communities from Kellogg Biological Station, Michigan, USA - KBS C3-3 metaG (SPAdes) (version 2) | ecosystem: Host-associated > Plants > Roots > Rhizosphere > Soil ... | reverse complement strand
GAGGTGACCGACCCCATGAACGGCTTGTCGGAGAGCGTCAGCAGCGCGTAGACCATGTCGAGGTGCCGCGAGTCGAGCGGCTTGTCGTTCGGCTCGCAGATCGTCCCGCCCGGCGTGTCGAGCTGCGGGAACGCCTGCGACAGGCGCACCAGATTCTCGAAGTCCGCGTACGTCGCCTCGCGCCGCTCGAGCCCCTCGCGCACGAACGGGCACCCGTACACCGCGCCGAACGCCATGTGCTTCCCGCCGACATGGATCGTGTTGGCCGGGTTGCGCGCCTGGAGATCGAACTCGCGCGGCGCTTTCGCCACCTGCTCGAGGATCCAGTCGGGGTCGAGCTTGACGAGCTGCCCCTCGACCTTCTGACCGGCCGCCTCGAGCACGGCGATCGTCGGCTCGTGCGGCTCGGACGTGCCGAAGTCGAGGCCGAGCTCGCTGACGATGCGGCGCCAGCCGCGCTCGAGCTCCTGCATGGACGATTCGTCGAGGATCTCGTAGCGCGGCATCTCGTTGACGAGCACTAGACCTCCATCAGTTGTTCGAGGGCACGTTCCAAACCGGAGTCGCCGGTCACGCGGGTCTCGAGCGGCAGACCAAGCTTCTCAGCAGCGGCTTCTGCCTTCCGCTGCAGCTGCGGGGTCGGCGCCTGGGCGAGCCAGACGACGCGCTCGTAGTTGCCGAAGTAGTCGTCGCGCAGCTCCGGGTGCCGGTCGAGCCCGAGGCCGCGCCAGACCACCCGGTCGAACGAGCGCACGAGGAAGTCGGTCAGGTAGTACCTCCCCGGCTCGTGACGCGCGAACTCCCCGAAGAGCCCGTAGCAGTCGGGCCCGGCGAGACGCGGCAGGCCGTCGAGCGCACCGCGGGTGCCGCAGTCCGCGTAGCCGACGAGGTCGACGTCGTCGCCGATTGCGTCGCGGATGCGCTCCGGCCGATTGTGGAGCTCGGGCGGCAGCGGCCGCACGTCGAGGTCCCAGCCACGGCGTTTCGCGATCAGATCGATGTGCAGCGCGAGGGCGCCGCAGGCGACGATCGTCCGCCTCATCCCGGGAACGAGAGCTGGTCGATGAACAGGTCGTTGAAGTCCGCACGTCCGGACAGCTCGACGTAGGAGATCTCGTCGAGGACGGCGTTCGCAGCCGCGCGTTCCGTGACCGACAGCGCGACGATCTTCGCTCCTTCGCCGGCGACATTGCCGGCCGCGACGATCCGCGGCAGCGGCAGGCGCGGGACGAGACCGATCCTCACGGCGCTCGCGGCAGTGAGGTACGAGCCGAACGAGCCGCCGAGCAGCACCTGCGAGATCTCGCCGGGCTCGATGCCGAGGTCGTTGCAGAGGATCGCCCACCCGGTCGCGATCGATGCCTTCGCGAACTGCAGCTCCCGGACGTCGCGCTGCGAGAGGAAGACGTCGGGTGTGAGGTGAAAGATGTTTTCCTCGCCGATCTTCCCGAGACGCTCCGACGAACCGAGCACGAAGCGGCCGGAGTGGTCGAGGATCCCGGCGCCCACGAGCTCGGCCACGGCGTCGACGAGCCCGGAACCGCACAGGCCGAGCGGCTCGACGTCTCCGATCACGGTCAGCTGTACGTCGCCGTCGACGATCCTCACACCTTCGATCGCACCTTCGGCCGCACGCATGCCGCAGCGGATCTGCGCCGCCTCGAACGCCGGGCCTGCCGGTGCGGCGCACGCGAGCGCGCGCTCCGACGAGCCGAGCACGATCTCGGAGTTCGTGCCGACGTCGATGAAGAGCCGCGTCCGCTTGTCGAGCGTGAGGCCGGTGGCGAGCACGCCGGCGACGATGTCCGGGCCGACGTACGCGCCGAGCGCCGGGAACAACACTGCGGGCGCACGCTCGTGCACCGTCACGCCGAAGTCCGCCGCGGTCGCCTCCGGCAGCCGCCGCGAGGCGATCGTGAACGGCGCCATGGACAGCGGCTCCGGGTCGATGCCGAGCGCGAGCTGGATCATCGTCACGTTGCCGGTGACGACGATCTCGTAGACCTCGTGCTGGTCGACGGCCGCCTCTTCGCAGACCTCGGTCGTGAGCTGCATCAGCGTTTCGTGCGCCGCAGCCTGCAGGCGCGCGAGTGCCTCGCCGTCCATCATCGTCGCGCTGATGCGCGTGATGACGTCGGCGCCGAACGGCTGCTGCATGTTCAGCATCGAGCGGACTGCCGCAGGTTGCCCGGTCTCGAGGTCCAGGAGCGTCGCGACGACCGTCGTCGTACCGAGGTCGTAGGCGATCGCGTACCGACGGCCGCTCGTGTCGCCCGGCTCGACGTCGACGAGGAGATCGTCGACGAACACCGCAGTCACGTTCCAGTTCGACTCGCGGAGCGTGCGGCCGAGGGTTCGCATCATCTCGAGCGGCACGCGGAGCTCGACGTCGTCCATGCCCGCGAGCACGCGCTCGAGGTCGGACGTCTGATCCTCGAGCGTCGGCTCGTCGAGCTCGAGATAGCGCTTCTGGACGGCGGGACGCAGGATCACGTGCCGGCCGACGCCCGCGAGCGCAGCCTTCGGCCGCGTCTGCAGCGGCGGCACCTCGACGACCACGTCGTGCTCGGCGTTCGCGCGGCACGCGAGCCGCCAGCCCGCGCGCAACTCGTCCGGAGTGAACGCCCGCGGGTCGACGCTCGACACCGCCTGCTCGCCCGACGACACGCGCACCTTGCATTTCTTGCAGGTGCCGTGGCCGCCGCAGGTCGAGTCGATCGCGATCCCGTTCCAGCTCGCGCAGTCGAACAGCGTCGTGCCGGCCGGGACGCGCGCCTCCTTCGTCGCGCCGTCGGACTGGCGGAAGACCAGCCGGACGCGGTCCGGATGCGCCTCCTCGATGACCGGTTCCGGCACGCTCATGCCGCGGCGGCCTGCTTCCTGCGGTACGCCGCGATCCAGTTCGAGCCCCATTCGTCCTTGCCGAGCAGGAAGTCCGACGCGCGCACCGCCTCCACGACCTCCACCGACCGTGCGTCCATGATCGCGCTCGTCAAGCCGTGGCTCGCCGCAATCGCGAGGAACGAGCCGCCGAGCGTCTCGCGCCCGGGCAGGCCGAACGACGTGTTCGACGCGCCGCACGTCGTGTTCACGCCGAGCTCGTCGCGCAGGAGCTTGAGCGTCTCGATGAACAGCGTGACCGCGCGCGGCTCGGCGCCGACCGGCATCGCGAGCGGGTCGATGACGACGTCCTCGGGCGGGATGCCGTGGTCGCCGGCGACGGAGACGATCTTCTTCGCGACCTCGAGGCGCCGCTCCGGCTCCATCGGGATCTCGTCGTCGTTCGCGAGCCCGATCACGGCTGCACCGTGCTTCGCGACGATCGGCAGGATCGCCTCGAGCCGCTCGTCCTCGCCCGTGACGGAGTTGACGAGCGCCTTGCCCTGGTAGGCGGACAGGCCGGCTTCGAGCGCCTCGATCACCGACGAGTCGATCACGAGCGGCAAGTCGGTCAACGACTGCACGAGCGGGATCGCCTGCCGCATCAGCTCGATCTCGTCCGCGAGCGGGTCGCCGACGTTGACGTCGAGCATGTCGGCAAGCGGCGTCTGCTGCTCGACGTCGATCTCGATGCGCGACAGGTCGCCCTGCTGCAGCTGCGCCTGGAACTTCTTGCGGCCGGTCGGGTTGATTCGCTCGCCGATCACGCAGAACGGATGCGAGGGGCCGATGATCACCGTCTTAGACGGCGATTCGAGAACCGTTTCCAATCGTCTCCCTTTCGTGGCGGGTCGGGATGCCGAGCCGGGCGCACAGGCGTGCGATCCCGGCCTCCTTGCGAAAGCTGATCAGGTGCAGGCCGCGCACACCCGGCAGCGCGCGAGCGGCGTCGGCGAGCTCGCACGCGACCTCGAAGCACTCTGCCTCGGGGTCGGCCGCGCGCTCGCAGCGCTCGATCACGTCGGCCGGGACGCTGATCCCGGGCACGCGCTCGTCGATGAAGCGCAGCGCGTTCGGCGAGCGGACGAGGCAGATCGAGGGCAGGATCGCGGCGCGCTCCGTCAGGCCTTTCTGCCCCGCCTCGACCATGAAGCGCAGGAGCGGCTCGATGTCGAAGGCGACCTGGAGCTGCAGGAAGCGAGCACCCGCGCGCACCTTCTTGAGCGCGCGGTCGACGCGATGGTGGAGCGGCGGCGCCTGCGGGTTCTCGACTGCGCCGAGGAAGAGAGGCGGCGGCGGGTCGAGCCTGCGGCCGGAGAGGTAGCGGCCTCCCCGCATCGACTCGGCGACCGCGAGCAGCTGGATCGAGTCGAGGTCGAAGACGCGGCGCGCTTCCGGCTCGTCGCCGGCGGTGACGTCGTCGCCTGTCAGGCAGCAGATGTTCTCGATCCCGTGCAGCGCCGCGCCGGCGATCTCCGCCTGCAACGCCAGCCGGTTGCGGTCGCGGCACACGAGCTGCATCACCGGCTCCATGCCGAGCTGCTTCAGCGCGATCGCGACGGCGAGCGGTGACGCGTGCGCGTGCGCGGCGGTGTTGTCGGTCGCGTTCACCGCATCGACGAACTGCTCGAACGGCTCGAAGTGGTGGCGCACCGCGGCAAGACCGCCGCTGTTCACCGTCAGGAGCTCCGCCGTCACGATGAAACGGCCGGCGGCGATCGCCTCCTCAAGCCTCGACACGCCACCCCTTCGGTGCGACCTTGTCGCGCTTCGTCAGCAGGTTCGCCCACGACGAGGTGTCCCACAACCGGTTGTCGACCGGCTTGCGGATGTCGGCGATCTCGTGCGCCCACGGCGTCTTCGGCGCGCGCTCGACGGCCTTCACCCACACGCACCGCATCTCGGGCTTCACCTCGCAGTGGCCGTCCGGACGAACGCCGCCGCACGGCCCGTTGCGCAGGGACTTCGGGCAGTTCATCGGGCAGGTCATGCCGGTCGAGTGCAGCACGCACTGGCCGCACATCCGGCAGCCGAAGACCGGTTTCTTGACCGCGGCCTCGATGAGAGCCAAGGGCTTCATGCGGTGACTGCTGAGCGCCGCTTCTCGATCAGGTCCTTGGCCAGGCGAACGGCGGTCGATGCGTCCGCCGCATAGCCGTCGGCGCCGACCGCGTCGGCGTATTCCTGCGTCACCGGCGCGCCGCCGACCATCACGATCACGTTGTCGCGGATGCCCGCCTTCTGCAGCGCGTTGATGTTCGCCTTGAACATCGGCATCGTCGTCGTGAGAAACGCCGAGAAGCCGACGATGTCGGGCTCGTGCTCGTTGATCATCTCGACGAACTTCTCGGGCGCGACGTTCACGCCGAGGTCGTAGACGGTGAAGCCGGCGCCCTCGAGCATGATGTTGACCAGGTTCTTGCCGATGTCGTGGACGTCGCCCTTGACGGTTCCCATCACGTACGTCCCGACCGGCTTCGCCCCCGTCTCGGCGAGCAGCGGGCGCAGGATGTCGAGCGCGCCCTGCATCGCGCGCGCCGCGATCAGCATCTCGGGCACGAAGTAGTCGCCGCGCTCGAACCGCGCGCCGACCTCTTCGAGCGACGGGATCAGTGCGTCGTACAACATGCTCTCGGGGCCGAGCTCGTCCTCGAGCCCCTGGTTCACGAGGTCCTTCACCTCGGGGGCGTTGCCGACGAGTGTGTTGTCGTACAGCGCCTGCAGGATCTCTTCGTGCGTCATGCCGCTCCTCTGTGTTCTGCGCCGAGGCGCTCGGACAGGAACTGCGCCTGCTCGACGAGCGCGGGTGCGAGCTCGGCGATGCGGTCGCGGGTCAGGCGAATGGTCGGGCCGGAGATGGAAAGCGCGGCGACGGCGACGCCGTCGGGGCCGAACACGGGGGCCGCGAGCGCGGCCAGGCCGCGCTCGAGCTCGTCGACGGCGACCGCGTAGCCCTGCGCGCGGATCGCGCGCGCGTCGGCGGGCCGCTCGGTCGAGAACGCGTGCAGCACCTTGCCGTTCGCGGTCGACTCGTAGGGCACGCGGCGGCCGATCCAGTTCGTGCCGCCGACGAAGTGGCGCGAGTCCTCCTGCGCGAGGTGCTCGACGCCGAGCGGCGTCGGCACGCCGAGGTTGATCGTCTCGCCGGAGAGATCGGCGAGCGCCCGCAGCGCCGGTGCGGCGAGCTCGACGAGGCCTGCACTCGTGTCGCGGTGTGCGAACCGGAGCAGGACCGGCCCGGGCGCCACGCGGCGGTCGCCGGCGCGCTGGACGAGGCCGCGGCGCTCGAGCGCGCCGACGAGTCGGGACGTGGTGCTCTTCGGGAGGCCGGTGCCGGCGGCGAGCTCACCGACCCCGAGCGGACGGTGCGACTCGACGACGCGCGCGAGCAGCTCGGCTGCGCGGTCGATCGCCTGCGTGCCCGTTTCGGTTGGCACAGCCCATATGGTGGAACATCTGTTCCACGTTTGTCAAGGTCGCGGATGGAGCGCGAATCAACCCACGGTCAACCCTGGGGTCGACGACGCGACGTCCGCCCGGCCGGACACTGGCTGCATGACCACTACCGATTACCTCATCAGCGCCGCGCTCATCCTCGTCGTCGTCCGGCAGATCCGCGGCAAGCGCCTCGCAGGCGCGTCCTTGTACGTCCCGCTCGCGCTCGTCGGCTATGCCTCCGTCAAATACCTGCACGGCCTCCCCACCCAGGGGAACGACCTGGGATTGGTGGCGTTGTGCCTGGCCGCCGGCCTCACACTCGGGATCCTCTGTGGGCTCTTCACCCTCGTGTACCCGGACGGCGGTGGCGTGGCGTATGCGCGCGCGACCGGCATCGCGGCCGCCCTGTGGGTGGTCGGGATCAGCGGCCGGCTCGCGTTCGGGTACTACGCAGAGCACGGCGGGGGTCCGACGATCGCGCGCTTCTCGCACGCCCACTCCCTGACGCCGCAGGCGTGGCCGACGGCGCTGATCCTGATGGCGCTCGCGGAAGTCGTCAGCCGCACCGTCGTTCTGATCGCTCGCAGCCGCCGGCTCCCGGCGGCTGCGATCATCTGAGCGCGTGAGAAACGACGCTCCGCTTCGCTTCGCCTTTCGGCTCGGATGGCTCGTCGTGCTGGTGATCGCCGTCGCGGCGAACGCGTCGAATCGCGTCGTCGCCATCCCGCTGCTCGCTGCTGCAGCCGGCGCATGGGTCGTTTGGGTGCGCGCGCGAAGAGAAGGGCAGGTCGCGGTCGCGATCGTCGTGATCGGCGCGGCCGGCGGAACGCTGGCGTTCTGGACAACGGTCGCGCTCGGCTTCGTCGCGATTGCAGCGATTGCGGCGGGCTCGACGTTCGCTCTGAGGCGCGCTGTGCCGCTCGCCCTCGTCGGACCGGCCGTTCTCGTAGCCACATTCGCAGCCGGTGGCTGGGCAACCGGCGTAGTCGCAGGTGGTGTAGCGGGAGGTCTCGCAGGGCTCGTCGGCGGCGTCGCGAGACGGCAGGCGCGAGAGCGGGAAGCACAGCAAGCGCGGACGCACCTCGCCCGCGAGCTTCACGACGTTCTTGCACACACGCTCGCAGCCCTTGCCATCCAGCTCGAGGCCGCCGAGGCCGTCTTGGACTCAGGCGACACCGCGCGACTGAGGGACCTCGTGCTGCGGAGCAGACAGCTCGTGACGAACGGCATCGAGGAGACGGCGCAGGCTGTCCGGGCGCTGCGCGACGAGCCGGTGGCGATCGTCGACCGGCTCGAGGAGCTCCTCGCAGGCGAGATTCCGCTGCAGGTAGACGGCACGCCGCGGGAACTTCCTGCGGGCGCCGGGCTCGCGCTCTACCGCGCCGCCCAAGAAGGCTTGACGAACGCCCGAAAGCACGCGCCGGGCGCGGCGACCGAAGTGTCCCTGGCGTTCGGCCGCAGCTCGACGACGGTGCGCGTCCGAAACGGCGAGTGCCCCGCGCCACCCGCGAATGCGCCGGGCTCCGGGCTCGGGCTGCAGGGGCTTCGCGAGCGGCTCGAGCTCGCGGGCGGGCGGCTCGACGCGGGCAGAGCGGGAGACGGATTCGTCGTCGAGGCGACGGTGCCCGCGTGAAGGTCGTCGTCGCCGACGACCAGACGGTCGTGCGCGAAGGGCTGGTCACGATCCTGGAGCTGATGCCCGGGGTCGAGGTGGTCGGTGCGGCGTCGGACGGTGCGCAGGCGATCGAGCTCGTCGCCCTCTGGTCGCCGGACGTGGTGCTGATGGATCTCCGCATGCCGCGGGTCGACGGCGTGGAGGCGACCAGGCGGATACGCGATGACCACCCGCGCACGCAGGTCGTCGTGCTGACGACGCATGCCGACGACGAGTCGATTCTCGGGGCGCTCGCCGCGGGCGCGATCGGATACCTGACGAAGAACGCGTCGCGCGAGGACATCCGCCGGGCGCTCGAATCGGCCGCCGCGGGGCACGCGCACCTTGATCAGGCCGCGGCTGCAACGGTGCTCGGCGCGGCGACCGCGGTTCCCCGCGCATCGGCGGAGCCGCCCGACGGGCTCACGCACCGCGAGGTCGACGTCCTTCGCCTCATCGCCGCCGGCAGGTCGAACAAGGAGATCGCGGCAGAGCTCTTCCTCGGCGAGGCGACCGTGAAGACGCACGTGAACCGGATCTTCGCGAAGACGAAGAGCCGCGACCGGGCGCAGGCGGTCGCATACGCGCACCGACACGGGCTGGCGGGCTGATGGTGGAGATCCGTCCCGCCGTCGATACCGACGCCGAAGGCGCTGCAGCGATCCTGCGAGAGGTCGACGACGCCCGCGTTCTTTCGGCAGCGTCGTGGCTCCATTTGCGTCGCACCTCGTCTCCGGAGGATCGCGTGCTCAACCTCGTCGCGGACGACGGCGAGGTGATCGCAGTCGGCCTCGGCGGGCTGAACCGGTGGACGGCCGAGGCGGGCCGGGGTTGGTGCAACATCGCCGTCACGGGGAGTCGTCGCTGCGAGGGGATCGGCAGCGCGCTGCTCGATCGGCTCCTGCGCCACTTCGAGGACATCGGGGTTGCCAAGGCGACGACGTTCTTCCGGCAGAGCGAGGAAGGAGAACGCTGGGCGCTCGCGCGCGGCTGGGCGCGACTTCTCTCGGGCCCCTTGGTCGCAGTCGACCCGCGCACCGTCACGGAGCGTGCGGTGCCGCCGGGCTTTCGCATCGCCTCGATGGCTGAGGCGGGGCCGGAGGCTGTCTACGACGCCGTCCTCGAAGCAGCGCCCGACGAGCCTCGGCCGGAGCCGGTCGGCCACTTGCCGTACGAGGACTTCATCCGTAGCTGGAACCAACCAGACGTCGATTTGGACGTCGGCACCGTCGTCTTCGACGGCGACCGTGTCGTTGCGTTCACCGAGATGCGCATCGCGGGCGACCGCGCTCAACACGGCTTCACCGGCTGCCGCCGCGACTATCGCGGGCAAGGGCTCGCGACCCTGGTGAAGACCGTGGCCCTCACGGCCGCCGCGGCCCGCGGCGTCACCCGCGTCACGACCTCCAACGCAGATGAGAACGCGGCGATGCGCGCGGTGAACCGCAAGCTCGGCTTTGCGCCGTTCGGCGAGCACGTGATCTTCGGCCGCGACCTCGACTGAGCTAGAGACGCGAGTCGCGGCTCGCCGCGACCTCGAGGCGGAACCCGTCCGGATCGAGGAAGAACGTCGCGTAGTACGCCGGGTGGTACTGGGGCCAGAGCCTCGGCGCGTGCAACACCTCGCCACCGGCCGCCGCGGCGCGTTCGTGGACGCCGTCGACCTCATCGCGGGTGTCGACGACGAACGAGACGTGGTGCAAGCCCGGCGCGTAGAGGTCGAACTCCTGCTCGGCGAGCGCCTGGCGCAGTCCGAGCGAGCCCGAGCCGCGTCGGGGAAAGCGGAGGTAGTGGATCTGCTCGCCGCGCTCGCCCGGGACGAGGAACGGCGGCTCGAGGCCGACCGGCCCGAGCACCGCGGCGTAGAACGCGAGTGACGCGTCGAGGTCGCGGCAGACGAGGTCCACGTGGCCGAGGCCGACGAGCACGAGGTCAGTCCACCGCGATGGGCTCGACGACTCGTCTCGCCGGCGCGACCGGCCGCGGGAGGCGCATGCACACGAACACACCGAGCGCGGGCGCGATCGCGCTGATCGTGAGCGCCGTCTTCAGGTCGACCACGTCGGCGACCGCGCCGAGCACCACCGCGGCGGTGCCGCCGATCCCCATCGCGAGTCCGACGGAAAGGCCGGAGGCCACGCCGATGTGTCGCGGCAGATAGAGCTGGCTCAGCACCATCGTCACGCCGAACGTGCCGACGACGCACACGCCGACCGGCAGCAGAGCAATCGCGCCGACGACGCCGCCTACGTAGATGAACACGAGCAGCAGCGGCGGGATGAGCGCCTGCGTGATCAGCAGGGTGCGGCGGAAGCCGACTCGGTCGGCCACCGGCCCGAGCATGAGCGTCCCCAACGCGCCGGCAAGGAGCATCAGGAACAGCAGCCGGTTGCCGTACGCCTTCGAGTGCCCGAGCGACTCGAGCCAGAGCGGGACGAAGGCGAGCAGCGTGAACCATGGGATCGAGCGCAGCGCGATCACGATGCCGAGCAGCGCCATCGCGCGCCGGTCGTCCTCCCCGCGCGCCTCGGACTGCTCCGCCGCTGCCGGCGCGAGAGCCGCGAACGTCGGGGAGAGCCGCACCAGGGACACCGCGACGATCGCGACCGGCACCATCGCGACGAGCCCGCCGCCGAGCCCGATCGCCGCGATGAAGAGGCCGGTGACGAACGCGCCGAGCGCGTAGCCGGTGTTGCCGCCGATGTTGAAGTACGACATCCCGCTCGCGCGCTTGCGGCCGCTCGCGTACGCCGCGTACTTCGCGCCCTCGGGGTGGAATGCGGCGACACCGAGCCCGCCCGCAAAGACGAGCACGAGGACGATCGGGTACCAGGGTGTCACGGCGGCGAGACCGACGCCGACCGCTGAGAGAATCGTCCCGCCCGGTATGAGCCACAGCGCGCCCCGCCGGTCCGACCAGAGCCCGAAGAGCGGCTGCACGAGCGACGACGACACGGTCGATGCGAGCAGCAGCATCGCGGCGAACGCGTAGTTGAGGTCGAAGCGGTCGGTGAGGAACGGGATCAGCGCCGGCACGCTGCCGGAGGCGAAGTCGACGGCGAGGTGACCGCCGGAGAGCGCGGTCATCGC
>Ga0207657_10007641_pt1 | contig 11063 bp, 9 predicted proteins | sample KBSC33metaG_FD_184316 | JGI IMG/M metagenome (GOLD analysis project Ga0207657, IMG submission 184316) | Corn rhizosphere microbial communities from Kellogg Biological Station, Michigan, USA - KBS C3-3 metaG (SPAdes) (version 2) | ecosystem: Host-associated > Plants > Roots > Rhizosphere > Soil ... | reverse complement strand
CCTGGCTCTCGGTGCAGGAAAATGTCGAGTTCGGCCTGCGCAAGGCCGCGCTGACGCCCGAGGAAAAAACGCGCCGCGTGCACGACGCGATCGCGATGATGGGCCTTGGCGAGTTCGCGCGCAGCTACCCGGCGCAGCTGTCGGGCGGCATGCGGCAGCGCGTCTGCATCGCGCGCACGCTGGTGGCGAAGCCGCGCCTGCTTCTGCTCGACGAGCCGTTCGGCGCGCTCGATCAGCAGACGCGCCTGCTGATGGGCGACGAGGTCCTGCGCTTGTGGCGCGAGATCGGCGCGACCGTGTTCCTGATCACCCATGCGCTGGACGAGGCCGCGATGCTCGCCGACCGGATCGCCGTGATGTCGGCGCGACCGGGCACCGTGATCGACCTGGTCGAGACGAACTGGCCGCGCGATCGCGACAGCCGGATCGTCGAGCGGGAGGAGTTCGGGGCGACGACAAGCCGTTTGTGGAAAACGCTCCGCGAGGAATCGATGAAGACGATGGGACGGATGGGCACCGCGGCATGAGACGGGTCAGGATCTACCAGATCGCCGTCATCGCCGGTTTTCTGCTGCTGCTGGAAGCGCTCTGCCTCGCCGGTGTCATCGACAAGATCACGATGCCGCCGCCGCATCGGATCGCGATCGATTTCGTCAGGCTCCTTCTGGCCGGCAAGCTCTACCCGGAAATCGGCAAGAGCCTCGCCAACGTCCTGCTGGCTTTCGCATCGGCGTACTTGATCGGGATCTTCACCGGCACCGTCTTGCACGGCTACAGGACCGTCCGTGAAACGCTCGATCCGCTGTTCGCCACCTACTACGCGATTCCGGTCTTCGCGTTCTATCCCCTGTTCATCGTCATCTTCGGCCTGGGCGACGGACCGCAGGTGCTGATCGGATTCCTGCTCGGCGTCGTTGCCGTCATCGTTACGACGCTCAACGGCCTCGACCGGGTGCCGCGCGTTCTCAGGAAGACCGCGTCGATCTGCCGGATGGGGCCGTTCGAGACGGCGGTGCACGTGACGCTGCCGTTCTGCGCGCCGTATCTCCTGACCGCCGCGAAGCTTGCCCTCGCCTACGCCTTCATCGGCGTGATCGGGTCCGAATTCATCATGGCGCGCAGCGGGATGGGGTACGAGATCGGCTACGCTTATACCAATTTCGACAACGCGACGATGTACCCGCTGATCCTGCTGATCCTGCTGCTGTCGATCGTCATGAATGGCGTGCTTACGCACTGGGAAAAGGTGCTGCTAGCCCGGAGAGGCCAGCGCTGATGGGCGGTGAGCGGAAGACGCTGCGCAACACGCTCGTCCTCATCGCCGGACTGCTGGCGTTCTGGCAGCTCGTGTACTGGATCATCGGCGACGTCGCGATGCGATCGCCGTGGCAGACGATGCGATACACGGTAACGTTCGTGCAGAGCGAGCTGTTCTGGACGCATCTTCCGAACACGCTGCAGGCGTTTGCCGTCGCGCTCGCGATCGCGGTCGTGCTGGGCCTTCTTATCGGCTTCGCGCTCGGGTTGCATCGACTGTCGGCGGAGGCGATGGAGCCGATGCTGGTCGCGCTCTATTCGATTCCCAAGATCACGCTGTACCCGATCATCCTGCTCGCCTTCGGGCTCGGCATGTCGGCCAAGATCGCCTTCGGCGCCATCCACGGCATCGTTCCGGTCGCGCTGTTCACTCTCAACGCGGTGCGCAGCACCAGGCCCATCCTGGTCAAGACCGGGCGGGTGCTCAAGCTCAGCCCGCCGGCGATGGTGCGGTCGATCCTCTTTCCCGCAGCGGTGCCCGAAATCTTCACCGGATTGCGGGTCGGTTTTTCGTTGACGCTGATCGGGACGGTGCTGGGCGAGATGTTCGCGGCGCAGCACGGGTTGGGCTATCTGCTGATGAACGCGATCGGTCTCTATAACGTCGACGTCATTATGGCGGTGACGTTTCTGCTGGTCGTCTTCGCGGCGGGCGTGAACGCCGTTCTGCTCGCCGTCGACCGACGGCTGCATTTTCGCGCCTAGCCGGCGCCCGCCGACGGAACGGCGTTACGCGGAGGCGGCGGCCGGCGCCATCGACGCGCCCTCGATCCGATGGCGCGAAAAGGCGCGGGCGATGAAGCCCGACCGTTTCATCTCCTCGACGAAGTCGCGCAGGTATTTCGCTCCGGCGTCACGGCCGCGCGGCGTCCCCATCGCCTGATTGATCGCCATGAACCTGCCCGCAAGAATGCGGAAGCCCGGCATGCGGCGCGCCGCGCCTTCGAGCTGCGGCTTGACCCCGGCAATGCAATCGAGCTCGCCTTGGGTCCAGGACGCGAGCACGGCGTCGAACGAGCCGGCGCGAACGAGCGTCGCCTGCTTGAGCTCGCGCGACAGGAACAGGTCGTAGGCGCTGCCGACGATGACGCCGACCCGCGTGCCGGGCCGGTCGATCTCCGAGTTGTCGGCGACCGGTGAACGGTCGGCCACCATGTAGACGCCTTCGATGACGACATACGGGGCGGTGAAGCTGATGTCGGCCGCGCGCAACGGATCGATCGCCAGGAAACAGATATCCCACGCCTGGGACGCGAGCCCGGCGACGACCTTGCCGGCTGCGTCGTACGGCACGAAGTCGACGGGGATGCCGAGGCAGCGCGCCAGCTCGCGCGCGAGATCGGCCGAGATGCCGGCTGCCGCGCCGGTCGCGGGGTTCCACATCGCCAGCACCGGATTGCCGTAATTGAACGCGGCGCGCAGCCGCCCGGACGGCGCGAGATCGGTGACGACGGCAGCCGGTGCGAGCGGCGTCATTCGTTCAGGCGCAGCGGCGCCAGATAGAGCTGGCGGTAGGCTTCGAACGGGATTGTCTCCGAGGCCTCGATCTGCCGCTGCTCGGCGACGGACTCCTCGGCAAGCCGCGCGTAGCGCGCCGCGACCTCGTCGGCCAACGGCAACTTGAGGATGGCTTCGCGATGCGCGCGCGACTGGGCGAGCACGAAACTGACGTACGAATTGTCGTGCTCGCGCGCCATCGCCTGCAGCACTCGCGCCGAGGGCGTAGCCGAAGGGTCCTGCAGCGACGCGACCGCCAGCGCCAGCGCGTCGCGATGCGCCTTGCTTCCGTTGGCGTCGTCGAGCGCCGCGGCGAACGGCGCGCACTCGGCCAGGATCTCGGCACCCCAATCGGACAGCGTGACTTCCTCGGTGCCGCGGGTCAGCCGCAGCCCGGGTTCGCGGCCGCGCGACGCGACGCGCTGCTTGTTGCCGACGACGGTGGCGAGCTCCTGCGGCGTATCGGGAGGGCTGGCGGTAAGCGCGCAGTGCAGCAGGAACACGTCGAGCATGCGCACGGTGCTCGCCGTGATCCCGATCGCATGGAAAGGGTCGAGATCCATCAGCCGGACTTCGACGTATTCGACGCCGCGGTCGCGCAGCGCATGCAACGGCCGCTCGCCCGGATTGATCACCCGCTTCGGCCGGATGGTTCCATAGAATTCATTTTCTATCTGCAGCAAGGTCGTCGCCAGCTGCCGGTATTCGTCGCCGTCGCGTATCCCTATCGCCTCGTACGCCGGATAGGGCTTGGTCAGCGCTTCCTGCAGCGAAGCCGCGTAGCTCTTCAGGTTGTTGTAGCTGACGGCGAGCGACCCCTGCGCATCGCTCTGATAACCCAGCCGCCCCATGCGCAGCGACGTCGCGTACGGCAGGTAGAGCGTATCGCCGGACAGGCGCTGCAGCTCGTGCTGGCGCCCGGCGACGAAGCTCGAGCAGACGGCCGGCGAAGCACCGAACAGATAGAGCAGCAGCCAGGCGTTGCGGCGAAAGTTTCGGATCAGCCCGAAATAGTCGTCGTTGCTGCGCGCGTCGGGCAGCGAGAAATTGTAGTGGATGCCCGAGATCGTCTGCATGCGCCGGCCGTAGCGATGCGACAGCCCCATCCGGTAGACGGTCTTCGCGCGGCCGACATTCGACGTGCCGTACCGGCCGAGCGGAATGGCGTCGTCGGCCGGCAGACGGCAGGGCATGCTCGCCACCCAAAGGAGCTCGTCGCCGATCGCGCGATAGACGATCTGGTGAATCTCGGTCAGCTCGTCGAGGCAGGACTGCGCGGCGGTATGAACCCCGGTGATCAGCTCGACCTGCGACTCGCTGAAATCGGTGGTCACGAACGGATGCGTCAGGGCGGAGCCGAGGCGCGCCGGGTGCGGCGTCGTCGCGAGCATGCCGTCGGGCCGCACGCGCAGGCTCTCCTTTTCGATGCCGCGGCGCAACGCGGAGAGCACACCGCGCGGCGGCATCTGCCGCGGCGCATTGGCGCGCAATGTCGCTTCAGCGGACATCCGCGCCCCCCGCCGCGCGCGCCGGTGCGCGATCGGTCCTGACAGGAGCAAACGACGAGAAATTGCGCAGGCGAACGGCGGCAAACGTCGGGGACAAGGGCATTCCGCAGGCTTTGGAATCGCGCAATTGTAACGGCTTTCCGCGCTACTATCTCGGAGCGCTAGCGGAGAATATGGATGAGCGATTCCGGCCAAACGTTTACCGATCAGGTCGATTATGTCTCGGGCCGGACACGGCTGTTCGGGATCGTCGGGCACCCGATCGAGCAGGTGCGCTCGCCCGAGATGTTCACTGCGGAATTCCGCCGCCGCGGCCTCGACGCCATCCTCGTTCCGATGCACGTTCTGCCGGACGATTTCGACGCGCTCCTGCCGCAGTTGCTGCGGCTGTCCAACCTGGATGGGCTGATATTCACGATTCCGTACAAGCTGCGCGCCCGTGTCCTGGCCGATCAGCTGGGCGGGCAGGCGCGCATCGTCGGCGCGATCAACGCGCTGGCGCGCGATGCCGGCGGCTGGCGCGGCGACATATTCGACGGCATCGGGTGCGTCGAGGCGTTCCGCCGACGCGGTATCGTCCTGACCGGAAGACGAGCGCTGCTGCTCGGCGCCGGCGGAGCGGGATCGGCGATAGCAGTCGCGCTCGCCTCCGAGCGGCCGGCCTCGCTCCGGCTGTACGACGTCGACACAACGCGCGCGCAAGCGCTGGCCGCGACGATAACGCGCGCATTTCCCGGCCTCGCCGTCAGCGCGGGACCGCCGCGCCTCGACGACATCGACATCCTGTTGAACGCGACGCCGGCCGGCATGCTCGACGACGCGCGCCTGCCGATCGCCATCGCTGCGCTGCCGCCTGCGATGACGGTGTTCGACGCGATCGTCATGCCGGAGACGACGCCTCTGCTCGCGCTCGCCGAACGCGACGGCTGCACCACGGTCCGCGGCCGCGAGATGATGCGCGGCCAGATCGCGCGGATGGTCGATTTTTTTCTCGCTGCCGACTGAACGCCGGCGCTTAGAGTCGATGGCTAACGCCGTCGGAGCCCGCCCGAGCCGGGCCGCAGTACAATCGCAGGGCATCATTCAACGGGGGTGCCGATGCTCGATGCAGCAATATCCGGTCTGATCCGAGCCGTCGCCCTGATCGCAATCGCCCTGCCGGCCGCGACCGCCCTCGGCCAGAACAAGCCCGACTATCCGAACCGGACGATCAAGATCATCGCGCCGGTACAGCCGGGCGGCGGCGTCGATCTGGTGGCGCGCACCGTCGCCGACCGGCTCGGCCTGGCGCTGGGCGTGCCCATCGTCGTCGACAACCAGAGCGGCGGCGGTGGCGTCGTCGGGTCGCTCGCCACCGCACGCGCAGCGCCCGATGGCTACACGTTGATGATCGGGTATGTCGGCACCCACGGCACCAATCCGGCCGTGCGCAAGCTTCCGTACGATGCGATCAGGGATTTCACGCCGATCGCGATGATCGCGGGCACGCCGAACGTGCTGATCGTTCCTCCGTCGATACCGGTGAGCACGGTGGCGGAATTCGTCGCTTACGTTAAGGCAAATCCCGGCAAGCTCTCGTACGGCTCGGCCGGGCCCGGCACGCTGACGCATCTCGCGATGGAGCAACTGAAAGTCGCCGCCAATCTCGACATCGTGCATGTGCCGTATCGGGGCATCGGCCCGGCGATCACCGACATCCTCGGCGGCCAGACGCAGGCGCTGTTTCCGGGCCTTGCCGCCGCGCTGCCGCATATCAAGGCCGGCAAGATGAAGCCGCTCGCGGTCACCGGCACCACGCGTCATCCGCTGCTGCCCGACGTGCCGACGTTCGACGAGTCGGGCTACAAGGGATTCGACGGCGTGCAGTGGTACGGCGTCGTCGGACCGGCGAACCTGCCGGCGCTTGTCGTCAAGCGCCTGAACGACGAGATCGGCAAGCTGCTGCAGAGCCCCGATCTGGCCGAGCGGCTGTCCGGTGAAGCGCTGCAGCCGATGCCGATGACGCCGGACCAGTTCGGACAGTACATGCGCGACGACATCGCCAAATGGTCGAAGCTCGCGAAGGACCGCGGCATCCAGATCGGCGAATGATGGCCAACGACGCCCACATCGCGGTCCAGCTCGACGCGCCCCCGGTCACGCGCATCCTCGCCGATTTCGTCGCCGCGCATCCGTCGGGCGGCTGGGACGACAGCGTGGACCGCGAGGCGCAGCGGAGCTTCCTGAACTGGGTCGGATGCGCGATCGGCGCGTCGCGCCATCGAGCGGTGGAAGCAGCGCTTGCCGCGGTGACCGAGCTCGAGCCCGCCGCTCAGGCGATGATCCTCGGACGAAGCGAGCGCGTCGATGTCGCGAGCGCGGCGCTGCTCAACGGCATCACGTCGCACACTTTCGATTTCGATGACACGCATCTGAAGACGATCATCCATCCGGCCGGTCCGGTTGCGTCGGCCGCACTGGCGCTGGCCGAACGCCATCGGACGACCGGCCGCGAGCTCGTCGATGCGATCGTCCTCGGCGTCGACGTCGAGTGCCGCGTCGGCAATGCCATCTACCCTGACCACTACGACCGCGGCTGGCACATCACCGGATCGACCGGCATGCTCGGCGCGGCCGCCGCCAGCAGCCGGATCCTCAAGCTCGACGCCGGCAAGACGGCGATGGCGCTGGGCATCGCCGCGTCGCAGCCGATCGGCGTGCGCGAACAGTTCGGCTCGATGAGCAAGGCGTTCCACATCGGCGGTGCCGCGCGCGCGGGGCTCACCGCGGCGCTGATGGCGCGGCACGGCTTCACCGCGTCGATGCGCGCGCTCGAAGCGCCGCGGGGCCTGCTGCAGACCTATTCGAACAAATGCGACTGGAACGAAATCTCGGACGGGCTCGGCGATCGATTCGAGATCTCGCTCAACACCTACAAGCCGTTCGCCTGCGGCATCGTCATCCACCCCTCGATCGACGGGTGCCGGCAGCTGTGCGAGGCTCATCGGCTGCGTGCCGACGACATCGAGGGGGTCGATTTGCGCGTGCATCCGCTGGTGCTCGAGCTGACCGGCAAGCGCATGCCGCAGACCGGCCTCGAGGCGAAGTTCAGCGTCTACCACGCTTGCGCCGCTGCGATACTGTTCGGTCAGGCGGGCGAAGGCGAATTCTCCGACGCCGTCGCCCGCCGCGCCGACGTGATTGCGCTGCGCGATCGAGTCCACGCGACGGTCGACGCCGCGATCGACGAGTCGGCGGCCGACGTGACGATTCGCTGCAAGGACGGCCGCTCGCTGCACCTGAAGATCGAACACGCGATCGGCAGCCTGCAGCGGCCGTTGAGCGATGCCGAGCTCGAGCGCAAGTTCCACGGCCTGGTCGATCCCGTGCTGGGCGCCGATCGCGCCGCGCGCCTGGTCGATCTTTGCCGGACCCTGGCCGACGCGACGGACGTCGAACCGCTCAGATCGGCGGCGACCGCCTGACGCGGCAAAGCCTGCACGAAAGGAAAACAATGCCACGGTGGATGCGTGTCAACCACAAGGGCCGCGATTGCTTCGGCACGATCGAAGGCGATTCGCTCCGTGTTCATTCCGGCAACATGTTCTCCGGCGCCACGGCGACCGGCGAGTCGATTCCGCTCGCCGAGGCGAAGCTCCTGACGCCGACCGTGCCGGGCAAGATGGTCGCACTGGTCGACAATTACCATGCGCTGGTGGCCAAGCTCGGCCACGCGGTGCCCGACGAGCCGCTCTACTTCCTGAAGGCCGGGAGCTCGTTTCTCGCCGGCGGCGAGACGATACGCATGCCGAAGTCCTACAACGGCAAGGTCATCTACGAGGGCGAGCTCGGCATCGTCGTCGGCAGGCGGCTTTCGCAGGCCAGCGAAGCCGACGCGCAAGCCGGCATTTTCGGCTACACCTGCATCAACGACGTCACCGCCATCGAGATCATCGCGCGCAATCCCGGATTCGCCCAATGGACGCGCGCCAAGAGCTTCGACACGTTCGGCGTGTTCGGGCCGGCGATCGCGACCGGCATCGATCCCTCGACGCTGGTCGTCAAGACGGTCCTCAACGAGCAGGAGAGACAGAACTATCCGGTCGCCGATATCATCTTCCCGCCGGCGAAGCTGGTGAGCCTCGTTTCGCAGGACATGACGCTGGAGCCGGGCGACGTCATCGCCTGCGGCACCTCGGTCGGCGTCGGCTCGATGAAGCCGGGCAGCACGGTAAGCGTCATCATCGACGGCATCGGCACGCTGACCAATCGTTTCGAATAGCGCGACACCTCGGCAAGGGCGCAGCGCCGATGCGACGGCTGCTGCATGGACTCGTTGCCCGGGCGTGACTGCGCACTGCAGGAGGAGATTATGCGTATCGCGGTGATCGGAGCGGGTGCGATCGGCGGCATGCTCGCCGTCCGGCTCGCGCTGTCCGGCCAGGCAGTGACGGTGGTCGACCAGGGCGCGCATCTGGAGGCGATACGCGCCAATGGGCTCAAGCTCCTCCATCACGACGGGCGTGAGGAGCTTGCGCGGGTCCGCGCGGTGGCGAGCTGCGCCGAAGCCGGGGCGCAGGACCTGGTTTTCCTGGCGCTGAAGGCCTATGTGCTGGAAGCCGTCGCGCCGCAGATGCCGGCGCTGTTCGGCGAGAACACCATCGTCGTGCCGCTGCAGAACGGGCTGCCGTGGTGGTACTTCCAGAATTTCAGCGGCCCGCACGCGGGATACCGGCTGCAGACCGCCGATCCGAACGGCACGATAGAACGCAGTATCGAGCCCTCTCGTCTGATCGGTTGCGTCGTCTATCCGGCCGGCGAGATCGCCGCGCCGGGTGTGATCCGCCATCTCGAAGGCGACCGTTTCCCGGTCGGCGAGCTCGACGGAAGCGAAAGCGCGCGTGTCAAAACCCTATCCGAGACGCTGACCGCTGCCGGACTCAAGTCGCCGATTCTCGCCGACATCCGTTCCGAGATCTGGCTGAAGCTGTGGGGGAATATGAGCTTCAACCCGATCAGCGCGCTTACCCACGCCACGCTGGTCGACATCTGCGAGGAACCGACGACGCGCGCCTTGGCGGCCGACATGATGCGCGAAGCGCAGGCGATCGCGGCCAAGCTCGGTGTCACCTTCCGCGTTCCGCTGGAAAAGCGGATCGAAGGCGCGGCCAAAGTCGGCAAGCACAAGACGTCGACCTTGCAGGACATCGAAGCCGGCCGCGACGTCGAAGTCGATGCGCTGATCGGGTCGGTCATCGAGCTGGGCACGCTCACCGCGACAGCGATACCGGCGACGCGCGCCGTGCACGCGATGCTGAAGCTGCTGGTCAGGACGATGCGCGAGCAGCACGCGCGGGTCGCGCTGCAGCCGCTGCCATCCCCTTAGGTTCGCAAAGCGCGCCAGACGCGCTCGGGTGTCAGCGGCATCTGCAAGGCTGCGGCGCGCGCACCGGCGCCGGCGCGCGTCAGCGCGTCGATCACCGCGTTGACCACCGCCGGCGTCGCGCCTATCGTGCCCAGCTCGCCGACGCCCTTGACGCCCATCGCGTTGTTGCGGCACGGCGTCGATTCGTCCATCGTCATCTCGAAGTGCTCGATCATCGCCGCGCGCGGCAGCGCGTAGTCGAGCAAGGTCGCCGAAAGCGCCTGCCCGGACTCGGCGTCGTAGACGAACTGCTCGCACAGCGCCTGGCCGATGCCTTGCGTCGCGCCGCCCTCGAGCTGGCCGACGACGATCATCGGATTGACGACGCGGCCGACATCGTTGACCGACCAGTAGGCGACGACGGCGACGGTGCCGGTCTCCGGGTCGATTTCGACTTCGCAGATGTGGCAGCCGTTCGGCCAGGTCGCGTCGGCCACCGAGCTTACCGAGTCGAGAACGATCCTGTGCTGCGGTTGCCGCCGCGCGAGCTCGAACAGGCCGATCCGCCGGTCGGTCCCGGCGATGCTGAACACGCCGTCGCGGTACTCGATGTCGCCGGCCGCGGCCTCGAGCTCCTTCGCCGCCAGCGCCTGCGCGGCGACGACGGTGCGCTCGGCGCCGACCTTCACCGCCGAGCCTCCGACGAACAGCGAGCGCGATCCGGCGCTGCCGAAGCCGGTGCCGCGGTCGGTGTCGCCCTGAACGATCCGAATCGACTCCAGCGGCACGCCGAAAACGTCGACCGCGAGCTGGCCATAAGTGGTCGCGAGTCCCTGCCCCATCGCCTGCGTCGCCGAGAAGATCTCTATCGTGCCTTGGCCGTCGGCCGACCCTTCGACGGTGACGGTCACCCGTTCCTCGAAGATATCGACGCCGGTCCACTCGAGAAACGCCGCCATGCCGCGTCCGCGCAAGCGGCCGCGGCGATGCGAATCAGCGGCGCGGGCATCGAACGCCTTCCAGCCGGCGAGCGCGGTCGCCTTGTCCAGCACCAGCGCGAACTGCCCGCTGTCGTAGGTCTTGTTCATCGCGTTGCGATACGGCATCTGGTCGGGCCGGATCATGTTGCGCCGGCGCAGCTCGGCCGGATCGAGGCCGCACTGGCGCGCCGCCGCATCCATCAGGCGCTCGATGATGTAGATCGCCTCCGGGCGCCCGGCGCCGCGATAGGCGCCGGTCGGCGCCGTATTGGTCAGCACCGCGCGAATGCGGATGTCGATCGTCCCGATGTCGTAGATGCTGGTCGACACCCACGGACCGATCATCAGCTGGATGACGACGCCGGCCGGCGTCCCGCTGGCGCCGACATTGGCGAGCGAATCGATGCGCAGCGCAAG
>Ga0207657_10007638_pt1 | contig 11066 bp, 8 predicted proteins | sample KBSC33metaG_FD_184316 | JGI IMG/M metagenome (GOLD analysis project Ga0207657, IMG submission 184316) | Corn rhizosphere microbial communities from Kellogg Biological Station, Michigan, USA - KBS C3-3 metaG (SPAdes) (version 2) | ecosystem: Host-associated > Plants > Roots > Rhizosphere > Soil ... | reverse complement strand
GCAGCGCGTAATCCATGAGACTGCCGGTGAGGAGCTGGCCGGTGTCGCGGTCGTACACGCAATGCTCGAGCAAGGCCTGACCGATGCCCTGCGCCACGCCGCCGTGCACCTGGCCGGCGACGATCATCGGATTGATGATGTTGCCGAAATCGTCGCTCGCCGTGAACGCGACGACCTGCACCTGCCCCGTGTCGGGATCGACCTCGACCTCGCAGATGTGCGTGCCGGCCGGATAGGTGAAGTTGGTCGGGTCGTAGAACGCCGTCTCGTCGAGGCCGGGCTCGAGCTTGTCGAGCGGATAGTTGTGCGGCACGTACGCGGTGAGCGCGACCTCGCCGAACGTCTTGCTGCGATCGGTGCCCGCAACGGTGAACTTGCCGTCCTTGAACTCGATGTCGCTCTCCGCCGCCTCCAGCAGGTGCGCCGCGATCTTCCTGCCCTTCGCGACGATCTTGTCCAGCGCCTTGACGATCGCCGTGCCCCCGACCGCCAGCGAGCGCGAGCCGTACGTGCCCATGCCGAACGGAATGCGGCCGGTGTCCCCGTGCACCACGTCGACGTTCTCGATCGGAATGCCGAGGCGCGCGGCGACGACCTGCGAGAACGTCGTCTCGTGGCCTTGCCCGTGCGAGTGCGAGCCGGTGAAGACCGTGACGCTGCCGGTCGGGTTGACGCGCACCTCGCCGGCCTCGAACAGGCCCGCGCGCGCGCCGAGGGCGCCGGCGATGTTGGACGGCGCGAGGCCGCAGGCCTCGATGTACGACGCGTACCCGATGCCCCTCAGCTTGCCGCGCTTCTTCGCCTCGGCCTTGCGCGCCTCGAATCCGGCGACGTCGGCGATCTTCATGGCCTGGTCGAGCGTCGCGTCGTAGTTGCCGGTGTCGTAGTTGAGCGCCACGGGCGTCTGGTACGGGAACGTGCGAATGAAGTTGCGTCGCCGGATGTCGTCCTGCGGAATGCCCATCTCGTGGGCTGCCTGGTGCACGATGCGCTCGACGACGTACGTCGCCTCGGGACGCCCCGCCCCACGATACGCGTCGACCGGCGCGGTATTGGTGAACACCGCCGTCACCTCGCACCATATCGCCGGCGTCGTGTACTGACCGGCGAGCAGCGTCGCGTACAGGATCGTCGGAATGCACGACGCGAACGTCGAGAGGTACGCCCCCATGTTCGCGACCGTCGAGACCTTGAGCGCAAGGAACTTGCCGTCGCCGTCGAGCGCGAGCTCGGCGTGCGTGTCGTGGTCGCGGCCGTGTGCATCGGCGAGGAACGCTTCGCTGCGCTCGGCCGCCCACTTGATCGGCCGGCCGACGCGCTTGCTCGCCCACACCATCGCCGTCTCTTCGGGATAGAGGTAGATCTTCGAACCGAAGCCGCCGCCGACGTCCGGCGCGATCACCCGCACCTTGTGCTCCGGCAGCCCGAGCACGAACGCCGTCATGAGCAATCGCTCGACGTGCGGGTTCTGGTTCGCGACGTACAGCGTGTAGCTGTCCTCGGCGCGGTTGTACGACGCGACCGCCGCCCGCGGCTCGATCGCGTTGGGCACGAGCCGATTGTTGACGATGTCAAGCTTCGTGACGTGCGCGGCCTTGGCGAAGGCTGCGTCGACCGCCGCCCTGTCGCCGAGCGCCCAGGTGTAGCAGCGATTGCCGGGCGCCTGCTCGTGGATCTGCGCGCTGCCCGCGCGAAGCGCGTCGTCCGTGCGTACGGTGGCGGGCAGCACGTCGTAATCGACCTCGATCAGCTCGGCCGCGTCCTTCGCCTGGTTCGGTGTCTCCGCCACGACGAGCGCCACCGGATCGCCGACGTAGCGCACCTTGCCTTGCGCAAGCACGGGATGTGGCGGCTCGTTCATCGGCTTGCCGTCGGTGCCGGTGATGAGCCAGCCGCACGGAAGCCCGTTGACGCCGGCGAGGTCGGCGCCGGTGAAGATGGCCACCACACTGGGCGCATCCTTCGCCTTGGACGTGTCGATGGCGCGTATCGTCGCGTGCGCGTGCGGCGAGCGCAGGAAATACGCGTGCGTCTGGCGCGGCATCGCGACGTCGTCCGTGTACTGCCCCGTGCCGGTCAGGTAGCGCTGGTCCTCCTTGCGCAGCACCGCCTGCCCGAGCGGCGCGGTCATGTCGTTGGCGCCCATGGCGGCCTCCTACTTGGCCATGGCGGCCGAGCCCTGCGCGACCGCCTTCACGATGTTGTGATAGCCCGTGCAGCGGCACAGGTTGCCTTCGAGCTCGGCGCGGATGGTCGCTTCGTCGGCCTTGGGATGACGCTGCGCGAGCTCGATCGCGCTCATCACCATGCCCGTCGTGCAGAACCCGCATTGCAGGCCGTGGCATTCCTTGAACGCCGCCTGCATCGGATGGAGCTCGCCGTTCGGCCCGGCGATGCCTTCGATCGTGGTGACTTTCGCGCCTTGCAGCTGCACGGCGAGCACGTTGCACGACTTGATCGCGCGACCGTCGACGTGAACCGTGCACGCACCGCACTGGGCGGTGTCGCAGCCGACGTGCGTTCCGGTGAGGCCGAGATCGCGCCGCAGGAAATCGACGAGCAGCGTGCGCGGATCGACGTCCTCGCGCACGGCGGCGCCGTTGACCATGAGAGACAGGGAGACGGACACGGGGCTATCCTCCTTTGTGTCTTCGTGTGGTGGAGGAAGCATACTCCGGCTGCATTCGGGTGCAACACGCCTCGCGAACAAACAAAAAGGCGGCCGCAGCCGCCTTTTTGCGCAACGCTCGACGCGATTACTTTGCGCCGGCGACGACCTGGATGTCGTTCTCCACGGACGTCACGCCCTTCGTGTCGCGCGCGAGCTGGGCCGCGCGATCCGCCTCCTGCTGGCTGCGCGCCGTGCCCGAAAGCTTGACGACACCGTTGTCCGTGTCGACCTTGATGTGCGTCGCGCTGACGTTCTTCTCCTTCGCGAACTCGGCCTTGACCTTGGTCGTGATGGCCGCGTCGGACATGGCCTCGTGTGCGCTCGACGACGTGTTGGTGGTCGTCGAGTTCGTCGTGTTGGCCGCTTGCGTCTTCGCCTTGTCGCCCCAGGCGGACGCGGCGCCCGGCGCCATCAGCCCGGCCGCGAGCAGGCATGCGATCGCAACGTGGGATTTCCTCATGGACATACCTCCTTCTTGTGCAGCGGCCGCGCGAAGGCAACACGCCTGCGCGTTCGAGCCGCCCGAGCCTTCCACTATGCCGTCGCACGCCGCGGCCCGGTATCGGCGGCGTCCGAAGCTGCCGTCGGACGATGCCGACACGGCCGGCGTTCTAGTAGAGCGACGTGATGTACTGCGCGAGGTTCTCGATGTCGGTGTCCGACAGCGTCGAGGCAACGCTCGTCATGTTGCCGGCGTCGTTGGTGCGCCGGCGCGCCTTGAAGTCGGAGAGCTGCTTCTTGATGTACTCGTAGTGCTGGCCGGCTACCCGCGGGATCTCGTTCTGCCCGATGAACCCGCCGAGGTGGCACATGGTGCACAGCGTTTCATCCGCCTTCTTCTGTCCGGCCTGCGCCTTGGCGGGATCCGCCTTGAATGTGCTCGGCGTCTGCTTCTGCTTCGAGAAATAGTCGGCGAGCGCGAGCATGTCGTCGCGCGACAGGGGCTGCACGACGACGTCCATGTTCGGATCGTGGCGTCGACCCGCCTTGAAGTCCTGCAGCTCGGTGTAGAGGTAGCGAGCCGTCTGTCCCGCGAGCACGGGATACTGCGGATTGTCGTTGTTGCCGGTCTCGCCGTGGCAGGTCGCGCAGACCGCGACCTTGTCCTTGATGGCGTCCGGGACCTGTGCCCTCGCGGGTGCGGCGAGCGTGAGAGCGGCGAGCGTCAGAGCGGCGAGCGTCAGAGCGATGCGCATGGAGTGATGACAAGAAAACGGCCACCCCGTTCGAGGAGTGGCCGTCCGGTGGATGGAATCGCGGATATTACGGCAGCGCGAACACCACGAGACTGTTGCCGCGCTTGAAGTCGAGCTGCGTGTTGCCGCCCGCCGACACGGCGACGTACTGCTTGCCGTTCACCATGTACGACACCGCCGGCGAATTCGCGCCGGCGCCCACGTTGAACTTCCACAGCTCCTTCCCCGTGCGGGCGTCGAAGGCCTTGAACCAGCCGTTGCCCTCGCCGTTGAAGACGACGTCGCCGGCCGTGGCCAGCGTGCCGCCGATCAGCGGCTGCGGGGTCTTCACCTTCCACACCACCTTGCCGGTGTCGATGTTGACGGCGACGAGCTGTCCCCATTGCTGCTCCGACGGGATGGTCTTGAACGCGCCACCCAGCCAGAGCTTGCCACCGGGATAGGGCACTTCCTCGACGTGATACGTCATCGGCTGGTGCAGGTTCGCTGCGTACACCATGCGCAGCTTCGGGTTGAGCGCCATCGGCGACCATTCCACACCGCCGTTCGCGCCCGGCAGCATGCGCGCGCCATCCTTGGTCGGCAGCGTCCACATGTTTTCCTGCGGGATCATCGCCTCCGAGAAGCGGATCAGCTTCCCGGTCGCGCGATCGTTGACGTAGACGTGGCCGGTCTTGCCGCCGTGTATCGCGACGTCGACCATCTTGCCGCTGCCGTTGTTGGCCTGCGTGAGGATCACCGGCGACGTGGCGTCGAGGTCCCACACGTCGTGCGCGATGTACTGCGAGTGCCACTTGTAGGCGCCGGTGTTGAGATCGACCGCAACCATCGAGTCGGTGTACAGGTTGTCGCCCGGCCGGATCGCGCCGTAGAGGTCCGGCGAGGGATTGCCGACCACGAAGATCACGGTCTTGGTCTTGGTGTCGACCGCCGGCGTCATCCACACGCCGCCGCCGAGCGTCTGGTAGAACGAGCTGTCCTTGGCGAGCGCGGCCTTCTCGGCGTCGATGTCACGATGCATGTCGCGACCCGTGGCGTCCTTCGTCGCCCACACGCCTTCGTGTCCCTTCTCGGGAATCGTGTCGAACGTCCACAGCACGTGGCCGTCGTTGGCGTCGAATGCCTTCACGAAGCCGCGGATGCCGTACTCGCCGCCGTTGGTGCCGATGAGCACCTTGCCGTCGACGACCGCGGGCGCCATCGTCTCCGAGTACCCCTTCTCGGGATCGGCGATCTGCTGCTCCCACAGGAGCTTGCCGGTCTTCGCGTCGAGCGCGACCAGCTTCGCGTCGAGCGTGCCCATGTAAAGCCGGTCGCCGGACACCGCGACGCCCTTGTTGTTGGGGCCGCAGCAGAATGTCGTGATCGGCCCCATCTTGTGCTTGTAGTGCCAGTATTCCTCGCCCGTCGCCGCATCGATCGCGTACACGTGATTGAACGACGTGGTGAGGAACATCACGCCGTTCTGCACGATGGGCGCGGTCTCCATCGACTCGGTGACGGCCGTCTGGAAGACGAAGGCCGGCTTCAGCTTGGCAACGTTGCCCGCGTTGATCTGGTTGCCCGGGTAGTAGCGCGTCTGCGCGTAGTTGCCGTTCGGATGGATCCAGTTCTTCGCGTCCGCGCCGGCGCCTTCGAGCATCGCCTGGGTGACGGATGCGAACGACGGCATCGCCTTGCTCGACGTGGTGCCCGCCGCTCCGGCGATCTCCTGCGCAGACGCCGCGCCGGCGAACGCCGACACCGCGAATGCTACTGTTCCAAGCCATTTGCTGCGCATGTGCATGGCGTGCTCCCTCGTGCGTTGTGATGTGGGGGGCCGCGGCGGGCGCGCGATGCGCGCCGCAGCGGCAAGCCGTTCGGGTGCCGGATCGTTTATAGTCAGTTTCGTTGTAACTTGCAATCTACAAGGGTATTGTGCGGTGCGGAACCGACCGCCCCGCTCGTCGGGAAGCTCACATGAACCGCTTCAAGCACTGGTCGATGGCCGGCCTGTCCGCTGCCTGCCTGCTGTCCCTGGTCGTCACGGCGCACGCCGCCGACGAGGATCTGTCCGTCAATGCGCGCCTGCTGATGGCCGCGCGCACGGCCGACGCCGGGGGGGTTGCCCGCGCGCTCGATGCCGGCGCCGCGGTGAACTCGCGCAATCGCCTCGGCGAAACCGCGCTCGTGATCGTGCTGAAGAACAAGCATCCCGAGCTCGCGGCAACGCTGATCGCCGCCGGTGCCGACGTCAACCAGGCCGCCATCAACGGCGTCACGCCGCTGATGGCTGCGGCCTACGCCGGCAACGCGGACATCGTTCGCGCGCTTCTCGCCCGCGGCGCGGACATCAATGCGCTCGACCGGGTTCATCACAACGCCATGACCTATGCCGCCGGCGAGGGCCATACGGAGGTCGTGCGCGCCCTCCTCGCCGCGGGCGTCGACGCCGATTCGGTTTATTACAACGACCTGACGGCACTGATGTGGGCCGCCGGCTACGGGCGCACCGAGACCGTGCGCGTGCTGCTGTCGTCAGGCGCGCGCGCCGACCGGCGGGATAACCGGGGCAAGACGGCGCTCGACATCGCGCGCGAGCAGCGCTTCGACGAGACGGCGCAGGTGCTGGAGGCTGTCGCGAAGCCGTAGCGCGGGCGCTTCAGCGCCCGGCGCGCTGTCATCCCGAGCCCAGCGAGGCGTCCGCGTCGGCGCAGGAGCGCAACGTCATGCGCCGCAGATAGCCGTCGTGCGCGAGCGCGTGCATCGCCGCGCCGGCGACATGCAGCGTGAACGCCGCGAGCAGCAGGCAGCTCGTCCACAGGTGGACCGTGCTCATGAGGTCCTTCAGGAACGGATCCTTCCACCCCCACGCGGGCAGCGTCACGCCGAACCACTTCACCGGGTACCCGCTGAAGACCGAGCCGAGATAGCCCGCCAGCGGCATGACGAACAGCGCCACGTAGAGCGCGGCATGCGTTGCACGCGCAAGGGCGCGCTGCCACTGCGGCAGGCCCGTGATCGGCGGCGCGGGATGCGCGAGGCGCCAGCCGAGTCGAACGAGCATGAGGCTGAAGATGACGAGGCCGACCGACTTGTGGAGGTTGAAGGCGTCGGCGCGCAGTCCCGGCGGCTGCTTGGGGATCGCCTGCATCGACCAGCCCCAGGCGAATTGCACGATGACCAGCGCCGCGATCAGCCAGTGCAATGCGATCGCGACGCGGGTGTAGCGCAGCGCGGCGGCGTCAGAGCGCGATGTCGACGCTGACGCCGGCAAACCAGTTGCGCCCGGGCGCCGGCTCGAAATAGCGGCCATTCGTGTCTCCGACGATCACCGATCCCGCATAGTTGCGATCGAAGATGTTGTTCACGCGCAGGAACTCGCGCCATTGCGCCGCGCCGCGCTTCTGCGCGAATCCGACGCGCGCGTTGGCGACCGTGTACGCGGGCGCGGCGTCGCTGTTGCGCTCGTTCACGTAGAGCTTGTCGACGTACTGCGCCTCCACGGCGGCGTTGAAGCCCCACGCGTTGCGCGGCGCCCACGCGAGCTCGCCGTACGCCTGCTGCGACGGCACGCCGGGAAGTCGCGCGCCGGCACCCACCGGCTGCGGCGGCGTGCCGCTCTGGAACGCGTCGACGAACTCCGCGCGCAGATACGTGTACGCCGCGTGGCCGTGCAGGTCGAGCGGCAGGTCGCCATCCCATTCCGCTTCGACCCCGCGACGCCGCGTGCGGCCGGCGTTCTTGAACGTGGTACGCCCGCCGGTGGCCTGGTCGATGACGATCTCGTTCTCGGTGTTCACGTGGAACAGCGCGAGCGTCACGCGCTGCGCCGGCGTGACGTACGCCTTCACCCCCGCCTCCACCGCGCGGCTGGTCGCCGGCTGCAGCGCGAAGTTGAGGCCCGTCGTGCCGTTGCGATAGGCGAGCTCGGCGAACGTGGGCGTCTCGAACCCTTCGCCATAGCTCGCGTACACGTTGACGTTGTCGCGCGCGTGCCAGACAGCGCCCAGAACGGGGCTCGTGTCGCTGAACTGGCGCGCGCCGCTGTCGTCCGGGTTCTGGTCGGTGATGTAGTGATCGTCGGACCCGTACCACACCTTGCTCGTGCGCACGCCGGCGGTGAAGGTGAGCACGGGCCACGGCGACCACTGCGCCTCGGCGTACACGTCGAAGCTGCGCACGACGTCGTCCTCGTCGCGCCGCAGGTCGCCGAGATCGCCGTTGTTGTTCACGTAGCCGCGCCGCCGCTCGTGCTGCCGGTCGGTGTCGGTGCCGACGATCACCGACAGCGGCTGCGAGAGCCATTGTCCGCGCCACGTGACGCGCGCGCCGATGCCGCCGAAGTCCCGATCGAGGTCGGTCACGCCGCCCGACGAGGTCGGGAGCGTTCCGGCGAGCGCGAGGTACTGCCGGATCGTGCGCGTGCCGTGGTAGGCATCGACCGCGAGCATGAGACTGTCGTCGAAGCGATGCTCGGCGAAGACGCCGCCCTGGATCTGGTCGATCGTCTTGCGCGTGTTGAACTGGATCGCCGACGGGTCGACGCCGCGCGGATTGGCTTCCCATTCGGCGCGCGTGAGCCCGAGCGGGTCCTCGGTCTCCGGCTGGTACTGCGTGTTCGCGATGACCGTCACGCGCGTGTCCGCCGCGGACTCGAAGACCAGCTTGGCGTTGCCGATCTCGCGCCTCGCCGAGGAATGATCGCGGTACCCGTCGGTCTGGAAATGCGTCGCGGCCACCACCGCGCCCACGCTGCCGGCGTAGCCGTTGAGCTTGGTCCCCGCCGTCCACGTGCCGTAGCTGCCGCCCCCGAAGGTGAAGTCGAGCACCGGCTGCGGCTGCGGATCCTCGGTGAAGACGGCGATGACGCCGCCCGACGCATTGCCGTAGAGGGTGGAGAAAGGCCCGCGCAAGACCTCGATGCGCTGCGCCGACAGCAAGCTGAAACTACCCGTCTGGCCCTGGCCGTCGGGCATCGTCACCGGGATGCCGTCCTGATACAGGCGCACGCCACGCACGCCGAACTGAGCGCGCGCGCCGAAGCCGCGCGAGCTGATCTGCAGATCCTGCGCGTAGTTCTGCCGATTGGCGGCGAACACGCCCGGTACCCGGCCGAGGGTCTCCGACAGGTTCACCTGCGGCTGCCCCTCGTGCAGCGTCGTTGCGTCGATGACGTCGATCGACGCCGGCAGGTCGAACGCGCGAGACGCGCTGCGCGTTGCGGTGACCACGACGGGATCGAGCGGCTGGACCGCGTCCTGAGCCGCCGCGGGAAGCGCCGCGACCGCCGGGATGCACAAGGCGAGCGAGCGCAGCAGCGAGGGGCGACCCATGCGGGGATTATGCGCGAAAACCGGGTTACGATAGCGTTCGCCTTCCACGCGATTTCGAATGGAGACAACGATGCATCGTCTCGCGCGCGCGCTCGCCGCGCTCGCCTTCTCGAGCGCCGCGGCGCTCGCCGCCCCGCCGGCGTACGTGTCGAACGAAGGGTCGGCCAGCATTTCGGTGATCGACACCGCGCAGGACAAGGTGGTCGACACGCTGAAGGTGGCCGAGCGGCCGCGCGGCATCGCCGTTTCGCACGATGGCAAGCGTCTCTTCATCAGCGACCAGACCTCCAACGCGCTCGTCGTGGTGGACCCGCTCGAGAAGAAGCAGGTCGCCAAGGTTCCGCTCGGCAACTCGCCCGAGGCGATCTATCTGTCGCACGACGGCAAGTGGCTGTCGGCCTCCATCGAGGAGGATAACCAGGTGCTGCTGATCGACACGGAGACGCTGACGGTCGCCAAGCGCATTCGCATGCGCGGAAAGAATCCCGAGCACGCGGTGTTCAGCCCCGATGGCCGGTGGCTGTACGCGAGCGCCGAGGAAGCCGACAGCGTCGATATCATCGACGTCGCCAAGGGTGAAGTGGTCAAGTCCGTGAAGGTCGGCGATCGGCCGCGCGGCATCGGTTTCCTGCCCGACGGCAGCCGCGCGTACGTCGCCGCCGAGAACGCCGACACCGTGAACGTCTTCGACACCCGCACGCAGGAGGTGATCGCGCGCATCAAGGCAGGAAAGCGCTCGAACGGCGTAACCGTCGCCCCCGACGGCAGCAAGGTGTTCGTGACCTCGGGTGGCGAGGGCACCGTGCAGGTGATCGATCCTTCCAGCAACACGATCGTGGCCGCCATTCCGGTCGGCAAGCGGCCCTGGAACATGGCCATCACGCCGGACGGCCGCAAGCTGTATGTCGCGTGCGGGCGCTCCAATGCGGTCGCGGTGATCGACACCGGGCGCAACGCGAAAATCGCCGATATCGCCGTCGGCGACCTGCCCTGGGGCGTCGCGATTCCCTAGGCGGACGCGCAAGGCGGCATCGACCGGGCGCGTAGAATGGCGCGCATGCTGCTGCATCGCGCAGCGCCGCGCTCGCCTGCGCGTCGGCGCCTGCTCCAGGGTGTGTCGGGCGCATGCGCGCTGGCCCTCGTGCGGCCCTCGCGCTCCGGCGAGAGCGCACCCGCCGAGCCGGTGTGCGGCAACGGCAGCAGGGTGCAGACCCTGTACCAACCCGGCACGTCGGGCTATCTCGGGAGGATCGAAGCAGGCTCGGGCGCGCTCGTGCTCCGCGCGGGCCCGACCGGGGCGTTGCCCGCCGGCATCGAGCACGGCCGGCTCGCATTCGCCAGCGAGCGCAACGGCGCGACGTTCGTGAATCCAACGCTGGTCGTGCGTCGCGGCGAGCTGCTTCGCGTCACGCTCGACAACGCGCTCGATGCGGCCACCAGCGTGCACTGGCATGGCCTCACGGTGGATACCGCCAACGATGGCGCGGGCATGCCGCTCGTCGAGCCGGGAAGGCGCTACGAATACGCGTTCGAGGTGCGCAACCGCGGCGCGCTCTATTGGTATCACCCGCACCCGCACGGGCTCACCGCCGGGCAGGTGCACGACGGCCTCTACGGCCTGCTCGACGTCGAGGATGATGACACGATCGCGCTGAGACGCGAGCTGGATCTCGTGCCCGGCGGGAGCGAGCTCGTGCTCGTGCTGCGCGACAGCGCGCAGCGCTACGAACGTACGCCGGCGCAGGCGATCCACGGCGTGTACGGTGACGCGCTGTTCGTCAATGGCACCCGCTGCGCGCAAACCGACGTGGCGACGCGGCTCTATCGGCTGCGCGTCGTGAACGCATGCAACGCGCGCACGCTGCTGCTCGGGCTGCGAACGGC
>Ga0207657_10007637_pt1 | contig 11067 bp, 11 predicted proteins | sample KBSC33metaG_FD_184316 | JGI IMG/M metagenome (GOLD analysis project Ga0207657, IMG submission 184316) | Corn rhizosphere microbial communities from Kellogg Biological Station, Michigan, USA - KBS C3-3 metaG (SPAdes) (version 2) | ecosystem: Host-associated > Plants > Roots > Rhizosphere > Soil ... | reverse complement strand
AGCCTCGATTGATGCAGAGGAGCCGCCCGACAGGGCGGCTCCTCGTTACGGCGCTATGTCGTGTGCGTTACGGGATTGCGATCTTCGCCGTGTACAGATCGAGTTGGTGAAGCGTCCCGTCCGGGTTGGTGCCCGTGCTGTTCGAATTGTCGGACCACGCCGGCCAGAATGTGCCTCCGGCGAACGCGGCGTGCGTGTAGTCGCCGACGTCGAAACCGCTGTTCGCGTCGACTGCGTTCGACGTGCCGCGGCTGACCTGGAAGTTCCGCGCGAACGACGTTCCGCCGTCGGTCGAGTACGTCGCCCAGATCTGGAAGTCGTCGTTGGGAACGCCGTTGGTGTCGCCGCTCCCGCCGGCCCCGAGATCGTTCCGGGTGTCGTACCACGACAGCGCGAGGTTGCCGGTCGCCTGGTCGACTGCGATCGAAGGGTCGTACTGGCTGTTGGTCGTCCGGTCGTCGTTCAGCTTGACCGCGGGCGACCAGGTCGCTCCGTTGTCATCGGAGTGCTGGAGCATGATGTCGGTGTCGTCGGTCTCGCCCGGCGTCTCCTGCGTCCAGACGAGGTACGCGCGACCGTTGTGGGGGCCGCCGCTGCCGTCCCAGGCGAGATTCGCCTCGTCGTCGATCGAGCGGTCCGGCTGCGCAGGGATGAAGTCGAATCCGCCCACGTGCGAGTGCGCGACGAGCGTCGGCGTGTTGAATCCCGCCGGGCCTAGGCCGTCGGGGTCGACCGCGGTGTAGATATCCGAGCCTCCCTGGCCGTTCGTCGTCTTCTGGTAGGTCAGCAGCACCTGCCCTCCCGGCCCGACGGCAGTGTCGCCGTAGTCGCCGTTCCCGCCCGGGCTGGGGACGGGCTCGGGCGCGCTGAAGCTGCCGAACTGCCCCAGGCCTGCGACCGGCGCCCCGAACGCTTCGATCTGGCTTCCGGGCGACGCTGTGAAGCTGATCCAGACGCTGTTCGGCCCGGCCGAGATCGACGGCTGGTCGCCGAACTTCGTTTGGAGGTCGTGCACCTTCGTGAACGATTTGCCGCCGTCGGTGGACAGCGCGACGAGGACGTCACCGTTCGTGTCGATGAGGTACGTCATCCAGAGGTTGCCGAACCGGTCCCAGGCGAGCTGCTGGTCGCAGCAGATCGCCCCGAGCGGATCGCTCGCGGTCCCGATGATGCGGTGCGACCACGTGCGCCCGGCGTTGGACGTGACGTTGACCGAGAGGCCGGCGGGAATGCCCGGCAGCGTCGACATCGTCACGACGTCGGCTGGGTTCGTCGGATTGACCGCGATCGCGTCCTCGGCTTCGTTCCCCGGCAGCACGCTCGAATCGAAATTCGTCGGAATCGATGTCGTGGCAGCTCCCGCGAGCGTGGCCATCGCGAGTACAGCCGCAAGCGCAAGAACGATCGCGAACGAAACGGTCGACAACCGGCTTTGCATCTCTGTCTCCCTTCCCTCGACCCTGTAGGGTCGCGATCATCCCGCAAACAGGGAGTTTCCGCAACCGACCCTGTGCGTGTTCAGCGCCGGTGGACGTGCTCGCAGTCGCGCACCGTGTCGCCCGCATGGATGTACGCCGTGTCGTTGCCGGGACCGCAGCCGATCTTGTTCCGCCCCGGCCCTCCGTAGATCGTGTCGTTCCCGGGGCCGCCCGAGAGGATGTCGTTGCCCGGACCGCCGTACACGAGGTCGTTGCCCGGGCCGCCGCCGATCGCGTCGTTGCCTGGGCCGCCGTACGCGACGTCGTTCCCGGCGCCCGTGTAGATGTTGTCGTTGCCGCCGTGCCCGTCCACGATGTCGGCGTACGGCGTCGTGTTGATCAAATCGGCTCCCGCGGTTCCGTCGAAGCGGCACTGATTCGAGCGTCGTACTGCGCGTGCCGGAGCCGTCGCACCGACGACGTAGATCCCCGCACGTTTGCAGTCGCGCGTCGACGCGACCGCGAGCATGGCGCCGCTCGGCGACCAGCGCGCCGGTGAGTCGGCGACGACCGAGCCGATCAGTAACTGCGCTCCACCCGCTGGATCGCCGGCGTACAGCGCGTACGTGCCGCTTCTGTCGCTGAGGAAGGCGAGCCGATTGTCGGTCGGGCTCCATTGCGGGAAGCGATCGTTGGCGCCGTCGTCGAGCACCGCATGGGCGCCGCTTCCGTCCGGCGCGACGACCCAGATCGTCCAGCGACCGCCCGCGCTCCGTTCGAACGCGAGCGACGATCCGTCGCGCGACCAGCTCGGGTTCACGTTCTCGCCGCCGCTCTCGAATGCGACCTGCGGGGCCGTGCCGTCGACCGGAACGACGAGCAGCTCCGAGCCGGCCGCGCTCGTCGTTGCGATTGCGATCGCTTTGCCGTCGGGCGACCAGACGGGCCCCGTCACGTCAGACGGCGGCGGCGTGACGCCGGTCGCCAACGACGTGACGTTCGCTCCGCTCGCCGCGGCGACCGCGAGCACGTCGCCCTGCAGGAAGGCGATCTGCGCTCCGTCCGGCGACCACGTCGCGTCGATTCCCGGAACACCGCCGATCGTCCGGTCCGATCCATCGCGAACGCTCGTCGTCGACCCGGTCTCCACGAGCAGGTCGCCGCTGCCGGGCCGAAAGCCCCGCGCTCGCCCTGCGCCGATGATGTCGACCTCGTTGCCGCGAACCGCCGGCGTGAAGAAGACGTCGCTGCTGTCGATTCCGGGAGCCTCCCGCTGGAAGGCGATCATCGTTCCCTGCGGCACCCACCACGGTTGCGAGTCGCGCGGAACCGCACTCGGAGGCGCCACCGCAAGCCCCCCTGCAACCGCCGCGACCGCCAAGCGACTCGAGAGCGCGCTCCTACCGTTCGGCACTGCGGCGGCGGCGCACGGCTTCGACGAAAGCATTGATGGAAGCGACGGTCGCCCGCAGGCCCGCGGCTATGCGCGGTGCGAGCCAGAACGCCGCCTCGGCGTAGCGGTTCCTCACGAACAAGGCCGTCGTCCACGCCGCGGCCCGCAAACGCGGGCGCAGCCAGACGACGCCGTCTCTGCTGTAGCGCGCGCCGGTGCGAAGGCCGGCGGCGGCGAGCACGCCGAAGCGTCGTGCAGCGGCCGACCCTGCGCGACGCGCGCCCTTCGCGGACCGCCTGACGGGGAGTGGTGGGAGCGCCGGAAGCGCCGGAAGCGCGGGTGCGCGCTTCTCGAGATAGAGCACTTTGTTGAACGGGTCGACGGCCGCAATCTTTTGCGCGGGAAGCGCGTGCGATTTGCGCAGGCCCGACTCGACGAAGAGCGTGCGCGCATGTCCTGTGCGCTCGTCGCAGACGACGCCTGTGACTCGCTTGCCCGACGTCGCCTTGCCGAGCTTGAAGCCCTCGCAATGCGCGAGCCAGTAGTCGACGACGTTGCTACCGCGTTCGAACAAGCCCTCGCGCGCTCTCGGCATCACACGTGGCCTTCCTGTCGCAACCACGCCCCGCGAAGCGTGCGGCTGCGCGAGGCGAGTGCCGCAAGGTCGGCGCGGAGATCGTCCAGCTCGTCGCGCAGCCGCTCGACGCGACGAAGCTCAGCCGCCATCTCTGTCACCGTCGCGCCCGGCGCCCCGGCCAGCGCTGCGAGGTGCGCCTCGCTCGAAACGATTCCGGCCGCGAGTGAACGCGCCAGGCCCTCGGCCTGCTCCTCGAGCAGCCGCAGCTCGCCCTCCGTTGCGGCTGCGCCGCTGAGGACTTCGCGCAGGCGGCGCGTCAGTGTGATTTCGAGAGTGTCGTCGGGCTCGCTCATGCTGGGATCATGCTGCCGCCCGACGCCCCGCAAGCTTAACGAGAACCTCTCAGAGGAGGCCGCGGCCAGGTAGGAGCAGGCCGCGACCGGCCATTCCGACCGTACGATCGAGCGTCGCGAGGAAGGCTGCGGCGAGCGACCGCTCGCGCCGCAGCGCCCACAGGGCTTCCGCGTTCGTCCATGCCGCATCGCGTGCACGTGCGACATCCCACATGGCGACGACGTCGTCGAGGTGCGACCAGCGATGCAGCAGACGGTCGACGAGCCCCACCACGCCGTGCGGCAGATAGTCGCGCCGCACCTGCGCTTCGACCGTCGCGAGCACGCCGTTCACGCGGACATAGTCGGCGTGCTGCGGCGAGGTCTCCTCGAGCGCAACACCGGCCTCGACACACGTCTCGACGAGCGCGACGGGCAGGTCGCGGTTGATGTGCGCGTTCATCCCCGCGAGCGCGAACTGCAACGGCGCGATCCGCTTCTGCGCCCGCGCTTCGAACAACGGCGCCCACGCCGGCGGCGGCCGCTCGACCGCAGCGAAGAAGAGGTCGGCGAAGCGCTCGTCGAGCCGCGCGAGGAACGCGGCGTCCGCGAACGCGACGCCGGCGAGGCGTTCCTGCACACCGCGCGTCACAGCGAGATACAGACGCGTGAAGCAGGCGACCCCGTCCGCCGCGCCGAGCGGGGACAGGATCGCCTCCATCCGCGCGATGACCTCGCTAACCGACTGCGGCGGGCTCGCGGGCTGCAGTGTCGACGGGCTCGCCAAACGAGTTCAGGTAGCGGCGCTGCGCCGGATCGCTGAAGAACGCGTGTGCGGCTGCCTTCCCCCAGCCGTAGAGATCGTCGGCATCCGCCTTCGAGAGCCCGAAGTTCGTCGTGCTGATCGCGTGGGTCGGGATGCTCACCGTCCGCGCGGACACGACGTGCTCCATCTGCTCCCGGTCCCACGCCTCGGTCGCCGCCGAGAACATCGCCTTCAGCAGCGGGACCGCCCACAACGGCCGCGGGATCTTCCGATAGGGGAGGCCCTCCTCGACGCTCTCGCCCGGGTGCAGCCGGAAGCCCCACGTCGGCCGCTTGGGATGCGGGCTGTCGAACAGCCAGATCGGGAAGTTCGACAGGAGGCCGCCGTCGACGACGTAGTGCGGCCGGCCGCCGCGATGCAGCGTCACGGGGGCGAACAGGAACGGATAGCTCATGCTCATCCGTACCGCGTCCACGATCGGGAACGTGTCCTTGTCGAGCGGCTTGCCGTGCTCGTCGGTGTAGTCCGGCAGGTCGTCCGGCATGATCAGCATCCGCCCACCGGTGACGTCGGAGCCGATGACGTGCAGGCGGTACTTCGCCCGTTCGTACTTCTCGTCGGTGATGTCGGGGATCTCCGACTTCGGCGGCAGGTCGCGCCGCCGGACGTCGGCGAAGGTGAGCTCGGTCTTGCCGAGCTCCTTGGCGAGCGGCGAAGCAGCGAGCTGCTCGCTCAGCCATTCCTTGAAGTAGCGGCCGGGCGCGAGACCGCGGAACCGCGTCAAGGCGTTGGTCATGCCGCCGAGCCATTTGCCGCCCGGCCCGCAGTCGGCGAACCGCTTGTAGTGCGCGTCCGCCAGGATCTTCTGCAGCCCGGCCGCGTCGTACCCGACGACGAGGAGCGCCGACACGATCGAGCCGGCCGACGTTCCCGCGACGTTCACCCACTCGCGCACTCCGGCCTCGCTCTCGGCCGCCGCGAGCGCGCCCGCGAATGCGATTCCCTTGACCCCGCCGCCCTCGAAGACCCCGTCTGCGCGCTGACGTTCGTCGATCGTCATTTCTTGACCTCCAGAGTCGTCTTCTGTCCTGTTGCAGTCGCGAGCGTGTCCTGCGCCCACCGCTCGCTGAAACCGGCCACGAAGCTGACGACGAGGACCCCCAGGCGCGCGTTCCGCTCGGTCGTGTCACCGACGGGGAGGTGCACCATGCCGCTCGTGAAGGCAAAGGCGATCGCGAGCGCGAAGGCGGCGCCGATCATCGGTCGCAGGCCGCCGAGGAAGATCGCGTACGGCCGTCCGACGTCGTACTCGAGCGAGAAGTCGCCGGCGTTGATCCGCTGGACGACGCTGACGACCGCGCCGGCGGAGCCGGCGATCAGCGCGGCGACGGCCGCCGTCCAGTCGTTGAAGATCAACGTCACGCCCGACGCCGCGGCGATCAGCAGCGCGACGCCCGCCATGCCCGCGAAGTACCAGATCTGCGCCTGGCCGTTCGCGGCGTGGCGGTAGTACTTGTCGGTGTCCTCGATCGCGCGCTTCTCGCGCGCGAGCGCCTCTGCAGTCGCTCTCGGATCGTCGTGCTGGGTCGCCGTGTCCACGAGGCTCAGCAGGTGTCCCGCCGACGCAGCGATCAGATGCAGGCAGATGCGCTGGCGCACGCCGGTCAGCACCGTCTGCGCGCGGACGGCGAGGTCGTCGCAGCGGTGGAGCAGCGCAGCGATCTCCGGATGGTTCTTCGTCGCCCAGTCGCTCTCTCGATGGAAGCCGAGCCGGCGCCGGCTCCAGAAGTGCGGCCGGGGCAACTGCGTCAGCGCGACGGCGCTCTCGACGTGCGAGCACCAGAACGCGTGCACGAGCTGGCCGTGATGGCGCTCGAACTCGAGGCGAATCTCGGCGAAGCGCTGATCGGTTTCGCCGTCCGCCGTCAGCGCGCGCCACCACTTGTAGTGCGCGTAGACGAGCTCGGTGAACGTCGGTGCATTGCGCGCCGCGGCCGACTCCTCGGCCGAGGCGACGAGCGGCTGTACGAGTTCGGTCACGGTCGACCTCCCGGACGATTCAGCCGCAGTCCTGCCGGACACGGTAGGCCCTTGCCGCCCGAAGCACAAGGTTGTACGGTCGGTCCGTCCACTGCGGCGCCCCGTTCGAACGGAGGTCCCCGCAATGACGACCACCACCAGGAGCGCAGCCGCGCTGACGAGCGTCGCGATCAGCGGTGCATCGGATGCCGCTGAGCTTTACCGCGCCGCACGCGCCCAGGGTTTTCCGGCCGAGCCGAACCTCAACCTGCGCGACTTCGGCGGTCGAACGATCGAGCATCTGACGTTCACGAACGTCTATCTCGGCGCCGCCGGCGCGTGGAGCGCCGACGACATGCAGAAGATCGACGCCGGCCTCGCCGCTGCAATGACCGACACGCACTTGAACAACGTGCTGGCGCAGTACTACGCCGACGCGAAGCCGACGACGCAGTTCAAGCCGTCGCGCACGCTGGCAGGCCCGCTGCCGCAGCGTGTCTTCCGCGACACGATCGAGGGCTTCGTCGCGGGGCTCGAGACCTCGAACGGCCTCTCCGGATTCGACCTCGGCTCCACCGTCTTCTGCTTCATGTTGCCGCGCGGCGTCGTTCTCGTCGACGGAGCCAAGGGCGGCCACGCGGAGCACGACGACGATGACGACGACTCGGCGAACCTCGCGCTGCGCGAAAAGGACGAAGCGGTCGACTCCAGGCACGGGCTCGGCGGCTACCACGGCTCGGTCCATCCGCAGCGGGGCGGCAAGACCGAGACGGTCTATTACGCCGTCGGCGTCTATTCGGAAGGCACGAACGGGATCGTCGCCTTCGACGAGCCCTGGAAGAGCATCTGCGCCACCTTCTACCACGAGCTCTGCGAGGCACGGACCGATCCCGACGTGGAAGACGCGATTCGCGCGGGCAACGACCCCAAGGCGAACGACTTCCTCGGCTGGTATTCGCCTCGCGGTGGCGAGATCGGCGACATCCCCATGGAGGAGGCCGGCGCAAATCTCGGTGCGATCATGAAAGACGTGCCGCTCGCGAAGGGCGGGACGGCTCCGGTGCAGCTGATGTGGTCGAACGCCGTCGGCGGTCCGGAGGGGCCGATCGCGAAGCCGCACAAGGTTGCGCATGCCTGACGGCCGCGTCGAGCTCGAGTACGGCGCGACCACGGACCTGCTCCGGTCGCTCACGGACGTTCGCTTCAAGCTCCTTGCGTTCGTTCCGACGATCGCGGGTACCGCGGTCGCGCTGCTCGGCCGGCACGTCCGGCCGGCCGAGCTGCTCGCCGTCGGCGGGCTCGGCCTCGTTGCGACTCTCGGCGTCGTCGTCTACGAGCTGCACAACACCGAGCTGTACGAGTACGCACTCGGTCGCGCCGAGGCGCTCGAGCGCGAGCTGGGCATGGCGTTGTTGAGCGGGCGGCCGTCGCACGCGCGGGAGCGCCCGCTCGCGCTCGTCTACGCGGCCGTGCTCGGCGCGTGGACGTATCTCGTCGCCTGGGGCGCGCTCGCCGCGGCCGGAACGAGCCACGCGCAACAGCTCGGCGGCGCGGTCGCCGCCGCGGCGGCGATCGCGTCCGTGCTCGTCCTGCTGCGCCGCGGCTACCGGAGCGCTCGCGCGGAGACCGAATCGCTGCAAGCTGCTAGGCCGCTCCGCACGTAAGGGTCGTATCATCGGCGCGGGGATTGCCGTCGAATGAGGGAGAGTCGAGCATGAGAGTGAAGCTCTTGGCGGTGGTCGCGCTTGCCTTCGCGGCCGCCACGGGTACCGCGCACGCTGCCACGGCGACGTATGCCGGCGGCGCGATCACGAACCTGACGACGTCGTGCGCAGGTCAGAACGCCGAGGTCGAGCAGGCCGTCGATCCGAAGCTCGGTTACGTCTACGAGGACTGGATGGGCTGCAGCGGCATCGGCTTCGCGCGTTCGACGGACGGCGGGAAGAGCTGGAGCAGCCCGACGTCCGTTCCAGGTGCGACCGGGTCCGACTACAACGCCTGGGATCCCGCGATCGCGGTCGGCCCCGACGGCACGGTCTACGCGGCGTTCATGCGTGCGCACAACAACCAGTGGTATCCCGTCGTCGACGCATCCTTCGACCACGGGCAGACGTTCTCGCAGGTCTCGTCGCTGACGCCGCCGGACTTCAAGAACTGGGGCGATCGCGACTTCATCGAGGTCGGGCCCGACGGCACCGTCTACCTCACCTACGACTACGGCCCCAATCGATCGTCGATCACCTTCCTCTGCGCCGCGGACGGCAGCTGCGGCTACGCGAGCGGCGACGTCAACGTCGTCCTGCAGAAGTCGACCGACCACGGGAAGACGTGGAGCTCCTTCCGCTACGTCAGTCCCGGCTTCCCCGCGAGCGGCGGCGATCTCGCGCCGTTCGTCGTCGAGCCGAACGGCGCGCTCGACGTCGTCTACCAGGGCTATGGCATCACCGACACGACGACCTACGCGATGACACCGGCGTTCGAGTACTTCACGCGCTCGACCGACGGCGGCGACACGTGGACGAAGCCCGTCAAGGTCGGCGCCGAGGCGGGCACGATGTCGCTGTCGGAGTGGTGGATCGACTCGAGCATCGGCATCGACTCTGCCGGCAACCTCTACGTGTCCTGGGACACGCAGACGGACTCGAGCGACACCGGCTGGCTCGCGTATTCGACGAATCGCGGCAAGACGTGGTCGCCGGCGATCCAGGCGACGCCGGACAGCGTCAACGCGCCGCACATCATGGAAGTCGTCGGCGGCGGCCCGGGCATTGCGTACGTCGGCAGTCAGACCTCGAGCGACCCGCGCGGCTACGCGACGTTCCTGCGTGCGTTCTCGACGACGCGCGGCTGGTTGTCCGATCCGTTCATGGTCTCGAACGCGTTCGGCGACACCTCGGTGTGGCCGGGCGACACGTTCGGCATCTCGACGCTCTCGCCGACGAGCGTCGTCATGAGCTGGGGAAGCGCCGTCCCGTCGGCCTACCAGAAGAAGTCCGACATCTTCGCAACGACCGTGGGGGTGAAGCTGCCGTGAGGACGCTCATCGCGTTGACAGCCGTGGCGTGCATGCTCGGCGCCGCGTCTTCCGCATCCGCCGCTCAGCCCTATCCCATCGACTTCCAGACGTACGACCTCGCGGGCGGAACGACGAGCGGGCTGACCTATGCAAAGGGCGCGCTCACGCTTGCGTCGAGGGGCCTGAGCAGCACGCCGTACGCCGACCCGTTCGCAAACATCAACGGCGACGGCGTCGACGGCAGCGGCACGTACCAGTTCGGCACGTGGACGTCGCCCGTCCACGAGACGACCTTCGCGTTCGACGAGCTCGTGTCGTCGTGGAACGCAACGACGCCGGTCGGCACGTGGGTCCAGTCGGAGGTGCAGCCGCGGCTCGAAGACGGCCACTGGGGCAAGTGGTACGTGCTCGGCCGCTGGAGCTCGAGTGACGCGGACTTCCACCGCACGTCGGTCGGCGGTCAGGGCGACGCCGACGGCTTCGTCGCCATCGACACCTTCTTTACGAAGGATCATCCGGCGGTCGCGTATCGCCTGCGGCTGACGCTCTACCGCCGCGCAGGCAGCAGTGCGTCCCCCACCGTCACGCGCTACAGCGCGGTCGCGTCGAACCTGACGAACGAGAAGAACACCTTCCCGAGCGCGACGACCATGGGCGGGACGACGATCGACCTGAACGTGCCGAAGTACTCGCAGGAGATCCATCACGGCGAGTACCCGCAGTTCGACGGCGGCGGCGAGGCGTGGTGCAGCCCGACGTCGACGGCGATGGTCGTCGCGTACTGGCAGCGCTCGCCGAGCGGCAGCGAGCTCACGGGCATCCCGTATGCCGACCCGTGGGTCGACTTCACGGCGCGCAACGTCTTCGACTACCACTACCTCGGGGCCGGCAACTGGCCGTTCAACACCGCGTACGCGGCTTCGCGCGGCCTCGTCGCCGACGTCACGCAGCTGCACAACCTCGCCGAGGCGGAGCCGTTCATCAAGGCGGGGATCCCGCTCGTCGCGTCGATCGCGTTCAGCTCGAACAAGCTGAGCGGCGCCGACATCAAGAGCACGAACGGGCATCTGGTCGTGATCGCCGGCTTCACGGGCGACGGCCGCGTGATCGTCAACGATCCCGCGTCTCCGGACGACGCGAGCGTCGAGCACGTCTACGACCGCGCGCAGTTCGAGAACGCGTGGATCGGCGGTTCCGGTGGGATCGTCTACGTCGACCGGCCCGCCGGCCGGCCCACGCCGTCTCTCACCGCGAACAACTCGTAGCGCCTTGACCGAGTCGATCGTCGAGCTCGCCCGGCGGCTCATCGCGATCGACTCGGTCAATCCCGCGCTCGTGCCCGGCGGCGCGGGCGAGCGGGAGGCAGCGCACGCGGTCGCGGAGTGGTCCGAGGCGCAGGGCCTCGACGTCGAGCTCGTCGGGCCCGACGACCGCCCGAGCGTGATCGCGCGCCGGCGGGGCTCCGGCGGCGGAAACTCGCTGCTGCTCAACGGCCACCTCGACACGGTCGGTGTGACGGGCATGGACGCACACCGACCGTGTCGAG
>Ga0207657_10007635_pt1 | contig 11068 bp, 6 predicted proteins | sample KBSC33metaG_FD_184316 | JGI IMG/M metagenome (GOLD analysis project Ga0207657, IMG submission 184316) | Corn rhizosphere microbial communities from Kellogg Biological Station, Michigan, USA - KBS C3-3 metaG (SPAdes) (version 2) | ecosystem: Host-associated > Plants > Roots > Rhizosphere > Soil ... | reverse complement strand
CCCCGAGGGCATCTACGCCGAGGTGCTGCGCGTGCTGCACCACTGGATGAAGCATGGCGTGCGGATCTTCCGGGTCGACAACCCGCACACGAAGCCGGTCGCGTTCTGGGAGCGGCTGCTCGAGGAGGTCCGGCAGACCGACCCCGACGTACTCTTCCTCTCCGAGGCGTTCACGAAGCCACCGATGATGCAGGCGCTGGCCAAGGTCGGGTTCCACCAGAGCTACACCTATTTCACCTGGCGCAACACCAAGGACGAGATCGAGTCCTACCTCGAGGAGGTGGCGCACGAGACGTCGGCCTTCCTGCGGCCCAACTTCTTCGTGAACACCCCGGACATCCTTCACGAGTTCCTCCAGTACGGCGGCCCGCCGGCGTTCAAGATCCGCGCCGTGCTCGCCGCGACCGGGTCCCCGAGCTGGGGCGTCTACGCCGGCTACGAGCTGTGCGAGCGGGTGGCCATCCGACCCGGCAGCGAGGAGTACCTCGACTCCGAGAAGTACCAGATCCGGATCCGTGACTGGGAGGCCGCCGAGGCGGAGGGCCGCTCGCTCGCGCCGTACCTGACCCGGCTCAACCAGGTGCGCCGAGCCAGTCCTGCGCTGCAGCAGCTGCGCGACCTGACCGTCCACCACAGCGAGGATCCGCACATCGTGGTGTTCAGCAAGGGCCAGGCTGACGACGCCGTCATCGTCGTGGTCAACGTGGACCCGCACGCGGCGCACGCGACGATGGCCCATCTCGACCTGGCCGCGCTCGGCCTGCCCGCCGATGCGCACTTCGACGTCCACGACGAGCTCACCGGCCAGAGGTGGGTCTGGGGTGCCGACAACTACGTCCGCCTCGACCCGGCCGTCGAGGTCGCCCATGTGTTCACCGTGAGGAGTCGGGTTTGACGGAGATGGCAGCCCAGGACGAGGCGACCGCAGCCTCGGCCGGGCCCGAGTGGTTCAAGACGGCCGTCTTCTACGAGGTGCTCGTCCGCAGCTTCAAGGACTCCAACGGCGACGGTGTCGGCGACTTCCGGGGACTGACGGAGAAGCTCGACTACCTCCAGTGGCTCGGCGTCGACTGCCTCTGGGTCCCGCCGTTCTTCACCTCCCCGCTGCGCGACGGGGGGTACGACGTCGCCGACTACACCGGCATCCAGCCCGAGTGCGGGACCGTCGAGGACTTCCACGCCCTCCTCGACGCCGCCCACGCCCGCGGCATCAGGGTGATCATCGACTTCGTCATGAACCACACCAGCGACCAGCACCCGTGGTTCCAGGCCAGCCGCAGCGACCCGGACGGGCCGTACGGCGACTTCTACGTCTGGTCCGACACCGACGAGCCGTACTCCGAGGCACGGATCATCTTCGTCGACACCGAGCCCTCCAACTGGACCTGGGACCCGGTCCGCCAGCAGTACTTCTGGCACCGGTTCTTCTCCCACCAGCCCGACCTGAACTTCGACAACCCCCGGGTCCACGAGGCCATCTTCGCGGCGATGGCCTTCTGGCTCGACATGGGCCTCGACGGGTTCCGGCTGGACGCCGTGCCGTATCTCTACGAGCGGGTCGGCACCAACGGCGAGAACCTCAAGGAGACCCACGAGTTCCTCAAGAAGGTGCGGCGCTTCGTCGACGACAACTACCCCGGGCGAGTGCTGCTCTGCGAGGCCAACCAGTGGCCCACCGACGTGGTGGAGTACTTCGGTGACCCGGCTGTCGGTGGCGACGAGTGCCACATGGCGTTCCACTTCCCGGTGATGCCGCGGATCTTCATGGCCGTCCGGCGCGAGTCCCGCTTCCCGATCTCGGAGATCATGGAGCAGACCCCGCCGATCCCGGACGGCTGCCAGTGGGGCATCTTCCTGCGCAACCACGACGAGCTCACCCTCGAGATGGTCACCGACGACGACCGCGACTACATGTGGTCGGAGTACGCCACCGATCCCCGGATGAAGGCCAACATCGGGATCAGGCGCCGGCTCGCACCGCTGCTGGACAACGACACCAACCGGATGGAGCTGTTCACCGCCCTGCTGCTCTCCCTGCCGGGCTCGCCGGTGCTCTACTACGGCGACGAGATCGGGATGGGCGACAACATCTGGCTCGGCGACCGCGACGGCGTGCGGACACCGATGCAGTGGACCTCGGACCGCAACGCCGGCTTCTCGGTGGCCACCCCCGGCCGGTTGCACCTGCCGGCGATCCAGGACCCGGTTTTCGGGTACCAGGCGGTCAACGTGGAAGCCGAGCTCGACAACTCCTCCTCCCTGCTGCACTGGACGCGGCGGATGATCCACGCCCGCAAGCAGCACCCGTGCTTCGGGCTGGGTGACTTCTACGACCTCGGCGGGTCGAACCCCTCGGTGCTCTCCTACGTCCGCGAGCACACCTTCCGCACCGACGAGGGCGGTACGACGAACGACACGGTGCTCTGCGTCAACAACCTCTCCCGCTTCCCGCAGCCGGTCGAGCTCGACCTGCGCCGCTGGGAGGGCGTGGTCCCGATCGAGCTGCTCGGAGGCGTGCGGTTCCCGCAGATCGGCGAGCTGCCCTACCTGCTCACCCTCGGCGGCTACGGCTTCTACTGGATCCGGCTGCCGGCTACCGAGGAGGCCGACGATGTCGCGTGACGCTCATCCGAGCACGCAGGCGCTCGCCGCCTACCTGGCCGGCGCGCGCTGGTTCGGCGGCAAGGGCCGGGGGTTCGAGATCACCGAGGTCCGCGAGGTGGCGCTGGCCGACGAGCTGACCACCACCCTGCTGACTCTCGCGTACGACGACGGCGGCGCCGACCTCTACCAGCTGCCGCTCGCCACGTACGCCGAGCCGCAGGAGCGGATCAGCCACGCCCTCGTCGGCGAGTGGGACGAGGAGTTCCACTACGACGCCGTGCACGACCGCGAGGCGATGCAGGAGTGGCTGCAGGCCTTCGACCGGGCAGCCCCGTCCTCCCCGCACGGTGCGTTCCAGCGCACGAGCGCGGAGCACGACCTGGATCTGGACTCGCACTCCAGTCTCTACTCCGGCGAGCAGAGCAACTCCTCGGTCGCGTTCGGCGAGGACAGCCTGATGAAGCTGTTCCGCCGGTTGACCCCGGGCAGCAACCCCGACATCGAGATCCACGAGGCGCTGACCCGGGCCGGGAGCACCCACGTCGCCGCGCTCTACGGCTACGTCGTGGTCGACGAGGTGTACTTCGCGATGCTGCAGCAGTTCCTGCGCACGGCCAGCGACGGGTGGGACCTCGCGCTCGCGAGCACCCGCAACCTGTTCGCGGAGGGCGACCTGCACGCAGAGGAGGTCGGCGGCGACTTCGCCGCGGAGTCCCACCGGCTGGGGGCCGCAGTGGCGGAGGTGCACCAGGTGCTGGCCGAGGCCTTCCCGGTCGAGCCGCTCGACGTCACGGCCACCGTCGAGGCCATGCGGCGTCGGCTGGCGGCGGCAGCGACCGTCGTACCCGAGCTGGCGGAGCACCGCGACGCGCTGGACCAGCGCTTCGCCGCAGTCGCGGCGCTGCCCGCCGGGGAGCACCGTGCCCAGCGGATCCACGGCGACCTCCACCTCGGCCAGACGCTGCGCACCTCCCTGGGCTGGAAGCTGGTGGACTTCGAGGGAGAGCCGGTCAAGGACCTCGCCGAGCGCCGGCTCGCCGACTCGCCGTGGCGTGACGTCGCCGGCATGCTGCGCTCGTTCGACTACGCGGTCCGCGCGGTGGCGCGGGACATCTCCGCGACCGAGGAGGAGGCCTTCCAGATCGCCTACCGTTCCGGGGAGTGGGTCAAGCGCAACAGCGCGGCCTTCCTCGACGGCTACGTCGCCGAACGCGGCGAGCCGCTCACGGCCGACGAGCAGACCCTGATCACGGCGTACGTCGCGGACAAGGCCGTCTACGAGGCGGTGTACGAGACTCGCAACCGTCCCACCTGGGTGGACATCCCACTGGCCGCCCTGCAGAAGATCCTCGACCCCGGCACCGAGGACGCGACCACCGCGACGGAGCTCTGATGACCCGACCTGCACCCCACGTCCCCGAGGCGGCCCCCGAACGGGAACCCGCACCGGAGAAGTCCCTCGACGAGGAGCCGCGCCTGGCCTCCCCGCTGGGTGACCTCGACCTGCACCTGATCGGCGAGGGCCGCCACTTCCGGCTCTGGGAGGCGCTCGGCGCCCAGGTCGAGGGCGACGCCGTGCGGTTCTCGGTGTGGGCGCCCAACGCCCAGGAGGTGCGCCTGATCGGCGACTTCAACGGCTGGGACCGGTCGACGATGCCGATGGCGCGGCGCCCGGAGTCGGGCGTGTGGGAGCTGGTGGTCCCCGGCGTCCACGCGGGTGCCCGGTACAAGTACGTCGTCGCGGGCGCGGACGGCCGGTGGCGCGACAAGGCCGACCCGATGGCCCAGCACACCGGGGTGCCTCCCGAGCAGCACTCGGTGGTCTTCGAGACCAGCCACACCTGGTCTGACGACGCGTGGATGGCCGAGCGCGGTGGTCACGCCGACCCGGCTCGACCGATGTCGGTCTACGAGGTGCACCTGGGCTCGTGGCGACGCCACCCCGACGGCTCGGCGTACGGCTACGACGCCCTCGCCGACGCACTGGTGGAGTACGTCGTCGAGATGGGCTTCACCCATGTCGAGCTCATGCCCGTGATGGAGCACCCGTACGGCGGATCGTGGGGTTACCAGGTCACCTCCTACTACGCCCCGACCGCGCGCTTCGGCGACCCCGACGGGTTCCGCCGGCTGGTCGACCGGCTGCACCAGGCCGGTGTCGGGGTGATCCTCGACTGGGTGCCGGCGCACTTCCCGAAGGACGAGTTCGCCCTGGCCCGCTTCGACGGCACACCGCTCTACGAGGACCCGAACCCGGCCCGCGGCGAGCATCCGGACTGGGGCACGCTCGTCTTCGACTTCGGGCGCCTCGAGGTTCGCAACTTCCTGATCGCGAACGCGCTGTACTGGCTGGACGAGTTCCACGTCGACGCGCTCCGGGTCGACGCGGTCGCCTCGATGCTGTACCTCGACTACTCCCGCGGAGCGGGCGAGTGGGCGCCGAACGTCCACGGTGGCCGCGAGAACCTCGAGGCGGTGGCCTTCCTGCAGGACCTCAACCGTGCGGTCCACGACCACGTGCCCGGCGGGCTGGTGATCGCCGAGGAGTCCACCTCGTGGCCCGGGGTGACCGCGCCGCCCGGCGAGGGTGGGCTGGGGTTCGGGCTGAAGTGGAACATGGGCTGGATGCACGACACGCTCAGCTATGTCCAGCGTGACCCGATGTACCGCTCCCACCACCACGGCCAGCTGACCTTCAGCCTCGTCTACGCGTGGTCGGAGCGCTTCGTGCTGCCGATCAGCCACGACGAGGTCGTGCACGGCAAGGGGTCGCTGCTGCGCAAGATGCCGGGCGACCGGTGGAAGCAGCTCGCCGGGGTCCGTGCGTTCGTCGCCTACCAGTGGGCCCATCCCGGCAAGCAGCTCCTGTTCATGGGCACCGAGTTCGCCCAGGACAGCGAGTGGGCCGAGTCCCGCGAGCTCGACTGGTGGCTGCTGCAGGACCCCGATCACGCCGGGGTCAAGCACCTCGTGCGCGACCTCAACGCGACGTACGTCGCCAACCCGGCCCTGTGGACCCAGGACCACGTGCCCGCCGGCTTCACCTGGCTCGTCGCCGACGATGCGGCGAGCAACGTGATCTCGTTCGTCCGGTGGGGCAGCCAGGGCGAGGCGCTGGTGTGCGTCTGCAACTTCTCGGGGATGCCGCACGAGCGGTACCGCCTGCCGCTGCCGTCCGCGGGCGAGTGGGCCGAGGTCGTCAACACCGACGCTGACGTGTACGGCGGATCGGGAGTCGGCAACCTGGGCACCGTCACCGCACACCCCGAGCCGTACTTCGGCCAGCCGGCCAGCGCGACGCTCCGACTGCCTCCGCTGGCCACCCTCTGGCTCGTGCCGGGCGGCGACGCGTCACCGTAGGCTGGTCCCGTGCCCGCCGAGCTGACTCCGATCTCCCCCGGTGTGGTCCGGCTCACCTGGCCGGCCGACCTGCAGGCCGAGGGGCTCGGGGTGACCGTCGAGGCCGTCCGCACGGCCATGACCGAAGGGTTCAACGAGGGCCATCGGCGGGTCGAGGTGCTCATCGACCCCGACGATGCGCTCGCCCAACGCGTCGCGACGTTCTCCGGCTTGATGCGAGAAGGAGTCGCGCGGCGGGTGGTGGACGGCGCCGACCGGATCGTCTACGCCCGGATCTCCGACGACACCCCGGTGGAGGAGCCGATGGGATTTCGTCGGCTGCTGAACTCCTTCCTCCCGCGGAAGCGGGCGATCAGCCAGATGCTGATCCGCGCCGCCTCCGAGACGGGCGGCGACGACCGGGTGCTGCTGTGCCAGCTCACCTACAAGAACGACTGGGACCTCCCCGGTGGCGTGGTCGAGGTCGGTGAGTCGCCGCAGCTCGCCGTCGTGCGCGAGGTCCAGGAGGAGCTGGGTCTGACCGTCGACGCCGGCGCGCTGGTGCTCACCGACTGGCTCCCGCCCTGGGGCGGCTGGGACGACGCGGTCTGCCTCGTCTTCGACGGCGGCCTCCACGACGAGGCGATCGTCGACTCGATCGTGCGGCAGCGCCGCGAGATCCGCGACGCACAGTTCTGCACCCTCGACCAGGCCCACGACCTGTGCGCGGACTTCACCGCCCGGCGGTTGGTCGCGGCGCTGCGCAACGTCTCCGACGAGCCCGGGCCGTCGTACACGGAGAGCGGCCGGTGAGCAGGTCGCACCGAGCTCGGACGGCGGCGATCAGAACAGCGCAGAGGTGAGGTCCCGGCGTGCCCGCTGGACCCGCGGGTCGGCGTTCCCGACGGCACCGAACAGCCCGATGAGATGGGTGCGCGCCTTGTCCCGGTCGGCGTCCGTCGTACGCCGCACCACGTCGATGAGCCGGTCGAACGCATCGTCGACGTGACCCCCCAGCAGGTCGAGGTCGGCGACCATGGTCTGGGCGTCGACGTCGTCGGGGCTCGCCGCGGCCGCCGCTCGCGCGGCGTTGAGGTCGACCCCCGCGGTCCGCTGCAGCACCTGGGCCATCGCGAGTCCGGCGGCCGCCTCGGTGTCGGCGGGATTCGCGTCGACGAGCTTCTGGTACTCCGCGACGGCCGCGTCGATGTCGCCACGCTCCAGCGCCTCCTGCGCAGGCTGGTAGCGCGGATCGAGGGTCTCCTCGCCGGTCTCGGCGTCGACCTCGGCAGCGCGCGGCTGGTGACGACCGGTGAAGCCACTCGTGGTGAGCTGCTGGAGGACCTGCCCGATCGCGGTGCGCAGATCTGCCAACGGCGCTGCGTTCTGCAGCAGCGGCATCGGACGCCCCTGTGCCACGAGGAAGACGTAGGGCACCGAGGGCACCTGCACCGCCTGGGCGATCTGGGGGTGGGCGTCGACGTCGACCCTGCCCAGCAGGAAGCGACCCTCGAACTCGTTCGAGAGGGACTGCAGGTCGTCGGCGAGCCGGACGCTCTCCGGTGACCGCGACGCGCTGTAGAACGCCAGCAGCACGGCCGCGTTCATCGAGCTCTCGAGCAGGGTCTGGAGGTTCGACTCGTCAACCTGCACGGTGTAGGCCTCGCTCACGCCGGAGGCCGGAGCCCCGGCCGGCGGCGCTGCCTGCAGGCCGGAGAGGTCCACCGCGCCGGGACGGGAGAACCCGGCGGTCGGCGCTGACTCGGGGGGCTGCTGCGTCATGGGTCCATTGTGGCCGATCGCCGCTCGCCGTCCGGGGGCGGGGCGACGAGATCGGTTGCCGCAATTTGTGGTCAACTGTCCGACCTGCCCTGATACTGGACATGTGACCGAGCGGCGTGCACGGGCTCGGGACCGGAGGGATCCTGCGGCCGGCGCCGAGCGCGCCGGGCCAGACCCGCGCCCGGCTGCGGGCGGTGCCACGCACCCGTGGCACCGGATCGTCGCGTGGGCGCTGCTCTACGTCGCCGCGGCCTGGCTCGGACACCGGTCACTCGTGGCCGACACCGGCTTCACCTTGCTGTGGCCCTCGTCGGGCATCGCGCTGATCTGGATCGCCGGCGCCCGCTGGCGGGTGGCTGAGCTGGCGATCGTCGCCCTGCTCGCGGCGGGCACCCTGGCCGTGCTGGGCGCCTCCACGTGGCAGGTCGTCAACGCCCTGGTCGGCGTACCGGCCGGTCTCGTCGTCTTCGTGGGCCTGTCGCGACGCTGGACGCCCGACCTCTGGGCCACGGGCGGGACCGGGCCGGTGCTGGCGCTGCGGGAGTACGGCCAGCTGGTCGCGGCAGCCGGCGTGGCCGGGCTCACCGAAGGCGCCGTCGCCGCGATCCTGCTCCTGGGGGAGGCCGGCCGACCCCTCGAAGCCACCGCGGTGCTCGTCGTCCCCCACACCGTCTCGCTGGTCGCGCTCGGGGTGACCGGGCTCGTGGTGCGCGGCTGGCTCGGCTCACTGCCGCCCGGCGGCCGCTGGCCGGTGCGCGTGGTCGCGGGCATCCGCCGCGACGGCACCGCCGCCGATGCCCTGGTCGCCGTGCCGGTCGCCGCCGTCACCGTGGTCGTCTTCCTCGCCGGCTTCGTCTGGCTCAGCGACGCACCGGTCAGCTTCCTGCTGGTGATGGTGGTGGTCGGCATCGGCATCTGGTTCTACCCACCTGCCACCGGCCTGTGCGCACTGGCGATCATCTCCGCGTCGTGGTGGCTCACCGCGGTGGGCCGTGGCCCGATCGCCGAGATTCCCGAGCCGCACCGCCGTGCGCTCGCCTTCTCCGTGTTCGTGCTCGCCCTGGTCGTGACCGGTCTGACGATCTCGCTGAGCCGACGCGAGCGCGACGCGATCATCGACCGTCTCCGGGAGTCGGAGCGTGCCGCGGAGGTGCTGGCCGACGACCTGACCCTCGTGCTGGCCAACCTCGAGGAGGGTGTCGCGGTCGTGGAGGAGGGCGGCCGGTTCATCCACGCCAACCCGGCGATCGGGCGTCTGCTCGAGCTGCCGGGCTTCAACCGCAGCCGGGTCGAGCCGGTCGACACCTACCGTCTGGTCCACCCGGACGGTCGGCCGCTCCTGGAGTCGGAGGTACCTCACGTCCGGGCCTTCGCCGGCGAGGACGACGTCCACGACGTCCTGCACCTGGCGCGTCCCGACGCCACGGCCGGTCGCATCTTCGAGGTCTCCGCGAGGGTCCTGCCCCGGATCCGCGCGAACGACCTGCCGCGGGCGGTCACGACCATCCGCGACGTCACTGCCGAGCACGAGCAGCGCGACGCCCTCTCGTCGTTCGCCCAGGTGGTTGCCCACGATCTGCGCAGCCCACTCACGTCGGTCGGCCTCTGGGCCCGCGAGCTGCTGGACATGTACGACGAAGGACCGGTCGATCCTGCGACCGGGGCGATGATGCTGCGGCACATCGAGTCCGGGGCCGGCAGGATGCAGAGCTTCATCTCCGACCTGCTCTCCTACGCGCTGGCGCGCGACCAGACCCCGAGCCCGGCGCAGGTGGAGCTGACCGAGGTGGTGGAGTCCGTGGTGGAGACGATGACCATCGAGGGAGCGGGCCCCGCGGTGATCCACGACGACCTTCCCCAGGTGTGGTGCGATCCGGTCCTGCTCCCCCAGGTGTTCGACAACCTGATCGGGAACGCCCGCAAGTACGTCCGACAGGGCGTCGTACCCGAGGTGCGGGTCGAGGCGACGACGCTGCCCGAGGGCTGGGTCACGGTGCGAGTGAGCGACAACGGGGTCGGCATCGCGCCCGAGGACCGGCGACGGGTCTTCGAGACCTTCGAACGGGCGCGGGCCACGGAGTACGAGGGAACCGGCCTCGGACTCGCCATCTGCCGGCACATCGTCGAGCGGCACGGCGGCAGGATCGGTGCGGTCGCGCCGCCCGACGGACGTGGCGCCTGCATCGAGCTGACCCTCCCGGCGACCGCTGCCACCTTCGAGACCGCCACGACACGCTGAATTACGGAACCGCGCATACCACCACAGATCCGACCTGACCACGCCACACTGTGCCCATGGATCGCGCCCTTGCGACCGTGCCCGCACTCCCGGCTGCGCGTCGGGCCCTGCGGGTCGTCGCGGGCACCGCAGTGTTCGTCGTCTTCGGGCTGCTGGGCCGGGCGACCGTCATCGACGCGCACGCGCTGAGCCTGGCGTGGCCGGCGGCCGGGATCGCGGTCCTGTGGTTCGCGTCCGGTGACCGGCGCACCTGGTCCGGGGATGCGGCCGCACTCGCCCTGGCGACCTGCGCGCTCAACCTCGCCACAGGCTCCGGGTTGACCACGGCGCTGGTCCTCACCGCGTCGAACGTCCTGCAGGTCTTCGCCTTCGTCTTCCTGGCCGTCCGCTGGTTCGACGACGTGTGGGGTCTCGGTGGAGTGTTTCCTTTGCACCGGCTCGCCGACCTCGGCCGCCTGGTCGTGACCTCGGTGGTCGCCAGCCTCGTCGGCGCGGCCGTGGGAGCCCTCGGCCTCACCGTCTTCGCGGGTGGGGTCCACGCCACCGACGTGATGGTCTGGTGGGGACGAAACAGCGTGAGCATGCTCGTGATCACGGCTGTCGGGCTCCTGGCGGGGCCTCCGCTCTTCGCCGCGACCGGCGGGCGCGACCTGCTCCGGATCCTGTACGACGCCGTGCACGCCTCCAGCGTTGCCCGCCTGGTCGAGGCCGAGCTCCTCGTCGCCACGTCGGTGGGGCTCTACGTCCTGGTCTTCGACCAGCGCACCGCAGGGCCGTTGTCCTTCCTGGTGCTCGCCGTCTCGATCTGGGCCGGACTCCGGTTCCCCCCGGTCGCGGTGATGGTCCACGGCCTGGCCATGGGAGCAGCCGGGATCGTGTTCACGCTCCGCGGAGAGGGGCCGTTCGCCAGCATCAGCTCGCCGCACGAACAGGCTCTCGTGGCGCAGATCTTCGTGGCCACCACCGTCCTGACCGGGCTGTCGCTCGCCTTCAGCCGCGTCGAGCGTGACCGCGCGATCCACCGGTTGGCGCAGGCCCGCGTCGAGTCCGAGGCGCGGGCGCGGTTGCTCGGCGCCGTCCTGGAGTCGATGCAGGACGGCCTGG
>Ga0207657_10007630_pt1 | contig 11073 bp, 11 predicted proteins | sample KBSC33metaG_FD_184316 | JGI IMG/M metagenome (GOLD analysis project Ga0207657, IMG submission 184316) | Corn rhizosphere microbial communities from Kellogg Biological Station, Michigan, USA - KBS C3-3 metaG (SPAdes) (version 2) | ecosystem: Host-associated > Plants > Roots > Rhizosphere > Soil ... | reverse complement strand
TCCTACGGATAGGGTGCTACGGTGTCGCCTATGCGATACATACGTATGTACCCTTTCCGTCCATCTCAGTGTGACCGGTTGAGAAGGTCTTAGTGAGACAGGCGGAATACGTACTTAACCCGAAGGCGATTGCACTGCAGCGCATAGCATAATAGCGTCACCTTATTCCATAAGGGGATTATGCGAGATTTTCCCGTTACAAGTGTGGATAAATAATATAGATCATGTGATGATACTAGTAACATAAGGAGCAATCAGTTCCTTTTGTAGTTCATTTACACCTGAAAGAGGTGGAGCATGCGCATTACTATCGTTTTTAGACTTTCGATGGCAGATAAGGCCGGAGGTTCTGAATCTGAAAGTGTGGTCTACATAGGCATTCGGGACAAAAAGGCCGGCGTCGGATGGAGTTATGCCGACGGGAGGGCAGGGGACTTCTTCGTGCCCGGCGAATGCAGTCTGGTTCAACTATGGCGCGCGGTAACTTATGTAGCGCTCTCAGGAAAGAGCTCGGAACTCGAATTTGCTTGCGACCTTTTTGATCCGGACTTGCTCAGCGCCCGCGAACTTTATCCGGATATCCTCCCTAGCCCAAGAGCAAGCATGAACTATTACGATGTAGCGAAGCGGAGGCCATCGGCCTCAACGCTCGAGCATATGCTCGCCGTATTGCAACGCGAGGGCGCCGTAACAAAAACGATGGCCAGCGACTTATTGCGGCATGTGTGCCGTAATACGATCGCGCGCACGCCTGGGGTGATGTTAGCGCTTAATACGTCGTTTGCTACAAGGCGAGAGGAACTTGCTCCCCATATCCTTGGGGATCAACTGAAGGCATGGGGCGTCACGGAGCTTGTCCGTGCGGATCCTGAAAATACCCAAAAGTGGATCACAGTCTATCCGGAGGAATTGGACGGACTCGTCTTAAATACTCCGGATAACGATGTCTATTGGCTGCTGCAACAGGACCAAAGCGGGCCGAATGCCAGTAGTATACGAATTGAAAGTATAGGCGGGTCTAGCTTCCTTTTGGTTGCGGCCAAGTTCGCTGACGGCAGTTTTCTGATTTGGACGCATATCTTACGCCCAAATACGACTGACATTAAGGGTTGGTTTCCTATCGACGCACTGGGCGCTTTGGTCTTCCCCTCGACAGTCTTCGTTTGAAGCGCTTAATGCGTTGTTTGATCCAAGCGAATTGGACAATGAGCTCTAGGCTGTATCCGGGTAATCCCGTGTACCTTAGATTGGAGGAACGTGGGTTGAGGTAACCTCTGGAGTCGGAAGTGGTGCAGTCGATGCGACGACACTACTTGCTCCCGGCACTCCCCACGCTCCGCCATATACCCTCTGCGACTGAAAGTCGTACTGATGAGTCCAAAAGGACGAAAGGATATATTTTGCTAGCCGCATTGCAGGAGTCGATACAACGCCACGGCAGCGGCTATGGAGACGTTGAACGACTCTTTCTGCCCATGCATCGGAATTTCAACTATCGTATCAGCGAGAGCGAGTACTTCCGGCTCGACGCCTTCGACTTCGCGGCCGATGATGAGCGCGGTACGCTCCAATGGCCGATACGTATGGAGCGGTATTGACGCCGCCGCCTGTTCCAACGCGACGATGGCGAAGCTGGTGAGCTTCAACTGATGAATAACCGTTGTTATGTCGCTATCGTGTTCCCATGCAACCGAGCACTCAGCGCCAAGTGCAGTCTTGTGTATTTGCCTGTCTATCTTCTGGGCAAGGTGTGGCATGCGCTGATCGGCTACCGTGGCCGGGTAAGGCGTGTAGCCCGTAAGGTACACTTTGTCCACGCCGAGTCCGTCGGCGGTTCGCAGTAGTGACCCAACGTTATAGCAACTCCGGATGTTATGGACGATAAGTACGATCCGTGGCATGCTTCCACTATACGGGACGCCGTCTGGAAGGTATAACGTTCATGCTTTATACTTTTGGTTATGCAGAATGATGCCGACCAACGTGCCCGCGAAGAGCAAGAGCAGGCAACCCAGCGGCGCGCACGTATTCTGGGCTTACGCTACGTCGATACGTCCAAGATCGCGAACAAGCAACTTTTCCAGTTGTTGCCGGTGGCCGAGCTGTATCGACTGAAGCTTGTACCGCTGAATGCGGACCAGAGCAACATCCTCTTCGGTATCCTCACGACAACGCCGCCTACGGCACAGGCGGAGATGAAGCACCAATTCCTTGACCAGCTCGTAACATTTGCGATTATTTCCGAGGCCGGTTACCGCGAATACATGACACTGTACGACCCGCCGAAGCAGGTCGTGTACCGGGACATTGCCATCAACACGGCGGGTACGGAAGATCTGGTTAAGCAAGTATCGGACATGCTGTCGCAAATCCGTGCCGACGATATGCTTGCTTATCTCGTCTCCCAGGCGCACCACCTGAACGCCTCGGACATTCATATCGAGACGCAGCGCGATGACGTGCGCATCCGCTTTCGGATCGACGGCGTATTGCACCCGATTGCGCGAATCACGCCGGACAAATACCACGTGCTGGTTGCGGCCATCGCTAGTGCCGGTAATATCTCCACGTCATCGAGCGAGGCCCAACAAGGACATATCGCTCAAGTAGTGCGAATGGCGGATGGAACGAGCGTTGACGTGAATGTCCGCCTCGAAACCGTGCCGAGTATCAACGGCATTGACGTCGTTATGCGCCTGTTCAATATGCGGCCCGAGATGTACCAATTGGCGAACCTTGGATTATCCCCTGCGGAGCAGCTTGTAGTTGACGGCATTATCGCTAAACCGACCGGGCTCGTAATGGTAGTCGGTCCAACCGGCTCGGGCAAGACGACTACGCTCTATTCTATTCTGAATTCGCTCAACAGCGAGGAGCGCAAGATCGTGACTATAGAAGATCCGGTCGAGTACCAGTTTCCGGGGATCACGCAGATATCCGTTACCAGCAGCGAAGGCGGCGATGATGCCAGCTTTGCAGACAAGCTCCGTGCCGTCCTGCGTCTTGACCCTGACGTGGTGATGATTGGCGAGGTTCGCGACAATGACACGGCGCGTACAGCGCTCCAGGCAGCACTAACCGGACATCTGGTCCTTACGACATTTCACGCCGGCAGTGCAGCGGCGGCATTGACGCGTCTCGGCGACATCATAGGCCAGAACCCGCTATATATCTCTGCTATACGGCTTGTCATGGCGCAGCGGCTTGTCCGCCGGCTCGATGACGCGAGTAAGCAAGCGTACGTGCCGGACGAAGCGGCGCTGGCGAAGCTACGCGAGGTTATCGAGACGCTGCCGGAAGGCGTTGAACGGCCAAGTCTGGAAGGCCTGCAGCTCTATCATCCGGGCTCAACCGTGGACAATCCTTACGGATACACCGGTCAACTGGCAATCCGCGAGCAGTTTATGATGGACGGCGAGGTACGGCGCGTCCTGACACAGTCGGCTGCGGCCTTGACGACAGACATGATCGAAGCCGCAGCCATTAAGAGTGGTATGCGCACGATGCGCCAAGACGGTTTCTTGAAGGCCATTGCTGGCGAAACGACACTCGAAGAAATCTATCGCGTTCTGGGGTAGGGCACGCGAAACATCTTGCTTCTTGAGGAGCAATGCTGTAGGATATATGGGATATGTCAAGTGTGATCCGTGAAATTGAAAATGGCTTCAAGAAAGCTGCAGTCGTCGATGTCCGCTCAGGCGATACTGTCCGCGTGCACCAGCGCATTCGCGAAGGTAACAAAGAGCGCGTACAGATGTTCCAGGGTCTGGTGATCCGCACCGACCGCAAGGGCAGCCACACCAGCCGCATTACTGTCCGGCGCATTGCCAGCGGTGTCGGCGTGGAGAAGAGCTTCCTGCTCAACAGCCCGCTTGTCCTGAAGGTGGAGGTGACGAAGCGCAGCAAAGTCCGCCGCAATTATCTGACCTACATGCGTGAGCGTACCGGTAAAGCCGCTCGTATGGTAGGCGTGTCATTCGATCGCGATGCGGTGAATACTGTCCGCGACGAAGCTGCCGAGGCTGAGGAAGAGAAGCTGAAAGAAGAAGCTGCCAAGGCTGCTGCCGAAAAAGCCGCCGCTGAGGCTGCCGAGACTGCTAAGCAAGAGGCAAAAGCCGCTGAAGTGCTAGCCCGCCACGAAGAAACTGCCAAATAACAAACGACCTGAATGAAGTGAACGGCAACCGCAGGGTTGCCGTTTTGTTTTATACTTTTAGCTATGATCGTGGGGCTAGACGAAGTTGGGCGCGGCTGTTGGGCGGGCCCGCTGGTAGCGGGCGCGGTTATCCTCGGTGCATCGGTCGAAGGCCTGAAAGACTCAAAGCAATTGAGCGCCAAGCGCCGCGAGGTGCTAGACAAAGAAATCCGTGAATGCGCGATTGGGTATAGCCTGGGGTGGGTTGAGCCGGCGGAGATTGATGTGCTCGGTATGACGGCTAGCGTTGGCCTGGCATTCAGGCGGGCATTAGACACGATTGCCTCCAGCTATGAGCAGATTATCATGGACGGTAATGTCAACTATTTTCCCGATGACCGGCGCGCACAAGCGATTATCAAGGCCGATGCAACGGTGCCCGCAGTGAGTGCGGCCAGCATCATCGCCAAGGTCGCGCGCGATCGTTTCATGACGGAGGCGGCAGCGCAGTTTCCGGGCTATGGCTTCGAGCGGCACGTTGGCTACGGTACCAGTGAGCATGTGACCGCCTTGCGGCTGCATGGTATTTGCGCACTTCACCGCCGCAGTTTTAAGCCGGTTCATACTCTGGAGGTGCGTTAAGTGCGGCCGATACTGGCCGTTAGAACGAAACGGTGGCCGCAAGGTATCTTGAGCGTCAAGGTCTTAAGATTATCGAGCGTAACTTGCGCCGGCAGGATTGCGAGATCAATATCATTGCGTAGAAAGACAGGTGCGTTTACTTTGTCGAGGTGCAATACCGCGCCCAGTCCGGCCAAGGCTCCGGGCTGGACTACGCGACCAACAAGATGCGGCGTCCGTATGGGTCAGTGACCACGAGTGTGGCGGTGAAACCGTCCTGTCGGCCGTAGAAGTCAGGGACCCGCATTGTACTATTGGCAGTTTCGTTGACTTGGTGATCTAAATGTATTGACAATACTCACTAAAGATAGTATCATACTCACGCTTTGTTGAGCGAGGAATTGCTCCGAGGTACCTTGACAAATAGATAGCGCATAAGGCGGGCTACGGGTCCACTAGCTTTGGGTAGACCGGTAGCTCTCCTTATGTGTAAGGATGTAGCTTGGACCCTCTCAAGGGTTAGTTCCAAAGGAAAGGGAACATTTTATGGCAACTAACGAAAGCATTGGCATCACGGGGAAAAATTTTAGCTTGGATGGCGATGGAACTATCAACTTCTTCGGCGTTCGGGGCAGAGTCTGTTCGTCCGATTCGTGGATTGTCCGCGGTATTCAGATTGCACCTGATTCAGTCATGGAGCTTATCGTGTCTTGTCTAGAGGCGGACGAACAGGCGGGTGAATTCCAGCGCGTCAAGGAAATCCAGCTCGCATCACCACAGGCGGTAGTGTTGTTCCTTGAGGGGGTTATCAAGCGTGAAAATATCCAGCAAGCCACAGATGGCGCCGGATATGTCATGATTCCAGAGGTTAACATCCCGTACAAAGGCAGTAAATGTCTTAACGTCCGGGTATTGGAATCATCGGTGTATACGGTAGCAACAGCGGATGAGTTGGGTACTGTCCTATAGGTTCCAGCCTGAGTAGTGGGCGTAACCGCTTGCAAGCTTTTGCGCCCACTACGCGCCTCCTCTTCCCATCTCCGCATCCTCACTATCTATTTGTCTACTCACACTTCCATGAATGCGTGTTCGTGCTGATGAGCTCAAAAGAGCGAAAAGTGTGCATGTGCTCTAGTGATTGGCACTAATGAAAAATCGTTGCATGGCTGGTAGGTCGCGCTGGAGCCACCTCACGCGTGTATCGATCTCCGCCAGGCCGATTTGGATATTGCGTTTCAGGGCTATTTCGCCCTCCTTCGGCCCGAAGAAGTCGGCATATTTCCCGGCCCATGCCGGCGTATTACATACAGAGGCGGCGTAGCGCGGGAAATTATCGTACGATTTGTCATGGGCGTATGTCGCCACGATCCACTGCCAGTTGGCGACCATCCAGTCCCAGGCGGCAGTGCGGACATAGCGGTTGCGGAGCAGGTAGATGAGCCAATAATCCGCGTCCTGTGGCTTCACGAGCGATGCGTCTTGCAAACGGTCGAGTAGCCTCTTAGCTTCGCTGGTATCTTTGGTTGCAGTCGACGCCGCCATGATATCTGTTTTAAGGTCGCTGTTCGTCGTTCTATCGTGTAGATCTATGAGGTACTCGAAGGCACCAGATGCCTTCTCTTTCACTGCAACAGTGAAGACAATGGCGCGCAGCTCGTTTGGCGTCGTGTGTTTGCCGGCCTGGTAGGATGCAAATCGTGTTAGCGCTTCTTTGATAATCGCTGGTTCCTCGGCATACGCGCCCAGGCCGATAATGAGTGCGCGGAGCTTGCGGTCGGCAGCCGACTCGTCCGGGCGCTCCTTCCATCCGAGGCGTTTATACTCGATTGCGATAAGTGGACGGATGAATGCTTTGATCCGTTCTTCTAGCTTGTCGTCGAAATCAGCAAAGCGCCGCGCTTCACCCAAGATCAGCACGATGATACTCCAGACGGATTCCACCTGTTCGTTGCGATAAGCAGCAAGGAGCTGTAGTGTATCGCTGAACGGCTGATAGCCGGCCTTGGCAAGCATGCTGGCGCCGTTGAGTAGCATGATCCGGTCCGGGACGTCGAGTTGCTGATCGTCTATAAGTCGTACGATATGTTCGCGATGCTCGGGGCGTGCGTAGTTGACGATGTAGTGGCCTGCGAAGCCCTGGTTTATGAGCAGCGGTGATTCATCCTTCAGACGGCGGTGCAGTGCTGGCTTGTCGAAGACGGGAGGGAGTTCAGTGCGGCTAGAGAAGAGCGGGACGGGCCAAACGCGCCCATCCGATTCCTGGCCGCTCTCGAGGAAATGCGTTTGGGTCAAGACTAGCTCGAGTCCATTCTGGTCAATCGAGACGACAGGGAAACCGGGGCGCTCCAGCCATGGCTCCATGAATGCCGCGATATCGCGCCCGCTCGTCTCGCTGAGCGCCAGCCACAGGTCGTTGCCGGTCGTGTTGCCGTAAGCGTGCTTGGTGAAGTATGCCCGCAGTCCTTTCCGGAAGGCCTCATCGCCAATAAAAACCCTTAACATGTTAAGTAATCTGCCGCCTTTGGCGTAGACAATCGACGGGTCAAATAAGGTGCTAATTTCATCAGGGTGGCGTACCTTCACTTGTACGGACTGCACGCCGGAGATTGCGTCACGGCGCAAACTGGAGAGGGCCTCACTGGAGGCGAATAGGTCCCAGATATGCCACTCGGGGAATAGCGCGTCAACTGCTTCATATTCCATCATGTTCGCGAAGCTCTCGTTGAGCCAGAGGTTGTCCCACCAGCGCATAGTTACGAGGTTGCCGAACCACTGGTGTGACGTTTCGTGGGCAATGGTGAGTGCGATACTTTCTTTGACCGACTGTGAGGCGTCGGGGTAGGCGAGCATGACGCGCTCGCGGTAGGTGATAAGCCCCCAGTTCTCCATGGCACCGCTTGTGAAGTCGGGCAGGGCGACGTGGTCAGCTTTGGGCAACGGGTATGGAACCCCGAAGTAGTCTTCGAAGTACTCGATAGAGCGCTTGCCGACATCGAGTGCGTAATCTAGCGTATCGGCCGGTTGCGCTATCGTTGCCCAGGCAGCGACCTCAGTACCGCGCTTCGTCTTCGTATGTTTGCCGTGCAACTCGCCGATCACAAATGCCAGCAAGTATGTGGACATCTTCGGTGATGTCTCGAACGTTGTCTCGACTAGACCTTTACCATGAGGAATGCTCGTCCGTGCAGGCGTATTGGCGAGGACTGTCATGTCCTTAGGACTAACGAGGGCGAGGTCGAACGTTGCCTTAGCCTCTGGCTCGTCGATACAGGGAAAGAGTTCGCGTGCGTGGTGGCTCTCGAACTGCGTCGCTAGCATGACGTGCTCGGTGCTGTCGACGGTAAAGTAGCACGGGTAGAGGCCGGTCATGCCGCGCGTGATAGTGCCACGGAACTCCATATGAACTTCGTAGTCGCCGCTATAGACCATTTCTGCAGTGTGCAGGCGTACTTCGTGCAAAGTGTTCTGGTTGTTGATGCGCACGACCGGCAATTCGCGGTTGCCCTTTTTCTCGAGCTTGGTAATTACTGCTTTATCGATTATCAGACCGTTTTGATGGAAGGTGATGCGCTGGCTCGGGCGGCCGGTTTTGCGCAGGCGGACTGCCACGCTGCCCGTAAAAACCATTGCTTTAATATCAGGCGTTAGCTGCAATGCGTAGTGTGACGGCTTCAATTCAGCATACAGGCGCTTTACCGATCTCATTATTTCAGGATAGCACAGAGAGGCGGCCGGCTTGTCCGTTTCGTCCTTGCAGGAGACTCGTCAGTGCGATGACTAATCGTAGACGGACGACAGGCAGACGAGGGAACGGAGCAAAAGAGAAGTGAAAAACGGCTCCACTTTTTTGCTCCCGGGAGCATTTAGCTCTCAAGTTCGGTAACGTTGGAGATGACGATCTCGAATCCGCACTGAATTGCACGGTAGGCAGCGGATGCTATTAGCGGCGGTACTGCGCTCCAGGCATCTTGGACGGATAGTGCCCACTCACGAAACACTGAATTGGTGATCTCGAGACGGATAAGATGGTCGACACGTATAGCTGGTACGGCATCTCCAGGAGTTCCTCGTCCGGCTGGACGGTGGACTTGCTGTCGTCAGGGGATGAAAGACACCCTGTACGCCAAAAACTGGCTGGGCGGCCGAGATAGCTATAAGGACCGTGCCGTCGTTTTCTGGCATACCGACATCCAGTGTAATGTTGAAAGTAGGTGACTGCGGTTGCATGGTTTCCTCCTCAGGACAAAGCTGCCTCCGTTTGGATATACGACGATAGAGCCATCATTTGGTCCCCTATCAAGCAGTGGTTTGGCTTTGCTTGGCCCGTGCCACTGACTCGGATGTCATGGCTGCCTGCGGCTGCAAACGCGTGAAGATCACGCGAAATTGCCTCTCTTGTACTTTCACGCCACGTTGCAGTGGTGATTGAATCGTCCAAATATATATGCATGTTACGTTTAGTAACGGAACCGCCGCGAACCCAGTGATGGGCCATGATCGTTCTGATCAGCGTCATGAACGAGGCGGGGTAGGCTGAAATGCCATCAGTAGATTGTCTCAGCCGATCGAAGCCGGTTTCTGTCTTCCTCAACTCGATATTGAACGTGCCAACCCTTTGCACGGGAAAGATAGGCTCATTGGCCTGGATGTGTATCTCGTGCTTGCGGCGGTCGAAGGTGATTCGAACTTTTACTCGCATGGAGAGCTTCGTAACTAACGGCTATAAGCCGTACGTATCTCGGACATCATACGAAATGCCCCGCTCGGCTAGCAGTGCCAAGACAACCTCTTGGAACTTCGGCTAGAGTATTTCTTGGATGGTACCACTCTCGGGAAACGGGACACTGAGTGTTCCGCGATCGAGCATATCCACCCTCTCGATTTCTGGCATTACCTTGCGAATCCTCTCGAAGAGCCGTCCAGCCGGTGTGCCATGATATCCTCTGGAAGGTAGGGCTTCAGAAGGGCAATAATGCTACTTCCGCCGGACTCAAACCAAGCGTGTACTTGACTAGGCATAGCGCCGCTAACTTCCACGTATCCTCCGTAGATCACCTACCGATATTGTTCGTATCGGCAACAGACGCCTGCTGCTTGTGGCACGTGCTTACATGCACATGAGCCTTCCACAAAATGAACGCCAGTCCCTCGACAAAAGTTAGGTTAGTAATACCATAGGGGTAGCTTGCACGCAAGATTAGGCCAAACAAAAAGACCCGCTTGGGTCCGAGTGCGTATGATAAAAAAATTATGACAAGCGGAATGATATTTGGGGAGAGTGATGGTGGAAGGAGACGGATGCAGTTCGCCGGCAGAGAAAACATACCAAAATGGTATTACCTGCGAACTGCACCGTTCCATCGGGGGTAACTGTCGTCAAGGAGAGATGAAGGTTGTGGGAAAAGGCTCGGTCGTGTACTGGTTATGCACTTGCCCGTATGGCAAGATGTTGTTTTGAGTCCATTCCCACTTCTGTACCTCTCTTCAGGTGTGCAACCTTTTGGCATGGTGGTGTTCACCAATGGGTCACACGCGAACGGCGTAAGATACGCTACAAAGACGAACTACAGAGACGCCTACGGGCATATATATTCAGGAAGGCGAACGTGCTGCCATGCAATGCATGGGTAGAAGTGGGGTCAGCACGCTGCCTGTCCTTGCGAGAGGGCTAGCATTCAGCTGGGGAAATGACATAAAGAATGAAAATGGCTGAATGCCGGCAGAGGAGATGCCGCGAGAGAGGAACCTGGGTTAACCAGGATGCGATTGGGTATTGTGAGGGAGCGCGATCAAAAGCAAAAGTGACGCCTCCTTCCGCGAATAGTCGTTGTAACCTCAATACCCAAATCGGGTATTGAATACGCAGAACATCGCTCTCACATCTCATGAGACAGACCTCCGAGAGTGGTCGCTTCGTCTCACAAAAGTGAGATGTAAACAGATCGATATATCTGCTTGCATCCCACTTTTGTGACTATAGCGTCTACTTCCGAAAGTATCGATTCCGCTTGTCAATGAACTTCTGCCGGAAGCGGGCCGCCTCAACAGCTGAATTAGTAATAATCGTACTGGCACTCTTCATGCCGTGTCAAGACTTGTGCTGGCTTGGTTTGACTTTCATAGCCATTTCGTTATACTTAATAACAGTGATCTCCGGCCGCAACGGTCGGATTTTTTCATATCAGAACCTGAAAGGAACAGTAAATATGGATATGGATTTTAAGCAATTATCAGTCGCGATACGAGCGATCGCTGAAGAAAAGAACCTGCCAGAAGCAACAGTACAAGAGGTGGTTGAACAGGCGCTTGCCGCTGCC
>Ga0207657_10007628_pt1 | contig 11074 bp, 10 predicted proteins | sample KBSC33metaG_FD_184316 | JGI IMG/M metagenome (GOLD analysis project Ga0207657, IMG submission 184316) | Corn rhizosphere microbial communities from Kellogg Biological Station, Michigan, USA - KBS C3-3 metaG (SPAdes) (version 2) | ecosystem: Host-associated > Plants > Roots > Rhizosphere > Soil ... | reverse complement strand
TTCCGCTGAGTGCACATCCATGTGCACGCAGCGGAATCGGCGCGATCCATCGCGCCGCCCCTTCGGGCATCGCGGCCGCTGCCGCCGCAATGCAAAGGGAACCAAGAGCAGCGCGCATCCTGCGCTCAGAGCAACAGCGACGTAGTCCAGGATGGACGGATTAGGAATGCCTACGCGTTTTTGGTTACTTTTGACTCCGGGCATCCTGCCCTTCGCCGCTTCGCGGTCGGCTCCGCCGTTCGCGCCGCTCCTGCGGCGCAGTGCGCGAGCAAAAAGTGACCCGCTCGGCTGCAAGCCGAGCGGAAGCTGTGTTTTGAAAAGCCAGCCGCTCTACTTGTGAGCCGAGTGAAGAAGCTGATCGACGGCTACTAAGGGACCTCTGAACAAGTCCGACAGTTCTTAAGCTCGTCATTCCAGCGAAAGCTGGAATCCAGCTTTTTCAATACGATGCAGAAGAGCTGGATCCCAGCTTTCGCTGGGATGACGGCAAGAAGCCGCTTGTTCAGATCTTCCCTAATGTCCGCCCGTCGGCGCCGGCGGCACCGTCCGCAGGAACGCCCAAAGCGCGTCGAGTTCGACATCGGTCATTGTCGAAAACGCTTTCCACGGCATGAAGGTGTTGAGCGTGCGTCCGTCCGGACGTTTGCCCTGGCGCATCGCGGTGAGGAATTGTTCTTTCGTCCACTGGCCGACGCCGGTCGGCGTGATGTTCGCGGCGTCCGGAAAGCTCGGCGGCGTGCCGGGTACGTGGCCTCCGCTGAAATGTTCGCCGTGGCAGCCGGTGCACCCGCGCGCGATGTAGTGGCCGTACTCGGCGGTGGGGGCGGCGCCGACGGCGGCGGTGTGCGCGGCGTGATGGTCAACTTTCAGCGCGTACGCGAGCGGCGCCTTGTCGAGCAGGAACAGCACGCGCATCAGCGGCCCGGCGAGCGGCGGCGCCATTTCGCGATCGACCGGCGGACGCGTGCTCACGTAAGCCATCAGGTCGGCGACGTCGGCATCGCTGAGCGCGGAAAAGTCTGTCGTCGGCATGTAGAGCAACAGGCGCCCACCGGCGCCGAGGCCGTGACGAATCGCGCGCTCCATGCGTATGGCGTCCAACGGTGCGACACCACCCTTGCCTGCGGTCAGGTTCGGCGCGGCCAGACGCCCGATCGGAAACGCGTCCACCAGCACACGGCCGCCGAGATCGGCAGCATGGCACTCGGTGCAGCCGCGCGTGACGGCGAGATGTTCCCCGCGCGCGATCGCTTCGGCGTCGGCAGGAATCGACAGTGCCGGCTCGCTGACGTCGATGTGTTGCGCCAGCAGCGTGCTGCTGCGCCAATAAACAAAGGCCAGCGCGATGCCGGCGACGACGATGACAACGAGCAGCAGTTTCCCCAAAAAGCGAACGATCTTCATTGTGTTCCCCCAGGACGAAAGTCAGCGTGATGCAGGAATCTTCAGCGTGCCCATGCGGCATGTGCTGCGCATGCGTCCGCCGCACGCCTGCGGCGTCAGCGAATCCTTGTTCAGGCACACGCGTACTTCGGTCAGTTCGTAGCCGTCGTGGCAGGCGACACTGATCATGTCCTCGCCGAGGCCGGGGTTGGCCTGTACGAACTCGCCCACCACCTGTTTCGCGCTGATCGCCGGCGGCCGCTGCGCGGCTTGCAGCGCGGGCGGAATCTTCACGCCGGCGAAAGCGCGATCGGCGAGCTCGAAATAGCCATGTGGATCCAGCCCTGTGCAGGCGCCGTGCGTTTCCCATTCGTGTTCGATCAGATGCCGGCTCGGCATGAATGCGAGCGTGTGTTCGATCGTGGTTTCATCCGGCGCTGCGTGGGTGCTGCAATGCTGCGGCCAGCTGCCATTGCGGTTCTGCGGCCAAAGGCCATGCAGCACGAAGCCGTAACCCTGATGGCTGCACTGCGAGGTTTCGTCCGGATGCGTCTCGCAGAAGCTCGGCGACCACGACAGCGCCATCAGGTAATAATCGAAACGGCCAGCGACATCGCTCCCGCCCGTGTGGTGACCGTGTCCGCGTGCCAGCGCACCGACGCTGGCCAGCAGACAAAGTATACAAAACAGCACTCGCGATGCGCGCATGCGAATCTCCAGGACGCCTTGCCTGAGTTTGCCAGATTCGCGCTGCGCGCTCCAATCGCCGCACCGGCTATAATTGTCAGTCTCCTGCACAAGTACTTTTTTCGACATGGCCAAACGTTTTGTCCGGCGTCTCTCTCCGATCCACGGCAGCGGCGTATTTGCAACTCGCGATCTGCCTGCCGGCATCGAGCTGATCGAATATCGCGGCAAGCGCCTGACCCACGCGCAGGCCAATCGCGCTTACGGCGGCGATACCGACAGCGGCCATACCTTTCTGTTCACGCTAAACGAGCGCTATCTGCTCGACGCCAATGTCGGCGGCAACGATGCGCGCTGGATCAACCACAGCTGCGCGCCGAATTGCCAGGCCTGGGTGATCGAACACGAGAGCGGCGATCTGAGCCGCGACCGGGTCGTCATCGAGACCAAGCGCAAGATCCGCAAGGGCGAGGAACTTACCTACGACTACGGCATCACGCTCGAAGAGCGGCACACGCCGAAGCTCAAGCGCATCTGGGCGTGCCGCTGCGGTTCGCGCAACTGCACCGGGACCATTCTCAAGCCGAAGCGCTGATTTAGCCGGCGCCTTCGTTGCGACCGATGCGCAGGAAGGTAGCCAGAGCGAACGCGAGCAGCGCGCCGGAGATCGTCACGCCTGAGTAGAACGTAAAGCCATCCGGTGCTTCGCCACGACCGCCGGTGACGGCCGGTGGCGTAATGCGTTCAGGCGAGGCTTCCACCACGGGCGTCGTCACGCGCGGCGCGGGCGCAGCAGGCTTCGCCTGAGCTTGAGCCGGCGCGGCCGCCGCGGCCGGTGCTGGCTCTTCCAGTTTGACGGCGGGCTGGCCGTCGTCTTTGCGCACGGCGCCTGGCGGTCCGCTCGCTTCCACGGTGGTCGGCGGCGGCGTCGCCGGAGCATTGCGCTTCTCCAGCCGACGCATGGTCGATTCGTAAACCGGTGGCGGTGGCGGGGCAGTTTCCGCAGCCGCTGATGCAGCTGCGGCGCCGCTTGCGTCTCGTCCGTCTACGCTCTTGCCGGCCAACGCCGCCGCGGATTTGTCCGCAGCTGCCTGGGTGGGATCCGGCGCAGCGCCAACCGGCAGCACCACGCCGCTGACCGATTGCCCGCCTTGCTGCGCCTGCTGATTCTTCTGCACGAAGCCGGCGGACTGCGCCTGCACGTCGGCGGAAGGCTCATTGCTGTTGCCGATCGTGGTCGTCACGCCGGCAGACGTGCCCGCCACGCCGGCGATGGCCGCAGGTGCGAAGGCGACGGTGGAGAGGAACACAATGGCGAGAGTCGAACAGCGCATGGCGCGTCACGGATGGCGGTAGGTCAGCCTATCTTAGCCGGCTACGTGCGATATTTCAGGTCACGAAACGAAATCAGCCGGCGCGTATCGGTGTCCCAGAGCGTCAAGCGCACGCATTTCAGACTTTGCAGCAGCGTCAGACGGCCCAGCTCACGCAACGGTGGGTAATCGCGCAATACGTCCTGCAGCCGATAGAACGGAATCCGGCTTGAAAGATGATGCACGTGGTGGACACCGATATTGGCCGTGAACCAGTTCAGTATGCGCGGAAGATCGTAATGCGAACTTCCGTTCAACGCGGCGCTGCGCGCACTCCAGTGGCTTGCGTCATCCCACGACGTGGTTTCGAACTGGTGCTGCACGTAGAACAACCATCCGCCGACCGCCGAGCTCAACAGCATGATCGGGGCGTGCACCGCGAGGAAAGCGCGTAGACCAATCAAGTGAAGCACCAACGCCAAGGCGACGCCGATCGCGACGTTCGTGCCCATGGTGCTTGCCCATGGACGCCAACCGGCGCGCATGAAGCCGAGCGGCAGGCGATTCTGCAGGACGAAGATGAGGAATGGTCCGATGGCAAACATGATCATCGGATGGCGATAGAGCCGATAGCGCAGCCGTGTCCAGCGCGTACGCGCCTGGTACTCGGCAACGGTCAGCGTATCGATGTCGCCGACGCCGCGCCGGGCGAGATTGCCCGATGTCGCATGATGGATTGCGTGGCAGCGGCGCCAGTGATCGTAGGGCGTGAGCGTCAATACGCTGATCAACCGGCCGATGCCATCATTGACGAACCGGTTTGCGACAAATGCCTGATGGCCGCAGTCATGTTGAATCAGAAACAGTCGAACCACGAAGCCTACCGTGGGCAGCAACAGGCCGAGATAGATCCACAGATAACCTTGCTGCAGCGACCAGTACATGGCGTACCAGCAGAGCACGAACGGAATGGCCGTGATGGCCAGTTCGAACGCGCCACGCCACGCGCTCGGGGTGCGGTAACGGCCGAGCTTGCGGCCCCAATCTTCATCCGCTGCGGCGTCTTGCGTAGACGTCATCTCACACCCCTTGATTTGCGCCGATCCGTGCGGAGACGGCGACATTGCCGTCGTCGTTGCGCGGCTAATTTGCGGACGATACGCGTTTTGCCGTTAGTTTATCGTGTCGTGTCCTCGACCGATATCGGGCGCGAACACGTGGAAAACCCGCTGTTATGCGGGCTTCATGGGATTTTCTGGACTTGCCGGGTGCTGCCGGACGGCTTCGTGGTGGGCAGTACAGGGATCGAACCTGTGACCCCTACCATGTCAAGGTAGTGCTCTACCGCTGAGCTAACTGCCCACGAGGGGCGCGAATGATACATCGTGGGCCATGTTCGCGCCAACCCTGCGGCGCGTTGCGTGGCGCTGGCGCGCCGGCTCGCGGATAATCCGCCGCGCTTTCGTTGGCTTGCCCGCATGCAATTCGATTCGTTCACGTTTGTCATTTTTTTCGCCCTGGCCCTCGGCGCCTACAACGCGCTGCGCGGATGGTCGGCGCGCAAGTGGCTGCTGCTCGGCGCGAGTTACCTGTTCTATGCGGCGTGGAATCCGGTGTTCGTGCTGCTGCTCGCCGGCTCGACAACGCTCGACTGGTGGATCGCCCAGCGCATCCACCTGGCGGCGCCGCCGTCGCGCAAACGCTGGATCGCGCTGACGGTCGTCGTCAATCTGAGCGTGCTCGGCCTGTTCAAGTACCACCGTTTCCTGCTCGACAATGTTGCCGCGGCATTGGCGCTTGGCGGCGTGCATTACGTGCCAGCGGAGTTCGACATCGTTCTGCCGGCCGGCATTTCGTTCTACACGTTCCATTCCTTGTCGTATTGCATCGACGTCTACCGCGGCGTGTTCGCACCGACGCGCAGCTGGCGCGATTACGCCTTGTATGTCGGCTTCTTCCCGCAACTCGTCGCCGGGCCGATCACGCGGTGGACGCAGATGCGCGTGCAGATCGAATCGCCGCGGGCGACGACGCGCGATGGTCTCGGGCTTGGCTGCGCGCTGCTCGTGCTCGGATTGTTCGAAAAAAGCGTGCTTGCCGATTCGATCTTCGCACCGGTGGCCGACGCGTTCTTCAACGCACCAGGCGCTGCCGGCGCCGCCGCAGCGTGGAGCGGCGTTCTCGCGTTCAGCGGACAGATCTTTTGCGACTTCGCCGGGTATTCGACCTGCGCGATCGGCACCGCGCTCGCGTTCGGTTTCGTTTTGCCGACGAACTTCCGCCTGCCGTATGCCGCGCTCGGCTTCTCGGATTTCTGGCGGCGCTGGCATGTCTCGCTGTCGAGCTGGCTGCGCGATTACCTGTACGTTTCGCTCGGCGGCAATCGCCACGGCGAATGGCGCACCTATCGCAACCTCATGTTGACGATGCTGATCGGCGGTTTGTGGCACGGCGCCGCATGGACCTTCGTGATCTGGGGCGGATTGCACGGCTTGTATCTCGCCGGCGAACGTTTCGTGCGCGAACACCTCTGGCCGAACAACTGGCGCGCGCCGGGATTCCTGCGCGCGGGCTACATGCTGCTGACGCTGCTGCTCGTCACGCTGGCGTGGATATTTTTCCGCTCGCCGGATGCGCCCACGGCTTTGCACGTGATTACCCTCATGTGGCCATCGGCACACGGCGTCGCGCTCGATGCCGCGCAGAAACTCGCGTTGTGCGCGTTTGCCGGCGTGGTCGTCGTGCAGTGGGGCATGCGCGAACGCGAGGTCAAGGAATTCGTCGGCGGCTTGCCTGCGCCCGCGCTCGGCGCCGCGTTGGGCCTGTTGCTGGCGGCGATCGTGCTCGCGCCCGGAGATAGTCATGCGTTCATCTATTTCCAGTTCTGAACGCACGCCGCGCCGCAACTGGCTGCTCGCGTGGGCGGTGGCGGGCGCGCTGGCGCTCGCGATCGTCGGCGCAGTCGAATGGCATTGGCGCGCGCTCGGGTTTTATCCGACCGTGCGCGACTCGGCGCAGCTGTGGTCGCTGCAGCGCGATCGCGTCTACGCCACGGACAAGATTCCGCTCGCCATACTCGGCGCTTCACGCATCGAGTTTGCGCTCGACATGAAACTGCTCAAGGCGCTGTTGCCGCGCTACCGCCCGGTGATGCTCGCGCAGAACGCGCATTATCCGCTCGCCGCGTTGCGCGACCTCGCCCACGACGAACGCTTCCACGGCGTCGTGCTCTGCGATCTGGAGACCAGCGGCCTGTTCAAGATGCTGGCCGAGATGCAGCAGCCGCTCGTGGATTATCGTCGCCGCCAGTGGTCACCGAGCTGGCGCGTACATCGCTTGCTGTTGAACTTGTGGCAAGCGCATACCCTTGTCGCCAATCCCGATCTCGGTCTGGTCGCCGCGGCAAAACGCCTGCTCGGCGACACGTTCCATCCGCAGCCGGATTACTTCACGTTTTATGCGGACCGCAGCGGCGATATCGACTACACGCGCACGAACATCGAAGCGGTGCGCAAGCACTTTTTTGAACTGGCCGCCGATCCAAAAAACCGGCAGGCGCAGGTGGAACCGCAGCAATGGTTCGCGGATCTGGCCGATGTATACGAATGGACGCGGCAGATCCAGGCACGTGGCGGGCAGGTGATCTTCTATCAATCGCCGACCGGCAAGGAGCTGCACGCCATCGAGCACGAACGCTACCCGCCGCAGTTGTACTGGAGCCGCTTCGCCGCCGCATCGCCCGCGCCGGTGCTCGATGCAGCCGACGTTCCGGCGCTCAGCGCCTTCAATGAGCCGGACGAATCGCACCTGGATTTCCGCGACAAGCCCGCCTACACGCGCGCGCTCGTGGATACGCTGGTTGAGCGCGGGTTGCTCAAACGCTAAGGAAGGTCTTTTGCCGTCATCCCAGCGAAAGCTGGGATCCAGCTCTGATGCGTCATATTGAAAAAGCTGGATTCCAGCTTTCGCTGGAATGACGAGCTTAAGAACTGTCGGGCTTGTTCAGAAATTCCCTAAAGCTCAACGGCTGATCAACCCCAATGTGCGCGCACGACGCAATTCGTCGCGGGTCCTCGCGGCGTCCTCGAACTCGAGGTTCTGCGCGTGTTTGTACTGGTCGCTCGCGGATGGCTGCAAAAGTAAACGTTCGCGCTGAGCGTAGCGCAGCGGAGTCGAAGCGCAGCCCTTCGACTCCGGCGCTGTGCGCGCCTGTGCTCAGGGCGAACGGATTTTTTCAGCCGATGAAACCTTGCGTGCGCGCACGACGCAATTCGTCGCGGGTCCTCGCGGCGTCCTCGAAATCGAGGTTCTGCGCGTGTTTGTACTGGTCGGTCGCGGATGGCTGCAAAAGTGACCGTTCGCGCTGAGCGTAGCGTAGCGGAGTCGAAGCGCAGCCCTAAAAGTGACCGTTCGCGCTGAGCGTAGCGCAGCGGAGTCGAAGCGCAGCCCTTCGACTCCGGCGCTGTGCGCGCCTACGCTCAGGGCGAACGGATTTTTCAGCCGATGAAACCTTGCGTGCGCGCGCGATGCAGTTCGTCGCGGGTCCGCGCGGCGTCCTCGAACTCGAGGTTCTGCGCGTGTTTGTACATTTTCGCTTCGAGCTTCTTGAGTTCGGCGGCGAGGCGTTCCGGTGAGAGCAAGGAATAATCCATCACCGGCTCGGCGACGCGACGCCCAGCCTTTCCGCGCGACTGATCGCGTTCGTTCGCGGCATCGGCGCGCGCGCCTTCCATGATGTCGGTGATTTTCTTGATGATGCTTTTCGGCGTGATGCCGTGCGCGAGGTTGTACTCGACCTGCTTCTGGCGGCGCCGATCGGTTTCGTCGATCGCGGCGCGCATCGAGTTGGTGATCCTGTCGGCATACATGATCGCCTTGCCGCGCAGATTGCGCGCAGCGCGGCCGACGGTCTGGATCAGCGAACCGGTCGAACGCAGGAAGCCTTCCTTGTCGGCGTCGAGGATCGCCACGAGCGACACTTCCGGCATGTCGAGGCCTTCGCGCAACAGGTTGATGCCGACCAGCACGTCGAACTTGCCGAGGCGCAAATCGCGCAGAATTTCCACGCGCTCGACGGTCTCGATATCCGAATGCAGATAGCGCACGCGCACGCCGTGTTCCTGCAGATAATCGGTGAGATTTTCCGACATGCGCTTGGTCAGCGTCGTCACGAGCACGCGGTCGCCCATCGCCACGCGTAAATGAATTTCGGAGAGCAGGTCGTCGACCTGGGTGCGCACCGGCCGAATCTCGACCGGCGGATCGACGAGTCCGGTCGGGCGCACGACGAGTTCGACAATGTTGCCTTGCGTGTGCGCCAGTTCGTATTTGCCGGGTGTCGCGGAAACGAAGATGGCGCGCGGTGCGCGGTTCTCCCATTCCTCGAACTTCAGCGGGCGATTGTCGAGCGCCGACGGCAGGCGGAAACCGAATTCGACCAGGGTCTCCTTGCGCGAGCGATCGCCCTTGTACATGGCGCCGAGCTGCGGCACGGTGACGTGCGATTCGTCGACGACGAGCAGCGCATCGGCGGGCAGGTAATCGAACAGCGTCGGCGGCGGTTCGCCGGCGGCGTGGCCGGTCAAATGCCGCGAATAATTTTCGATGCCCTGGCAGTAGCCGATCTCGGCCATCATTTCGATGTCGAACAGCGTGCGCTGCTGCAGACGCTGCGCCTCGACAAGCTTGTTCGCCTTGTACAGTTGCTCCAGGCGTTCCTTGAGTTCGACCTTGATCGTCTCGACCGCTTCGAGCACCGTGCGCCGCGTCGTCACGTAATGCGAGCCCGGATAAATCGTGAAGCGCGGAATCCTGCGAACCACGGCGCCGGTCAACGGATCGAACAACGCGAGGTTCTCGATCACGCCATCGAACAATTCGATGCGCACCGCTTCGATTTCGCTTTCGGCCGGGAACACGTCGATCGTATCGCCGCGCACGCGATAGCTGCCGCGGTGCAACTCGTATTCGCCGCGCTCGTATTGCAGCTCGGTCAGGCGGCGCAGCAGTTCGCGCTGATCGATGCGATCGCCGCGCACCAGGTGCAGCACCATGCGGTGGTATTCGCCGGGATCGCCGAGACCGTAGATCGCCGAGACGGTGGAAACGATCAGCGAATCGCGACGTTCGATCAACGCTTTCGTCGCCGACAAGCGCATCTGTTCGATGTGCTCGTTGATGCTCGAATCCTTGTCGATGAACGTATCGCTCGACGGAATGTAGGCTTCCGGCTGGTAGTAGTCGTAATAGCTGACGAAATATTCCACCGCATTGTGCGGGAAGAATTCCTTGAACTCGCCGTAGAGCTGCGCCGCCAGCGTCTTGTTCGGCGCCAGCACGAGCGTCGGCTTCTGTATTGCGTTGACGACGTTGGCAATCGTGAACGTCTTGCCGGAGCCGGTGACGCCGAGCAGAGTCTGCTTCGCCAGCCCGTTTTCGAAGCCGGCAATCAGGCGCGTGATCGCGTCCGGCTGGTCGCCGGCGGGCTGATAAGGCGCAACGAGTTGAAAACGATCGGACATGAGTCGAATCTGCGGGCGAACCGGGAATTGTAACCCCACCAGCGACTTGGTCGCGGGGGCGCTGAGCGCGGGGTCATGCAATCAGATGGAGCCCGGACTCGGACAAAGCAACCCGAACGTTGACGCGCAAGCCCAGAACCGAGAAAATAGGCGGCTCGACCATACATTCCCCGATAGCTCAGTCGGTAGAGCAAGTGACTGTTAATCACTGGGTCGGCGGTTCGAGTCCGTCTCGGGGAGCCATTTTGTAGAAAAGCCTTGCAAGAACTGCAGGGCTTTTTTGTGCCTGCTCGCTTAATGGTAACTTTTATGTTACTATTAAACATGCTACGGATTGAAGAATACCTGCGCGAGGACGGCTCCAGCCCGTATCAGGTGTGGTTTGATCGCATACCCGCACAAGCGGCTGCAAAAGTCGCAACCGCAATTCTTCGGGTCGCTGCCGGCAATATGAGTTCGATCAAGTGGTTTTCCGGGCTTGGTGAAATTCGTATCGACTGGGGGCCAGGGTATCGCGTCTATCTGCTCAGGGATGGCGAAACACTGATGGTGTTGCTTGGCGGAGGCACCAAGGCGAGCCAGCGTAAAGACATCGAACAAGCCAAAATGCTGCTTGTCGAATACAAAAAGCGCAAGAAATCCACAGGTGAAGGCAAGAGGTGACCCATGGCACTCAGTCGCGATTTTAAACAAACCATAGTCGGACGCGTGCAGCGCGAGCCAGCGTTTGCCAAGGCGATGCTGGACGAAGCGGCGACGCTATTTCTCAATGGCGAGCCAGAACCCGCTCGCCTGATTCTTCGTGATCTGGTCAACGCGACGGTCGGCTTTGAAACACTGGCGCGCAAGACCAAGAAGCCCAGCAAGAGCCTGCATCGAATGCTGTCTTCCGAGGGCAATCCTAGTATGGACAACCTGGCGACGATCTTCGGCGCAGTTCGAAGATCGCTGAAGGTGGACATGCGTGTGCATACGGTGCGCGCTGCCTAGATTGAAGTGCAGGCACGCGAAAGCGACTGTATTTATTGATGGGAGCTCGACAACATTCCCCGATAGCTCAGTCGGTAGAGCAAGTGACTGTTAATCACTGGGTCGGCGGTTCGAGTCCGTCTCGGGGAGCCAGTAAAAACAAGGGGCCTGCAGCAATGCGGGCCCTTTTTTTTGGCCCAT
>Ga0207657_10007627_pt1 | contig 11074 bp, 18 predicted proteins | sample KBSC33metaG_FD_184316 | JGI IMG/M metagenome (GOLD analysis project Ga0207657, IMG submission 184316) | Corn rhizosphere microbial communities from Kellogg Biological Station, Michigan, USA - KBS C3-3 metaG (SPAdes) (version 2) | ecosystem: Host-associated > Plants > Roots > Rhizosphere > Soil ... | reverse complement strand
GCCGATGATCCCCGCGCAAATTGCGAAGATCAGGTAGAGCGTGCCGATGTCCTTGTGGTTCGTCGACATGAACCAGCGGACGAAGAAGCCCGGCTTGTGGTCGGCATGATGTTCGGCCGCGTGGCCTGTGCCGGGTCGCTCGAGGTGGAGCGCGTCAGCGGGAATGGTGCTCATATCTCGTAGGGTCCCTCGAAATCGCTACTTGGTCGCGCTGTTGGCGACGGGGGAAGCTGCAGGAATGGGCTGGGACTCCGGCGGCGTGCCGGATGCCGCGACCGCGGGCGTCGGTGCGGGTGTCGTGCCGGCCGGAGCAACGGCCTTGGCCGCGCCCGGCATCGTTCCGCCCTTGGAAGCAATCCACTCGGCGAAGCGCTCCGGAGTCACGACGTCGATAACGATCGGCATGTAACCGTGTCGAGCTCCGCAAAGTTCGGAGCACTGGCCGAAATAGACTCCCGGACGATCGACCTTCACCCAGGTCTCGTTGAGCTGGCCCGGGTTGGCGTCGATCTTGGTCCAGAAGCTCGGCATCGCGAAGCTGTGGATCACGTCGTTGGAGGTGACGATGAACTTCACCACCTTGCCCGCCGGAATGACCATGCGCTCGTCGACTGCAAGCAGCGGCGGCCCGTCGGCGGCGGTCCGGAAGCGCTCGCCGGGACGCAGTGTCGGATCGGTCTTTTCCTTGAGGATGTTGGAAACGATCTCGATCCCGCCGTTGTCCGGATAATCGTAGGTCCAGTACCACTGGTTGCCGATCACCTTGATCGTCAGGTCTGCCTTCGGAAAAGCATATTGCGCGCGCATCAGCCGGATCGACGGGATTGCGATTGCCACCAGGATGAGGACCGGGATGACTGTCCAGATCACTTCGATCGCGGTGTTGTGAGATGTGCGCGAGGGGGTCGGATTGGCGCCGCGGCGATAGCGGACGATGACATAGACGAGCAGGATGAGGACGATCGCGGTGATAAGCGCGCAAACCGTCAGCAGCCAGTAATCGTGGAAGTTGGCGGCCTGCTGGCCGACCTTCGTCACCTGCTCCTGCGTGCTCCAGCCGCCCGGCACCGGCTCGCCGATGCCCGGGGTTGGGGCGTCATACTGGAAAGGCTTGGTGGCGGCCTGTGCGGCATCGCCCGTACCGGCGGCATTCGCAGGCTTCGCATTCGTCGTCGCAACGCTGGTCGTCGTCGCTGCAGCCGGGCTCGTCGCATTGACGGCCTGGGCCGCTGCGGGTGTTGCCATGGCTGCGGCAAGGGCAATCGCCCATCCAATGAGTTTCATTCGCACCCCGAGGTACATTGATTTATTTCGAAGGAGATTCGCTTGCTGGCGGCCCCCGAACAGCAACCCCTATAGGCGCGGGTTCCCGGTCTCTCAACTCCCCTTGTCGGGCGGTTGAAGCGGCGATGCTCAACGCCTATTCCGCTGACCGGCAACAACGGCAAGAAAGCATCATGACGGACGACGAGATTCTTGCGGAATTCCGCGACGCGGACGCCTTGCTCGAAGGTCATTTCATCCTCTCCTCGGGATTGAGGAGCCCGCGGTATCTGCAGTGCGCACGGCTTCTCATGGACCCGAAGCGTGCCGAGAAGATGGCGCGCGCTCTCGCGGCCAAGCTTCCCGAGGACGCTCGCGAATCCATCGACGTCGTGGTCTCCCCGGCGATGGGCGGGGTCATCGTCGGCCATGAAATGGGCAGAGCACTGGAGCGGCCCGCGATGTTCGTCGAGCGGCCGCAGGGCGTATTCGAGCTTCGCCGCGGCTTCCGCCTCGAACCGGGCCAGCGCGTGCTCCTCGTCGAAGATGTCGTGACGACGGGCCTGTCGTCGCGCGAAGCGATCGCCGCCATAGAAAAGGCCGGCGGAAAGGTCATTGCTGCAGCCTCGCTGGTCGACCGCTCCAACGGCACCGCCGATCTCGGCGTGCCCTACACTCCGCTGATCCGGATCGACGTTCCCGCCTATCAGCCCGATGAGGTCCCGCCGGAACTGGCGCAGATCCCGGCGATCAAGCCCGGGAGCCGGGCAGCCGCGTGAGCAAGCTCCGGCTCGGCGTCAACATCGACCATGTCGCGACGATCCGGAACGCGCGCGGCGGCGATCATCCCGATCCCCTGCGCGCCGCTCACATCGCCGCCAAAGCGGGCGCGGACGGGATAACGGCCCATCTTCGCGAAGACCGGCGACATATTACCGATACGGACATCGAGCGGCTGATGGCCGAGATCGACCTTCCGTTGAACCTCGAGATGGCAGCGACCGAGGAGATGCTTGCGATCGCGCTGGCGCATCGCCCGCACGCCGCCTGCATCGTCCCGGAAAAGCGCGAGGAGCGGACGACGGAGGGCGGGCTCGATGCCGCCGGCCAGCACGACCATCTCGCTGATTTCGTCGACAGGCTCCGGGCCGCGAACATCCGGGTCAGCCTCTTCATCGAGCCGACCGAGGCGCAAGTTGCCGCTGCCGTCCGGCTGGGTGCGCCGGTCGTCGAATTCCACAGCGGCCGCTATGCCCATCTCGACGGTGAAGAGCGGGCAACCGAACTGAAGCGAATCGCCGATTGTGCGGCGCTCGCCGTGAAGAACGGGATCGAGCCCCACGCCGGCCACGGCCTGACCTTCGACAACGTGCAACCGGTCGCCGCAATCCCGCAGATTGCCGAACTTAATATCGGTCATTTTTTGATCGGCGAGGCGATCTTCACCGGGCTCGAGGCCAGCGTGCTCCGGATGCGCGAGCTGATGGATGAGGCGCGGTGATCGTCGGCATCGGCAACGACTTGTGCGACATCCGCCGCATCGAGAAATCGCTCGAGCGGTTCGGCGAGCGCTTCGTCAACCGCGTCTTCACTGACGTGGAGAAAGCGAAAGCGGCGCGCCGGCCCTACACCCGCGCCGGGACTCTGGCGAAGCGCTTCGCTGCGAAGGAAGCTTTCTCCAAGGCGATCGGCACCGGGTTCAAACGCGGCGTCTTCATGAAAGACATCGGCGTGGTCAATTTGCCTTCCGGCCAGCCGACCCTTCAACTCACCGGCGGAGCGAAGGCCCGCCTTGACGCCCTTGCGCCGGAGGGCCACGCAATCGACATTCACCTGACACTCACCGACGAATACCCATGGGCGCAGGCATTCGTGATTCTGGTCGCCCGCAAGATGGAGAGCTGATTGGCCGACGACAGTCCTGCGATGGCGGAAGAAGAGGCCGTCAAGAGCGCTCCAGCGGAAAAGGAAGGCAAGGGCTCCGCGCTGTGGCGCGAGATCAAGGGCCTGCTGTGGGTGCTTCTGGCGGTTCTCGCCTTCCACAGCTTCGTCGCCAAGCCATTCTACATCCCCTCGGAATCGATGATGCCGGCGCTGTTGAAGGGCGACCGGCTGGTGGTCAGCAAATATCCCTACGGCTGGTCGTGGGTCAGTCCCAGCTTCCACGTGCTGCCGCACTGGCAGGGACGGGTGCTGGGCACGATGCCGAAGCGCGGTGACATCGTCATCGTCACGCCGCCGCAAAGCAGCGAGGATTATATCAAGCGGGTGATCGGCCTCCCCGGCGACACCGTCGAGATGCGCGACGGCCGCCTGATCCTCAACGGCAAGATGGTGCAATGGGAAAAGCGGCCCGACGACATGGTCCCGGTCGATGCGAACGTGCCCTGCGGGATCGAATTCCCCGGCCGGCTGGTCGAGACGGCGAACGGCAAGTCCTATTGCCGTCTGCCCATCGTTCGCGAGACTCTGCCCAACGGCGTCGAGTATGACACAATCGATCTCGGCCCGACGATCGGCGACAATTACGGCCCCATCAAAGTGCCGGCCGGACGCGTCTTCCTGATGGGCGACAATCGCGACCGCAGCGCCGACAGCCGTTTCCCCGCGGGCTATCCCGAGAACGGGCTCGGCGGGCCGGTGCCATGGGAGAATATCGGCGGCCGCGCCGAGTTCATCACCTTCTCGCTCGACGGGACGACCGAGCTGTGGAACCCGGTGAGCTGGTTCGAGGCGCTACGCGGCGGCCGTGCCGGAACGTCGCTGCGTCCCGCTCACGTGCCGGAGCCGGCGGCGAAATAAGACTTACGGTTGCTCCGGCTGCGCCTGCGGGCCCTGCTGCTGCTGGGATCCGGCCCGAGCGGCCATCGCCGCCGCACCGGGAGCAACGTCCACGACATGGACGTCGAACTCGAGATTGCTCTTCGGCGGGACCCCCGGAGGCGGCGTGTCGCCGTAGCCGAGTCTCGGCGGCACGACGAAATGATAGGTGCCGCCCTTCTGCATTTTGGTGAGAGCCTCGCCGAAACCCGGGACCGTCTGGCCCGGTGCGACCGCCTGCGGTCCGCCATGGCTGGCGCTGCTGTCGATCAGCTTGCCGTCGGGCAGGCGCAGTTCATAGTCGATGAGCACGGCGTCGGCGTCGGTGATCGCCGGCCCGGCGCCCGCCTGGACCGTCCGGAAAACCAGGCCGCTCGCGGTCTTTTCGCCGCGAAGGGCGCCAGCGCCGAGCCACGCCAGACCGACGCCAACCGCCAGCACGACGATGATGGCGATCCAGAATTTGACGAGCGCACCCTTGTGGTGCGGCGGATGATAAAGGGTGCTTACGGACATGGTTTTCGCCCGTAGCCCCGCCGCCTCCGGTAGGAAAGGGCCTTAACGGCTGCCTTCGCGTTCGGCGCGCTTGCGCTCGAGCTTGCGGGCCCGACGAATTGCGGCAGCACGCTCGCGGGCGCGCTTCTCCGACGGCTTCTCGTAATGCCGCCGCAGCTTCATCTCGCGGTAGACGCCTTCACGCTGCAGCTTCTTCTTGAGCGCGCGCAGCGCCTGGTCGACATTGTTGTCGCGAACGATGATCTGCATAAACGGCCGTCAAACTCCTCTCGAATTAGAACCCCGTCCCGAACACAACGGCCCCGCATCGGCGAAGCTCCAGTCGTTGGCGGAGCGCAATAATCTGTTCGCCGCAAGCCGGACCTGCGGCGGCGGCGGGCCCTTAGCAGCGATGCGCGAACCATACAACCCGCGGCGGTTTGCCGCTCCATGCGGCGAAGCGAGCCAGCGAAGGGATGAACGGGGCAACTCTTAACGAATGGTTGGCAGTCGTTAACCTTCACATCTGTATAAAGGGGGCATGAGAGCTGGGGAGCAGATGTCCTTGAATCGCAGGGAATTGTTGCGCTGGGGTGCGGTCGGCGCAGGCGCGGCGATTTTCTCGACGGCCGGCGGCTGCGTTGGCCTTCCGTCGCTGATCTACAACACGCCGCAGGCTCCGGCGGACCCGCTGGCGCCGCTTGCGAGCGCACAGCCGTCGCTGCCGCTGGCCCCTGCCGGGCTCGATCCGCAACTCTTCCAGCGCGCCAAGGCGGCGATGGACCAGCACCGGATCTGGTACCGCGACAAGATCGGGATCGTCGATTTCACCAAGCCGTCGAGCGAGCCGCGCTTCCACGTCGTCGACCTGCATGCCGGCAAGGTGGAAAGCCATCTCGTCGCTCATGGCCGAGGGTCCGATCCCGCTCATTCGGGTTTCCTGCAGCGGTTCAGCAACAACTTCGGTTCGTATGCGACCTCGAACGGCACCTACACGACCGCCGACTATTATGACGGCAAGTACGGCACTTCGATGAAGGTGCGCGGGCTCGATTCGACCAACGACAATGCGATGGCCCGGGCGATCGTGATCCACAACGCCTGGTACGCCGAGCCCGAGATGATCCAGCAGCATGGCCAGCTCGGCCGGTCCGAAGGCTGCTTCGCGATGCCGAAGTCCAGCCAGTGGGACGTGATGCAGCAGCTAGCCGGCGGGCGCATGATCTACGCGGAGAAGATCGCATAGCGATCCGGCCGAACTGTCGAAAGACGCGCTTTGCCGTAACGCCTGCGGAACCGAACGAGCGGCCGGTGCGCTTGGCAACGGTTGTTTCAACTTCAGGGGTTCCCAATGAAAATCATCACCGGTCTTTCCGTCGCAGTCGGACTGGCGGCCCTCTCCGCGTGCAATCAAAGCCCGCAGGAGCAGAAGGCCGACAACATCGAAGCCAATGCGGAGAACGTCGCCGACAATATCGAAGCGAACTCCGAGAACGTGACGGATAATATGCAGGCCAATGCCGAGAATGCGGCCGATGCGGTCCGCAACACTGGCGAGCAGAAGGCCGACGCGGTCCGCAACAGCGCCGACGCGGACGGCAACAGCGCACACTAGGTTAACGCGCAAGAGCACGCGTGGCGGGGCGTCCGGGCAGCCGGGCGCCCCGTTCGATTCGGCGATCGCCCTTCCGTTTGGAGCGACTCGGGGGCGAAGCGTATTGTGCGCCTTCCCCAAGGAAGGGAGGCATGCCATGCAGAAGATCGGCGACATTTTCCACTACCGCCAGCGCGACGATTTTGGCGACGGCGACCATCAGGAATATGTCCAGGGAGGCTTGCGCGAGATATTGTTTGTAGGCGGCGCGGCGGTCGTCCTCGTCGGCGCGTTCGTCGTTTCGCTGTTCTAGAAGCGCCGTCGGTTCTCAGTTCGGCTCGAATGCATCGAGGATCGGGCACGGTCCCTTGCGATCTTTTGCGCAAGCGCTGGCGAGGCTCGCAAGCGCCTCTCTGGCTGCTCTCATCTCCGCAATCTTCTGGTCGAGCTCGGCGACGCGGGCCTGGGCAAGCTCGCGAGCTCGTGGGCGGTCGTCCGAGGCACTGAGTTCCAGCAACTCGCCAATTTCCGCCAAAGTGAAGCCTGCAGCCTGGGCCGAGCGGATGAACTTGAGCCGGCGCAGGTCCTCGGCCGAATAGCGGCGAATCTCGCCATGCGGCCGCGCCGGTTCGGCGAGAAGCCCGCGCCGTTGGTAGTAGCGGACGGTTTCCACTCCGACTCCCGCCGCTTTTGCAAGGCCGCCGATGGTGTCCGAATTTATCGCTTGAACCCGTACCATAGTACGGATGTCATAGGCGGTTTGCGCAGGGCGAATCAACGTCCGTGCCAAACAGGAGAAGCCCCATGGATAAGATCGAGAACAGCGGCTGCCGCTGCAACCCCTGCACCTGCAAGTCGGCCGGCTGCCGCTGCGGGCAGTGCACTTGCAAGCCCTGCAACTGCTGACCCCCGATCCGCCGCCGTCCGGGCGACCGGGCGGCGGCGTTCATTTTCCCTTTCGGAGATTCGCGGCGACGGATTCGCGGACAAGCGCCTTGAATGCGTCCGCATCGACGCTTTCGCCTTCACGAATGTCGATGGCGCGCCGGGTGCCGCCGGTGAGGCTGGCGTTGAACAGGCCGCCCGGATCGTCGAGCGCGGCCCCGCGTGCGAAAGTCAGTTTCACCTTGTCCTTGTAAGTTTCGCCCGTGAACAAGATCCCGCCAAGCGACCAGGTGAGCACGCCCGAAGGGTTTGACGCCTTTTTCCATTTGCGTTCTTCGACCGCGTTTGGAGCCGCCTCGCCAGCCAGCTTCCGGATCCGCTCCAGGGCCTTGAACCGCCAGTCATCCGAACCGCTCATTCAACTCTCCAACTTCGTGTGGAATCTCGGGCCTATCGTCCGCAGACGTCCTCGGTCGCGGTCGACGACAGGCGCGAAAAATTGCCCGGATCGGTGCTGATGATCACGCCCTCCGGCTTGCACTTCCTCAGTTGGAACCGGATCTTGCGATCCTTGAAGTCGAGCGAAATGCGTCGGAACGTTTCGAGAAGGTCGGTGCCGAGCAGGAGCGCGGGCTGCCTCGCGAGGCCGAACAGCTTGAAGGGCGGAACGTCGGCAAACGCCATTGGCACATTCTCTATGGTGATGGAGCCGATCTGGAGCCGCGCGATCCGTGCCACCTGCAGGTTCTGGGTGACGCCAGTCACGCCGATCACCGGTACGTCGATGAATTTGTCGCGGTTACCCTTGATCAGCAGGTCGCGAAGCGCGGTGTTGCCGATGGTGATCTCGGTCCCGGTGTCGATCACCGCGTCGAGCGGAACGCCCGCCGCCAGGACGTGCGTCAGGATCAGCTGCCCGCGCTGCCGCCGCGCGGTGACCACGATCTCGCCGGGCATCGGCACGTAGTGGACCGACGAATCCTCGACCTTGATCAGTCTTTTTTCGAAATCCATCAGCAGCCGTTTGCTGGTCAGGGCATCGATGCCGATGATCCCGTCGCCACCGACGTCATATTCGCGAAGCGCCGGAAGCTCGAGGTTGTGGACCGTCGTCGGGCCGAGCGTCAGCGTGTCCACCTTCACGCGGTCGACCTGGTCCCTGGAAGTCATGCCGTTGAGGATCGCTGGCGTTCCGAGCGGGAGCTGGAGCTCGCGGGCGACTCCGAGGCCGACGGCGGACGTGTCGGCACCGCTGTCGACGATGAAGCGATAGGGGCCGCGCCCGTTGACGTCGACATCGACGCTCAGGCGGGTTTCGATCTTCTTCGCCTTCACGTCCTGGCCGCCGATGGCCAGGTTCGGGTCGATCTTAGCCGGCGGGAGCGGGGGAACGTCCGCCGGAGTGCCGGGCGGGACCGGCGTCGGCTTGTTGATCTTCGGCGGCTCCTCGGCGTGGACGGCGCGCACCATTCCGACGAAAGTCAGTGCGAATGCGGCCATCACAACGCGGCGAGAGCTAGACACTTTGCCGTCCTCTCGATCGACAGAGATGCGCCTTTTAGCGTGAACGACGGCTGTCCGTCCGGTAATTCTCGATGTGCGGCGGGGGCGTTCGACGGAACGATGGGCGAAGTGCCAATGCCATGGGCCGCACCTTGGAAGATGCGGCCCACTGCCCCTTTGACTCACCCGCTCGCGACGAACGCGAGCCTTTACCCGTCAGGCATGGATCGGCTGGCGGATTTCCATTTTTTCGAATGGCTTCACCCGTCCAGTCACCTGCGCCTGGTCATAGGTGTCGGCGAACTCCTGGAAGAAGTCGACCTTTCCGAACTTGTCGAAGTGCATCACGTGGCAGAACTGGCTCGACAGCTCCCGGCCGGTCTCCTTGTACCTTCCGCGATAGCGGCCGGCGGCGACGACATGATCGTCGCTGGCGTCGAGGATGCGATCGATGTCGAGGCGGAAATTATCGAAGTCGCGCCCGTTCGGGGTGAACACCTTCGCGCGAATTTCGCCGAAACTCCGATAGGGGCTGCCTTTGGAATAGAGCGAATTCTCCGCTTCGTTCCAAAGCACGTCGCCGCTCACGCCCTTTTCCAGTGTGTCGAAATCGCCGTGAGCGAAGGCTTCATAAAGGCTCCGCGCGGCCTGCACGTTCTTCTGTGACATTGGGGGTCTTCCCAAAGGAGCTTCCGGCGCGTCGCGCCAGCGGGCCTGGTGTCCGTCGGTGAGCGCCGCGAATACGCGACTCGTCAGCAGAACTGGCGACTCGGCTTTATCGCGGATCGCCGCCCCGTCCATGATCCACGTCACAAATTCGCTCACCGCGCCCGGGCCGCCGCTCGCGCCAAGCTCAGCCTGCCTGGCGGACTTGGGACTTCAGCTGCTCCGCTTGGACCGACAGCGCCCGCGCATTGACGATGTTCTGGTCGAGATTGGAGATGGCGCGGTTCAGCGCCCAGCGCAGGTTCGGGATCTTTCGCACTTCGGCGGCGGCGCGCTCCGCGGCTTTCGGGTCCATCGACGAGCGGCAATTGTCGGCGAGCCTCGGCGTGACGCTCCCGAACCTGTCCGGCCGGAGGACCTCGGGGCAGTCCTTCATCGCCTGCGCCTGGTCCTCGAACGAAAGCGCGGAGCGAATGAGGTCGCGATAGGGCGGTGTGTTGTCGAACAGACGCTGCATGGTTGTGGCGTCGATATAATAATTGGCGATCCTTTCGCGCAGCCGCGGGTCGCCAAGCCGCTCGGCTTTCCCCGCGGCGAGCGCCTCGTCGTAGGTGAACTGGCGCAAGGGCTGCGGGATGTGGTTACTGGCCTGATAGGCATCGAGGATGAACTGGCCCGGATCGTCGCCCGCGGGGCGATCGAGCGCGGCGAGCGCGGCGCGGGCGTGGGCGAGGACCTGGCCGTCGTAATGAATCCGGAAGGCGAGGTCACGCTGGTTCGATTCCAGGTCGGATATGAGCCGCTGCCGATATTCCCGCCCTTCCGCGCGATCGAGCCGGTCCTGGTTCCAGTTGCTGACCTGGATGCCGAGGAAGACGCCAGCCACGAGAATGATGAACTCGACGGCCACGGCGAACCAGTCCTGGCGTGCGGCCTGCGCGCTTATTCGCTTGAGCATGATGCGCTCCCCGGCGCTGGAGGCTAGTCGAACGCGAGCGGTGCTGCCAGCCCGTGTCGTCCCGGTCGCGGGCCGCCGGAACGGACGGCGCCCCCATCCGTTTGTAACGGGAGCGAAATTTTTCCGGGAAATCAAATGCAGGAAACCCACATCATCCAACGCGCTTTCGAGCTGGCACCGCGCTTGTCCAGCATCGACGAAGTCAGGAAGGCGCTGCGGCACGAAGGCTATGCCAATATCGACGCGCATCTGGCGGGGGCGTCGATCAGGGCGGACCTGAAGAAGAGGTTTGGAAAGTAGGGTCTCCCTCGCCTGATTCGGTATAGCGGCCGCCCTCTTTGCCGTCTTTTCGCCGTTGCGCGGCCTCGTTTGGTCGGAAACGGAGTGTCGGAGGACAGTTCATTTTGCCGTGATTCTATTTGGGAGCGGCGGTTCACAGAGATCGAGAGGGCACGGCATTCACCGCGAAGGACGCGAGGGCAGGCATGAGCTATTACATCGCGACGACGCTTCGGGCGCCGTTCGACCGGGCCATCGAACTGACCGAGGCCGCGCTCAAGGACCAGGGCTTCGGAATCATCGCCCGGATCGACATGGACAAGACGCTGAAGGCGAAGATCGGCGTCGATTTCCGGCCTTACACGATCCTCGGCGCGTGCAACCCCAGCCTGGCGCATCAGGCGCTGCAGCTTGAGGACAAGGTCGGGACGATGCTGCCGTGCAACGTCATCGTCCAGGCGTCCGGCGAGGAGGAGACCGAGGTCGCGGCGATCGACCCGGTCGCGTCGATGCAGGCAATCGACAATCCGGAGCTGAAGGAAGCCGCGGCCGAGGTGCAGGCGAAGTTGAGAGCGGCGATCGGTCAGTTGGAAGGCGACCCGCGGGGCTGA
>Ga0207657_10007626_pt1 | contig 11074 bp, 13 predicted proteins | sample KBSC33metaG_FD_184316 | JGI IMG/M metagenome (GOLD analysis project Ga0207657, IMG submission 184316) | Corn rhizosphere microbial communities from Kellogg Biological Station, Michigan, USA - KBS C3-3 metaG (SPAdes) (version 2) | ecosystem: Host-associated > Plants > Roots > Rhizosphere > Soil ... | reverse complement strand
ACGTCGTCGGCGTCATGCACGTGCGCGACCTCTTCACCGCCGTCCACGATCGAGGGCTCGCCGACGTGAAGCTCGACGAGATCGTCCGCCCGGCGTACATCGTCCCGGAGACGAAGGATCTGGCGTCGCTGCTGCAGGAGTTCCGGAAGACGAACAACCACTTTGCGATCGTCGTCGACGAGTACGGCGGCACGGCGGGGATCTGCACGCTCGAAGACCTACTCGAGGAGATCGTCGGCGAGATCGAGGACGAGTTCGACGTCTCAGAGGTGCAGATCGTGCAGATCGACGACGAGACCTACCACGTCGACGGCATGTTCCCGATCGACGAGTTCAACGCCCGTTTCGGAGCCGAGCTGCCGGACGACGACTACCACACGCTCGCCGGCTTCGTGTTCGGCCAGCTCGGCCGCGCGCCCCAGCCGGGCGATGACGTGACCTTCGACGGGATGCGGTTCGACGTCCTCGAGGTGGACGGAAACCGCATCGAGCGGGTGGCCGTGAACTTCCTCGAGCGGCCCACGCCGAGGCGTGGCGGGGGCGAGTTGCTCGCGCCCGAAGACGAGATCGAGTAGCTACTCTGCTGCTGGTTCTGAGGGTCTATTTTCCAGTCTTCCGAAGGAGAACGATGAAGCGCATCAGCATGCTTGCGACGCTCGTCACGGCTGTCGCGATCCTTGCGGCGAACGCGACGGCAGCGACGCCGAGGCTCACCGCTTCGGTGTCCGATCCCCTCAACATCTCGCTCAAGCAGGGGACGAAGAAGGTCACGAGTCTCAAGGCCGGCAAGTACGTGATCGTCGTGAAGGACACGGCGGCCGATCACAACTTCCACCTGACAGGCCCCGGCGTGAACAAGACCACGTCGGTCGCCGCGAAGGTCACCGCGACCTGGACGGTCACCCTGAAGAAGGGCACCTACAAGTTCGTGTGCGACCCGCACAAGTCGTTCATGAAGGGCTCCTTCACCGTCAAGTAGCGAATCCGGAGGGCGTCGCAGCCCGTACCCCCTCGTGAACGATCACACGAGGAAAGGGAATCCATGCTGCGACGCCTTCTGTTTCTCCTCACGCTCGTCGTAGGCGCCTCGCTCGCTGCGACGGCGCTTGCCACGGCAGGCACGACCAAGAGCTCCGGCCTCGTCGGTGAGGTCGGCCCCGGCTACTCGATCGAGGTCAAGCTCAACGGCAAAGACCTGAAGACGATCAAGGCCGGCACCTACACGATGAAGGTGGAGGACAAAGCCTCGATCCACGACTTCCACCTGATCGGCAAGGGCCTGAACAAGGCGACGACCGTCAGCTTCGTCGGCGACCGCACCTGGCGTGTCACGTTCAAGCCCGGCAAGGTCACGTACCAGTGCGACCCCCATGCCTCGATGGGCATGAAGGGCTCGTTCAAGGTCACGACATGAGCGCGGGGCCAGCGACCGCAACCTGGTTTAAACCAGGTTGCGGTCGTTCGGCTACGCCACGTCGAGCGCGCTGATCTCGCCGCCGGCGATCGACCAGGCGGCGAGCGTGTCTTCGTGCAGCGAATAGATCAGGTACGGCTGGCCTTCCCACTGCCCGATGTTCTCGACGTCGGTGCGCGACGGGCGCGGGGGCGACGACAGATGCGAGTGGACGACCGCCTGCCTCAGGTCGCGGTCGCCGATGTCGGCCCAGACGATCGGGTCGATGAAGAGCTCGAAGCGATACGGCGACGGCGTCGCATTCGTGCCGCGGACGTATTCGACGGCGACGTCGCCGTCGAGGAGAAGCAGGCCGCACGCTTCGTTCGGTGCTTCGTCGCGAGCGTGCGCCGCGATCTCGGCGCGAAGCTCGGGCGGGACTACCACCAGAGCGTGCGCTCCATCGACGTCGCGACGTCGTCGGTCTCCCAGAAGTCGGCGCTCAGGTACTTCCACCCCGCATCGGCGAGGATGCAGACGACGACGCCTTCGTCGAGCTCCGCCGCAAGCTTGCGCGCGACGTGCACGACGGCGCCGCCGGAGACACCGGCGAAGATGCCCTCCCGGTCGAGCAGCTGCTGCACGGCGGCCACCGACTCCGCGTTCGAGACGAGCATCTTCCGATCGAGCTTCGACACGTCGAGGATCGGCGGCACGTAGCCATCGTCGAGCGAACGAAGCCCCATCACGGGATCGCCGGGCAGCGGCTCCGCCGCGGCGACGACGACGTCCGGGAACGACTCGCGCAGCCGCGCTCCCGTCCCCATGAGCGTGCCGCCGGTGCCGAGCCCCGCAACGAGCACATCGACGCGGTCGAGCGCATCGACGATCTCCGCACCCGTGCCCTCGTAGTGCGCGCGCGGGTTCGCCTCGTTGCCGTACTGGAACGGCATGTAGTAGCGCGGCTCGCGCGCGGCGAGCTCGAGAGCGAGCTTGACCGCTCCGTTCGATCCCTGGTCGGCGGGCGAGTCGACGATCGTCGCGCCGTAGAGGCGCAGCAGCCGCCGCCGTTCCTCCGTCGCGTTCGCCGGCATGACGCACGTGAGCGGGTAGCCCTTGAGCTTCGCGATCAGCGCGAGCGAGATGCCCGTGTTGCCGCTCGTGGGCTCGAGCAGCTCGCGGCCGGGCTCGAGCTCGCCCGACGCCTCGGCGGCCTCGATCATGGCCTTGGCGACGCGGTCCTTGATCGAGCCGGTCGGGTTCTGGCCCTCGAGCTTCGCGTAGATGCGAACCGACGCCTTCGGCGTCACTCGCTTCAGTTCGACGAGCGGGGTGTTGCCGACGAGGTCGAGCAGATCCCCCGCGACGGTCAGGCTAGGAGCCACCGGCCATCGCCGGCAGGAGGATCACGGTGGACCCGAGCTGCACCGGCGTGTCGAGCCCGTCGAGCGTGCGCACGTCCTCGCCTTCGACGTACACGTTCACGAACGGCGCGATCTCGTCGTCCTCCACGAGCTGCGAGCGCAGGCCGGGGAAGCGGGACATCAGATCGTCGAGCAGCTCGCGCACGGTGTCACCTGCGGCGGGCACCTGGCGCTCGCCACCCGTCTCCGTGCGAAGCGTCGGTGGAATGCGAATCGTCGTCATGCCGGCGTCGGCCTCCCTTGACAGAACTGGACGTAGTCGATGTATTCGGTGATCGTCGGGTGCTCGCCGCACACCGGGCAATTCGGGTCCTTGCGCAGCTTGACCTCGCTGAACTCCGCAGAGAGCGCGTCGAAGAGGAGCAGGCGGCCGGCGAGCGAGTCGCCGATCCCGAGCGCGAGCTTCAGCGTCTCGTTCGCCTGGAGCGAGCCGATGATCCCCGGCAGGACACCGAGGACACCGCCCTCCGCGCAGCTTGGTGCGAGCTCGGGCGGCGGCGGCTGCGGGAAGAGACAGCGGTAGCACGGCCCCTCGTGGGGCGTGAACACGGTGACCTGCCCCTCGAAGCGGTAGATCGACCCGTGGACGACGGGGATGTCGTGGAAGACGGAGGCGTCATTCACGAGGTACCGCGTCGGGAAATTGTCGGCGCCGTCGACGATCACGTCCCAGCCGTCGGCGAGGATGCGGTCGACGTTCTCGGAGGTGAGGCGCTCCTTGTACGTCACGACCTCGACGTCGGGGTTCAGCGCCTCGAGCGTGCGCTTCGCCGAGTCGGCCTTCCACTCGCCGAGGGACTCCGTCGAATGTGCGATCTGGCGCTGGAGGTTCGACGCGTCGACGCGGTCGTCGTCGACGATGCCGAGCCGGCCGACGCCGGCGGCTGCGAGGTAGAGGGAAGCGGGGGAGCCGAGGCCGCCGGCGCCGACGAGCAGCACGCGCGAGTCGAGCAGCTTGAGCTGACCTTCGTCGCCCACCTCGGGAATCAGCAGGTGCCGGCTGTAGCGCGAGCGCTTCTCGGCGTCGAGAACGCGCGGCAGCTGCGTGGGGAAGCCGTTGCGCTTCCAGTCGGTGTAGCCGCCGGCGAGCGAGACGACGTTCTCGTAGCCGAGCTCCTCCAGGGTCTTCGCGGCGAAGGCGGAGCGGTTGCCGGACTGGCAGTAGAGGACGATCGGCTGCGCGCGGTCGGTGGCAGCGCGCTCGATCCGCGACTCGAGGTTCCCGCGCGGCACGTGGATCGCGCCCGGGAGATGGCCTTCGCTCCACTCGTCCGGCTCGCGGACGTCGACGAGAAGCGGCGGCTCGGAGGAGTCGAGGAGCTCGTGGGCGCGCACGGCGTCCACCTCCTCGATCCCGGCCTTGATCTGTTCGAGCAACTCGCGGTAGGTCGGCATGACTTTCAGAAATATAGCGGTCTTCTCGCGGGCTACGCTGGCGCGCGATGACCGGCCGTGCACGGGTGCTCGCGATCGTTGCGGCGGCGGCTGCGCTGGCCGTCGCGGGAACCGTGACGATTACCTGGCTCCAGACCCGCGGCGAGACGACCGAGCGTGCCGGCGCGGTGACGAAGCCGCGGGCGGGTGTGCCGCCGCTCACGCTCGACTTCGGCGTCCGCAGCGATCCCGAAGCGATCGCATTGAGCCGCGGCGAGACGCTGCTGCGCAAGGGCAAGCGCGAGCCGGCACTCGCCGTCTTCGAGCGCTACCACTCAGTCGACGCGCAGATCGGCGCCGCGTTCGCCCGCTGGCCGGTGAACGGCCTCGACACCCTGAAGCGGCTCGTTGCCACGCATCCACGGAATGCAAGCGCGCAGCTCCATCTCGGCTGGGCGCTCCTCTGGACCGGACGCGCGGCCGATGCAGCGAAGCAGTTCCTGCGCGTCGCGACGTCGTTCGCGGACACGCCGGAGGCGGTGACGGCGGAGGACGTCCTCTACCCCAAGTTCGCGCCGAACCTGCCCACGCTCGTTCTCGGCGTCGGCCTGCCGTCGGCTCCGACCGCGGCCGCCCAGCTGCAGATGCTCGAGCTGGACGCGCGCAACGCCGACGTCGCCGCGAAGCTCCGCTACGGCCTCGCGCTCTGGGCGCTCCGCCGGCGCGTCTCCGCCGAGCGGCAGTTCGAGGCCGCTGCGGCGCTCGACCCGCGGGACGCGGTCGCACAGACTGCCGCGGCCGTCGCGCTCTTCACGAAGCGCGATCCCGTGCGGGCGTTCTCGCGCCTCGGTCCGTTGACTGCGGTCTTCCCGCACGCGGCGGTCGTGCGCCTGCATCTCGGCACGCTCCTGCTCTGGACGGGGCGGATCCAGAAGGCCGGCGACCAGTTCCGGCTCGCGGTCGGCGACGAGCCGCGCTCGCCCTACGCGACAGCGGCCCGGCAGTTCCTTTCGATCATTCCTGCCACTGGGACCAAGTAAGGAAAATATGAGCCGAACGGCCTATGGCGCCCCGTCCGCAGTGGCAGGCATAGTGCTGCATCTTCGGATGAACGTCCGTTGTGTCACAAGCAGGTTCACGGAGGGGGAGCAGGTTGAGTGCCACAGGGGTTGAGCGAGCTGCAGGGCCCGTGACGGACGTCCTCGAGACCGAGGAAGCCCGGAATCTTCTAGAGGCGGCCCAGGCCGCCGGTTCGGTCACGCAGGACGACATCGCGCTTGCGCTCGACGAGCTCGAGCTCGACGCGGGGCAGATGGACGAGTTCTACAAGACGCTCGAGGAGCTGCAGATCGAGGTCGTCGCAGTCGTCGACGAGGTGGAGAAGGAGGAGCCGGTCGCAGAGGCGCGCGAGATCTCGACCGACTCATTGCAGCTCTTCCTCAAGGACATCGGCAAGGTCGACCTGCTCACCGCGGCGCAGGAGGTCGAGCTCGCGAAGCGCATCGAGCGCGGCGACCACGGTGCGAAGCAGGAGATGGTTGAGGCGAACCTTCGCCTCGTCGTGTCGATCGCGAAGCGTTATCGCAACCAGGGCCTGCCGTTCCTCGACCTGATCCAGGAGGGAACGATCGGGCTCGTCCGCGCGGCCGAGAAGTTCGACTACCGCAAGGGCTTCAAGTTCTCGACGTACGCGACGTGGTGGATCCGGCAAGCGGTAGCGCGTGCGCTCGCCGACAAGGCCCGCACGATCCGCATGCCCGTCCATGTCGTCGAGAAGCTGAACAAGATCGTCCGCTCCGAGCGCAAGCTGCGTGCGGAGCTCTGCCGCGAGCCGCTGCCGTTCGAGATCGCGGCCGATCTCGACCTGCCGCTCGAGGAGGTCGAGCAGATCATGCGGAGCGCGCAGACGCCGGTCTCGCTCGAGAAGCCCGTCGGTGACGAGGAGGAGTCGGAGTTCGGCCACTTCCTCACGGACGAGAACGTGCCGCTTCCCGATGAGGCGGCCGAGGTCGCGATGCGCAAGGAGACGTTGAAGAAGATCCTGTCGACGCTCTCGCACCGCGAGCGCCGCGTGCTCGAGCTCCGCTACGGGCTCGACGGCGAGCATCCGCGCACGCTTGACGAGGTCGGTCGTACGTTCAACGTCACGCGTGAGCGCATCCGTCAGATCGAGAACCAGTCGCTGAAGAAGCTGCGGGCTCTCGCGGATTCGCACTCGCTGAAGGACGTCGCGTAGCCGGCGAGGGAAAGAAACCGGCTCTTCGAACGTCTAGGAGGGAAATGAAAACTGCACGTCCGACGAAGGGGGTCAATCTGTGTTCCGTCTAGTGCTCGTGCTTGCTGCGGCTTCAGTGGTACTCGGGGTGGGCGTCGCGGCGGCCGATCCGCCGTCGCCGGACAACGCCGCTGGACGCGGCAACGACATCCTGGGCATCGTCCCGACGCAGGCCGCGGCGCACAGCGACGCCGGCAAGGGCGGCGGCGGCGGAGGCCAGAGCCTCGTCTACCACGGCGGCAAGGTGCTCCGCACCAACAAGACGGTCGCGATCTACTGGGGCCCGGCAAGCGGGTTCGCGACGAACTACGCCTCCACGATCAACCAGTACTTCGGCGACGTCGCAGCCGCCAGCGGCTCGACCTCGAACGTGTACTCGGTGTTGAACCAGTACTACGACGGCACCGGATCGATCGCCTACACGTCGACGTTCTCCGGGGCGCTCACGGATACGAGTGCGTACCCGGCCAGTGGGTGCACCGACTCCGTCGCGGCGACGTCGATCTGCCTCAGCGATGCGCAGTTCCGCGCCGAGGTACAGAAGATGGTCGGGTCACCCGATCCGAACACGACGTACTTCGTCTTCACCGGTAGCGGCGTCGGCAGTTGCTACGCGAGCGGGAGCTGCGCGTTCTCGCAGTACTGCGCGTACCACAGCAACGTCTCGGTCGGAGGCACGACGGTGCAGTACGCCAACCAGCCCTACACCGACACCGTCCCGGCGGCGTGCGATGCGGGGTACTACCCCAACGGCCAGTCGACCGAGGCCGACCCGACGATCAACGTCGTCAGTCACGAGCATCGCGAGTCGATCAACGATCCGCTCGGGAACGCGTGGTACGACCGGCGCGGCTACGAGGGCTCGGACAAGTGCGCGTGGAACTTCGGAACGCTCACGGGCGACTACAACCAGACGATCAACGGGCACCACTACGCCCTGCAGCAGGAGTGGAGCAACGCCTCCTCCGGCTGCGCGCTGCACTCGTAGACCCGAAGACCCGAAGACCGCAACCTGGTTTAGACCAGGTTGCGGTCTTTGAACCGTTCGATCGACGCGCGAATGCCCCGCGCATCGAGGCCGTGCGCGGCCCGGTGCTCGGGGCCTTCGCCGTAGTGGCGGAACTCGCCGAGCGGCACGCCGAGCGCGAGCAGCCGGTGCGGGCGGTCGCTCAGCGCTGACGAGACCTCGCCGGCGGACGTGCCCGCGAGGTAGGGCTCGACAAGCACGACATCGGTGCCGCGCACTGCGGCGCGGAGGCCCACGGCGTCGAACGGCCGCACGCGCGAGAGGTACGCGACCGTCACGTCGCGGTCGAGCGTCGCTTCCAGCACCGGGTCGAGTGTCGGCCCCACCGCGAGGACGAACACCGCCGCCTCGGAGCCGCGCCGCACGACGGTGAGGCGCTCGCCGTCGATCGGTGCGGTGTTGGTCTCGTTTGTCAGCCGGATGTAGACGCGGTCGTCGTTCTCGAGTGCGCGGGCGAGCATCCGCTCGGACTCGTCCACGTGGCCGGGCACCTCGATCGTCCAGCCGGGGAGGGCGGCGAGCAGGGCGACGTCCTCGGGCGCGAGATGCGTGCGGCCCTCCCGCGACGCATCGTACGACGCCCCGCACGAGACGAGCACTGCGCCGAGATCCTGGTGGCCGAGATCGAGCTTGACCTGCTCGTACGGCCGCTCGACGAGGAACGGCGCGTACGAATGCACGATCGGGCGGTAGCCCTCGAGCGCGAGCCCGGCGGCGACGCCGATCATCAGCTGCTCGCGAATGCCGACGTTGAACCGGCGCGAGTGCTTCGGGATCTGCCCTGCGCCGATGTCGGCGAGCACGACCGCGACCCGGTCGTTCTCCCAGAGCGCCTCCGTCGCGAGCTCGTAGAAGCGCTCGCGCATCGTCATCGCTGCACCTCGGCGACGACGCACACCGGCTTGCCTGCAACGCGCTTGGAGAGCGCAACCTCGAGCGCCGCGTGATCGCGCCCGTCGACACGAACGGTGTGCCAGCCCTCGGCCGCGAAGCGCGACTCGATCCCGCCCGGCCACCCGTACGTCGCGGAGCCGTTGTCGACGACGACCACGGTGAGACCGTCGAGCCCGGCGCGGCCCGCGTACTGCACCGCCTCCCAGTTCGAGCCTTCGTCGAGCTCTCCGTCGCCGACGAGCACGAACACCCGCCGGCCGACGAGCACGCGGCCGACCGCGATCCCGAGGCCATGGCCGAGCGAGCCGCTTCCGATCTCGACGCCGGGCACGAGTGTCCGGTCGGGGTGGTGGCCGAGTGGCGAATCGAACGTGCCGAAGCCGTCGAGGAGCTCGAGCGGGATCACGCCCTTCGCAGCCAGGAGGGCGTAGTAGGCCGCAGGGCCGTGACCCTTCGAGAGCATGAAGCGGTCGCCGTCCTCGAGGACGCGGTCGTACAGCACCCACAGCACGTCGAGCGTCGAGTGGGCGCTCGTGTCGTGCTTCTCGTCGCCGGTGAGCCGCGTCATCAGCGCGGGGAGGTCGTCGTAGCCGAGCTTCGTCGCAATCGTCATGGACGCAGCGTAGAACCTCAACTATTGTTCAAGTCAAGTGTCAGCTGAGATCTCGATAGGTGAGCTCTCGCGGAGGAGCGGCGTCGCGCAGTCGGCCCTGCGGTTCTACGAGCGCCAGGGCCTGATCGCGGCCGAGCGGACGAGCGGCAACCAGCGCCGCTACGCGGGCGTGACGCTGCGCCGCGTCGCGCTGATCCAGGCGGGCAAGCAGGCGGGGATCCCGCTCGAGCGTGTCAAGGCCGCCCTCGACACGCTGCCCAACGGTCGTACGCCGACGAAGCGCGACTGGGAGCGCCTCTCGCGCAGCTGGCGCGCCGAGCTCGACGAGCGGATCGCGACGCTCGAGGCGATCCGCACGCGCCTGACGACGTGCATCGGCTGCGGCTGCCTGTCGCTCAAGACGTGCGGCCTCCTGAACCCCGATGACGACGCCGCTCGGCTCGGCGGCGGCGCGCACTACTTGCGTAGAGTCTCGCCTCATGGACGAGACCTGGCACAGCGAGCTCACTGAATTCATCGCGATCCCGTCGGTCAGCGCGGACCCCGCGCACCGCGAGGACGTCAAGCGTGCAGGCGAGTGGGTCTGCGACTTCATCCGTCGCATCGGCGGCACCGCCGAGTTGACGCCGTTCGGCGAGAAGGAGCTCGCGCTCGGCGAGATCCGCGCTTCGACCGATCCCGACAACGCGCCGACGGTTCTCGTCTACGGCCACTTCGACGTGCAGCCTCCGGCGCCGCTCGAGCTGTGGGACACCGACCCGTTCACGCTGACGATCAGGGACGAGTGGGCGTACGCGCGCGGGATCACCGACGACAAGGGCCAGGTCTTCATTCTCCTCAAGGCTGCGCAGAAGCTCGTCGAGGCGAACGCGCTGCCGGTCAACCTGCGCTTCGCGTGCGACGGCGAGGAGGAGGTCGGCGGCCACACGATCGTCGATTGGATCGGCAACGACGACCGCGGCGCCGACGCGGGCATCATCTTCGACGGCGGCATGCTCCGCGTCGACGTGCCGGCGTTCGAGCTCGCGACGCGCGGGCTGATTGCGTTCGACGTCGACGTGACGACCGGTGAGCGCGACCTGCACTCCGGGATGTACGGCGGTGCCGCGCTGAACGCCGTGCACGTGCTGATGCGCTGCTTCGACGCGGTGCTTGCCGGCCCGAACGGGCTGCTGCCGGAGCCGTTGCGCGCCGGCATCACTGCGCCGACGGCGGAGGAGCTCGCGTCGTGGGGTGCGTTGCCGCCGGGCGCGGAGGAGCTCGCGCTGCAGGGCGCGCGTCCGCTCGACTCGAATGCGGGAGAGCAGTTCTACATCCGCACGTTCGCGGAGCCCTCCGCCGACGTGACGGGCTTCCTCGGCGGCAAGCCCGGCCTCCGCAACACGACGCTCTCGGTCAAGGCGGCAGGCCAGGTGACGATCCGGCTCGCGCCGGGCCAGGACTTCCATACGATCGGCACGACGGCCGAGAAGCTCATGCGCGATGCGGCGCCCGACGGCGCCGAGGTCGAGATCGCGTGGGAGGGCGCGCCGCCCGGGCTGATGCGTCCGGACTCACCCGCCGTGCAGCTCGGTCTCCAGGCCTTCGAGCAGGTGCTCGGCGTGAAGCCGCTGCTTCTCCGCGCCGGCGGGACGCTCCCGATCGTGCCGGCGCTCGCCGACAAGGGCATCCCGACCGTGCTGACCGGCTTCGGCCTGCCCGAGTCGAACGTGCACTCGCCGAACGAGCGTTTCCTCGTGCGCTACTTCGAGGCCGGCGTCGACACGGCGGCTGCTCTCTATACGAAGTTCGGAGAGCTGCCGACGGGCTGAGGAGGCAGACGAGGCGTCGCGCACGTTGCGTTCCGCGGCACGGGGGCGTAGCGTCGCGGCAGTGACGACTCGCGTCGTGCTCTTGCCGGGTGGGGTGTTGCCGGCCGAGCCTGCGTACGCCGGGTTGCTCCAGGCTCTCGGCGAGCGCGTCGACGCAGTTGCGAAGGATCTCGAGGTCTACGCCGGGGAGAAGCCGCCGCCGGGGTTCCATCTCGGCATCGAGGTGGAGGGGATCCTGCGTGAGGCCGATAGCCGCGGCTTCG
>Ga0207657_10007621_pt1 | contig 11078 bp, 10 predicted proteins | sample KBSC33metaG_FD_184316 | JGI IMG/M metagenome (GOLD analysis project Ga0207657, IMG submission 184316) | Corn rhizosphere microbial communities from Kellogg Biological Station, Michigan, USA - KBS C3-3 metaG (SPAdes) (version 2) | ecosystem: Host-associated > Plants > Roots > Rhizosphere > Soil ... | reverse complement strand
CACGCTGCGCAGGGCCTCCTGTCAAGTGACCAGTCAGTAAGGATCGAACTCATAGACGAACGACCGGACCACCTCGTAGACTCCCTGGGAACGAGTATCCGACTCGGCGGGACAACGGGAAATGCGCGATCTGCAGCGGCTGCGGCCGGGAACGTCGCGCGGGCTCAGGAGGAGAGCGATGGGTGTCCGGTTCCAGCTGGTGATCGACTGCGCCGAGCCTGAGCCGCTTGCGCGCTTCTGGGCCGCCGCTCTCGGGTATGTGCTGGAGCCGCCCCCGGAAGGATTCGCTACCTGGGATGACTACTATCGCGACCTCGGGCTTCCGGAGTCCTTCCTCGGGCATGGCACGGACTGCATCATCGACCCCGCGGGCAGCGGGCCGCGCTTCTGGTTCCAGATGGTGCCGGACGTCAAGACCGTCAAGAACCGCCTGCACCTTGACGTGCACGCCAGCGGCGGGCGGGCGGTACCGCTCGCGACTCGCAGGGAGCGGGTCGACACCGAGGCGAGGCGGCTGGCCAGCCTCGGGGCGACGATCCTCAGCCCGCCCGGCGAGGAAGAAGAGGACGGAGCCGACCACTACTCGGTGGCGATGAAAGACCCCGAGGGCAACGAGTTCGACATCAACTGACAACCGGATAGCGCCGGTCCCACGGTACGGAACGCGGCGAATCCGGACGACGGCCTTTCTGACCAGGCCATGAGGATCTCCGCTGTCCTCACAGATGCAGGGCGGCCCCTAGTGGCACCATGAGAGCCTCACGGCAAGGACACGACTGAACGGCTTGCACGCGGGAATCCTGCAAGTCGAGCCCGTCTCGTGGTGGTTACACAAGCAGCCAGGCGGGTGCGCACTAATCTGATAAAGGTCAGGTTAGGGGCGGAGGGGGATCCAGGTTCCGTGGTCGACGAGGCGAAGGCGCGCGGTCAGGCCGGCGTCGTCGAAGGCGCGGACGAGGTCGTCGCGTCCTTCGCTGAAGTGGGTCCAGCCGTCGTAGTGGGCCGGGATGATCTCGGCCGGCCCCAGGATCGCGGCCGCGGCGGCCGCCCGGACGCTGTCCAGGCTCAGCGCGCGGTTGCGGAACCTGGCCGGGACGCGGGCGGCGCCGGCGTGCAGGACGACCGCGTCGATGGACGGGGTGCGCCGGGCGATCTCGGCGACGGTCGCGATCGAGGCGTTGTCCCCGCTGACGTAGATGACGGGCAGGTCCGGCCCGGACAGGACGAAGCCGATGACCTCGGTGTTGACGAATCCGTCGGCGTCACGCTCGGCGTCTTCCGGGCCGTGCACGGCGGGGACGGCGGTCACGATCAGGTCGCCGCCGTCGGGCCGTGGCACGGTGTGACTGGTCCAGGGGGGCAGGCCGGTGGCAGGCGGGCCGAGGCGCCTGGCTCCGCTGCGGGTGGTCAGGACCAGCGGGGCGGCGAGGGCCAGGGCGCGGCCGCGGTCGTCCAGGTTATCGGGGTGATTGTCGTGGCTGACCAGCACCAGGTCCACCGGGCCTAGCTGGTCCTCGGTGACCGCCGGGCCGGCGGTCTTGGTGAGGTAGCCGTGGGGACCCGGGTCGTCGAAGGTGGGGTCGCTGACGATGCGCAGGCCGCCGAGGTCGAGGACGGTGGTCGGGCCGCCTAGCACCGTGGCCGCGCATTCCTGTCTCGTCATCACGGGCTCTACCCTACGGCCGGGCGGCCGGCGGGCCGGGGTGCGGGCGATTACGCGACGCGCGGGACGGAAGGCTGCGGCTCAGTGCGGTGGCGGGCCAGGTGGGGCGGGGTGTGCGAGGGCTTCTCCTTGTAGACGAAGGCCCGGCGGAGTCCGGCGTACGGTTCGCCCGGGTCGAAGAAGTTGCGGGCCATGGCGGCCAGTTCGGTGGCACGGTAGGCGGCCAGCGAACGGTGCTGCTCGGGCGCCGCCAGCCGGCGCGCCTTGGCGGTCAGCAGGGCCGGGTGGGCGGGACTACGGACGAGGTACTCGGCCAGGGCCGCGACCTGCGCCCGGAAGGCGGCTGGGTCGCCGGGGATCACGTGGTCGACGAGGCCGGAGCGGAGCGCCGAGGCGGGCATGACCGGCAGGCAGGCCTGGGTCAGCCGGGCCGCCTCGGCCGCGCCCGCGCGGCGGGGCAGGGTGTAAGTCCAGTACTCCGAGCCGTGCAGGCCCATCAGGCGGTAGTGCGGGTTGAGCACCGCGCCGGACCGGCACCATACCTGGTCGGCAGCCAGTGCCAGCATCAGCCCGCCGGCCGCGGCGTTCCCGGCCAGCGCGGCCACGGTGACCTGGCCGGTGTTGGTCAAGATCGCGTGCACCAGGTCGTCGATGGCGTTGATGTTCCGCCAGGATTCGGCGGCGGGATCGGCGGCGGCCTCGATCACGTTCAGGTGGATGCCGTTGCCGAAGAAGTCTCGCGGCGGCCCGAGCACGATCGCCTTGACCGGATGGGCCTGGGCGTGCCGGTAAGCGGCCAGCAGGCGGCGGCACTGGCCGGTGCTCATCGCCCCGCCGGGGAAGCTGAACTCTAGGTAGCCGACCTCGCCGGACTCGCGGTAGCTGACCTGCCGGTAGGTGCGCCGGCCTGCCGGCAGCGTCAGCGGGGCGGGGACCTGGGGTACGCCGTCCAGCTGCGCACCGAGCGCGAGGGTGGCGGGCAGCTTGAAGGTCTTCGGGCCGCCGGGAGCCGGACGCCGGCGCAGCTGCGGGATCCAGATCGCCCCGTCCGCGGTGGCCCGGCAGATCGCGCCGTCCCGCCGGGCCAGGATCGTCCCGGCCCGGCCGCGCAGCTCGTCTTCGGGATGCCCGCCGAACAGGTAGAACTCGGTGTCGCCGATCGTGTCCAGCACGCCGGGGCTGGAGTCGGCGGCGCGCAGCCTGGGCAGTATCGCCTCGGTAGTTTCGGCCGCCCAGTCGATCGTCCGGTCGGATTGGCGGCAGGGCGGTCGGCAGGCCCCGGTAACGTCCGTTCGGCCGTAATCCAGTGGCACGGGCCGGTACCGGCCGCTCGTGAACCGTGTCACGGCCAGCAGCACCGCCTCGGCCGCGGCGTCCGCGACCTCGGTCCGGTACACCGAGCTCTTCGAGCCGGCGGGCATCGTGAACTCGACGCTGGCCCAGATGTCACCGGCGTCCATCTCAGCGTTGGCCTGCAGCACGGTGACGCCCCAGCGCGCGGCGCCGCCCATGATCGCCCAGTCCAGCGAGGACGGGCCGCGGTCGCCCATCGGGCCCGGGTGGACGATGAAGCACGGCCGGGCCGACCAGATGTCCGCGGGAATGGCCCTGGTCAGCATCGGGGCGATGACCAGGTCCGGGTCGTATCGGCGCACCCCGTCCCGCATCACGTCGTCCCCCAGCGCCAGCTCGACCGATACCTCGTGCCCGCGGTCGGCGAGTTCGGCATGCACGCGCTGCGTCATGCTGTTGTAGGCGCTGGCAATAAGCAAGATCCGCATCGTCGTCCCCCCGTTGACGGCCTTTCCCTGGCGGAGGGGGCCAGGGCGCCCCTGATACACGGGATGGGTGACTACGCCGCGCCTGCGGCACCAACCTCATGCTGCTCCAGGGACGCGTCGACGAATAACCCGTTGGCTGAGGTAGGGGCCTGTGCTTGCCTCACATACCTCACAGGAACCAGCAGTTACCACGCATCACGCCCGTCATGAGGTGAAGGGGCCCTGCCCCATCGCTTGCGGGGTGAAGGGGGCCTTGCCCCCATCTAATGAGGGTAAGGGCCCCTTCACCCGATCAGTGAGTGCCGAAACTCCCCCCATCAGGGGTCCCGCGACACGCAATCGCGGACCTGGGACGGTTCCGGCCGTCAGGCGGTCCGGTGAAGGATCGAAACCGAATCGCTCAGGCAGAGCCGGGCGAGCGCGGGCAGAATCGTCAGCCCGGCCGGCAGGATGCCGGCGGGCGCCACGGCGCCGGCGTCGACCAGGTTCTCCAGCGCGTTGCCACCGGGGTACCCGATGCGCTCCAGTTCTTCGAGGTCTTCCGGCCGCTCGCAGCGGTAGTTATCGGCGAAGGCGCCAATGAGCGCGTCGACGGCAGTCCGGGCATCCAGGCCCGGGACGGCGCCGTCCAGCGCCTGGATCAGGACCTTGATCACCTCGCCGAGCGGGTCATCGCCCACCGCCGCCCAGACCGTGTCCACCAGCGTGCGCTCGCCGAGCAGGTACACCGGCCCGTCCAGCGTCGGGAACTCCGGTCCGTCATCATCCCAATCCGCTCCGATACTGTACAGCGAAGCCTCGGCACGCGCGTACGCCAGCTCGGTTTCGGCGATGGGCGCGAGCACTCCGAGCAGCATGCTTACCGCCGGGTGATCGAGGGTCAGGCCGTCGAAGACCACGGAGCGGACCAGGGCACTCATCGCGATGTTCCAGTGCGTCGGATTGGCGGCGATCACCGCGGCGTCCGGGATCCTCGCGGTCAGCAGGCACGGCGCGTCCTGCGCCTCGCCCAGGTACGTGCCCCGCAGGAGCCGGTCGCCGAGCGAGTTCTCGGGCCATGGCGGCGTTTCCGCGGAAACGGGTTCGGGGTCGCCACGCCACGCCGGGAGCGCATCGGCCTCACGCTCGACCCGGCTCCTGGCCAGCTGCACCAGCTCGCCCAGGCCATCGAGGAACTGGTCCGGTGTCGCGACGTCGGCCTGGATACCCTGCCGGACCTTCCGGGAGTCAGGTCCGGCCTGGCGGTGTGCCTTCTTACGGTTGCTGGCGCGGCCCACGACACCTCCATGATCCGATTGCCTACCGCGACGCTACAGGCTTCGGCGGCGAGCGCGGTCGCCGTCAGGCTGACCACGATGCGGACCAGCAGCCCGTGCCGCCGGGCCGGTAAGATCCGCGCCATGACGGGGTTCGCGGAACAGATGCGGGCGGGCGACGGGGTTTGCCGGCGGGGGCTGTGGCTGACGTTCCTGAGCCCGTTCGGCCTCGAGCTGGCGGGCGGCTGCGGCGCGGCGTGGATCGGGATCGACGTCCAGCACGGTGATCTCGATATGGCCGACGTCGCTCCGCTGGCGCGGGTCAGCCCGGTGCCCGTGCTCGTCCGGCTGGCGTCGCACGACGAGGCCCAGCTGGCCCGGGTGCTGGACGCCGGGGTCGACGGCGTGATCGTTCCCGCCGTCGAGTCGGCGGGACAGGCCGCGGAGCTGGTGCAGGCTGCTTATTTCCCGCCCCGCGGGCGGCGCAGCATGGGGCTGGCGCGGGTATCCCTGCTCGGGCGGCGCGACCAGCCGCTGCTGCTGCCGATGGTCGAGACGCGGGCCGGGCTGGACCACCTCGATGACATCCTCGGGGTCGACGGGGTGGACGGCGTCTTTGTCGGGCCCTACGACCTGACGTTGTCGCTCGGGCAGAAGTCGGCGCTGGATGACGCCGTGCTGCCGGCGATCGTGTCCGTGCTCGACCGGACCCGCGAACGGGGTCGCATCGCCGGGATCTTTACGGGAAACCGCGAGCTCACCGGTCTGCTCCCGGCCGTCGACCTGCTCGGCGTGGATACCGACGCCGCGGCTCTGCGCGCCGGGCTCAAGCTGATGTTCGGCCCCGGCGGGGGCTCGGGATTATCTGCCTTGTGACGAGGATCCGTCGCGGGCCTCGCGGCGGTCGCGCCGGTCGCGGCCGCCGGCCAGGAGCCTGACGACGATGATGGCGACGACCGGCACCCACGCGATGTGGAAGAGATGACCGCTGAGCAGGGCGAGCACCGCTACGACGGCGAGGATGGTGACCGGGGCTACCGGCACGCGCGCGGGCCAGGACCTCGCCGGGCCGACCGGGGCGGTGCTGGCCGCGCCGGTGGTGGCGCCGGTTATCGGGACCTGGCGCCGCGGCAGGTCGGTGAACAGGCCGGCCAGGTCGGCGGTGGTGCGGGCCTGGAGGGCGCGGCCGCTGCGGTCCTCGAATTCCTCGGTGGTGATACGGCCGGCCTGGTAGTGCTCGCTGAGCTCGGCGATGGCCTGGTCGCGGTCGGCGTCGGACACGCGCATGCTGCCGGACGGGTAGCCCTTGGTGGCGGTACTCATGTCCTGAACGCTACGGACCGGCGGGCGCGAGGGCATCGGCCTAGGAGTGGAGATCCGGATATCCATCCCTGGGTGGAGTCGGTGGTCAACCCGGGACCAGTCGTCGGGTCAGACGTGGAGTTCGTCCAGCTGCCGGTGGATGTCGGAGGCGAACCGGCCGATCAACCGGGCGAAGTCGCGCTGGTCCTCGGGCGACCAGTCGGCGAGCAGCGTGACGAGCCACTGATGGCGGGCCAAGAGGAAGCGGCTGATCGCCTCCTGCCCCTCGGCGCTGAGGCGCAGCCGGCACACCCGCGCATCCTCGGCGCAGCGGGCCCGGCTGACCAGGCCCAGGCGTTCGAGTCGCTGGGCCTTGCGGGTCACCGCCGGGGCGTCGATGCCCAGCCGTTCGGCCAGATCGGTGACGCGCAGGCTGCCCTTCTCCGCGTGCAGCGCGTAGAGGATCGCCAGTCCGGCCTGGTCGATGTCGAGACCCGCCTGCTTGAGGACGAAATCGTGCAGCCGGGCCTGCTTGAGCCGTCTGGCCAGCGTGTGCAGCGCCGATTCGATACCGGCGATCGTCTCGTCGTCCACCGGAACCTCCTTCCAGGGAGGCCGGCCCAGGCCGGACATGTGGCCTGAGCGTAGCATATTAATTGTGTGCGGCAAGCAATCGATCTCGGTTAAAGTACTTGCCTGCGTCAAGCAACATCGGTTCGGGGGGATCAGTACGGGGTGACGGCACATGCACGTGACAGGGGCGTGGGGGCACGCCCGTGATACGGGGTCACGAGACAAGCTCACGGTAGGAGCGACGGGGCACGTCCGTAATACGGGGCGACGAAACAGGGCCGCGATAGGGGCGGAGAGGCACGCCGGACGGGTCGGCCGGCGGCAGATGGCCGGACTGGGCGGCTGGCGGCGGGTGGCCGGCTGGGCCGGCTGGCGGCGGGTGGCCAGGGAGCTCGTGCTGGTGGCGGTCTTCCTCGCGGTTTACGAGGAGATCGGCTGGCACATGGTGCAGGCGGGCGGCGCGGCGGCCAGCCACGCGCTGTCGGTCGTCTCGGCCGAACGGACCCTCGGCCTGTTCCACGAACGGGCCGTCCAGGCGGTGTTCACGCCGTGGGACAGCGTCACGGACGCGTTCAACACCTACTACGGGGGCACGCACTTCCTGGTGCCGGCCGCCATCCTGGCCTGGCTGATCCTGCGTCATCCCGAACGGTACGCCCGCGCGCGCACGGCCCTGGCGGTGATGACGGCGGTGGCGTTCGTCTGCTTCTGGCTCTACCCGGTGGCGCCGCCGCGGCTGCTGCCGGCCAGCTTCGGGTTCGTGGACACGCTGCGGGACAGGTCATCCGGGCACCTGGAGGGCAGCCTGATCAACACGGCGGGCGACCAGTACGCGTCCATGCCCAGCCTGCACGTGGCCTGGGCGGTCTGGTGCGCGCTGGCGCTGTACCCGATGTTCCGGCACTGGGCGCTGCGCGCGCTCGTGGTCGCGTACCCGGTCATGACCACGCTCGTGGTCGTGGCGACGGGCAACCACTACTTCCTCGACGCCGCGGCGGGAACGCTGCTGGCCTGCCTGGTATGGGCGGTCGTCTCACGGGCGGCCCGGACCGGCGGCCAGCCGGGACCGCATCCCGGCGATCAGGATGGCGACGCCGAAGCGGAACGAGAGGTCGTGGTCGTCGGCACCGGCGCGTTCGGCCGTGGCCCGGAACGGGATCGACGGGCTGGCCCGTAACCTGGGGGCATGCCTGCAGACGTCGTGTTCCGGGTCGGCCGCGCGTACGGGATGACCGCGGACCGCGGGGTCTATCAGGCGGTCGCGGTCTCCGGCGGCCGGATCGCCGCGGCCGAACGGTCCCGGGACGACCTCGATTCCCTCATCGGCCCGGGCACCGCGGTGATCGACGATCCGGAGCTCGTGCTGTATCCCGCGTTCGGCGACACGCACAACCACCAGCTGCTGGCGGCGCGCGACCTCGACTACGTAGCGCTGGACCAGGCTCATTCGATCGACGAGCTGGTCCAGGCGCTGCGGGACGCCGCGACCCGGACGCCGGCGGGCGAGTGGATCATCTCGTCGCGCTGCTGGCACGAGACCCACCTGCGGGAGGGCCGGCTGCCGACGGCGCGCGAGCTGGACGCGGCGAGCGCCGATCACCCGATCTTCGTTCAGCGCGGGGGGCACGTCGCGGTGGCCAACTCCGCGGCGCTGCGGATGGCCGGCATCACCGCGACGTCGGCGGATCCGCCCTCGGGCACGGTGGTGCGGCTCGCCGACGGGACCCCGGCCGGCGTGCTCATCGAGGCGGGGGCGCTCGACCCGGTTCGCCGGCTGCTTCCGCCGGTGACGGAGGATCAGCAGGCCGGCCTGCTCGCGCGGCAGTGCCAGCTCTACAACCGGAGCGGAATCGGCGTCGTCCGCGATCCCGGGCTCGTGCCGGACGAGGTGCCGGTCTACCAGGCGGTGGCGGACCGCGGCGAGCTCACCACGCGTACCAGGCTGATGTTCTGGGTCCTGCCGCAGGCGACCGTGGCCGACACCCTCGCCTACGTCGACTCGCTGCCGCCGCCGGGCTCGGTCCCGGAGTACGGCGGCGGGCTCCGGATCTGGGGCCTCAAGATGGGCATGGACGGCGGGGTCGAAGGCGGGTTCCTGTGCCAGCCGTACGCCAACAACCCGTCGTTCCGCGGGCACGCGTTCTGGGAGCCGGACGACTTCGAGCAGGTGGTGGAGCACGCCGTCGGCCGCGGCTGGCGGATCGGCTGCCACGCCGTCGGCGACTGCGCGGTCCGCCGGGTCCTGGACGCCTACGAGCGGGTGGCGGCGCGGCACCCGGGCTTGCCGCCGGGGACCCTGGTCATCGAGCACGCCTTCCTGGCCGACGCGCAGACCCGCGCCCGCGCCGTGCGGCTGGGCGTGGGGATCACCGTTCAGCATCCGCTGCTGTACTCACTGGGCGGCAACCTGGTGCGGTACTGGGGTGAGGAACGCGCCAGCCAGGTGATGCCGGTCCGGGCCTGGGTGGACGAGGGGGCGCTGATCGCCGCGGGCAGCGACTGCAACGTCAGTTTCTTCGACCCGCTGCTGTCCATCTGGGGCCTGGTGACCCGCGGCACCCGCACGGTGGGAGTCCAGGGGCCCGAGTCGCGGGTGGACACCTACACGGCCATCTGGCTCTACACCGCGGCCGGCGGCCGGCTGCTGCGCGAAGATGGCCGCGTGGGAACCCTGGCTCCCGGCGCGTTCGCGGACATCGTCGGGTTCCGCGGTGACCTGATGGACGCCCCGGTCGACGACCTGCCGTCGCGGCAGCCCGCGCTGACGGTGGTCGGCGGGCGGGCGGTGCACGACCCCGACGCCTTGTTCGGCTAGTGTCCCGGTCCGGAGATGCGTGAACAGTAGCGGCAGATGCGGTCGATGATCTGGTCGGCGGTCTTGGTCCACTTGAAGGGCCGGGCGGTGGCGTTCCAGAGCTCGATCCATTCTTCTAGTGCGGTGGTGAGCTGCTCGAGGGAGCAGAACACGCCGCGGTCGAGGCAGCGCCGCTGCAGCTCGGCGAACCACCGTTCGACCTGGCTGATCCAGGAGGAGTAGGTCGGGGTGAAGTGCAGCTGGACGCGAGGGTGAGCCAGCAGCCACTTCTGTACCACGGGCGCCTTGTGCGCGGACAGGTTGTCGCAGATCACGTGGATGTCCAGGCCGGGCTCGACCTGGCGGTCGATCTCATCCAGGAAATCGCGGAAGTCGACCGCCCGGTGCTGGGCCGACAGCTTGCCGATGACCTTGCCGGTAGCAGTGTTCAGCGCGGCGAACAGGTCAACGGTGCCGTGCCGGACGTAGTCGAAGCTGCGCCGCTCGGGCACTCCGGGGATCATCGGCAGCACCGGGGCGGTCCGCTGCAGGGCCTGGATCTGCGGTTTCTCATCGACGGCGAAGACCGCTGCGTTCGCCGGCGGTGCGAGGTACAGGCCGACGACGTCACGGATCTTGTCGATGAGCAGCGGGTCGGGGGAGATCTTGAAGGTCTCAGTCCGCCAGGGCTGCAGCCCGAAGGACCGCCAGATGCGGTGCACGCTGGTCGGCGAGATGCCCGTCCGGCGGGCCAGTTCCCGCTTGGACCAGTGCGTGCCGCCCTCGGGGACCTCTTCCAGGGTGAGGACCACTACCTCCTCGACCTGTGCGTCGGTGATGGTGCGCGGCACTCCCGGACGCGGGTCGTCGGTGAGCCCGTCGAGCCGGTCCCGCAGGAAACGCGCCCGCCACCTGCTGACCGTCTTGAAGTTGACGCCGAGCCGCGCTGCGACGGCCGTGTTGCTGCCGCCGTCGGCGCAGGCCAGCACGATCCGCGCCCGCAGCGCGAGGCCCTGCGCGGTGCTGCGCCGCCTGACCCAGTTCTCTAAAGTGCGCCGCTCATCTTCAGACAGCACCAGCGGCTTCAGCCTGCTATCTCCCATGCCGTAAGCAGACACCGCCCGCCAGCGCGGCGATAGCCCAGGACACGAAACCGGCACACAAAACGACCCACGTGGTGGCCGCCGAACTCAAGACCAGCTTACTAGCCGGCCGCGGCGGGGCCGGCGGCAACGCCGTGGGCGATGCGATGGGTGAGGCCGGCGTCGTGGTGGTGTCACAGGCACATCCCGGGGTCGCGGGCGAGTGCCCGGATATGGCTGGCGAGCAGGCTCCATTCCGGCCCGGGCCGAGCTGGATCAAAATTTCAAGAAATTTATTGCTTGTTTTTTGGAACCGGCGTAGCGTCAGGTGCAGGCACCGGGCCTGGCCGTCGCCGGCGGGCAGGCTGCCCGGGGCCAGCGAGGATCTGGTCATGGCTGAGGATCGACTGCACGTCGTGTTCGGGACCGGCCAGGTCGGCACGGCACTCGCCGCGCACCTGGCCGGCCTGGGCCTGGCCGTCCGGGCGGTGTCCAGGCACCGGCCGCCCGCGCTGGCCGGCGTCGACTGGCGGGCCGCGGATGTCACAGACCCGGAGGCCGCCGCCGACGCGGCCAAAGGCGCGTCGGTGGTCTACCAGTGCCTCAACGCCCCTTACACGCAGTGGC
>Ga0207657_10007620_pt1 | contig 11078 bp, 8 predicted proteins | sample KBSC33metaG_FD_184316 | JGI IMG/M metagenome (GOLD analysis project Ga0207657, IMG submission 184316) | Corn rhizosphere microbial communities from Kellogg Biological Station, Michigan, USA - KBS C3-3 metaG (SPAdes) (version 2) | ecosystem: Host-associated > Plants > Roots > Rhizosphere > Soil ... | reverse complement strand
CCCCCGAACGGAGAGATGGCCGAGTGGTTGAAGGCGCACGCTTGGAAAGCGTGTTTAGGGGAAACTCTAACGAGGGTTCGAATCCCTCTCTCTCCGCCACAATCTAATCTATTGTGCAACAAGGAGTTAGCTGCAAATGCGGAAATTTGTATGTACCGTTTACGTACCGATGTTCCAGTAACTATTTGTTTTTTCAATAACTTCCAAGACATCACTTTTCCTGTGCATAATTAGGGACTTGCCGAATCCTGCCAGTGTGCTTTGATTCAGGGATGAAACTAGAACAACAAGTATGCAGCTTGGAGCTGGCGAAGCGGCTCAACGAATTGGGCGTGAAGCAGAATTTCTGGAACCACTCTCAAGTTGGTCATGACTGGTATTTGACCTATAACATTCCCAGCTTCAACCCAGAGTATTATTTCCGCCTTCACTGCCACTGAACTCGGAGAGATGTTGCGGGGCAATTGGGAATCCTATAAACCATTCCGAGCTTATGAATGGATTTTTCAATTTAGATGGGGCCGTGGTGCACGCAATAGGAAAGGTTTTGAAACCATGCTCGCCGACACCGAACCCGATGCACGGGCAAAGATGCTCATTTATCTTTTGGAGAAGAATCTTCTTTCGCTTCAACCTTAGTCGTGATCACCTTCGAACGAATCGGACGCTTCGACCACGAATGATAAATTTCACACCACAATTTCCCTGCATCGAGTATCTGTTGTATGTCTTTTTCCTGAATTGCAAAACCTGTCCACTCTTCACCAACGTCTAGTCCGAACGGTATGGGTTGCGCTTGCGAGGAAGAAATGACTACCCAATTTCCTGTTGGCTGTCGTCGAAGTCGTTTCCAGGAGGATGAGTAGGTCGCAAAACACATGTTCGTGAGCGTAGTCTTTGCAGTGCCGATGTTTTGAACCCGAGCAGTGATATAGTGCTCACCTTTCTTAGTTTCAGGCCACTTACGTATATTTGGCGTGGTCGTCATTCGTAGCTTTGGTCCAGACGACAGCTTCGTGTAGACGTTCCACAGAAGGCTACAAAGGCCGCTAGATGCACCAACCCAAGCAGCCCACTCCGTCAAGGACATGCTTCATTAGAACATTCTCACCGGTCTATGTAATTTTGAGTTCTGCAAATCTCGAACTTGCAATCTCGCCCATGCACCCGCTATGAAGGTTTTTCTCCCCCGGGGCTGAACGTGTCTTTTAAAAAGACATTTGCTCGCCAGTTGGGGTAGAGATGACCCGGAACCAAATCGCAAAAATCGAACGCTTCATAAAATCGCTGAAGCTCATTCTCTTCGATGTTGCACTCTTAATTCTTTTTGTGATCGCGCTGGTCCGGGTCATCCGCACCGAGTTGGGATGGTAAAACATTTTCACGCGCTGGCGTTTTATTGCGTGATGCACCGTGTACCGCTTACGTACCGACTATTCAAACAACGTGGGTAAAGTGCGTAGTGTGATGATCGGAAAACCTACAACTTCCATCGCATCAACACCCCGTTAGATTTCGAATCCCTCTCTCTCCGCCATTTCTTGCGTTGTCCGCCCCGAGGCATATACGTAACAGAACCCGACTTTGTCAGGTCCCCCCGGTAACACTGCTCGTTGCCGGGAATCTAACTTTTAGGGGGGAGCCAGAATTGCTCCGCAGTCTCGGAATCACACTACAGGCGCTGATGCTGCTGATCGGCGCTCCGGTGTTGGCGCAAACGGCTTCGGACGCGAGCTCCGGCGAGGCGACGACAGCGTCCGTGCAGCTTCCGGCGTCGCCGGGACAGCCGTCAGAACAGGTTACGCCCGAGCAGACCCGGAGAGACAAAATCTTTTATCCCGACGACACCGAACGCTGGAAGCCGCTCGCTACCAAATTGTTGGGAAACACTTTATTGGACCAAAAGGAGATCTGGACTTCGCCTTTTCACATGCATAAGCGGGATGCCAAATGGTGGATCGGCGGCGCGGCGATCACGGCTGCGCTCATCGCGACGGATCATCGCACCTCGACCGTGTTTGAGAATAGCCAAGGGCAGATTACCTGGGGGAATAATATTTCGAAGATCGGGGCTTCCTATACTCTGCTGCCGGTGGTCGCCGGATTCTACGGCTACGGGGTTCTGCGGGACGATCCCAAGCCCCGTGAAGTGGGCGTGTTAGGCGGCGAGGCTTTGCTTGACGCGCTGATTGTCTCCGAGGTGATCAAGACTGCCGTCAGAAGAAACCGTCCGGATGCTACCAGTGAGCCCGGCCATTTTTTCGAGGGCGGAGATTCTTTTCCTTCGGGGCACTCTATCGAAACCTGGGCGCTCGCGTCGGTGATTGCTCACGAGTACGGACACGGTTCGAAGCTGGTTCCGATTGTGGTTTATGGATTGGCTGCCACGGTAAGCACGGCGCGTTATGCGGCCGAGCGCCACTATGCCTCCGATATCGTCGCAGGAGGCGCCATGGGCTGGTTCATCGGCCGTTATGTGTACCGGACCCACGAGGACCGCGCGATCCACCGGCACTCGATGGCGATGCCCACCATCGCTCCGCAGATTCAGCCGGGGCAACACTATTATGGGGTTGCCTTGACCTTCGGCCTCTGAGGGTTGCGCGCAGCGCGCAGCGTGACGCGGCCCAAACTAAAATCGCAAATAAAATCTTGTAATTTTTTGAGCGACACGTTAGGGTAGAACCTTGTGGTAATTCCCGGGCGTCCGCTGCGACGTTTCGTGTGCCTCGGTCTCCTCTTCGCCGGGTTGGCGACAGCGGAAACCCTCGGCAACTGGCGCGCGAACTTTCCGCCTTGCAAACAACATTCGGAGCTGCTCAAACAGGGCCCCATGAATCTGGGCGTGCGCGTCGCCACTACCAACCCGGTTCTGGCCGAGGAATTTCGCTCCGCTATGAATTTTTGGGCCAAAGTCCTGGACCTCGAATGGCACGAAGAGAACACGCAGAACTGTTCCATCGAGGTCGTCGACGGCGAGCGCTGGCTGTTTGAGCCGGAGCCGGAAAACATGGCGGCGCGCTCGCAGTTTCCAGACCGCCGCGACTTCCAGGGGTGGATTGCGTTCAACCCCGCCGTGACGCTGAGCCGAACGGAATCGTATCGGGTATCGGTGCATGAGATCGGCCACATGCTAGGGTTGCGGCATAGCACGAATATCAAATCGCTGATGTACGGGTTTGATCTGGACGATTCTCAAACGCTCGATCCGGCGGATCTCGCTTCACTGGCGGACCGGCACAAATTGCGCCTCACATCGCTCAGCCAGCCGGTGCTCTTGAGTAAATCCCACTAACGCTGCTGCGGCGGATCCGTTCGGGGTGGTGGAGTGAGGTCAGGGTACACAGGCTCCAGCGCTGGAGCGGTCAGCGCGTGGCTCTCATGGATGGCTCTTCCGATCTTTTCGGCGCGGTCTCTCGCTCGGGTGATGACGGCGCCGATAAAGAAGACCTGTGAAGAATAATACAGCCATAGTAAGAACGCGAACAATGATCCGGCCGCTCCATAAGAGGAGCCAACCGCGACGGTCCCAAGATAAGTTGCGATCACGGCCTTGCCGATCGCGAATAACGTTGCCGTGACGGCCGCGCCAAACAGCACGTGGCGCCAGGGCATCTGCTCGGGCGGCACCATCCGGTAAATCATCGCAAATACCGCCATCGTGATCGTGAGGGAAAGCAGGAACTCGGCGACGCGGACGCCGTTCGGCGGAACCCATTCGCCCGCGTACTTATGCAGCGTCGATAAGGTAAGGCTGATGAACATGGAAAGCACCAGCACCACGCCGGTGATCAAAACCATAACGAAAGACAGAGCCCGTTCCTTCAGTATTCCCAGCAGACCGGCAGGCGCGGTTTCCCGGACGTCCCAAATCTCCTGGAGCGACCCTTTCAGTTCGATAAACACTCCGGTGGCGCCGAAGAATAATGCCGTGCCGCCGAGTAAGGTGGCCAGGATTCCCGCTTTAGGCCCGTAGGAGTGCACGATCAAAGCCTGGATGACCACTGCCCCCGCATCTCCGATTGCCAGGCGGACCGCCTCGACCAAGTGATCGCGGGCCGCCGCCGAGCCGAATGCAAATGCTGCGGCTGCCACGAAAATAACCATGAGGGGAGCGAGCGCAACAACGGCATAGAACGTCAGGCTGGCTGCCATCTTGGGGATATTCAGCCGATCCCACTGATCGTAGAGATACACCAGGAAGCGGCCGGTGGAAGCCAGATGAGACCGAATCGCCACGGACGTCTACGAGCAATTTGCTGGCCTCCCGAGAAGATGCCGTCGAGAAACAAGTTTTTGAGCAACCGTGGCGCTCTGGAAGATCTAAGAGTGAGAAATGGCGAATCAGAGAATATTTTTCTGGATCACCGTTAAGTATGTTTTGATAGTATCTGCGCGGGGCAAGCCCAGCGCCGTGCGGAAACCTCCAGCTTCCGGCGCGGAGCCGGAGTACCGCATGGAGAATTGGGTATGGCCATAAAGAGTGGCGGCAAACCGCCCCGCAAAACACCCCGCAAATCGGCCCCCGCCGCTGTTAACACCACTGCCGCGCTTTCGCCAAGCGGCCAGGGATTTACCGGCAAAGTAGACCATCCTCAGGGCATCCAGAGGGGCTTCCCCATCGTCGGCATAGGCGCTTCGGCGGGTGGCCTGGAGGCGTTTTCGCAGCTTCTGGAGCACCTGCCGTCCACTACCGGCATGGCATTCGTTCTGATCCAGCACCTGGATCCGACGCACGCCAGCCAGTTACCCGAAATTCTTGCAAGAAAATCGGGCATGCCGGTCCGCGAGGTGCAGGGCGATACCATCGCCGAGCCGAATCATGTGTATGTCACCCCGGCCAGCAATAATCTCAGAATTGAAAATGGCGTCTTGCGCGCCGTCGCGCGCCCCACCGCAACGGGCGTGCGCAACATGGCCATCGACGATTTCCTGGAGTCGCTTGCGAAAGAGCGCGGCAACCTGGCGTTCGGCATCATTCTCTCGGGAACGGCTTCGGACGGGACTCTCGGGCTGAAGGCCATCAAAGCGGAAGGCGGGATCACCCTGGCGCAGGAGCCGGGTTCGGCGAAATTCGACGGCATGCCCAGTAGCGCGATCGCCGCAGGCGCGGTCGATTTCGTAATGACGCCGGAAGCCATCGCCAAGCAATTGGTGTCGCTCTCAAGCCACCCCTACATGAACCACCGGCCGGCCACGGAGCCTCGCGAAGAAATCGCTCTACCGGCCGAAGGCGACCTCACTCCCATCTTCACGGTGTTGCGAACGGTAACGGGCATCGATTTCACATACTACAAGCACAACACCATCCTGCGGCGCATCGAACGCCGCATGGCGCTTCACGGAATGGAGAGTTTGAAGGATTACGCGCGCAGACTCCGCCACGATCCCGCCGAGGCAAAGATTCTGGCGCAGGAATTTCTCATCAACGTCACCGCGTTTTTTCGCGAGCCCGACACATATAAGACATTGAAGGAGACCGTTTTCCCCGCCTTGATCGAAAATCGCTCGGCCGACGATCCGATCCGAGTGTGGATTCCCGGCTGCTCGACCGGGGAAGAGGCGTATTCCATCGCCATCGTCTTAACCGAATTTCTGGAAGAGCATGGCGCGTCCTGCGGCATCCAGATCTTTGCCACCGATCTCAGCGATTCGGTCATCGAAAAAGCCCGCTCCGGCGTGTATCTGGAAAACGCCGTGAGCGGCGTCTCCCCGGAACGGCTGCGGCGTTTTTTCATTAGCCGGGACCGCATCTACCAGATCGTCCAGTCCATCCGCAGTGCTTGTGTCTTCGCCAAACAGGATCTCACCAAAGATCCGCCATTTTCAAAAATCGATCTGATCAGTTGTTGCAATCTCCTGATCTATCTGGGGCCGCTCTTGCAGAAGAGGGCGATTTCCTTGTTCCATTACGCCCTGAAGCCGGGCGGCTTCCTGGTGCTGGGAAGCTCGGAATCGATTGGCTCCTACGCCGATTCGTTCCAGACGGTAGATCGCAAGCTAAGAATCTATTCCAAGAAAACCAGCTCGGGTCCCCTGACCTTGGACCTGAGCGGAGGCCGCTCCAGCCCGGCGGCGCACGCCGAGGAGAGCGCGTCTTCGGATGGCGGCGGCGCAGTGAAGAATGTGCAGAAGTATGTGGACCGAATGCTGCTGGCCGAATACTCGCCGCCCGGAGTTATCGTGGATGACGCGCTGCATGTGATCCAAGTGCGCGGCGACACCGGCTCCTACTTGCAGTTGCCACCGGGAGATCCCACCACTGACTTGACGAGACTGGTGAAGCCCGGGCTGCTGGCGCCATTAAGGTCCGCGCTTCGCAAAGCCAGGCACGACAAGACTTCGGTGGTCGAGACCGGACTCCGCGTCAGAGACAGCGGGCAGACGCGGGACGTCGACCTGCGAGTTTTGCCGATTCGCGACCCGACCGGCAAGGAAAAGTGCTGGCTGATCCTGTTTGAAGAGAGCCCGCGGGGGAAGGCCGGCGCGCGCGGCAAAGCCAAGCTGGCGGTTGTACCTAAGTCGAAGCGCGACAATGACACCATCCTGCATCTGGAACAAGAGCTTCGGGCCACCCGGGATTATCTGCAGTCGATCATCGAGTCTCAGGAAGCGGCCACCGAAGAGCTGCGCTCCGCCAACGAAGAAGCGCAGGCTACCAATGAGGAACTGGATACCGCAAAGGAAGAATTGCAAGCTTCCAACGAAGAACTAAACACCGTTAACGATGAGTTGCGCGCCCGCAATCTGGAACAAGGGGCCCTCAATAGCGATCTGCGCAAGCTGCTCGAAAGCATCAACATTCCGCTGGTGATGGTGGGGAAGAATCTGCAGATTCGATGGTTCACGCCCGCCATGGAACCGCTCTTGAACCTGCTCCCCACGGACCAGGGGCGACCGATCACCGATCTTCATTCAGCCGCGATTCCCAATTTCCGGGATCTCCTGCTGGCGGCGCTCGCGGGCGAGCAGAACAAGAACATCGAGATGCAAAGCCCGGCGGGGCGCTGGCTATCGCTGCGCATCCTGCCTTACCGCGGCCTGGATAACACCATTGAGGGCGCCATCGCCACCTTGGTCGATATCGACGATCTCAAGCGCGCGCGGGATTTTGCGGAAGCCGTGGTGGCTACCGTGCAGGAGCCGCTGCTGGTTCTGGATGCGGCCCTGCGAGTGCGAACCGCGAACCAGCCGTTCTATGATTTGTTTCACATCGAGAGCAAAAGCGTCGTGGGCCGGCAGATCTACGAGGTCGACGGCCTGCGCTGGGACATTCCTAAATTGCGCGAGCTACTCGAAAATATTCTCCCTAAACACAGCGTGATGATGAATTTTGAGCTGGAGCAGACCTATCCGGGAATCGGAATGCGAACCCTGCTGCTGCAGGCCCGCGAGATCCGCCAGAGCGACGGCGAGCGCATGATCCTGCTGGCCATCGACGATGTCACTACTGCGCCGCGGCACGCCAAAGCGCCAGCGTGAAAATGGTAGTCGCCTCTAGTGTGAAGGGGAGCGCCGCCAGCGTGAAAATGGTAGTCGCCCGCGCGAAAATGGTAGTCGCCGGCTGCGCGGTATGATATAGCCGCACTTCGGCAAAACGCGTCACTTGAGGACGGGATGAAGAAATTAAAAGCTGCGGTATTCGGCACGGGGTTTGTGGGACGGGTCCATATCGAGGGCATCCGCCGCCTGGGCAATGTCGAGGTATACGCGATCGGCGTGGGTCCGGAAGATGACGCGGCGCGTCTGGGCGCCGAGCTGCATGTGGACAAAGTCAGTCAGGATTATCGCAAGCTGCTCGAAGACCCGGCTATCGATGCGGTGCACGTGTGCACTCCCAACGCGCTGCACTTTCCCATTGTGAAGGCGGCGCTCGAAGCGGGCAAACACGTGGTGTGCGAGAAGCCGCTGGCGATGTCGACGGCGGAGGCGCGAGAGATGGTCCAGCTTGCGCGCGCCGCCAAGCTGCGGAACTGCACGTTCCATAATCTGCGGTATTACCCGATGGTGCAGCAAGCCCGCCGCATGTGCGAGGCCGGGGAGCTGGGTGAAATCCTGATCGTCCAAGGCACCTATTCGCAGGATTGGCTGCTCTACGATACGGACTGGAACTGGCGCTTGGTGTCGGCCGAGAACGGGGCTTCGCGCTGCCTGGCGGATATTGGCTCGCACTGGTGCGATGGCGTCGAGCATGTGACGGGTCTGCGCATTTCTTCGGTCTGCGCCGATCTGCAGACTTTTTACAAGACGCGAAAGCGTCCGAAGAAAGCGGTGGCTTCGTTTGGCGCGGCAGCGGCAGGCGAGACGGAAGACGTGCCCATTAACACCGAAGATTTCGGCGCCGTGATGTTCCGCATGGGCGAGCGGACGCGCGGAAGCTTCACCGCCAGCCAGGTGAGCGCGGGCCGCAAGAATAATTTCCGCTTTGAAATTTACGGCTCGAAAGCCAGTCTCACATGGGACGGCGAACGTCCCGATGAACTGTGGATCGGACACCGCGACGGGCCCAACCAGATCCAGATCAAGGACCCTTCATTGATGCTGCCCGCGGCGCGTTCCTACGCCGACCTGCCGGGCGGACACAGCGAAGGCTATGACGACACTTTCAAGCAGGTATTCCGCCGCTTCTATCACAGCATTGAGGATCCGAATGCCGAGCCGGAATATCCACAATTCACGGATGGCTTGCGGCAGTTGACGATTCTCGAAGCGGAACTGGCCAGCAACCAGCGGCGGGCCTGGGTGGATGTGCCCCGCGAATAAGGCTCGTTAAGCCAACGCCTGGCGCATGTAGGCCATGCACTTCTTGGTTTCTTCGATGGGCGTTCCGGTGCCCTTATATTCGTATTCAATGATGCAGTAGATCGGATAGTGCTTCTCTTTGATCAACTGAAGCGCCTGCTTCAGAGGAGTCTCGCCCTCGCCCCACGGCATGTTCGGCCCGTCGTTGCGCTTGCGATCCTTCAGATGCATGTGGGTGATGCGGTCGTGATGTTTCTCGATGAACGCGACTCCGTCGTTGTTGCCGGCGGTGAAGTGTCCGATATCGAGATTCGCCTTGAAATATTTAGACATGCCGAATAGCCTTTCGTAACTTTCGGGCGACGCCACTTCGTTGGGATCACCCGACTTGGCATGATTGTGGAACGACAGGATCATTTTGTATTTCTCGGCGTAGGGCACCAGCTTAGGAGCCATTCCCACCGTGGTCTGATTGGTCCCGATGATGTTCACGCCCAGCGCCTGCGCCTGGCGGAAGACCACGTCGATCTCCTCATCCGGAAAATCCTCGGCGAACGTCATTACGTATGCGAAGAGATCGATTCCGGCGGCGTCGAACTTCTTGCGGATTTCCTTGAACCGCGTGAGAGGCTCGGCGAGCCGCCACTGCCGCAGGTCGGCGCGCATTTTCCGGTTCTCCGGCGTATCGGGGGGAACGCGCCCGCCGCCGGGTAGAGTGTTGGCGGGTTCGACCATCGGGCTGGTCAATTCCACGTAGCCGACCCCGCATTCGACGCAGGCCTTGACGATGGTGTCGATATAGTCGCCGCCGGGCGGCCGCGGCATGGCCCGGAAGCAGTAACTGATGGCGCCCAGCTTGACGCCGCCGACCGTAGAATTGATACGCGCCGCGCCGTGCAGCCTCGCCAATGGAGCGGCGGCCACTGTCGAAAGTGCGATTTTACCGAAGTCTCGTCGAGTATGCATGAGTGTCCCTAACGCTAACATTGAAGTGTTTCTGCTTCAAGATACTCTACGGTAGCGCTACAGTAACCCCGTTGACGCCGAAGCAGCAGGGCAGAGTAAACTAGTCGTGGCTGAATCATGAGCATCTCCATATGAGTGTCTCCGCGACACCACGCGCCGCCGGGAACGTCGCCGGTCAATATAAGGCCGCTCGCCTGTTTATAGCGAGCGCGCTGGCGCTCACCATGGCGGGGATCAATGCGGCGCTGCGGGCGAACACGGCGTTCGACCTGCAGCGCGTGTTTCTTGACCCCATCGACAAAGCCCACTCGGCGGAAATGATCGCCAGCATCCTGGGCCTGCCGTTTCTGGGCTTCGCCGTAACCATCGCCATCGGCAGCCCCATGCTGGATTATATCGGGATGAGCTTGCTGCTTCCGCTTTCGGGCGTCTTCCTTTCGCTCGGCATGCTGATGATGATTTTCGCCGGCGATTTAGCATCCGGAAGCGGCATCTACACGGTTTTGTGGGTGGGCGCACTGGTGGCCGGCATCGGTTGGGGCCTGGTCGAGACGGTGGTGAATCCCTTGATCGCCTCGCTCTATCCCGATAACAAAACCGGGCGGCTTAACGCGGTTCATGCCTGGTGGCCCGGCGGACTGGTGATCGGCGGATTGCTCGGCGTCGGCATGTCGCATTTGGGGCTGGGATGGCAGATGAAGCTGGGGATCGTGTTCCTGCCCGCGATCGCATTGATTGCCCTCTGCGCCGGCATGAAGTTCCCTCCCACCGAGCGCGCCGCGGCGGGTGTCACGACGAAAGAGATGTTCCGCGAACTGGCGAATCCGCTCTTCATTGTGTTGTTCGCCTCCATGTTCCTGACCGCCGCCTCGGAGCTCGCGCCCGGACAATGGGTGGATCTGGCATTGAGCCGTACGGTCCACATGCCCGGCATCCTGCTGCTGGTCTACGTGAGCGGACTGATGTTCCTGATGCGAAATTTTGCGAGTCCGCTGGTGCATAAGTTCTCGTCCATTGGCGTGTTGTGGCTGTCCTGTCTGGGCGCCGCGCTGGGGCTCTACGCGCTCAGCATTGCGAACTCGCCGGTCACCGCGCTGCTGGCGGCGACGCTCTGGGGAACCGGCGTGTGTTACATGTGGCCCACCATGCTCGCCACTGCGTCCGAGCGTTTCCCGCGCGGCGGTGCGCTCCTGATGGGCTTGATGGGCACGGCCGGAACATTATCGATCCAGTTTGTACTGCCGATTATGGGATCGATTTTCGACCATAAGAAAATCGAATTGGCCGGCGGCGCCGCGGCCTTCGATGCATTGCCGCCGGGCCCCGAACTCGATCGCGTGCTGGGGATCGCCGCGCAGACTTCCTTCCGC
>Ga0207657_10007619_pt1 | contig 11079 bp, 15 predicted proteins | sample KBSC33metaG_FD_184316 | JGI IMG/M metagenome (GOLD analysis project Ga0207657, IMG submission 184316) | Corn rhizosphere microbial communities from Kellogg Biological Station, Michigan, USA - KBS C3-3 metaG (SPAdes) (version 2) | ecosystem: Host-associated > Plants > Roots > Rhizosphere > Soil ... | reverse complement strand
AAAAAAACAGGATGACGCTTATCGCCGTGTGCTTTGGATGGTGCTGGCGATTAACGCTGCCATGTTCGCGGTGGAGGTCATCGCCGGTCTGGTGGCAGGATCGGCGGCGCTTCAGGCCGACGCGCTGGATTTTTTGGGCGACGCGGCCAATTGCGCGATTAGCTTGCTGGTTGTCGGTATGGCGCTGCGCTATCGGGCCTCGGCCGCTTTGGCGAAGGGCGCAACGATGGCGGCGTTTGGCCTATGGGTTATCGCGACGGTGGTCTGGCACGCTGCACATGGAACGCTGCCGAGCGCGCTCACAATGGGCACCGTCGGCGGCGCGGCGCTGGTAGCCAATGTTGCATCGTTTGGACTGCTTTGGGCCTATCGCCATGGCGATGCCAACATGCGCTCCGCGTGGATTTGCACCCGCAACGATGTACTCGGCAATTTGGCGGTTTTGCTTGCCGCACTCGGCGTCTTTGGGACTGGCACTGGATGGCCCGACATTATCGTGGCGGCGATCATGGCCCTGCTGGCCATACAGGGAGCGGCCCTCGTGATTCGGCAAGCCAGCGCTGAATTGCGATTCGGCAATTTAACGGTTGCCGGATAGCCGCTCATGAAGGCTTGGTTTGTCCAATACGATATCGCGTTGCCGCGCCTCATTTCGAGCGAGCGAACGTCTCTCAAGCGTCAGTTCGTCGAGCGATAGCATGCAGTACTAGCTCCAGCTTCGCCAAAGGGCAATCAGGCCACGGCCTCGATCGGCAAGCCGGCAGCCTTCCATTCGGGATAGCCATCCTCAAGCCGACGGACGAGATAGCCTCGCGCGCGGAGCGCCGCGACCGCCTCGAACGAGAGAACGCAATAAGGACCACGGCAATAGGCGATGACCTCGCGGTCCGGCCGAAGCTCACCTAGTCGATCTTCCAGATTGCCAAGCGGGATATTGAGGGCGCCAGGAAGATGTCCGAGCGCAAACTCGTCTTCGGGCCGCAGGTCGAGAATCGTGACAAGGCCGTCACGCAACCGTGAGATCAAATCCTTTCTCGACACAGCTTCCAGCGCATCGCGGGCATGGAAGTAGTCGTTCATGACACGGCTGACCTCGGCGAAGTTCCGCTCGCCCACGCGGCCGAGCGCCCGCATCAGTTCCACCACCTCCGAATCGCCGGCGAGCCGATACAGCACGCGCTTCCCCCGACGCTCGGTATCGACGAGGCGCGCGCGCCGAAGGATCTGCAGGTGGCGCGACGTGTTGGCGAAGCTCAATTTGGTCCGCGCCGAAAGCTCCTCGACGCTACGCATGCCTTGGGCGATGTGCTCGAGCAATTCCAGCCTGTGGGCATGGGAAAGCGCCCGAGCCACTTCAGCTAAACTGGCAAAGATCGCTTGTTTGGGTCCGGTGCTTGACACAGCTTTCTCTCAATGAAACATTCAGCAGAATGATTGAATGTTTTTACCTTATGGGATTCAGGAGCGCAAGCCATGATCATCCGCCAATTCCTGCACCAAGACCCCGTTGGCATCTCATACCTGTTCGGCTGCGGTGGACGTGCGACCTGTGCCGTGGTCGATCCGGTCGGCGAGATCGAGCCTTACATGCGCGCCGCCGAGACCGCGGGCATGCGCATCCATTTTGTCATCGACACCCACGTTCATGCTGACCACCTCTCGGTGGGGCGGCAGCTCGCCACGGCCGCCGGCGCAGAATATGTGCTCGCGGCGCACGCGGATGTTTCGTTTCCATTTCGGGGAGCGCGCGACGAAGAGGTGCTTCCTCTCGGCAACGTAGCTGCGAAGGTGCTGCATACGCCGGGCCACACCCCCGAGCACATCTGTGTCCTTGTGAGCGATCGCACCCGGGCCGATGAGCCCTGGTTCGTGCTGACCGGCCATACGCTGATGGTTGGTGACCTCGGCCGCACGGAGCTTGCCGTCAGCGCCGAGCAGGGAGCGATGGACCTTTTCCAGAGCGCGCGCCGGCTTAAGGCCCTTCCAGACCACGTCGAAGTGTTGCCCGGCGCCTATGCCGGCTCGGTCTGTGGCCGCCGGCTCAGCGGAAAGCCGTGGTCCACCATCGGTTTCGAGAAACGGCACAACGAAGCGCTCGGGATCGCGGACGAAGCCGAGTTCGTCCGCTTCATGCTCGCTGATATTCCGCCTGCGCCACCCGAAGCCGCCGCTATCAGGGCCGCCAATTCCGGCTTGGCTGCGGCCTGACCCATGAGCGAAGCGCCATCGGTTTCAAAGACAGAAGAGCGGGCTGTCAAGCTCGGGTTGAAGGCGAACTGGCGTCAGTCTCCTCATTCTGGTGAACGCATTGGTTGGCGGCATGTTTGGGGTGGGGTGTTCGCGGTCCGGCCACCGGATGAACTTGCATTCGCACCTTTGCCTGGCGCAGTGAACATTCCGTTGCGCGAGCTTGAGAGGCGTCTCGCCGAAGATGGGTTGCCGGAATGGAGAGCCGCTGGATTGCCTATTTTGTCTGGTTCTATTGAGAGGAAAATATGATGGGTCAAGTCGGGATACTTCACCACGGTATCCGCTTCAACCTCGGTCAGTTCTTCCATCAGCTCTTTCAAGTGCTAATGGTCGGACTCACGATTGGCATGATGCGGACAGTTATTCCGGCCCTCGCCGAGAGTGAGTTTGGAGTTCCGCGTAATTCCTTTGTGTTGCTGACATCTTTTGTGATCGCATTTGGCTTTGTTAAAGGCATGCTGAATTTTGTCGCTGGGCGACTATCGGAGCGAATCGGCCGCAAGCTCGTGCTTCTCATCGGATGGATTGCCGCTTTGCCGATTCCCGCGATGGTGCTGTGGGCACCGAGTTGGGATTGGATCGTCGGCGCCACCGTTCTACTCGGTGTCAACCAGGGGCTCACTTGGTCAATGACGCAGACTTCCATGCTTGATATTACCACGCCCGATCAACGAGGACTCGCAATCGGCTTGAATGAGTTTTCCGGCTATATCGGCGTTGCCGCTGCCGGGATCGTTACGGGGTATCTTGCGTCCGCCCTCGGTGCCCGGCAAGGCGTTGCTCTTTTCGGTATTATCACGATCGCAGTTGCGATCGCTTTAACACTCCTATGGGTGCGAGAGACTCTGGCCTGGGCGCACAGTGAAGCAAAGAAGCACGCGGCGGGATTATCGGATGTCTCCCCCCGCTATCCCAAGAACATTTCGGATCGGCCTTCAACGTTCGAAATTTTTGCCCTTGTGTCATGGCGCGACCGGCGGTTCATGGCCATCACACAAGCTGGCCTTGTCGAAAAGTTCGTAGATGCACTGGTTTGGGTATTCTATCCCGTTTTCCTCTATCGGCACGGGGTAAGCCTCAGTAATATCGGATGGGTAGTCGGCATATATGGATTCATGTGGGGCGGCAGCCAGCTTTTCACGGGCCGAATGTCGGACCAATGGGGCCGCCATCGCCTGAACGTTTGCGGCATGTGGATTTGTGGCATTGGTGTCGCTTTGATGCTGGTATTTGACACCGTCGCCGGCTGGTCATTCAGTGCTGCGGTTAGTGGTCTCGGAATGGCGCTGCTATACCCGAATCTGAGTGCAGCCGTCGCAGACATCTCCCATCCTAATTGGCGCGGTTCGGCAATCGGCACTTATCGATTTTGGCGCGATCTCGGCTATGGGATCGGTGCGCTCGGCATGGGGATCGTGGCCAACTGGTTCGGCGGGATCGAAGGCGGGTTTTGGTTCGTCGCGATCGCGATGTTTTTATCCGGCGCCGTGCTCATGATTTGGGGCGAAGAGACGCATCCGCGACTGAACCCGGCGTGACTTTTCTCGGCGCGGGACAGGCGTGATTTCGAGTGCCTTTCTAAGTTTGATCGTGAAAAGCTCCATTGAAAATTGCCATCACGCATTTTTCGATTGGGATCATGCTGCCTTAGTTACGGCCGTTCATCCGACCCGTCAGAGAATAAGTGTCGATTAGCTTGGCCCCTCGTCGGCTTCCAAGCTAACTGGCCGCGCATTAGCAGATATCTGCTCCCGCACATCAACCATCCTCAGCCGCGGTCCTCGAAAAGGTCCGAACGGTTTTGCTTGCGTTTCGCTGGACAGAGACGATGTATTATGTTTAATGTTCCAATGGAGTTATAGATTGGAAAATCTAATCGATTACGAAGGGGAGGAATCGACATGCCGAATCGAAAAATCGTACTCACGGGCGGGACCGGCTTTATCTTGTCGTATGTCGCAGAGCGATATGCGGCAATGGGCGATACCGTGGTCTTGTTCGACAATAACGAGCAGCACCAGATGCCGCGGTATACGCTGGATCTGCTGGACAAGAACAAAAACGTCTCCTTCGTGAACGGCGATATTCGCGATAAAGCGGCCGTCGAGAAGGTCATAGAGGGGGCCGAGATCGTCTACCATTTCGCCGCTCTCATGGGGACGAGCTCGCGTTTCAAGCAGGAAGTGCGGACGGTAGAGGTAAATGTTCTTGGTACACTGCATGCTTGCCAGGCGGCACTCGACGCCAAGGTGAAATACTTCGTCTATCCGCCACGCCCGATGGAGACCGGTTGGTTAACGCCCTACATCATTTCCAAAACCGCCTCGACGCAGTTTGCGCAGATGTTCCACAAAGTTTATGGCCTGCCGACCGTTGGCCTCAACATCGCAAACATCTACGGCCCGCGCGAGCGAGCGGTCCTTGAGGCAAATCCACTCAAGCCCGGCGAAGGTCGCAAGATGATGGCGACATTTATTGAAGCGGCGATCAAGAACGAGCCAATTCCGGTCATGGGAGACGGTGAACAATCTTCCGATTTTATCTTCATCGATGACGTAATCGACGCTTGCATGAAAGCGCCGACCGAACGCGGCGTCGGAAAGATCATGGAGATTGGCACCGGCATCAACACCAGTGTCAAACGGGTTGCCGAAATGATTATCGAGATTCTCGGCAGCAAGTCGAAGATCGATCATCGCCCGCTGCGGACCGGCGAGGTGAAAATCCATACCAAGTCCGATCCCTACGACGCGAAGAAATATCTCGACTGGGAGTGGAGAACCAAACTCGAGGATGGGCTTCGCAAGACCATTCCTTGGTACGCAAAAGAGCTAGGCCTCGATCTACCGAAAGATTTTGCAGCTTAACATCAACGACATCCTTGAACCGGTTGCTCCTAGAGGGGCAACCAAAGAACCAATAAGGAGTTGTGGGGAGGAGCTACTGTTATGACCGTTTCCGAAGCACGGATAAACTTGGGTTACACATTATATCCCGAATTGGCCGCCGCGGGTTTACCCCCTGCGAAGCAACTTGAATTCGCTAATTTTCGATTTTGGCGTGTTCTGATTCCCTGCGCCGCTTGGTACAGCTTCTACTATCTCGGTCGCCTGAATTGGGGCATCTGTCTGCCCTGGATCATTCAGGATCTTCATATCAGCCGGTTAGCGGCGGGACTTTGCGAGGCGGCACTGTTGTGGGGTTATGCCACCGCGACATTTTTTGCTGGGCGCGCCAGCGATCGCTTTGGCGCCCGCTTACTACAGACTCTCGGCGGCGTGGGAACCACGATCTTGAACATCACCATCGCTCTGCAAAGCACGGTGACTGGAGTGGTGGTTTTTATGTGGGGTAATGGCCTCGTTCAGGGTCTTGCCTCGGCGCCTACCACCCGCATGAATGCGCAATGGTATCCCCGGGCGAGACGCGGGTTCTCCAATGGGGTCTTCATCACGTCGTTCAGCATTTCCACCGTTCTCGCATGGGTTATCACTGGTTATACGGTTGCTAATTATGGCTGGCGAATGGCATTCACGTGGCCGCTTTTGCTCTTCGTGCTACCTACCACGATCGTCCTGTTTTTTCTCGTTCGCGACAAACCACAGGATGCTGGCTTTCCTCCTTATCAGGAGCCCAATGAAGAAAGCGTCTCGACGCATGCTGAGTCTTTAACTGACGAAGAGGTAAAAGGTGCCCGCGCTTGGAAACTTCTTCTTACGAACTGGCGATTCATGGCTATGTGCACGGCGGCGTTCATGACCTATGTAGGCCGCTTCGGCTTGCTATCATGGACACCTTTGTTTTGGGCGGAAACATCAGGCCTGAACCTCAAGGACGTTCCATTTATGACCTTTGCGCTGCCGTTGGGCATGGTACTCGGGCCCCTTGCCGCTGGCATAATTTCGGACCGCTGGTTTAAATCTGCCCGCTATCAAGTAATCATCGCCTTCCTTTTGATGGCGATCATTTGCCTTGTGTTGATGGCATCGTTACCCATCAAGACCACAGGGATATTCGGGGCCATGACATTGCTCTTCCTTTCAGGATTTTTCATCCTCGGCGTCATTGGAAGTCAGTGGACCTTGGCCATGGATTATGGAGCGCGGAAACTGGCTGGGACCGCGGTTGGATTCTACAACGGGTTCAATTATCTCGGTGCAGGCTTTCAAGGCGTGCTCATTGGGAGCATCCTGCAATTCTCTGGAAACAATTGGACCATTGTGTTCGCTACCATCGCGAGCATGCTAGCGTTAGGAGCTGCCCTCATGGCAATTGCTAGGCAATGACAATTCTTGGGGAAATAATTTATCGCGTCGGAAGCCGCGAGGCTTCCGGCCATTCTTACAGCTTCTGGACGTTCAACAAAGGGCCGTTGCTCGTACCGAACATGTGAAAAAACGTGCGACTCGAGCGTTAGGGCAATGTAAATTGGACTCTGGTATTCGGAACCGTCTCCGCACTGTTGGCCATTGGCGCGCACGATCATTGCTCGGCGCGGAAGAACTGCGATGAGAATGGACCAAAGGCCCAGAGCTTTTGGCCCATTTGTTATTTCAAACGGGCCCGCATTTGTCCTTGTGCTCCCATCGATTTGAAATCATAATAGATAAGGAGCTCTGATACAGGGGCGGGTGCGATGGTTCAAAAGATCGTAATTACCAACCGTGTACATCCCGATGTGGTCAATCTTTTACAGGCCAGTTGTCGGGTAGAGATGAATTTGGAGCGAGAGCCATGGACCTGCGAGGAGCTCGCCAAAAGAGCCAGTGATTCTACCGGAATGATTGCATTCATGACCGATTGCATCGACGGCGACTTTCTGATGCGTTGCCCTAATCTTCGTATCATCGCGAGTGTGCTTAAAGGCTACGATAATTTCGACGTCGATGCATGTACCCGCAGTGGAGTTTGGTTCACGGTCGTTCCCAACGGCCTCACAGCGGCGACCGCCGAGCTGACAGTCGGCCTCATGATTGGAATATCCCGTCATCTTGTGGAGGCGGACGCCCATGTGCGGCTTAACTATGAAGGCTGGAGGCCGATCTTTTATGGTCAGGGGCTTGAGCATAGCACTGTCGGCATTCTTGGAATGGGCGCGATCGGTCAGGCCGTGGCGAAAAGATTGCGCGGCTTTGACTGCCGGACACTGTATTTTGACGAGCGTCAAATAACGCCCCATCAAGCTATTTCACTGGGCGTGCGGTTCGCATCCTTCGAGGAACTTTTGGAGACGTCGGATTTCTTGGTAATAGCGCTTCCGCTAACCGGATGCACTCAACATATCATCAACGCAGATACGATAAGTAACATGAAAAAGGGCTGCTACGTTATTAATCCAGCGCGCGGCTCGATCGTGAATGAAGAGGCGGTAGCAGACGCCTTGGCTTCGGGTAAGTTGGCCGGTTACGCTGCAGACGTTTTCGAGATGGAAGATTGGGCACGAAAAGACCGTCCAAAAGCGATCTCTCCTCGGCTTATCGCCGACGTTGAGCATACACTACTAACTCCGCATGTCGGATCGGCGGATCGCCGTGCGCGATATATCGCCGAGATGGAAATGGCCCATAGCATTCTCGACTATCTTGATGGCCGCACGCCTCGCGGCGCAATAAATAATCTCCTCGAAAAGTCAGCGATCAGATGTTAAATCTCGATCAACTCGAAGCCTTTGTCGCTATCGTCGATACCCAGGGTTTTCGCGGAGCCGCGGCCCGACTTGGCTGCTCTCAGCCCACAGTGTCGCAACAATTGCGAAAACTCGAAGAGTTCTTGGGCGTGGAACTGATTGCCAGAAGCCGCATGCAGTCCACCCCGACGGCCCAGGGCGCCCGACTAATTCCTTTGGCGCGTTCGTTGCTGCGGACGGCCGCGCGGGCTCGCGATGTCGTGACTGCGCAGCGGCTGTCCATCGGCGCAAGCAGCAATATTGGGACTTATCTTTTGCAGCCCTATATTGCCCAAATAGCGCGCGCATTGGGGTCCAAAATCAATATCGAACTAAAAATTACAAGCAATCCAGAAATAGCCGGTGCCTTGAGCGCGGGCGAATTAGATGTAGCCGTAATGGAATGGTGGGATAAGAAAGAGGGCTTCATCGGGAAAAGATGGCGCCAAGAAAAATTGGTCGTAATCGTGCCTCCTAGCCACGCATGGGCGAAGAAAAAAACTCTTCGGTCTTCGGAATTATTGGAAGAGGCAATGATAGGTGGCGAAGCGGGAACGGGCACAGGCACCTTGCTTCAGAAGATTTTCGGAAAAAATGCATCGAAGATGCGCATTAGCATGAATGTTGGGAGTACCGAGGCGGTGAAAGCAGCGGTCAAGGCCGGATTGGGAATCTCATTAGTGTTCGCCTCGGCGGTTGAAGCGGAAGTGCGTTCGGGATCATTGCGCGCGCTGTCGGTCTCAGAGGTTAATATAGCCAAAGATCTGTTCGTGATACTGCCTGAGCAGATGCTCAGCGATTCGCCAGCGCATCAATTCGCTCAAATTCTTATCGGCGGGGTGAAATCTTAGTCTTCATTGGCCCCTGTTCGATCAGCGAGCGGCGGTGACATCGCCGCCTGTATGTTGTTGTTCCAATCGGTGGCCGTGCTCGTCGGACTCGCGCTCTTAGAGCAGCTGTGGCGGCCGATCGCGCTCGTCGGCAGCATCTCTTTGGCGGGATCGATGTTGCGCAATCAATAGAGTTGGACGTAGGCCTGCAAACCGGGTTGACGGGCAACGGCGCGTTTGCGCTCCTGCCGACCGACACCAAATCTTGATGGAGCCATGCTATCAGCGGGCATCATCGCCGACATTTTCGGTATGGCGTGGGCGATCGGGTCGATCGCGGCGTTGACGTTCCTCTCGGGCGCGGTGGTCGCGCTGGTGATGCGCGAGAAAACGCATGGCGGACTCAATGTTGCGCAATCGGCCGAGCCGAACGTCGGCATATAACCGGTCGCATGACAATCGAACAAGTTGGTGAAAGAATCCACAAACATGTCTGTGAGAAAAATGCCGCCGATCCTTTTGCACAAGGACCACGACGCCGAGTCCGCGTTTAAACCCGAAAACCTGCTGCGCGAAGCACGTCGCCAGAAAAGCCTTCCGGAAGTCCCCGTTCCCGAAATCTGCATTCTCGATCCCGATGGGGACATGGTTCGATATCTGCGCAACGCCGGATTGGCTGTCCGCCACACCGGATGGGCTTGCTACCACACCGACCTCTATGTCTTTCGTGAAGGCGAGCATGAATATGGCATTCTGGGCTGCGTTGTCGGAGCCGCGTTTGCGGTCCTCGTCGCCGAGGAGCTGTTCGCGTCCGGCTGCCGGTTTCTTGTCAGCATGACCTCTTCCGGCCAAATTCTCCCTGTGCAGGCGCCACCGTATTTCGTTGTCATCGACCGCGCGCTTCGCGACGAAGGTACGAGCTACCACTACCTGCCCCCATCCGATTACAGCGAAGCGGCTGTACATCTGACGCAAATGGCAAGAGAAGCGCTGACTGCGGCGGGCGTTCCGATCCAGTCCGGCGCGACATGGACCACGGACGCTCCCTTCCGGGAAACGGAGAAGGCGATCGACGCAGCAAAGGACGCCGGCATTCTTGCGGTCGAGATGGAGGCGGCAGCGCTCTACGCTTTTGCGAAAGCCCGCAATCGCGCAGTGCTTTGCTTTGCGCACGTAACCAACCAGATGGGCCGGATCGAGGGAGACTTTGAAAAGGGCATCGCGGACGGAGCCGAGGAATCGCTTAAGGTCATAGCCTTGACCGCGGGAAGCTGGAGAGGGAAGTCGTGAAATGAGAGGCAGCCGCCGCTGCGGGCGTGCACCGATCACGGCGTCGTTAGCCGCGGCAGACTATCAATCTGAGCCGTTCTGTGGGATTTTGGGGGTGTGAACCGCCAAATCACCATCCGCCGTCTGCTCGCAATCGTCATGATTGCCGGGCTGGTATTGGCTCCGCTGTCCTCGCCTGTCATGGCCGGCGCGGGTTCGGACGCTTCGATGTCGGCGATGGCTGGCGATATGCCCATGCCGGCAGTAGCAGACGAGATGGCAGGCGACATGCCCTGCTGCCCGGCCAAAGCGCCGGCGCCGGTCGATTGCGACAAGTGCGTCTTCACCACGGCCTGCATGTCGAAATGCTTCACCGGCATGTCGGCGACGGTCTTCCATCCGTTTCCACCCGCCTCCGATAGTGTTGCCAGCCTGCAAAATGAATCCTGGCCCGAGGGCCTGGGTCACCCACCTCCCGAACATCCACCTCGAACTCTGACCTGATCGGCGTCACCACGCCGTCTGCCGCTGCGCGAGCCTAAGGCCGCGCAGCTAAACGCATGCCGTTCGCGGCACATCAGGACATCGAGGACTGCAACATGAAGAGATACACCTGCGCGCGCGCCCTCCAGGCCGCGCTGATCGGCATTGCCATAACCGGGCCGGCCACGCTCGCGCGCGCCGACATCAAGGACTACGAGTTTCAACTGGCCGACCGGACCATCAAGGCTGGCTCGGACAGAATCATCACGGTGCGGCTGATCAACAAGACCACCGGGAAGCCCGTGCCCGACGCTGTCATTTTCGCGACGCGTCTGGATATGGCTCCAGACGGCATGCAGGAGATGACGACCAAGGTCACGCCGATGCCGGGTACCGAGCCAGGCACCTATCGGTTCAAGGCAACCTTGAGCATGGCCGGGGGCTGGCAGCTTTCGCTCGGCGCAAAGGTGCAGGGCGAGACTGGCACGGTCGAAAACAAGCTCGTCATCACGGCGCAGAAATGAAGCGCGTCGTTTTCATCAGCGCCGCCGTCGCCGCGTTGATAGCGGCGGCCGGAGGCGG
>Ga0207657_10007618_pt1 | contig 11079 bp, 14 predicted proteins | sample KBSC33metaG_FD_184316 | JGI IMG/M metagenome (GOLD analysis project Ga0207657, IMG submission 184316) | Corn rhizosphere microbial communities from Kellogg Biological Station, Michigan, USA - KBS C3-3 metaG (SPAdes) (version 2) | ecosystem: Host-associated > Plants > Roots > Rhizosphere > Soil ... | reverse complement strand
ACCTGGTCGCCCTCGGTGACCACGCGCTGCACGGTGTTCTTCAGCCGGTGCTCGCGCAGCTTGGAGCCGACCAGCGCCAAGGTGAGCTGCGAGCCGACCAGAGGGATGTCCTGGCGCTCCCGAAGCAGGTACGGCACCGCGCCGATGTGGTCTTCGTGGCCGTGGGTCAGTACGACGGCGTCGACCACGTCGAGCCGGTCCCGGATCCAGTCGAAGTCCGGCAGGATCAGGTCGACCCCGGGATGGTTCTCCTCGGGGAAGAGCACCCCGCAGTCGACGACGAGCAGCCGGCCGTCGTACTCGAAGACCGTCATGTTCCGGCCCACCTCGCCGAGCCCACCGAGGGCGGTGACGCGCAGGCCACCTCGCGCGAGCGGACCGGGGACGGACAGCTCCGGGTGCGGGTGACTCATGCGAGCAAGCCTGCCGACTCGAGGCCGGACCGGAGCGCCGCCAGTTCGTCCTCGTCGAGGGGCACGAGTGGTCCTCGGACGTTCCGGTTGTCCAGGACGCCGGTCAGCTGCAGGCCGGCCTTCGCGGTGGTGGCGCCGTAGTTCGGCACACCCATGACGGCGTCGAACGCCGGCAGCAGCCTCGTGAAGGTGTCGAGGGCGGCGCCATGGTCTCCGTCGAGGAAGGAGGTGACCATCGCGGCGAGCTCACGACCCGCGACGTGCCCGACCACGGACACCAGGCCGCAGCCGCCGTGAGCCAGGAACCCCAGCGTCGCGGCGTCGTCGCCGGAGTACACCGAGTAGCCGAGGTCGACCAGGCGCGCGGCGCGCACGAGGTCGCCGGTGGCGTCCTTGACGGCGACCACCTGCTCCCACCTGCGCGCGCGTTCGTAGGTGTCCAGCGCGATCGCGGTGCCCGTGCGGCCGGGCACGTCGTAGAGCATCGTGGGCAGGTCGGCCGCCTCGACGACCCGGCCGAAGTGCGCGAGCAGCCCCGCCTGGGACGGCTTGCTGTAGTACGGCGCCACGAGCAGGATCGCGTCGACGCCCACCTTCGAGGCCTGCTCGGCGAGCTCGACGGAGTGCGCGGTCGAATTCGTGCCGACGCCGGCGACGATCGTGGCCCGCCCGCCGACGGCGTCCTTGACCGCCGCGAGGATCTGGCCGTCCTCCTCGACGGTGGTGGTGGGCGACTCGCCCGTGGTGCCGGACACGACGAGGCCGTCGTTGCCGTTGCGCACGAGGTGGTCGGCGACACGGGAGACCCCGTCGAGGTCGACGGAGCCGTCGTCACCGAACGGAGTCACCATCGCGGTCAGCATCCGACCGAACGGGGCGTCAGGCAGGCTCATGCTTCCTAGGCTAGTGCTCCCGGCGCGCGGGCCCTCGACCGCGCCTGTCGCGACCACCTGCCGCCGCCGCGGCGAGGTACCTTCACCCCCATGAGTCCCATGCGCACCATCGCGGTGATCGCCGCCGCGCTCGCCCTCGGGGGGACCGCCGGGTGTGGCGGCAGCACTCGCGTGCCCGAGCCGGATGCGGCGACCACCCTGGACACCACCCCCACGGCGGCTGCCACCACCGCGACGCCCACCCCCGCTCCGACATCGACCGCGACCCGGACCCCGAAGCCGCGAGCCACTCCGAAGCCGTCGTCGGGCGGCGGCGACGGTGACGCCGACGAGGGCAGCGCCCCGTCGACGGCCGGCGGCGGCGTCTGCAGCCACCTCGGCGCCGAACAGGTCGGCGCGGTCCTCGGCGTCGCTGTTCGGGGCGCCGCGGTCCCGGGCGAGACCGGCTGCACGTTCGAGCAGGGCGGGAAGCGCGGCACGTCTGTCACTGTCCTGGACAAGTCCACGGCGCAGGCGGGTGGGATGGACGGCGCCAGGACCGAGGCGACGTCCGCCGTCGAGGGCGAGCCGCAGGACGTGCCCGGCATCGGGGCAGCGGCGTTCGTGGTCACCGGGTCGATGTTCGGTGGGCCCGACGTGCAGGGCGCCGGAGCCGTCCAGGTCGGCACCCGGATCATCAGCGTCTACCTCGAGCAGCACAGCGGGCTGGCGGGGACCAAGGTGCGAACCCTCGAGGTCGAGCTCCTCAAGCTGGTCGCGAGGAGCGCCGCCTGAGATCAGGCCCGCTCGAGCCAGACGAACTCGAAGGGGATGTCGGCGTCGAGGTGGGGTTCGCGACGGGTCTCGCGCCAGTCGTCGCGGTCGAAATCCGGGTAGTGGGTGTCGCCCTCCGGGCTGAGGTGCACCTCGGTGAGCACCTGGGCGTCGGCCCGGTCCAGCGCTGCGGCGTACACGCGTGCGCCGCCGGCCACGAAGACCTCGCCGGGCTGGTCCTCGGCGAGCTCGAGCGCCGCGTCGAGGCTGTGGGCGACGAGCACGCCGGGCGCCTGCCAGCCGGGATCACGGGTCAGCACGATCGTGGTGCGACCGGGCAGCGCCCGCCCGATCGAGTCGTACGTCGCCCGCCCCATGACCAGGACGTGTCCCCACGTCAGCGCCTTGAAGTGCGCGAAGTCGGCCGGGATCCGCCACGGGATGTCGCCACCCGGGTTGGACTCCGACGCAGCGCCGATCACGCCGTTGTCCGCGACCGCGGCGACGAGGGTCACCCGGCTGGTCACAGTGTCCTTCTCATACCGCGATGGGGGCCTTGATCGCCGGGTGCGGGTCGTACCCCTCGAGCGAGATGTGCTCGAGCTCGAAGCCGTCGAGCGTGGTGACCGACGGGTCGAGGACCAGCGTGGGGAGAGGCCGAGGCTCGCGGGTGAGCTGGAGCCGGGCCTGCTCGAGGTGGTTGGTGTAGAGGTGTGCGTCGCCCAGGGTGTGGACGAAGTCGCCGACCTGCAGGCCGGTGACCTGGGCGACCATGTGCGTCAACAGCGCGTAGGAGGCGATGTTGAAGGGCACGCCGAGGAACACGTCGCCGGACCGCTGGTAGAGCTGGCAGCTCAGTCGGCCGGGGCCGTCGGCCTGGGGAGCCACGTAGAACTGGAACATCGCGTGGCACGGCGCCAGTGCCATGTCGGGGATGTCGGCGACGTTCCATGCCGAGACGAGGTGCCGCCGCGAGTCCGGGTCTCGCTGCAGGCCCTCGACGACCTGGGCCAGCTGGTCGATGTGCCGTCCGTCGGGAGCCGGCCACGAGCGCCACTGGTACCCGTAGACAGGGCCGAGGTCACCGTCGGCGTCGGCCCACTCGTCCCAGATCGTCACGCCGCGGTCCTGCAGCCACTTCACGTTGGTGTCGCCGCGCAGGAACCACAGCAGCTCGGCGAACACCGACCGGGTGTGCACCTTCTTCGTGGTCACCAGCGGGAACCCGGCAGCGAGGTCGAAGCGCAGCTGGTGGCCGAACACGCTCAGGGTGCCGGTGCCGGTGCGGTCGGTCTTCTCCACGCCCTCGTCCAGGATCCGCCGCACGAGGTCGAGGTAGCTCTGCATGGCCCAAACCTACCCGTGGTCGCCGGCCTTCCCGTGCCACACTCCGCCCCGTGCCAGACTTCCCGATGTGCTCCTCGGACTCTCGGCTGCCCTCCTCGCGGCCGTGATCTTCGGCAGCGTCGCGGTGGCCCAGGCCGCCGTGGTCCGGGCGCGCCGACTCGTCTCCCGCCCGATGGCCGGGGTGCTCGCGGCCTACCTCGTGGGGTGGTTGCTGCACCTGGTCGCGATCGACCGGTTGCCCCTGTACCTCGCGCAGGTGGGGGTCGGCGCGTCGTTGACGGTCACGGCCCTGGTCGCCTCGTTCGTGATGCGCGAGCCGCTGGCGATGCGCCACTGGATGGCGGTGGTGGCGATGGCGTGCGGGCTGACCCTGCTCGCGGTGTCCGCCGGCAGCGTCGGCACCTCCGAGTTCGGCGACACCACGACGGTGGCGCTCTACGTCCTGCTCGTCGTCAACGCGGTGCTCGGGCTGCTGGCCTGGCGCTGGGGTGGCCACCTGAGCGGCGTCGCGCTCGGCATCCTGGCCGGCACGGCGTACGGCGGCTCGCCCGTCGCCACCCGGTCGCTGGTCGACCCGACGCTCGACGTGCACACCGTCGCGCCGGCGCTGACCATCGGGCTGTTCGGCGCCCTCGGGTTCGCCCTCTACTCCGCGGCCATGAAGCGCGCGTCGGTCACGGCTGCGACCGCCCCGGTCGTCCTGCTGTCGACGGTCATCCCCGCCGCGGTCGGCCTGGCGACCTTCGGCGACGAGGTCAGGATCGGCTGGTGGCCACCGGCCGTGCTCGCCTTCGCGGTCAGCGTGGCAGCGGGCATCGTGCTCTGCGGCGCCGAGGAGTACGTCGACCCTCAGCCGTCGTAGTCGAGCACCAGGCGGCCCTCGGTAGGACGGGACTGGCAGGTCAGCACGTAGCCGTGAGCGATCTCCTCGGGCTCGAGCGCCCAGTTGGCGTCCATCGTCACCGAGCCCTCGGTCAAGCGGGCGCGACAGGTGCCGCACACCCCACCCTTGCAGGCGTACGGCGCGTCACCGCGCACCCGCAGGAGGGCGTCCAGGACGTGCTCCCCCGGGTGCACGGTGAACGCCGTCCGCAGCCCGCCGAGGGTGGCGATCGCCTCCGTGCCCGTCGACGCAGCGGGCACGGCCGTGGTGGCCGGTGGTGCCTCGGCGTGGAACAGCTCGGTGTGGAGGATCCCCGGGTCGACGCCGTCGGCGACCAGTGCCTCGTGCACGGTCGTGACGAGGTCGAACGGCCCGCACAGGAACCAGCCGTCCGCGTCGCCCAGCAGCGCTGCCCGGATCCGGTGCAGTCGCTCGGCGTCGAGACGACCCGACAGCAGCTCGCTCTCCTGCACCTCGCGGCTCAGGAGGTGCACCAGCTGGAACCGGGCGGGGTGGCGGTCCTTCAGGTCGGCGAGCTCGTCGAGGAACATGACGTCGCGCTGGGTGCGGTTGCAGTCGATCAGGCCGACCTCGTCGACCTCCGGATCGGCCAGCGCCGCCGCCACCATCGACAGCACCGGCGTGATGCCGGAGCCGGCGGCCACGAACGCCGGGCGACGCAGGCCGGCGAGCGCGGCGCCGAACCGCCCCGCCGGGGTCATCACGTCGAGCGTGTCGCCGGCCGCCAGCGTCTCGAGGACCTTCTGGCTGAACATCCCGCCGGGCAGCCGCTTCACCCCGATCCGCAGGTGCCGCGCGCCCGGCGCGACGCACAGTGAGTACGACCGTCGGATGTCGTCGCCCGGGACTCTGATCGCGACGTGCTGGCCGGCCGAGAACGCGTACGCCGCGTGCAGGTCGGCGGGCACCTCCAGGCTGATCGCGACGGCGTCGTCGGTCAGCGGGTCGACCGCAGCCACCCGGAGGGCGTGGAACGCGGCGCGCACGGACTCAGAGCTCCTTGAAGCGGTCGAACGGCTCCGAGCAGGCATGGCAGACCCACAGCGACTTGCACGCCGTCGACCCGAAGCGGCTGAGCTCACCGGTGTCCGGCGACCCGCACTGCGGGCAGCGGACACTCAACCGCACGGCTGTCGGGCCTCCGCGCGTCGAGCCGAGCGGGGGTGAGATGCCGGCCGCGGCCAGTCGGCGCAGGCCCTCGACGGTGATGTCGTCGGTCGACCAGGCCGGCGCCAGCACGGTGTCGACGACGACGCGCCGGCTCGGGTCCACCGCGGCGACGGCGGCCTCGATGTCGGCCCGGATCGCCTCCATCGCCGGGCAGCCGGCGTACGTCGGGGTGATCACCACCCGCACCGTCTCGTCCTCCACCGTGACGCCGCGCAGGATGCCGAGGTCCTCGATGGTGACCATCGGGAGCTCCGGGTCGAGCACGGCGGCGACGGCGACCCGCACGTCGACGGCGGCGGCCGCGACCGGCGTCACCACGTCGCTCCGGGGTGCGAGCGAGCGAGGTGCTGCATCTGCGCGAGCAGGTGGCCGAGCGCCTCGGTGTGCCGTCCGTCGCGCCCGTTGCTGACCGCCGACCCCTCGGGCGGCACCTCCAGCGTGGCCTGGGCGACCACGGCTCGGACCCGCACGAGCGTGGCCGACTCGATCTCGCCGGGATCGACGGCCGCGCCGGACTCGACCAGCACCGGATCGAGCCAGGAGGCGTCGAAGAGCTCTCCCGCCCACGGCCACTCGGCGTCGACGGCTGCCTGCATCCGGGCCCGCGAGGTGGGGGTGCCGTCCCCGAGCCGGAGCACCCACTGGCGGGCGTGGTCGTGGTGGTAGGCGACCTCCTTCACCGCCTTCGCGGCGATCGCCGCCAGGGTCTCGTCCGTCGACGCGGTCAAGCGCCCGTAGAGCTCGTGCTGGTACGTCGAGAACAGGAGCAGCCGCGCCATCGTGACCGCGAAGTCGCCGTTCTCCCGCTCCACGAGGGACACGTTGCGGAAGGCGCGCTCGTCACGCAGGTAGGCCAGCTCGTCCTCCGTGCGGGGTGGGACGAGCAGCGAGCCGGCGTACTGCAGGAGCATCCGGGCCTGGCCGAGCAGGTCGAGCGCGATGTTGCCGAGGGCGACGTCCTCCTCCAGCTGCGGCGCGCGGGCAACCCACTCGGTGAGGCGGTGGGAGGCGATCAACGCGTCGTCGGCCAGGGCTGTTGCGTAGTCCGCGAGCGCGACGCCGGCGACCGCCTCAGAGGTGGAGGCCATCGGGAACCTCGTAGAACGTGGGATGGCGATAGGCCTTGTCGGCGGCGGGGTCGAAGAAGCTGTCCTGCTCGTCGGGACTGCTCGCGCTCACCTCACCCGCGGGCACGACCCAGATCGACACCCCCTCCTGGCGGCGGGTGTAGACGTCGCGGGCGTTGCGCAGCGCCATCTCCGCATCGCTGGCGTGGATCGACCCGGCGTGGACGTGCGCGAGCCCGCGCTTGGGGCGGACGAAGACCTCCCAGAGCACCTACGCCACCTCCTCGGTACGCCGCGCGTGCTTCTCGGCGTACGCGGCCGCCGCCTCGCGCACCCAGGCTCCGTCCTCGTGGGCCTGCACCCGGTGGGCGAGCCGCTGGGCGTTGCAGGGTCCGTTGCCCTTGACGACCTCGAACAGCTCGGTGAAGTCGATCTCCCCGAAGTCCCAGGACTGGCGCTCGTCGTTCCAGCTGAGGTCGGGGTCCGGCAGGGTCAGGCCGAGCACCTCAGCCTGCGGCACGGTCATGTCCACGAACCGCTGCCGCAGGGTGTCGTTGGAGAACCTCTTGATGCCCCACGCCGTCGACTGAGCGCTGTGCGTGGACGCGTCGTCGGGCGGGCCGAACATCATCAGCGAGGGCCACCACCAGCGGTCGACCGCATCCTGGGCCATCGCATGCTGCGCGTCGGTGCCGTGGCTCAACGTGTGCAGGAGCTCGAAGCCCTGCCGCTGGTGGAACGACTCCTCCTTGCAGATGCGCACCATGGCGCGGGCGTACGGACCGTAGGAGCACCGGCACAGCGGCACCTGGTTGACGATGGCGGCGCCGTCGACCAGCCAGCCGATCGCCCCGATGTCGGCCCACGTCAAGGTGGGGTAGTTGAAGATCGAGGAGTACTTCTGCCGGCCCGTGTGCAGCGCCTCGAGCAGCTCGTCGCGGGAGACCCCGAGGGTCTCGGCGGCGGCATAGAGGTAGAGGCCGTGCCCCGCCTCGTCCTGCACCTTGGCGAGCAGGATCGCCTTGCGCCGCAGGCTGGGCGCCCGCGTCAGCCAGTTGCCCTCGGGCTGCATCCCGATGATCTCGCTGTGCGCGTGCTGGGCGATCTGCCGGACCAGGGTCGCGCGGTAGGCGTCGGGCATGTCGTCGCGGGGCTCCACGCGCTCCTGCCCGGCGATCAGGTCCTCGAAGGTCGTCACCGGGTCAGCCTAGCCCAGCGTGTTACAGGTCACACGTCGTACGACGTGGTGTCTGTAACGGGCCCGAGCAGTACGTTGCGTGGATGAGCACCGGCCTCCCCCTCGACCCTCCACTCCGCGTCGTCGTGCTCGGGGCCGGCTTCGGCGGGCTCGAGCTGACGACCCGGCTCGCCGACGAGCTCGGGGCTGCCACCGACATCGTCCTGGTCGACCGCACCGACTCCTTCGTCTTCGGCTTCTCCAAGCTCGACGTCATGTTCGGCCGACACACCGTCGCGCAGGTGCAGCACGCGTACGCCGACGTGGTGAGGCCCGGGGTGCGCTTCGTGCAGGCCGACGTCGAGCACATCGACCCGGTGGCGCGCACGGTCGAGACGTCCGCCGGCTCGTTCGAGGCCGACGTGCTCGTGGTCGCCCTGGGCGCCGACCTGGACCCGTCGGCGACACCCGGGCTGGTGGAGGACGGGCACGACTTCTACACCGAGGCCGGAGCGTTCGCGCTCCGCGAGGTGCTGGACGCCTTCCCCGGCGGACACGTGATGGTGGGAGTGACCTCGACGCCGTTCAAGTGCCCGCCCGCACCGAGCGAGGTCGCCCTGCTGCTCGACGAGCACCTCCGCGACCGTGGCCTGCGCGAGCAGTCCCGGATCAGCCTCGTGCTTCCGCTCCCCCGCCCGGTCCCTCCCTCACCGGATGCCTCGGACGCGCTGATGGCGGCCTTCGACGGCCGCGGCATCGAGTTCCACCCGGACGCGGTGGTGCGCGGCCTCGACCCCGCGCGGCACTGCGCGGTCCTCGCCGACGGCAGGGAGCTCGACTACGACCTGTTCCTGGCCGTCCCGGCCCACCGTGCCCCGCAGGTGGTGGTCCGGTCGGGCCTCACGGTCGACGGCTGGATCCCGGTCGACCCCGAGACCCTGACCACCCGGTGGCCCTCGGTCTACGCGGTCGGCGACGTCACCAGCGTCGGCACTCCGAAGGCCGGCGTCTTCGCCGAGGGACAGGCCTCGGTGGTGGCCCAGGCGATCATCGCCGGGCTCCGTGACACGGCCGCGCCGGCGGCGTACGACGGACGTGGGGTCTGCTACGTCGAGTTCGGTGACGCCGGAGTGGCGATGGTCGACGTGACGTTCCGCAGCGGTCAGGCACCGACCGGCGCGCTGGAAGGACCCTCGGCAGACCTGGCCGCGGTCAAGCGCGAGTTCGAGCGCAGCCGGGTCGAGCGCTGGTTCGGGGCGCAACCGGGCTGAGGGCACTCCGCCCGGGCTGGTTGGATGGCCCGGTGAACGCAGACGTCTCGTGCCGGGTCGCCTGGGCCGACGACGCCCCGGCGATCGCGGCCGTCCAGGTCCGCGCGTGGCGAGCGTCGTACGCCGAGGTGCTGCCGACCACCCTGCTGGAGGCGCTCGGCGTCGAGGAGATCAGCGCCGGCTGGCGCGACGCCCTCACCAGCCCGCCGGACGCACGCAACCGGGTCCTGATCGCCCTCGAGCGCACCCTGGTGACGGGCTTCGCCGTCACGGGACCGGCCGGCGACCCGGACTGCGACCCCGTCGCCGACGGGGAGATCAGCGACCTCACCGTCGACCCCCACCAACGACGTGCCGGCCACGGCTCCCGGCTCCTGCAGGCCGCGGTCGACACCCTCAAGGCCGACCGGTTCACCCGGGCCGTGACGTGGCTCGGCGCAGCCGACGACGCGACCCGCACGTTCCTGACCACCGCCGGCTGGGCCCCCGACGGCGCCCACCGCACGCTGGACCTCACCGGCGACGGCAGCGTGCAGGTGAAGCAGGTCCGGCTGCACACCGACCTGGGCTGACGGACGTGGCAGAACCTCTCGACCCGGGCCGCCGGCGCCAGATCGTCAGCGACGGCATCGCCGTCTCGGTGGCGACCGGCGCCTACGGTGTCTCGTTCGGCGCGATCGGGGTGGGCAACGGCCTGGACATCTGGCAGACCTGCGCGATGTCACTGCTGGTCTTCACCGGTGCCTCCCAGTTCGCTCTCGTCGGCGTCCTCGGTGCGGGCGGCGCCCCGCTGCTCGGGGCGGCGTCCGGGCTGCTGCTCGGCGTGCGCAACACCCTGTACGGGCTCCGGCTCGCCCCCCTCCTCGGCTGGCGCGGCCTGCGCCGTGCGGCTGCCGCGCACCTGGTGATCGACGAGTCCACCGCGATGAGCGTGACCCGGGAGTCCTCCGAAGCCGCGAGGGTCGGCTTCCTGACCACCGGCGTGGGCGTGTTCGTGCTCTGGAACCTCAGCACGCTGATCGGCGCGGTCGCCGGCGACGCCCTCGGCGATCCGCGAGACTACGGTCTCGACGCGGCGGTCGGTGCGGCCTTCCTGGCCCTGTTGTGGCCACGGCTGGACAGCACGGTGCACCGACTCGTCGCCCTGTGCGCCGCAGCCGTCGCGACCGGGCTGGTGCCGTTCACGGCAGCCGGCGTCCCCGTGCTGGCGGCGGCCGTGGTGGCCCTCGCCACAGCGGCGCTGCGTCGTGACCGGGAGGCGCCGTGACCTGGCTGGCCGTCCTGCTCTGCGCGGCTGGCTGCTACCTGCTCAAGCTGGCCGGCATGTCGGTGCCCTCCCACGTCCTCGAGCGACCCCTCGTACGCCGCCTCGCAGACCTCCTTCCGATCGCCCTGCTCGCGGCACTCATCGCCGTGCAGGTGCTCACCGGCACCGACCGCGACGGCCACCCGGCGCTGACCGTCGACGCGCGCCTGGCCGGCCTCGGCGCGGCCCTCGTCGCGCTGCTGCTCCGGGCGCCGTTCCTCGTCGTGGTGTTCGTCGGCGCGTTGACCGCCGCGCTCCTCCGACTGGCCTGAGACAGGCCGAGGGGGTCCGCGCCCCCGTGCGCGGACCCCCTCGCGTTGCCCTGACCGGGGAGGTCGGTCAGGCCACGTTCACCGCGCTCCAGGCCGTCGCCACCGCGTTGTACTGCGCACTGCCGGCGCCGTACAGGTCGCGGGCGGCGCTCAGCGTGGCGGTGCGCGCGCCGGAGTAGTTCGTGCTCGACGTCATGTAGACGGTGAGTGCGCGGTACCAGATCGCAGCCGCGGCGTCCCGGCCGATGCCGCTGACCGACGAACCGTTGCAGGTCGGGCTGTTGTAGGAGACGCCGTTGAGAGACTTCGCCCCCGACCCTTCGGCGAGCAGGTAGAAGAAGTGGTTGCCGACGCCGGAGGAGTAGTGCACGTCGAGGTTCTTCGTGCTGGAGCTCCAGCAGTTCACCGAGCTGCCGTCCGACGCGGGGTTGTCCATCCGCCGGAAGCCCAGGTGCTTCTTGAGGTCGAACTGCTCACCGATGAGGTAGTCGCCCGGATCGTCGGGG
>Ga0207657_10007613_pt1 | contig 11083 bp, 12 predicted proteins | sample KBSC33metaG_FD_184316 | JGI IMG/M metagenome (GOLD analysis project Ga0207657, IMG submission 184316) | Corn rhizosphere microbial communities from Kellogg Biological Station, Michigan, USA - KBS C3-3 metaG (SPAdes) (version 2) | ecosystem: Host-associated > Plants > Roots > Rhizosphere > Soil ... | reverse complement strand
TCCCGCTCCATAGCTGATCGCCGCTTCGTACGGCTCGGCCGGAGGGACGGAACGAAGATGCAGGGTGAAATAGCGGCGACCGAGATGCCACTCGCCCCGCGCAACGGAAGTCGCATCCTTGCCGCGGACCGCACCCCCTACCGACCAGCAGCCGCGCAGGCCGCCGACGATGGGAGCGACCAGGTTGGGTGCGGGCGCGGCTGCGGCCGCGGCGAGGAACAGAAGCATGGCGCACCTCTTTCCCGGACTATAACCGAAGCATTCCGCGGCGCGAACAACGGCGCTTAGCGGACAAGAGGCTCGATCGCTGCCGCCATACGGAACAGGTTTCGATCCGCACCGCGACGTCCGAACACCATCAGCCCGGCTGGAAGACCGCCGCCACTCATCGGCAAGGAAATCGCGCAGAGATCGAAGAAATTGGCGATCTCCGTGTTGCGCAGAAGCAGCCGGTTCTTGAGTCTGAACGCCTCCGAAGTGGAAACCTCGGTCATTGTCGGGGCGACGATCGGCGTCGTCGGCAGGACCAGCGCATCGAAATCGGCGAACACCTCGTCCATCGCCGCAACAAGCCCTGAGCGAGCGCCCAGCATTTCCCGGTAAGCGGCCGGCGACACCGCTTTACCCATTTCGATCCGCGTCCTGATAAACGGATCCATCCCGTCGCCGCGTGTCGACAGCCGATCGCGGTGAAGCGCGTAGGCCTCAACCGTCGCGATGGTTGCGATCGAATTGACCTCGGCCATGGCGTCGAAGAGCGACGTTTCCAGTTCCGACACAGCCGCGCCGCCTCGATCCAGCGCAGCGAGTGCAGTCGCGAACTTTGCATCGACTGTTTCATCGAGGTCCTGAAGCGGCACGCCGCCGGCGATTCCGAACTTCAGTCCTTCAACCGTGCGGGAGTCCAAAACCCAAGGTTTCTCGCCCGCCATAACCGCATCGGCCTTCGCGCAATCTTCAACCGTGCATGCGATCGGCCCAACGGAGTCGAGCGTGTGCGACAGGGGAAAGGCGCCGTCGGTCGGGATTCGGTACTTGCTCGGCTTGAATCCGACCACGCCGCACAGCCCCGCCGGAATACGCGTCGATCCGCCGGTGTCGGTGCCGATCGAGATTTCGCACATGCCGTCGGCGACGGCCACCGCTGCTCCCGAGGAGGAGCCGCCCGGCACCCTCGCCCGGTCGGCGGGATTGCCCGGCGTTCCGTAATGCGGGTTCGCGCCGACTCCGGTGAATGCGAACTCCGACATATTGGTTTTGCCAACGATCACGGCGCCCGCGTCGCGAAGCCGCCGCACCACCGGAGCGTCGGCGATCGCGGGGGGTGAGTCCTCAAGGATTCGCGACCCGGCCCGAGTCGGTTCGCCGGCAAGGTCGAACAGGTCCTTGATGCTGACGATGGCGCCATCGAGCGGGCCGAGGCTCGCACCTTCGCGTGCACGGCGGTCGGCGGCTTCGGCTTCGGCCCGTGCCGATTCTGGATAGACCGAGAGGAACACACGCTCGCCCTCTCCGGCGGGATCGCTAATTCGCGCAAGGGTGGCTTCGAGGCGATCGCTGATCAAGATGAGCTCCGTGGGTTTCGCGAGTTCGCGTTTCTTCGGCCGGACTCGACAGTCACGCAACCGTGGTTAGGCTGCGGCTCATGCTTATGCTCACGCTCGCCGCCGCAGCTGCCGCTGCCCTTGCCGCGCCAACCGCGGCCATGCCCGGCTATTCCGTTAGCGGGCAATATGCAGGAGCCGACGGCGGTTGGGACCTGCTGAGCGTCGATTCCAGCAACCATCGGTTGTTCGTAGCGCGCGGCGACTCGATCATGACGGTCGACCTGGCGACCGGGAAAGTTGTCGACAAGCTGTTGCCCGCGGAGCGCGCCCACGCGGCCCTCGCCATTCCAGGCTCATCCGAGGTCTTGTCAACGAATGGCTCGGCAGACACTGCGGTGATCTTCGATGGCCGGACCGGCGCCGTTCGAGCGACGATTCCGACCGGCAAGCGCCCGGACGGCGCTTCGTGGGACCCGGCGACCCGCACGGTCTGGGTGATGAATCCCGGCGACGGCAGCATCAGCGTGATCGATCCGCGTTCGGCCAAGGTCATCGCGACGGTGCAGGTTGGCGGCTCGCTCGAATTCGGAGCGACGGACGGCAAGGGCAAACTCTACGTCACGGTGGAGGACAGGAATCAGGTCGCGGTCATCGACACCCGCAAACGCGCCGTCGTCGCTCGCGAAGCGCTGGGCGGATGCGATGGACCGACCGGGATCGTTTACGTGCCCGCGACCCGCGACACGGTTTCCGCCTGCGCAAACGGCGTTGCCGACGTGCTCGCTGCAAATGGAAAGCTGGTCGCCTCGGTGGCGATTGGCCAGCACCCTGACGGAGCCGCTTTCGACGCGCACCGCAACACCGTGCTCATCCCGTCGGGAAGCGAGGGCGTTCTCTACGTTCTCGACGCGAGCGCTAAGCCGCATGTCGTGCAAAAGGTGCCGACCGCCCGAAGCGCGCGAACGATAACGCTCGATCCGGCCACGGGGCGCGCTTACCTCCCCGCTGCGGACCTGCTTCCCGCCGTCGGATCACAGCGACCGCAACCGAGGCCAGGAACGTTCCGAATCCTCGTGATCTCTCCCTCCTCCTGATCAGCGAGTAGCTGCAAATGCTGAAATCCGTACTGCCTTTTGTCGCCCTTTTTACTGTCCCCGTGACTGCGGCCGCCCAGCCGCTCACTCCCTCGGAGGCTTCCCGGATCGACCAGCTCGTCACCCGGACACTCGCCGACACCGGCGTGCCGTCGGCCGAGATCGCGGTCGTCCGAGACGGGCAACTGGTTCTCGACAAGGCCTATGGCAAGGCGAACGAAGGCCTGCCAGCACGCCCCGACCTGCCCTATCAGATCGCCTCCAATTCCAAGCAGTTCACGGCGATGGCGCTGCTTCTGCTCGAGGACGAGGGCAAGCTCGGCATCGACGACAAGGTCGCGAAATATTTCCCCGACATCAGCGGCGCGGATCGAATCACGATCCGGCAGCTCCTCTCGCACACATCGGGCCTGCAGGACTTCTGGCCGCAGGATTATCTGTTCAAGACGATGACCACGCCGACGACGCCGCAGGGTATCGTCGACAAATGGGCGAAGAAGCCTCTGGATTATGAGCCCGGCACCCGCTGGCAATACAGCAACACGGGCTATGTCGTCGCGGGCATGATCGCGGAGAAGGTCAGCGGCGAACCTCTTCTCGTCTACCTTGGCCGGAAGATCTTCACGCCGCTCGGAATGACCAGCGTGAAGGACCAGGACAATACCAACACTCCGGCCTTCCCCGCCGGCTATCACCGCTATGCGCTCGGGCCGGTGCGGATCGCCGAGCCGCCCGCGCGCGGCTGGCTCTATGCCGCGGGCGAGCTATCCATGACCGCGGCCGATCTTGCCAAGTGGGACATCGCCCGGATGAACCGCTCGCTGATCCCGGCGGAGGACTGGGCGGAGCAGGAAACGCCGGTGCTTCGAGCGGACGGGCGCACCAACGGCTACGGTCTGGGCGTCATCAACACCTACCAGCGCCAGCGGCACGTGATCGATCATGGCGGCGAGGCGGTCGGATTCCTGACCCAGAATACCGTCTATCCCGATTCGAAGGCCGCGATCATCGTCTTCACCAACGCCGATTTCAGCGGTGCAACGGACACGCTGACGGAGGGAATCGAGAAGATCGTTCTCGACTCGCCCGAGCCGGCGCTCACCGGGGAGAGCGAGCGCCTCGACGATGTTCGTTCCGTCTATGCCTCGCTCGTCAAAGGGGCTGTCGACCGGTCGAAGTTCACCGACAATCTGAACTTCTATTTCGATGCGACGATTCTCGGCGATTATCGCTCCAGCCTGGCGAAGCTCGGGACTCCGACGTTCGAGGCGCGAGGCGCTCCGCGACTGCGCGGTGGATTCGTGAATCGGAACTTCACCCTCCATTATCCAAAAGGCGAAGACTTGACCCTGATCACTTATGCCGAGCCCGGTTCGAATGGCCGTTGGGAGCAGTATATCGTGATGCCGCAATGACCGATTTCGCTTCCCTTCTCGTCGCCGACCGCGGACAAAAGGCCCATCCGATCCATCTCGTGGACAAAGCCAGTTTCACGGACTGGATAAAGATGCGGCCTGCCGAGGACAGAGCGCTTCTCGACGCCAACCGCTTCGACGGGAAGGCGGACCATGCCACCGCGATCCTTCCGCGCGGGAAGGATTTCGAAGTCGTCGTGACGGTGGCCGACGTCGACGCGCTGTCGCCCTGGTGCCTCGCCAAGCTGCCCGATGTCCTGCCCGACGGCAGCTATCGGCTGGCGGAGGCCGCACCGGGCAAGGCGGCGCTCGGCTGGCTGCTGGCGCAGCATCGCTTCGACGCCTTCCGGAGCAAGGCCGACGAATCCGAACGCGGACCGCGCGTGCTCGTCAGCAACGAGGCCGCGCAGATCGAACCGACAATCCGCCTGGCGGAGGCGACCGCGCTCGTCCGCGACCTCGTCAACACGCCGGCGCTCGAACTTGGACCGGCGCAGTTGGAACAGGCGGTTCGCGACCGGCTCTCGCTCGCCGGCGCCGATATCCGCGTGACCAGTGGCAATGAACTGGACGATGGCTATCCCTTGATCGCCGCAGTTGGCGCCGCCGCGGCGCCGGATCGCACGCCGCGGCTGATCGAGGCCGAGTGGGGCAACCCGCACCATCCGCGGATTGCGATCGTCGGCAAAGGCGTCTGCTTCGATTCCGGCGGTCTCGATATCAAGTCCGCCGGTGGCATGCGCATCATGAAGAAGGACATGGGCGGAGCGGCGCACGCGCTGGCGCTGGCGTGGCTGGTCGCGACGACGCGGCTGCCGGTGCGGCTTCACCTCCTGATTCCCGCCGTCGAGAATGCAGTCTCCGGAAATGCGGTCCGCCCGGGCGACATCGTCAAATCGCGCAAAGGCCTGCACGTCGAGATCGACAATACCGATGCTGAGGGGCGGCTGATCCTGGCCGACTCGCTCGCGAAAGCGGGCGAGGGCGAGCCGGAGTTGATCATCGACTTCGCGACGCTGACAGGCGCTGCCCGAGTCGCCCTCGGTCCTGACCTTCCGGCGCTCTTTTCCAGCGACGACGCTCTGGCTTCCGACATCGAGGCAAGTGCTGCGGCCACGGAAGACCCCGTCTGGCGGATGCCGTTGTGGGGTCCCTACGACGACATGCTCAAGAGCGACATCGCCGACCTCGCCAATGCCTCTGGCTCGCCCATGGCCGGGGCAGTGGTCGCCGCAATGTTCATGAAGCGCTTCGTTCCGGAGGCAACGCCGTGGGCGCATCTCGACACCTGGGCGTGGCGCGATAGCGTCAAGCCGGGACGGCCAAAGGGGGGCGAAGCGCTTGGCCTGAGGAGCGTGTTCGAGGCGCTTCGGCGCCGTTACCCCAACCCGTAAGAGCTGCATTTCGTCCCGAACGGCCGTTTTTGCGCCAAATTGCGGTTACTTGCCTGCAACAATTTTTCTCCTTGCCGGTTTAACGGGCAAGCGCAGTCAATGCGCAGGAGATGGTGCAGCCGATGGCCGACGAATCGCTGTCAGCCTGGATGCGGGCACTGATCGCCTATGTCCGATCAGGGGAGCCCGACCTAACGAACCGCCAGATGGCCCTGCTGATGCTGGTCTATCTGACTCCTGGCCCGCACACCGTGCGGGGGCTGGCCAAGGTACTCGGCGTATCGAAGCCCGTGGTCACGCGCGCCTTGAACACGCTTGGCGGCCTCGGCTATCTGCGCCGCGAACGGGATCAGGACGACCGCCGCAACGTGTTCGTCGTGAGGACCAAGGACGGGGCGGATTTCCTTGAAGGTTTCAAACACAACCTCCGCGAGAGCGACCGAGACTCCGCGGCCAAGAGGCCGGTCATCGGACAGGCAGCTTTCGCCCACCACCGCTGAGTTCGCGCTCACGGGACCCTCGGACCTTCCCGATCCGGCGACTCACGCCTATCGGAAGGATCTCGCCGATATCGCGTTGGCGGGGCGTGTGATCGCCTCCCATTACGCGATGCCGCTGCCCAAAGTCATCGCCGTCGCGGCACCGCTCCGGGAAGAGCCGAAAGAGGATTCGCCGGCGATCGCCGAGCTCCGGCCTGGCGACGGGTTCGACATGCTCGACAACAGCCTCGGCTGGGCCTGGGGCTATGCCGGAACGGACCGCCGCGTCGGTTATGTGAGGGGCGACGCGCTCGCCCATCCGTAGTAGGGGATCGTCAAAGCCCCGGAGAAATTCGATGACCAGCGAACGGAAGCGGGACCCGGTGACCGATCACCTCCTGACCGGCGAGAACGCGGCCTTCGTCGTGATCGATTATCAACCGGTCCAGGTCAGTTCCATCCGGTCGATGGATCAGGGCGAGCTCGTGTTCAACGTCATCAGCACCGCCAAGGCGGCGATGAATTACAAGCTTCCCGTCATCGTCTCGACGGTCAATGTGTCGAACGGCCGGAACAAGCCGATGATCGATCCGCTGGTAGAGGTCCTGGGGCGGACTCCGGTCTACGATCGCACCACGATCAATGCCTGGGAGGACACCGAATTCCGGCAGGCGGTCGAAGCGACTGGGCGCAAGAAATTGATAATGACCGCGTTGTGGACCGAAGCATGCCTAACCTTCCCGACGCTCGATGCGCTACAGGCTGGCTATGAGGTCTATGCGGTGACCGACGCGGTCGGTGGAACCTCCCTTACCGCGCACGAGGCCGCTCTTCGGCGAATCGAACAAGCGGGAGCTGCCCTCACGAGCCGCGCGCAGCTATATTGCGAGCTTCAGCGCGACTGGGATCGCACCGATACGGTTCCCGGCTTTATGGACGTTTTCCGGCACTATGACGGGAAGGCCGGATAGGCGAATCCGTCGGCAGGCGTCTCGAAGCGCCGCCTAGCTGACAATCCTGTGCAGCCAGACCAGTTCATAAAGGCTGCTGACGATCAAAAGCACGATGAGGATGCCGATCGCCCAGTCGCGTCGCGGGGCGCGCGGTCGTCGTGACGGAAACAGCAGCCAGGCCGACACGGCTGCGAGAAAGACGGTCGCGAGCGCCACGTTGCGAAGATAGATGACGACCACCGATCGGACGTGCTCGGTTCCTTGAGTGACCGTATCGCCGTGCGGGCTGGTCAAGATCCCGGTCGCCCAGACGATCGCCGCAGCGAACAGCAGGAACCCGCCGACGAACATCCGGCCACGCGCAATTCCCCTGTTTCTCACATCTCTCCTCTCGCTCGCCGAATGGCGTACCAACGCTTCACGTTGGCCGACTGCTCCGCGAGCGTTTCGGCAAAAACGTGCCCGCCGGTGCCGTCAGCGACAAAGTAGAGCGCCTTGGTGTCCGCCGGGTTGAGCACGGCCTCGATGCTGGCTTTGCCCGGATTGGCGATCGGCCCCGGTGGCAAACCCGCGTGCGTGTAGGTGTTGTACGGGTCGTCCGACTGCAGCTCCGATCGATTAATGCGGCGACCGAGCGGTTTTCCCTTCGTAATCGGATAAATGACCGTCGGATCGGCATCGAGCTTCATTCCGATGCGCAGCCGGTTGCAATAGACTCCGGCGACCATCCGCCGCTCCGCAGGCTTGCCCGTTTCCTTCTCGACGATGGAGGCGAGCGTAACCGCGTCTTCCTTGCTGGCGAGCGGGCAGCGGCCGCTATTTTTCGGCCACAGCTCGGCGAGCGTTTTCACCATCGCCTGTTGCATCCGTTTCACCACCTCGGCGCGCGTGTCGCCTCGGTCGTAGCTGTAGCTGTCCGGGAGGAGCGAGCCTTCGACCATCGGAGGCAGGGGTCCCGTCAGGTAACGGTTCGCGGCAAGCTTCTCCGCGACGATAATCGACGGCATGCCTTCGGTGACGGTAACGAGCCGCTGCAGGGGCTTGCCGTGCTGCAGGAGGTCGAGGATGCGCGAGGCGCTCATGCCCGCGGGGATCTGGAACTCGCCGGCCTGGATCGGATCGCTCGATCCGAACAGCTTCGCCATCGCCCGGAACGTCCTGGCGCTGCCGGGAATCGCGCCCTGGCGGTCGAGCTGCGCGGCGACGGTGGTCAGGGTCGAGCCCTCGGCGACAATGATTTCGTGGGGGCCGGGCTTCGGGCCCGCGCTCCACCACAAAGCGTAGACCGTCAGAAGAACGGCGGCGGCGGCCGCCGCAATGCTCCAACGAAAAACCCGGCCCAATGGGCTGTGCCCCCGCTTGCGGCGGGGGTGCCGGACCATCAGTCGACCGCTTTCATGATGAGGCTGGCGTTGGTCCCGCCGAAGCCGAAGCTGTTGTTGAGTACGGCGCGGATCTTCCGCTCCTTCGCCTTGTGCGGAACGAGGTCGACGCCCTCGGTGCCCTCGCTCGGATTGTCGAGGTTCAGCGTCGGGGGAGCGATCTGGTCGCGCATTGCCAGAATGCAGAAGATGCTTTCGACCGCACCCGCGCCGCCGAGCAGGTGGCCGATCGCCGACTTCGTGGAGCTCATCGACAGCGAGCCGATCGCATTGCCGAACAGGCGGCGGACCGCGCCCAGCTCGAGCTCGTCGCCCAGCGGGGTGGAGGTGCCGTGGGCGTTGATATAGTCGATGTCGGACGCCTGCAGCCCCGACTTGCGAAGAGCCATCTCCATCGACCGATAAGCGCCCGAGCCTTCCGGGTGCGGAGCGGTGACATGGTAAGCGTCGCCGGACAGACCGTAGCCGATCAGCTCGGCATAGATCTTGGCGCCGCGGGCCTTGGCGTGCTCATATTCCTCGAGCACGACGACGCCCGAGCCCTCGCCCATGACGAAGCCGTCGCGGTCCTTGTCGTAGGGCCGGCTCGCCCGTGTCGGCTCGTCGTTGAAATTGGTCGATAGCGCCCGCGCCTGTGCGAACCCGGCGATCCCGATCGGGCAGATGGTCGCCTCGGCGCCGCCGGCAAGCATGATGTCGGCGTCGCCGTCCTTGATCATCCGCGCGGCGTCGCCGATCGAATGGGCGCCCGTCGAGCAAGCGGTGACGACCGCGTGGTTGGGACCCATCAACCCGTATTTGATCGAGACTTGGCCCGAGATCAGGTTGATGAGACGGCCGTGGACGAAATGCGGGCTGACACGGCCCGGCCCGTTCTCGTGGAGATTGACGCTCTCCTTCTCGATTCCCGGAAGACCGCCGATTCCCGAGCCGATCGAAACGCCGGCGCGGAGCCGGGTCTGCTCGTCCATCTCGGCGAGACCGGCATCTTCGATTGCCTGACCCGCCGCGTCGATGCCGTAGATGATGAACGGATCGACCTGCCGCTGGACCTTGTGGTCTACGCGCTTCGAGGGATCGAACCCATATTCGTGGTCGGCCGGCTTCACTTCGCAGGCGATGCGGCACTTCTGGTCGCTCGCATCGAAATGGGTGATCGGCCCCGCGCCGCTCTTCGACGCAATAATGTTGCGCCAGCTCGTTTCGACGTCGCCACCAAGCGGCGTCACCAGCCCCAGACCTGTCACGACGACACGGCGCATGATTCGTTCTCCGTCAGTTCAAAAACAAACGGCCCCCCGCTTTTGTTCGGGAAGCCGTTCGTGCCGCACGTCGGCAGATCCGGGCGGCGTCAGCCCCCTCGGATCAGCCCTGGTGCTGATCGATATAGTCGGTCGCGTCCTTGACCGTCGAAATCTTCTCGGCGGCATCGTCCGGAATCTCGACGTTGAACTCTTCCTCGAACGCCATCACCAGCTCGACGATGTCGAGGCTGTCGGCGCCGAGATCGTCGATGAAGCTGGCTTCCGGGGTGACCTTTTCCGGTTCGACTCCGAGATGCTCGACGACGATTTTCTTCACCCGGTCGGCAGTCTCGCTCATTGGGCTTTCCTCCACGTGTTGGTTTTGCGCTGCCCTAGCGGCGCAGGTGGCTGCTCGCAAGTCTGCGCCCCGCCCGTCATTGCGAGGAGTGTCAGCGACGAAGCAATCCACAGACGCCGCTGGATTGCTTCGCTACGCTCGTAATCACGATGACCGAGTCCCGCTCCCTCACCTCAGGCGAAATCGCGCTGGCGCGGTCCGTTTTCGGCGATTCGATAGACTATTCTCGGGTCCGGCTCGTCCACGGCAAATGGTGGCCGTTCCAGCCCCGCCGCAGCGCGATGGCTCCAATGGGCAACATCTATTTCCACCCCGACGGTGGCGGCTGGTCGGAGGATTTCTCGGAGGAGCCGCTGCACAACCAGGGCTATTTCATCCACGAGCTGACCCACGTCTGGCAGGCGCAGAAGGGTGGCCGATTCTACCTGCCGCTCGCCCGCCACCCCTTCTGCCGATACCGCTATGAAATTGTGCCGGGCCGCTCGTTCAGGCGCTACGGGCTTGAGCAGCAGGCGGAGATTGTCCGTCACATCTTTATGGCCGAGCACGGCGCGAGCATCGCCTGTCCGCCGCGATCACTGCTGCCTTTTTGATGCAAATTGCCAACAAATTTGGTCGCAACCGCCAAGAATGTTGCGCGCAGGCAACAGCGGTGAATGAAACACATCTGGCGATCGGTACAAGCTTGTTACGGCGCCGGTTCAAGCTAGCCTCCCTCGGTCAAGCGCAAAGAGGGGGCCAAAATGCGCATTCATTCCTATCTCCTTGTGACCACCGCGGCCGTCGCGATCGCAACACCTGCACTTGCACAGCCGCAACAGGGCGATGCCGGGGCAACCAAGCAGGAGCAGGCGGCACAGCAGGCGAACCGGCCGCAAGCGGCAAACAACGCCGACATCATCGTCACCGCGACAAAGCGGGCGACGACGATCCAGGACGTTCCCTTCTCGGTGAACGCACAGACCCAGGAAGATATCGAGCGCGCTAACGCCAACACGCTGGAGGCCATCAGCCGCAACGTCGCCGGACTGACCGTCCAGAACCTTGGCCCGGGACAGAGCCAGGTATCGGTTCGCGGCGTTTCGGCGGGCCAGATCGTCCGCGACCAGCCGGGCGTCAAGGAGCAGGTCGGCGTCTATCTCGACGAGTCGGTGATCTCGCTCTCGCTGTTCACGCCCGACCTCGACCTGTTCGACCTCAACCGCGTCGAAACTCTT
>Ga0207657_10007611_pt1 | contig 11086 bp, 13 predicted proteins | sample KBSC33metaG_FD_184316 | JGI IMG/M metagenome (GOLD analysis project Ga0207657, IMG submission 184316) | Corn rhizosphere microbial communities from Kellogg Biological Station, Michigan, USA - KBS C3-3 metaG (SPAdes) (version 2) | ecosystem: Host-associated > Plants > Roots > Rhizosphere > Soil ... | reverse complement strand
GACGCTCGAGCTGTCGAACGTCGCCAACCTGCCGATCACGATCTACCCGGGGATGAAGATCGGGCAGATCTCCTTCATGCAGATGACCGAGCCGGCGACCACGCCCTATGGGTCGAGCGAGATCGGCTCCAAGTACAAGGGCCAGGAAGGCCCCACGCCGTCCCGCTACTTCAAGAACTTCGAAAGCGGCGAGTAGTCGTGCCCGTTCTCGTCACGGGCGCGACCGGCTTCATCGGGCCGCACGTCGTGCATGCCCTGCGTGCGCGGGACGTCGCGACGCGTGCGCTCGTGCGCGATCCTTCGCGCGCGACGCGCCTGCAGGCGTGGGGGGCCGAGCTCGCGCGTGGCGACGTCACCGATCCCGCGTCGCTGCGGGCAGCCTGCGAGGGCTGTGACGCGGTCATCCATCTCGTCGCGATCATCACCGGCCGCCGCGCCGACTTCGAACGCGTGATGGCGCAGGGCACGCGCGATCTCGTGCGCGCCGCGCAGGAGGCGGGCGTCGGACGCTTCGTCCTCGCGAGCGCGCTCGGCCTCGACGAGCGGACGAAGGATCAGGTGCCCTACTACCGCGCGAAGTGGGCCATGGAGCAGGCGGTGAAGGAGTCGTCGCTCGAGCACGTGATCTTCCGCCCCTCGTTCGTCTTCGGGAAGGACGGCGGCGTGCTGCCGACGTTCGTCCGGCTCGCACGATTTGCGCCGGTGACGCCGATCGTCGGCCCGGGCACGCAGCGGCTGCAGCCGATCTGGGTCGAGGATGTCGCCGAGTACTACGCGCGCGCGCTCGACCAGCCGGGCGTTGCCAACCGCACCTTCGAGATCGGCGGGCCCGATGCTCCGACGTGGAACGAGTTCTGGGATCGCCTGAAGCGCGTGCTCGGCGCGCGCCGCCCGTCGCTGCACGTGCCGTTCGGCGTCATGCGCGCACAGGCTGCACTCACCGAGAAGCTGCCGGGCGCTCCGGTGACGCGCGACCAGTTGACGATGCTCCAGCTCGGCGACAACGTCGTCACCTCGCCCGACGCGGTCGAGGCGTTCCAGCTGCCGCTCGTCCCGCTCGACGAGCAGCTGCGCCGCGCCGCGGCATGACCGTCCGCGGGCTCGTCTACGCAGAGCCCGGTGCAGCGCCGGCGCTCGAGGAGATCGTGCTGGACGAGCCCGGCGAGAACGAGGTTCGCGTGCGGGTCTCTGCGTGCGGCGTCTGCCATACCGACCTGCACGTCGTCGAGTCGGGCGGCTGGCACATGCGGTTCCCGATCCTGCTCGGACACGAGGCGGCAGGCGTCGTCGAGTCCGTCGGCGGCGGCGTCCGTCATGTCGTGCCCGGCGATCCCGTCGTCATCGCCTGGCACGTGCCGTGCGGTGAGTGCCGTAACTGTGCGCGCGGCGACGAGCGGCGCTGCTCCAATTACCTCCGGGGCGCACGCAAGATGCACCGCGCAACGGACGGCGCGCAGTTGAGCCCCGTCCTGCGGACGGGCGGCTTCGCCGATGCGCTCGTCGTGCACGCCGCGTGCGCCGTGAAGATGCCGGCCGAATTGCCGCTCGAGCAGGCGTGCCTGCTCGCGTGCGGCTTCTCGACGGGCGCGGGCGCCGCGTTGTGGTCGACGCCGGTCCAACCGGGATCGAGCGTCGCCGTCATCGGCTGCGGAGGCGTCGGTCTCGCGGTGATCCAGGGTGCGCGACTGGCGGGTGCGGAGCGGATCGTCGCGATCGACACGGTGCCCGAGAAGCTCGAGCTTGCGCTCGAGCTCGGCGCAACGGAGGCCGTGGAGGCCGGAGACGACGTGGCGGACATCGACTTTGCGTACTCGGCCATCGGTGCGCCGGCGGGGCTCGTCGCCGCCGTGCGGATGCTCGCGTACGGCGGCACCGCGTGCCTCGTCGGCGTGCCGCCCTCGGGGCGCACGCTCGACCTCGACATCGAGCGGGACCTCTTTGCGAAGCACGCGACGATCGCCGTCACGCACGGCGGCGACGTCGTTCCGCAGCAGGACCTCCCGTTCCTCGCGAACGCGGCACTCGAAGGCAGGCTCGACTTGCAACGATTTGTCACAAGCACGATCGCGCTCGACGACGTGCCGGATGCGCTCGAGGCGCTGCACACGCCGAGCGGCGTGCGCACCGTCGCCCTTCTCTAACCGAGCCCCTGGCGGCGCGGCAGGTCGACCTCGGGGTTCACGAGATGGCCGTCGCGCTCGACGTAGCCGCCCTTGCCCCCGACGATGAAGACGATCGCGTCCTCGTCGCCGACGTTCGAGAGGCGGCGATGCGTCGCCGCCGACGCATGGAAGAGGCCGCCCGGGCCGAGCTCGCGGCTCTCGCCGTCGGCGTCGACGCGGATCCGCCCCTGGTGGACGAAATAGAGCTCGTCCTGCGTGTCGTGAAAGTGCTCCGGGCCTTCGTAGCGCGGCGGGAAGACGATCGCGTTGACGCCGAAGGCCTCGACGCCGAGCGCGGCGCGGATCTTGCGGAAGCCGTGGCCTTCCCCGAGCTCGTCGAGCGAAGAGAACGCGTGGCTCATGCGCTGCAGGCCTCGGCCGTTTCGGCCAGTGGCAACCGGCCGAGCAGCTCGGCCAGCTGCTCCCGCTCCTCGACGCTGAAGCGCGAGCCGAAGAGCTCGGCGATGTCGGCCCGGTGCGAGCGCTGCGCCGTTTCGAACTTCGCGACGCCGGCGTCCGTCAGCACGGCGTAGCTGACCCGCGCGTCCGACTCGCAGGCCCGTTTCTCGACCCAGCCGGCGCGCTCGAGCCCGTCCAGGAGCCGGGTGACTCCGGAAGCCGTGAGCAGGACGGCGCGCGCGATGTCGACCCGGCGGAGCGACCGCCCGGGCGCGTAGTAGAGCTGGACGAGGACGTCGTAGTCCCTCAGCGTCAGGCCATGGTCGGCCTCGAGGCGCGCCGACAGCTGCCGGGTGACGGCTGCATGTGCCCGCAGGAAGCGGACGAACGCGGTCTCGACTGCTTGAGGGATCAATACTTGACTAGACAAGTTTCTCTCGCTAAGATCGTTGACACCGCAAGTATACGACCGAAAGGATCACATGTCCACCATCGAAACGATCGCACCGGCCGGCACCTGGTCTGCGGATCCCGTGCATTCCGACGTCTCGTTCGAGGTCGTCCATGCCGGCGTCGATGTCTTCCGCGGCTCCTTCGGGGAGTTCTCCGCGACGCTGACCGGCGACGTGCTGACGGGCTCGGCGAAGGTCGCCTCCGTCGACGTCAAGGACGAGCAGCTGAGCGGCCATCTGCTCGCCCCCGACTTCTTCGATGCCGCGCGCTACCCGGAGATCGCATTCTCCGCCGCCCACCTCGAGCGTGAGGGCACCGCGCTCACGGCCGCGGGTGAGCTGACGATCAAGGGCGTCACCAAGCCGGTCGAGCTGACCGGAACGATCAGCGACCCGTCGGTCGATCCGTTCGGCAACGAGCGGATCGGGCTCACCCTCGAGACCACGATCGACCGCACCGATTTCGGCGTCAGCTGGAACGCGCCGAACCAGAGCGGCGGCGACTACCTCGCGAACGACGTTCGCCTGATCGCCCGCCTGGCACTGAAGAAGGAGCTCTAGTCATGAAGGTCCTGGCCGTCTCCGGCTCGCTTCGCGCCGGCTCGCACAACACGCTCCTCCTCGAGGAGGCCGCAGCCGCGGCGCCTGCCGGCATCGACGTCGAGCTCTTCGACGGGTCGCTGATCGCCGAGCTGCCGGCGTACGACCAGGACCTCGACGCCGAAGGTGACGTGCCCGTCTCGGTCCAGCGCCTCCGTGAGGCGTGGGCCGAGCCGGACGCGATCATCTTCGCGACGCCGGAGTTCAACGGCTCCGTCCCCGGCGGCCTGAAGAACGCGATCGACTGGGCGTCGCGCCCGCTCGGGGAGGCGCCGCTCCTGAACAAGACGGTGACCGTCGTCGGAGCCTCGACCGGCCGGTTCGGCGCCCTCTGGGCACAGAACGACCTGCGGCGGATCCTCGGCATCGCCGGAGCCCGGGTCGTCGGCGAGGCGCTGCCGGTCGCCCGCGCGCAGGACGGGCTCTCGGAGCCGACCCGGGACGCGCTCCGCTCGCAGCTCGACCTCCTCGTCGAGGCGACCGCGGTCCCGGCATAGAAAAGGGGCGACTTTCGTCGCCCCTGATCCGGTTACCAGCTTGGTATGAGCAGAGACGCTTGGCGCGCAACGCGCCGTCCCCAACGCTGGCTAGGCGATTCCCGGTGGTCCCGGGGACACGCCTCTACCCGCTGGTACCTCCACTGCCCGTACTTGATGAAATCACTACCGGACCACCTCCTTTCCGCGGTAACCCCAGAATAGCGGAGCTACCGGTCTGCGGTCTGCAGGAGGCCCAGACACATCTCGTCGGTCGTCCCCTCGCCCCAGAGGACGTAGCGCGGCGTCATCTGCTTGCCGTTCACGAACGGCTGGTGTGCGCGTGAGTTGTCGAACCGGCACGTGACCGTGAGCTTGTCGCCGACGTTCGCGTCGACGGGCTGCTGGAGGTAGTACGCGTCCTGCCAGTGGAACTGCCAGTGCGGGATGTGCAGCAGCGTCCGGCCGTTCAGCGTGATGCGGATGTCTTGCCCGCGCAGGTGCATGTGTCCCGCGACGCCGTAGATCTTCAGCGGGCGGTTGACGGTGCGTGTGCACGTCGTCGTATCGCCTTGCACCTGCTGCAACTGCTCGTGGCAGAGGACGAGCAGGCCGACCGAGATGAAGGAGGCGTCGGCGCCGTACTTCTTCACCTCGTCTTGGAACTCCGCGTTGCGGTTGCACAACGCGTTGTGCACGCCCTTCGGGCACGGCAGCTCGACCGGCGCAGGCAGCAGATACGTGTCGAGCGGCGTCAGGCTCGCGCCCGCGGCGGGCGTCGTCTTCAGCTCCACCTTCGAGCGGTCGGTCAGCTTGCCGGTCGGGTCGTGGAGCAGGTTGTAGTGCACCTGCATCACCACGAGGTCGCCGGCGTGCACGAGCACGCCCGTGCCCTGCGGCAGCTCGTACGTCGTGTGACCGGGAACCCACGCCGTGATCCACTGCGGCGCGCCGAGACGGTCGCTCGACGCAGCGTCGGCGGATGCGCGTGTCTCGCTCAACCCGGGGCCGCCGAAGCACGTCCAGCCCTTGCCGCCGGATTTCGCATTCAGCGTGCGTGCAGCGGTGACGTTCGTTCCGCTCGCGTCGAAGAGGATCACGTGGTGCACTACCTGCGGCTGCTGCGGAACGACCTGCGCCGCCGTGACGAACGAATCCTGTGTCAGGTGCGGATCGAGCACGAAGCAGTGGTAGTCGTCGGTGCCGCCGCCGATCGGGTGCGGGCGGTACGCGCGCGCCACCTGCAGCGTCATGGTCGTCCCGGGCGCGGTGCTCGGCGCGGTGACCGGCTTGATCGGATGCGCGCTGCCGAGCTTCGCGCCGCTCTTGACCCAGTCGGCGATCAACGTCTTCTCGGCCGGCGTGAGGATCCGCTGGTCCTGGCGCAGGTACGCGGGTGAGTCGGAGCCCGGCATCCACGGCGGCATCTCGTTCGCCTGCGTCATCTGCAGGATGAGCGGCGCGTATGTGTGCGCGCTCTGCGCGGTCGTCAGCGAGAAGGGCGCGATGCCGCCCTCTTGATGGCAGCCGGCGCATTTCGCCGCGAAGAGCGGTGCGACACGGTCCCACGTCACCGCCGCCCGCGGGGCCGCGGCCGAGCGCTGCACGCCTCGGTCGAGCGCGAGCGCCGACGCTGCGGCGGCGAAGACGAGCCCGAGGAGCAGGAGACGCTTCACGTGCCTATCGTGCCACCGTGCGAGCCGAGTTGACCGTCGAGATCGCCCGGACGCCGGAGGAGGTGTTCGACTATCTCGTCGACGTCTCCAACCTGCCGGCCTGGCAGTCGGGCGTCCGCTCAGCCCGACGGGAGGGCGACCGCATCCACGAGTCCCGGCACCTGCTCGGCCGCGAGCTCTCGACGACGCTGGCGATCGACGCGGAGGAGCGGCCGCGGCTCTTCGCGATCCGGGCCTTGGACTCGCCGGTGCCCTTCTCCGTCAGTCACGAGCTCGAGCCGAACGGCTCGGGCGGGACGAGGCTGACCGTGGTCGGGGAGGGGGACGCCGGCCTGTTGCCCGGCTTCGCCGCCGGAATCATGGCGCGCCGCGCCGAGAAGCAGTTCCGCAAGGATTTCGAACGTCTCAAGCGCCTGCTCGAGTCCTAGCTCGTGACGATTTGTCACGAGGTCGTCGTTGGTATTCGTGCAGCCGCCACCGCAGGTCGTCGCCGGTGATGATGTCGTTGAGGATCTCGACCGCCGGGCGCGTGCGCCACAGTGCTTCGACGGTGAGAAGCAGTCCCCGCTTGACGCGTGAGTACTCGAGCCGGTGCGCGGCGCGCTGCGCGTGGACGAGACGGCGGACGCTTTCGTAGCTCGGTTGCAGGAGATTTTGTGCGCGCGCTCGCTGACCGAGCTCGCGCCAGATCGGCGCGATCGGTTCGGATCCGTCGTCCATTCGAGCGACCAGGCGGATCAGCCGTGGATCGATTGCCGGTGAGAAACGCACGCGGGCGAAGCGTTCCAGAGCAACCGTTACAGGAGAGTGCCGGCTCTCGACCGGCTTGTCGCGCGAGTTAGTGACGAATCGTCACAAGCTTCGACCGGGCCTGCTCGACCGTCGCGCGTACGTGGCAGTCGGCGCGGTGGTCGTTGACGATGCCGCACGCCTGCATCGCGCTGTAGACGGTCGTCGGGCCGACGAAGCGGAAGCCCGCCGCCTTCAGCCGCTTCGAGAGCTCGCGCGACTCCGCCGTCTCCGCGACCCAATCGGGCGGCGCGTCGTCGTCGCGTCGATAGGCCCACATCAGCTCGGACAGTGGCGTTCCAGCCTCGCGCAGCGCGAGCGCGCCGCGCGCATTCGCGATCGCCGCCTCGATCTTGCCGCGGTGCCGGACGATGCCCGCGTCGCCGAGCAGCCGCTCGACGTCGTGCTCGTCGAAGTCGGCGACGACGTCGGGGTCGAACGACGCGAACGCGGCGCGGAAGTTGTCGCGCTTGCGCAGGATCGTCAGCCACGAGAGACCCGACTGGAAGCCTTCGAGGCACAGCCGCTCGTACAACCCGCGCTCGTCCGTGACGGGACGGCCCCACTCGAAGTCGTGGTAGTCGTTGTAGGCCTGGTCGGTCGTCGTCCAGCAGCGGACGAGCCCGTCACTCGACATCGACACGCACGATGCCGTCGTCGCCGATCGACACGGGATACGTGGCCACCGGCTCGTAGGCCGGCGGGCCGAGCGGCCGCCCGGACGTCAGGTCGAACTGCGAGCCGTGACGCGGACAGACGACGCGGCACATGTCCTCGTCCCACTCGCCCTCGCACAACGGCCCGTCGTCGTGCGAGCACCGGTCCTCGATCGCGTAGAGCGAGCCGCCGCAGTTGTAGACGCCGACGAACGTTCCGGGGCCGACGACGACGAGCTTCATCGAGCCCGGCGGGAACTCGTCCGCCGGCGCGACGTCGATCAGGAGAGCTCCAGCTCGTCGAAGCCGGCGAGCCCGTCCGGCAACGGCGTGCCCTTCGCCCTGTGCAGCGCGACCTTCAGGGTCGTCAGCCCGAGCATCGCGCACTTCAGCCGCACCGGCGTCAACGGGATGCCGATCTCCTCGAGCAGTTCCTCCTTGTCGAGGACTCCAACCTCCGTTGCAGTCCTCCCTTTCACCATCTCCGTCAGCATCGACGTCGCCGCCTGCGAGATCGCGCAGCCCCGGCCCGAGAACTTCACCTCGTCGATCGTTTCGCCGTCGTCGCCGAACGCGACGTAGATCGACACCTCGTCGCCGCACAAAGGATTCTGTCCGTCCGCCTGCGCGTCGGCGTCGTCGAGCGTCCCGTGCCCGCGCGGGTTCTTGTAGTGATCCAAGATCACTTCCCGGTACATCTGATCGAACTCGTTCACGCGAACACCTTCTGCACGGTGTGCAGCCCCTCGACGAGCTGATCGATCTCCTCGCGCACGGTGTAGAGATAGAACGACGCGCGATTCGTCGCGGCGACGCCGAGCTTCTGCATCAGCGGCTGGCAGCAGTGATGTCCGGCGCGAATCGCGACGCCCTGCATATCGAGGATCTGCGCGACGTCGTGCGGATGGATTCCCTCGACGTTGAACGAGACGATGCCGGCGCGCCGGTCGGCGGGCGGCCCGTAGAGCGTGATCCCCGGCAGCTCGCCGAGTCGCCCGAGCGCGTACTCCGCGAGCTCGTGCTCGTGCGCGGCGATCGCGTCGAGCCCGACCGCCTGCAGGTAATCGATCGCGGCAGCGAGCCCGACGGCTTCCGCCATCGGCGCGGTCCCCGCCTCGAACTTGTGCGGCAGCTCGCCCCACGTCGTCTTCTCGAGCCGCACCGAGGAGATCATGTGGCCGCCGGTCAGGAACGGCTCCATCGCGAGCAGCAGCTCGCCGCGGCCCCAGAGCGCTCCGATCCCGCTCGGACCGCACAGCTTGTGCCCTGAGATGGCGAGGAAGTCGACGCCGAGCGCCTGCACGTCGATCGCGAGGTGCGGCGCAGATTGTGCCGCGTCACAGACGAAGATCGCGCCGTGCTCGTGCGCCCACGCGACGAGCTTCTCGATCGGGTTGATCGTGCCGATCGAGTTGGAGACCTGGTTCGTCGCGACGACCTTGACGTTGCCGCCCGCGGCCAGTGCGTCGAGAGCGGAGAGGTCGAGCTCGCCCTCTTCGGTCAGCGGCAGCATCCGCATCTGCGCGCCGGTGCGGCCCGCGACGTACTGCCACGGAACGAAGTTCGAGTGATGCTCGAGCTCGCTGACGATGACGATGTCGCCGGGGCCGAGATTGCTCATGCCCCACGCGTAGGCGACGAGATTGATCGCTTCGGTCGCGTTGCGGACGAAGATGATCTCCCGTGCATCCGGCGCGTTGACGAGCGCCCGCACCTTCTCGCGCGAGCCCTCGAGCGCTGCGGTGGCGCGCTCCGCGAGCACGTAGACGCCGCGGTGCACGTTTGCGTACGACGTCTCGTAGAACGTCGTCATCGCCTGCATCATCTGGCGCGGCTTCTGAGAGCTCGCGGCCGAATCGAGGAATGCGAGCGGCTTCCCGTGGATCAGCTGTTCGAAGATCGGGAAGTCCGCGCGAATCGCATGCGCGTTGAAGGTCTTGCTGTCGGCCGTGACAGCCACAGCCCCATGGTAGTTAGGGCACGCGGAACGACGCGGAGACGTAGCCCGATGCTGAGGCCGTGCCCCGGCCGCTCGGAACCTTGGCCTTTCCCGAGGCATTGGCCTTGATCGTGCGGCCGCCGATGCGGAACGTGGCGCCGGCGACCCCGAAGCCGTCGTCGAGCGCCTGGGCATAGTGCGCCTTGCCCTTCTTCGTCACGCGCACCGACAGGCCCGGCTTGAAGCTCTGCGCCATCAGCGTCGTGCCGGTGTCGAGGACGACGTCGGCGGTGCCGACGCCGGCGGCGACTCCCGCGACCGACAGCTCGTAGACGGTGCCCGGCTCGGCGGCGGACACGGCTGCGCCGAAGTTCAGGCCGTGCGTGCGCGAGCGCGCCGCGTGCACCCTGCCGCCCTGCGTCCAGACGACCCAGAGGCGGTCGCTGCGGTCGACTGCGAGCGCCATGTGCGGCTCCGGCCCGGAGAACGGCCCGCGGAACGCGACGCCGTCACCCGACGGTGAGCCGCCCGAGAACGGAACCACCGAGAGTGACGTGGCGGTCGGGTACCCCGGCGCCCACGCGAGGAACGTATTGCCGATGTGGTCCGCAACGAGCGGCGCCTCGTGCTCGGCGACCGGCTTCAGCACCACGGGCGTACCGGGAGTCAGATCGGCGGCGAGCTTCTCGTACACGGTCGCGGCATCGGGGTCGGCGTTCGAATAGAACGCGATCTGCGCGAGGCCGTTCGTGTCGACGGCGAGCGACTCGTGATAGCCGCAGCAACGCGTGTAGACGTTTCGCACCTGCTCGCCGTTGAGCCCACGGAAGACGTTGACGAAGCCGGTCCCGTCCTGCGCGAAGTACGGCGTGCCGTCCGGCGCGACCGCCGCGCCTTCGACCGGCCCGGTCGTGTGCGATTGCGTCTGGATCGGGCCGGTCCACGTCTGTCCATCGTCCGCCGACGTCATCCGGCCGACGCCCTGCGCGTTCGGGAAATAGAGCTGCAGCATCCCACTCGGCTGTTGCACGATCTGCGTGCGGCCGGCGACCGGGTCGCCGGTGACGATCGTCTTCGGCGACCCGCCGTTCCGGGCCACCTGGATGGTGCCGTTCGGCGTATCGAACGAAGCGAGTACCGTGCCTGCTTGCGTGACGATCACCGACGGAATCGTGGTCACGCCGACGCCTGAGCCGAGTGTCGTCCAGGCGCCCGCGGACGGGGCCAGCACCAGAGCTGCAATCGCGACGGCGGCGCGGCGCATGACGCGATGCTAACGGCCCGGGCAGCCGTCGTCCTGGTTTCGCTGCTTCTGCTCGGCGCCTGCGGCGGCCGTCACGTAGCAGCGGTCGCACCGACGGCGGCGAAGCACCGGCAGGCCCGTGCGGTCGTCGCTCCGCGCGTCTTCGATCTCTTTCCGCGTGCGGCCGGGTCCCTGCCTGCGCCGCTGCAGGATCCGGCGGCAGGCCCATGGCCCGGCGGCGGCGTCTTCGTCGGCGGTCTCACGGCGAGCGACGTGTCGACCGATCAGATCGTGGTGTCGACGCGCGCCGGCGCACGCGTCGTCGGACGCGTTCCCGGTGCATTTCACGATTCCGCGCTCGTCCGGATCGGCAAGCTCGCATACACCTTCGGCGGCGGGAACGGGGTCGCACAGCTCGACCAGATTCTCCGCATCGATCCGCGCGACGGCGCATCGGAACGCATCTCGACGTTGCCCGCGCCGAGCTCCGACCAGGAAGCCGCCGCCGTCGGCGGCACGGCGTACATCGTCGGGGGCTACACCGGCACGCACTGGCTCGACACGATCGTCGCATGGCGACCGGGGACGCACGCGCACGTCGTCGCTCACCTGCCGCAAAAAGAACGGTCGGAGAGGGTGAAGTGGATTCCGCGCGTCGTTCGTCGCACGAAGCACGTCGACCCATTCGCGGTAT
>Ga0207657_10007608_pt1 | contig 11091 bp, 11 predicted proteins | sample KBSC33metaG_FD_184316 | JGI IMG/M metagenome (GOLD analysis project Ga0207657, IMG submission 184316) | Corn rhizosphere microbial communities from Kellogg Biological Station, Michigan, USA - KBS C3-3 metaG (SPAdes) (version 2) | ecosystem: Host-associated > Plants > Roots > Rhizosphere > Soil ... | reverse complement strand
TAAACAAAATGAAAATCGTCGGCCGTCAGATCGTGAAGGTTCGCATTTTGAAGTTCGATGGTATTGGCGCTATCCACCGTAATGATAACGCTGCTCCCTTCTTGCGACATATGCGACTGCAGCGCACTGAAGTCCGTAAAGACTGCATGATCAAACTGGACAACGTCCTGCTCGCCATTCGTATGGTGGAAGTCGGTGATCACGTCCTTGCCGAAGCCCGGCCCAAAGATAAAGATGTCATTGTCGGCGCCGCCGGTCAGATGGTCATTCCCGGCACCACCCGTTAGCTTGTCGTTCCCGGTGCCGCCATACAGGGCTTCATTGCCGGTACCGCCCTGAAATGTGTCGTTGCCGTCATCGCCGTACATTTGGTCAGCATTGGCGCCGCCCTTCAGCATGTCGTCACCGGCATTACCGTGCATAAGGTCGTTTCCGCCCCCTCCGGAGAGATAATCCATATCCGGGCCGCCATTCATGACATTGGTAGCCCCCCCACCGTAAAGCTGATCCCTGCCGGCGCCTCCGTCGAGCATGGCGCCGTTGTCCGCGCTCGCGGCTTTTATGACGTCGTTGCCGTCGTCACCATAGAGTTGACTCACCGCCGCCATGGTTCCGGGACCACCGACAATCTGGTCATCGCCGATGCCGCCGTGAATCACATCGGCACCGGCGCCACCAGAAATCACGTCACTGCCGGCCCCGCCATTAATCACGTCGTTGTCGGACTGATCCCCGAAGAACAGATTCTGGTGATCACTCGTGTCGAAGTGAATTGCCCGATTTCCGTAGAGATTGCCCGTTCCCGGAGAACTTGGATTGGTCGCATCCGGTATCGACAGATCATGACCATTCACAGAAACATCTTTGATGAAAAGGTTACGATCGCCGGACGCATCACGTGTGTCATTGATGAATCCGACATCGAGGCTCGTTACATTATCGGGATTGTGAAGCGTAAAGGTATAAGTCTGGTACTCGGAGGAATCTGCAGCGTTGTGGAATTCGACTGGATCACCGACCTTCTGACCGTTAACCAGCAGCTGCATTTGCGCTCCGACACCGCCGACCACAGTGCCGTAGCCAGTCACGGTGACAGTCGTCGTGGACAAATCCGAAATAGAACTCGGACCACCCGTGATCATGTCGTTGCCTGCACCGGCATGGATCACGTCATTTCCAAGGCCACCGGAGATGGCGTCGTTACCGCTTCCGATATCAATGACATCGGCTACCGGTGAACCGTTCTCGGTGAGCGACGATGGTTGACCGTGCCCGCCGAACCAATCGGTAATGAGGGGCTGTGCCGGTTTTCCCATCGGCGAATAGCCGGTGGTCGAATAGAGATTATCAACGTCCCAATTCCAGATCTCCGCTCCCTTCAGCCAGCTTCCTCCTTCTGAACTCCACACCTGAAAGAACGCGTTGAAGGCATCGGCCTGCTCTTTAACGTCTGGCGTCGTGCTGCCGCTCCACCCCCCTGGGCTGATGTTGGTGCCATCCAGGCTTCGGAAACCTGTCTCCGTGAACAGAACCTGCTTTCCGTATTCCATTGCGAGCGAGTGAAAGAAATCGACGGGTGATTTGTAGTCCATCGCGGCGGCCCAATAGTTATCCTTAGGCACGTTATTCCACGCCGCGATCATCTCGTTGACGGACGGATCAAGCTTCGACGTTAACGGCGGATAGGCATTGATGCCGATTTCATCGAGTTGTCCCCAGAAGCTGACGTGATTGGCTTCGTCCGTCGCGGCGGAATAGGTGATCATCCCATGATAAACCTGTCGAATGGAATCGATCAGATCCGTCCAATAACTATGGTACTGCGCACCGGTCAGGCTCGCCAGTTCATTGCCGATTGAGAGGGAGTCCGCTCCCGTTTGCTGCGCGACTTGCGCAAAATCCAGCATCCTGTCCTTGTAGGATGAAAAGAATTCCGCGGGATCGGTTGGCACCAGTTGCGAACCGCTCGTGGTGCCGTCCAAGCCGGAAAGCATCGGTTTGAGCAGCACCGAAAGCCCGAGTGCATGCGCATTGGAAATCGCGGCCGCAATATTGGCATCGCTTTCGGTCTTGTTTGGGTCGGAGATGACATCGTTTGATGTTTTCGTCTGAAGGAATATCCTCGGCGCAAGCTCTATGGAGTTTGCATTGGTATCCGCAATCTCCTGCATAGCTGTTTTGGCCGAGGTGCTGGCGAACGCGCCGTTATAGTTCGATAGAAAGCCAAATCCTTGGATGGGAAACACGCCCGCCATCACATTCTCCCTCGCTAGTTGCCACCGCTTACCGCCTAACTTCTTCATCCATGCTTCGTTCCTAATTTCTAAAGTTGTATGCAAAGCTGCCAGCATCGTGACCATTCGGCGCCGAGTCGCTCACTATGTGACGACGGCAACGCAGAAAATTTGACAACATCGAGTCCCGAAATCTTATCCCTATTGATCGCACAGCGCCGCCCTCCTTATTTTTGATCACATCCGCGACCAACTTCCGCCAGACGTAGTTTTGAGGCGAGTGTCGCCAATCAAGGACGGCTGGGCGATGGTGAACAAAAAGGCCGGCGCCACCGAAGCGGTCGCTTCCCGAAATACGATCGGAGAAAGTCTAAAGACATGCCGCGGCGCATTGACTGCGGTTGCAATGTACAGCTGTACGATTAACGTGCTGATGCTTACCGGCGCCCTCTTCATGCTTCAGGTCTACGATCGCGTCTTGCCGAGTCACAGCGTACCAACACTTGTCGGCCTCTTCGTTATCGTCATTATTCTTTATGCAGGGCAAGGCCTGCTCGATATGGTTCGCGCCCGCATCATGGTGCGGATCGGTCGTTCTCTGGATGAAGACGTGAGCGATCGCGTCTATCAAGCTGTCGTCCAGTTTCCTTTGCAGATGCGCAGAAGTTCGAATGCTTTGCAGCCTTTGCGCGATCTCGATCAGTTACGCAGTTTCCTCTCCGGCGCCGGTCCGACTGCGTTATTCGATCTTCCATGGATTCCTCTGTATCTGGCCCTTTGCTTTGCGTTTCACGTGTGGATCGGCCTGACGGCGACTATAGGCGCGTTGCTCCTGATCGCGCTTGCGCTGATCACCGAACTGCTGGTGCGCCATTCAAGCATTAACACCATCAGCCATGGGGCGGCACGCCTGGCCCTGGCGGACGCGAGTCGGCGCAATGCCGAAGTCCTCGCCGCAATGGGCATGACGCACGCGCTCTGCGGCCGATGGCAGGAGATCAACACACACTATATGGACAGCCAGCAACGCACATCGGATGTCTCTGTGACACTCGTTGCATTCTCGCGTGTCCTCCGTATTTTTCTGCAATCGACCGTTCTTGGGGTTGGCGCTTATCTGGTTATCCAGCAGTCGGCGACCGCCGGCATCATTATCGCAAGCTCGATTCTAACGTCTCGCGCCCTGGCGCCGGTCGAACTCGCGATCGGACATTGGAAGACATTTCTGGCTGCACGCCAAAGCTGGCACCGTCTGGCCACTCTCCTCGGAAGGAATTTTCCCGCCCAAGCTCCCCTGTCTTTGCCTGCGCCTTGCCGGAGTATTTCGGTTCAGGGTGTCCATGTGACGCCTCCGGGTCAAACCACACTTGTTGTTCGCGGAGCGACGTTCGAGCTTGCAGCGGGACAGGCGCTCGGCGTCATCGGTCCAAGTGCTTCGGGAAAATCCTCCCTCGCCCGCACGCTCGTTGGAGTTTGGAAACCGGCGAAAGGCACGGTTGAGCTTGATGGCGCCTCACTCGATCGATGGTCGGCAGAGGCCCTGGGGCGACATATCGGCTTTCTTCCGCAGGACGTCGAGCTGTTTGACGGTTCGGTCACTGAGAACATTGCCAGATTCGAAGCGACCCCGGATCCGACTGCGGTGATCGCAGCCGCGCAAACCACAGGCATTCATGAAATGATCCTCTCGCTGCCGAACGGATACGAAACGCACGTCGGCGAGGATGGCACAGCGCTCTCTGCCGGCCAGCGCCAAAGAATCGCGCTGGCGCGCGCGCTCTATCGTGATCCATTTCTTGTGGTGCTTGACGAGCCAAACTCGAATCTCGATGCAGAAGGTGAACGCGCACTGACCGCGGCCATCAAGGACGTGCGGGCGCGCGGCGGCATCGTGGTGATCGTCGCGCACCGGCCTTCGGCGCTGATCGCGGTTGATCATGTCGCGGCGATGGCTCAGAGCCGAATTCAGGCCTTCGGTGCGAAGGACGAGATCTTGCGACAGGTGCTGCGTCCATCGGACGAGGCGGCCAAACTCCCCGCCAAAAATGCCGCACCATGACCAATATGGCAGCGATAACAACCTCGCAGGCACGGCGCTCCGTACACCATCATATTATGGCGGGAACTATCGTCCTGCTTGCATTGGTTGGTGGGTTTGGCGGATGGGCCTCGACGACGGACATCGCAGGCGCGGTGATCGCACAGGGTACGATTACGGTCGATAGCGATGTCAAGAAAGTGCGGCATCTGACGGGAGGCATCGTTGGCCAACTGCCAGTGCGCGATGGCGATGCGGTCAAGGCCGGACAGATCGTCATGCGTCTCGATGACACTGTGCCCCGCGCAAATCTTACCGTGATTGTTAAGAGCCTCGATGAATTGACAGCTCGAGAAGCTCGGCTTGAGGCCGAGCGCGACGACGCGCGGGAACCCGTTTTCCCGGCAAGTCTGCGGTCCCGTTCGCAAGAGCCGGACGTCACGAGGTTAATGGCCGGCGAGGCGCGTCTGTTCTCCCTCCGCCACAATGCCAGACAAGGCCAAAAGAACCAATTTCGGGAACAGATCGCTCAATTGCGGGAACAGATTCAGGGTTATGTCGGCCAGACCGTCGCCGAAAAGCGACAAAGCGGACTGATCCTGCGCGAAATAGACGGTGTCAGCGAGCTATGGAGAAAGCGCCTCGTCCCTCTGTCCCGTCTGACCGCGCTTGAGCGGGAGGCGGCGCGCCTGGATGGTGAAAGCAATCAACTCACGGCTTCGATCGCCGAGGCGAAGGGCAAGATATCCGAAACCGAATTAAAGATCATTCAGATCGACCAGGATCTAAGGAGCGATGTCGCTAAGGAATTGCGAGAGATCGAGGGAAAGATCGCCCAGCTTGAAGAGCGCAAGATCGCGGCGCAAGATGAACTCAAGCGGACCGATTTCCGCGCGCCTCAGGACGGCTTCATTCACGAATTATCGGTTCACACTGTCGGCAGTGTCATTATGCCCGGGGAGCAGATCATGCTGATCGTTCCGGACCATGACTCATTGACGGTCGAAGCTCGGGTCGATCCTCGCGATATCAACAGTGTCTTCGTCGGGCAATCCGCCGTTTTGCGTTTCCCTTCATTCGATATGCGAACAACGCCCGAGATCGACGGCACGGTAATGATGGTTTCGGCGGATACCACACAGGATCAGAAATCCGGCACCAGCTACTATCAAGTACGCGTTCAATTATCGGCGAAGGAAATTGACCGGCTCGGCAAAAACAAGCTCGTGCCAGGAATGCCCGTTGAAATCTTTATTCAGACCAGTTCGCGGACCGCGCTGTCATATTTCGTGAAACCTCTCGAAGATCAGATAGTCAAGGCGTTCCGCGGATAGTGCCCGCTCATAGGATTGGACGGCTTGGCAGTCCTCTTTGAGGCGTATTGTGCGGCATGTTTTGATCTTGTTGCGGATAATGGCAATTTGCATTGCTCCCGACGAACAATACCCGGACTGGAATTCAGCTCTGCCGGACCTGCTCGAACTTCCATCGGATCCAGACGGCTGGCGATACTTAGATCGAAAGTTGGTCGCGCGCTCACTGATTTTCAGAACAAGATTAATGGAAGCCAAGAGGTAATTGACGCCGTCTATGAGTTTCAAGGTGGCGACGACATATTGATGCTATCATTCTACACGGTTGTGAACGTGGTTTAGAGGCATGGGCTATCGCTTCGGAGATGCGTTCTAAGTATAATTTGGGGCAAGCCGAAACGATTTTTGATTATGCGGACTTCCTGAAGACCCGTCGCGACAGCGTACGTGAATCGATCGACGAAAAATCGACTGCACAAGCGGAAATGCTCGCTGAACTCTCTAGAGACGTCCGCGAATAGTTGGCGCCGTCGTCACGCCGCGCGCATCAACAAAACTAGCGCCGGGTAAAGCATATAGCCATCCGACGGCTTATCCGAGATCGGCCTAAAGACGATTGCGAGGCTGGAGGAATGATTGACTCGGTTTTTTTTGAAGGCACTGGGATGCCCGACCCGGGCTGGTGGGAAGCTCTTTGGAATGACCCCGCCAAGGTTCTGACAGACGTGGGCATAGAGCCCGGCATGGATGTGATTGACCTGTGTGCCGGCGATGGTTGGTTCACGCTGCAACTTGCAAAAATTTGTAACAGCGTCACTGCCATCGACATTGATGGCAACCTCCTAAAGGCCGCAAGGATTCGCCTCGCTGAACGAGGCCACGTTTCCAACGTTTCGCTGATCGAGACCGATGCGTACGATCTCGGGAGATTTGCGGCTCGGCCGGTGGATCATATATTTCTGGCAAACGCCTTCCACGGTGTGCCAGACAAGCCACGCCTCTCTCAGGCGGCGCATGACGCTCTAAAGCCCGGAGCGGCGCTTTCCATCATAAACTGGCATGCGAGGCCTCGCGAAGAAACGACGGTTCTTGGTGCGCCAAGAGGACCGGCGACCCGTCTTCGAATGACCCCAGATCAAACAATCGCAGCGGTCACAACAAGCGGTCTCAAGCACATTCATACACTAGAAGTCTCTCCCCATCACTACGCGGCGGTATTTCAACGCGTGGACTAAGAAGACAACGCTGATGATGTGCCTCCGAACTCGCGGTCGGCTCGCTTGTTGTCTGATTTATTCGGCAGCCATCATTCTACTTTGGTGCAATTCACCAAGAGCTTGCCGGATCACAAGGGTGGCCCCCTGTAGAGCGAGCGCAGCCATGATCGTTGCCACGATGATGTCGGGCCATCCTGTACCGGTGCCGAAAACGCCAGCCGCAGCGATCAAGACTGCCAGATTTCCGCGAACATCGTTGCGGGTACATATCCACGCAGAGCGCATGTTCGAGTCGCCGTGGCGATAAGCCCAAAGAAGACCGAATGAGACAGCGTTCGCAACAAGCGCCGCGATGCCAACGGTCCCCATGGTAAAGGCACTCGGCAAGGTTCCTTGCAAGATGTGCCATATCACCATGGCGACAACCCACAGACCAAACACCGCCATCGTGAAGCCCTTGGCCAATGCAGCGGAAGCGCGGTAACGAAGCGCCATTCCCGCAACCAAAAGACTGATAGCGTAGTTTGCAGTATCCCCCAAGAAGTCGAGCGCGTCGGCCTGCAATGATGCAGAGCCGGCGGCTAAACCCGCGATAACCTCGATAGCGAACATTGTGCCATTGATGCCGAGCACCGCCCAAAGCACACGACGGAGGGTGACGCTCTGCCTTTTCTCGGCAGCGGTGCTTTCCGGACCGAGGTTCAACGGTGGCGGTGCGCAGCAATCATCCATTTGGATAAGATAACTCAGCCGACTTCTCAACTCCAGACGAGATAGAGAACCCTTCCGAGGGTGCCGAGCAACAGTGCGAAGGTCGCAATTGCTTGAATGAAGAAACCTGGGAACCGCTTTTGGGCATCTGATAGATACCCAAGGAAGTAGATTATGCGGCCGACTACCCAAAGGGCTCCGAGAGCCGCAGCCCAAGCTGCGCTCCAGTAGATTGCGAACAGCCACAGCGATGGAAGAAAAACAGGGGTCCACTCAACAGTGTTTTGATGTGCCCGAAAAGCCCGTTCGAGCTGCGGATTACCAGTCATAGCTGGCGCGAGTATTCCGGTTTTGGAATGGATTCTAGAAACGGTGAGTGCCATTCCGAATATGACGAGGCCGCTTATCAAGGTGACGATGGCGACCAAATAGTATTGTTCCATGATTGGACCTCTCTCTTCGTGGAGTTTTTAAGTTCCTTCTCACAGCCGGACTATAGACGTCGTCGTATGGCGCGTCGATCATGCTGCGGTCCTCATCGATAGTGACAACGCGGGATACGTCATCTGACTCCCGGCTGCGGTGTCCCGGTGGAGCTTGGTCCGCGCGAATTGACGGACGCCGCGCCGAAAATGTCCCTTCAGGACGTATCCGTTCGGCAGTGGCACCATCATCCGGCGTGCTGTGACCATGTTGCCAAACTTCGACATCACCATTTTCCGCACGTCCTCAACAACGGCAGGTGGCACCGACATCCACATGTGGCCGACGTCGATCTTCCGGCTAGGTTGCCCAGCGTCGGCACCTCAAGGATGTCTTGCCAGCCGTATGCTTTCCGGCCGCCACCCTTCAGCGCGACGTGGTAGATCGGTTCCTGATTGGCGTCGAAGTCCGGCATCACGCTTGCGTAGTCGAGTTTGATCAATTCGATGATCCGGCCGTCGACGCGGTTTGCCAGCGCGTAGGCGCGGCCCTCAAGTACGCAGTCTTTCTCCATGTCCTGGATAAAACTGATCGACGACGTCCATGGATTCGGGCGATCGTGCAAAAGCCGATAGAGCGGATCAGGTCGCTCTTCGACACACTCAACTCAAAGAGAAGATGGTTGGCACGCAGCACAACGAAGTTGCGAACTGGCTTAAGCATCCGTCTGGACCGCCAACGGCAACAATCTCCGAACTAGAGGCCCTTGCCATGATCCAGCGAGCGATTTTGAAATACAGCGCGACCTACAACGGCGCCACCACCAACATGCAGAACTTCTTGGCTGGCCAAGAGGCCAGGCTGCGAGGAAAGGCATAGCTCCGCTAAGGCCTGGCGGAGCGATTTGCCGGAACAACGGCCAATAGCCTCAAGCGCGCCTTCGAAACCGTCATCGCGATGAAGCCACGGATTCTCCCGCGCCGCGATCGCCGCTCGAAACCGGCCCCCGAACTCCGGATTCACCTTCGCTCGATACAGCAGTACGCCATAGCTCGGCAGCGGCGAAACCAGAACGAGATCCGCCGGGGTCCAATGCTGACCGGCACGCCGGCCGTTTGGCTTGGCCTTCATGACCGGACTCCATCATCGTCAACGATCGGGGCGGTGGACGCTCGCGGGAACCTCTTTTGAAACATCTGCCGGAATAGTTCGTCCGACATGATCCGAATCCCGCCGACGGGACGTTGGCTCCGGTCCTCGTCGCGATAGCTAACCCCGTCCATCGCGGGGAGTCGGCTGGACCGGTCGTTTCGCGGCCTCTCGACCTGCGGTCGAGGGGTATTGATCTCCACGATGAACGAGTCGGTGTCTTGGGAGGCGGTCGCTGCGCCGCCCTCTTCCACCATCGCCCTGATGCCTTGCCGAGAAGACGGTTGTGAGACTCTTTCCTGAGCAATCGTACGACACCGCCCCAGCAGAACTCAAGCCGACAATCATGGCTATCACGAAGCTTGAACACTCCGTTCGCCGGAAGAGCCTCCTCAGCGGCTCGCAGGAGAAATTGTGATGACAGATGACACGATCACCAGTCTCGGTGCCCACCGCGAACTGCAACAGGGCGGATAATCAGCTCGAGATCATCGCACGCGGGCCTGAGAAGTTGGATCGGGCACCAGCGACCGCAGAGCCTTGAACGTAGTATCCTGCGAAAGGTCGTAACCCGATCAGTTTCGCGCGTAGTGCAAGACCTGTCGGGATTGCAGAGCGGACGCTGGCCCGAAATATTGGGCCTAAGTTGGGGAAGTAAGGCGATGCGCAGGTTGCTACACCGAGACGAGGCATCAAGCCTCGATCAGGAATTGGCGCCATGCCTCAACAACACAACAAACCCGATACTTTTAAAGAGCGATTTGCCCGTGCGGTTCAGCAAAGTCTGGATCGTGCCGGTAAGCTTGCTCCGGGCCCCCAACGCGACATCTTGCTCGCGAAAATCCGCCGGCTCGAAATAGCGGCCGATCTTCTCTCGTCTAAAAAGGCGGATCACTAAGCGATGTCCTGACGTTCGGCATCACCGTGGTCGATGGCGACACCGTGCGCACTGGCGGCGTGCGCTATAGGCTGGTGGGTTTCGATACGCCGGAAAAGGGCGATCTGGCGCGCTGCAACTCCGAATGCGCCTTGCCCGAACAGGCGACGCAGCAGATCGGCGAGATCATCGCCGGCGGCGCCGCGTTGGCCCGCGTGGCCTTCGCCTGCCATCCCGGCACCGAGGGCACCCAAGCCTGCAACTACGGCCGGCCGGTTGTGCGGTCGGCTCACCGCCAACGGCCGCGACGTCGGCACCATCCTGATCAAGGAGGACTGGCGCACGCTTACGTCTGCCGCACCAGTGGTTGTGCGCGTCGCGCCGGACTGGTGTTGAGGTCGCCGTGCCATCCCTTGCAGCGGAGTTTTTACCGGGCAAACACAGAATGGTGACTGAACCCCTTGGGCACCAGCCCGACCCACTACCCGGAGCCGCCGCTCGCCACGTCCCCGGTGCGGGGGCAATTGGGCGGCCTCGACCGCGTAGCGTAAAGGCCGGGGCCGCTTGAGCGGATGGTGCGTCGCCCCTAGTGCAGGACCGCCAGCAGCTCCTGCGCGATCAGGAAATGTGATTTCCAGCACAGAACACGGAGTTAGCCCGTGAGATGCTGTATGCGATATCTCCGAGGGGACACGACCATGAAAACCGCCCTTGTGCTGTTAGCTGCCCTCACCTCAATGACAATCTTGGAAGTAGCCGTCAAAACGCAGGTTGGATCTGAAGCCGTTTCGCTGTTTCAATCGCTGGCCAACGCTCAAGTAGCTGTCAGGCCGGCGCCTAAGGTCCACCGGCAATGCGCGCCGGGGAAACTCAGGACGGCAACATTACTGGAGCGAGCGGGTTTTGCTGTCTAGCAGCCGCTTCAGGCTTTGAACCTTTGCCGAGCGGCCGAGACATAATCCTGCTGGGGCATTGCAATTCCCAGCTAGGCGATAGCGCCGTTGGGCAATATTCGGCCCGATGGCGTTGTCGTATCAGAACCACCACTGGCGGACCGTTCAAGTTGATTGATTTTCCTAACCACTCGGCAATGCGCCCCTACCTATTCCTGTGGTCCTCGAGCCTGGCG
>Ga0207657_10007606_pt1 | contig 11092 bp, 6 predicted proteins | sample KBSC33metaG_FD_184316 | JGI IMG/M metagenome (GOLD analysis project Ga0207657, IMG submission 184316) | Corn rhizosphere microbial communities from Kellogg Biological Station, Michigan, USA - KBS C3-3 metaG (SPAdes) (version 2) | ecosystem: Host-associated > Plants > Roots > Rhizosphere > Soil ... | reverse complement strand
CGAGAGCGTGTTGAGCTGCTCGATCGAATCATCGCTGAGATCGTGCAGGGTGATGATCGCAGCGCCAATCCCGAACTCGGAGACAAGCGAAACCAGGCCAAGGTAAACTGCGGCCATTCCGACCAGGCCGTAGTCATCCGGCGTGAGGAGACGGGCAACAACGATGGTCGAAGCCCACGTAACGATCTGGGTTGCCCACTTCGCGCCTGCCGTCCAGGCTATTCCGTGTACCAGCGCACGATCGGCGTTGGCAGGGACAGGTGCTGGCGCTCCGGCCGGAAATTCCGGTGGTGTGCGGGTGAACTCCACCGGAGATCCGGGGAATTGCGGGGGACTGGAAGGCAGTGAAGAACCTGTCGGGTTAATGAAGTCGAGGCGTGCGTCGTAGAACGAGAAGGCCTGAGAGCGAGCACCACGGCGGCGCAAATGCCAAATCTAAGGTTCGGCGCGAGCCGGCATTCGACCAAGCAAAACTATCGTGATTGCAGAGTCCGCGCCGTCGCGGAAAGTTGCTGTTCGGCCTCCTCATCATCCCTCTTGCCTAAGGACACGCGCACAATGTAGCGTTGCTGTGTCACACGGGCCCTCCCGCCCCAGCCCCATCTGCTCGGAAATGGCGTTTACAGGTCCGGCGATTGCGTTGACTCGCGTCACCGTCCCAAACACTATCGAAATGCTCCCTGCACTGAAGCAATTTGCGCGTGATCGCATTGATTATCTGAACCTGCCGGCCGCAGCCAAGGCCGAGCGCCGGCGCGACCAGGCGGGATTGCCCGAAACCGACCCCGGTATCGATGCCGTCGAGACAGCCGTCCTCGAGTGGCTCGGCCAGGCCCAGGACATGTCCGCAACCAGTGATGGCGGAGCCGCGCGTGATTTCAGCCTGGTATGGGGCTGGGCGCCTTCCTACCCGGAAACATCTGGGTATATCGTCCCGACGCTGATCGACGCGGCGATCCGGCGCAATGATTCCACGCAACTGGACCGCGCGCGCCGCATGATCGACTGGCTCGTGGGAATCCAGCTCCCCGACGGTAGTTTCCAGGGTGGTACCATCGATGCGGAGCCGGTCGTCGCAGTGACGTTCAACACCGGCCAGATCCTGATGGGACTCGCCGCTGCGAGGCGACAGTTCGGCGATCGGTACGACGGCCCGATGCATCGCGCGGCCGGCTGGCTGGTCGATACCATGGACGCCGACGGTTGCTGGCGGAAATTCCCGACTCCGTTCGCGACGCCAGGCGAGAAGGCCTATGAGACTCACGTTGCATGGGGACTCGTCGAGGCGGCGCGAGCGAGCGAAGACACGGCGGCTGCGCGTCGATATGCGGAGGCCGCACTCCGCAATGCAAGATGGGCGATCACAAAACAGACCCCGAATGGATGGTTTGAAAGTTGCTGTCTGTCCGATCCGGATGCCCCCCTCACGCACACGATCGGCTACGTCTTGCGCGGCCTGACCGAAATCTTCCTGTACACGAAGGACCAGGACGTTCTCGCTGCGTCGCTGCTGACTGCCGATGCACTGAGTGCTCGTGTGAAGGACGACGGATTTCTCGCCGGCCGCCTGGACCGCGCCTGGAACGGGGTCGTTGATTGGGTCTGCGTCACCGGTAGTGCGCAGATCGCGCATTCCCTGCTACTCCTTTTCAAGGAGACCGGAAAGCCGCGTTACCGCGATGCCGCCTTTGCGTTGCTCCGCTATGCGCGTCGCACGGTCCACCTCGACGGTCCTTCCGGAGTGAAGGGCGGTGTCAAGGGATCGTTCCCGGTGGATGGCGGATACGGGACGTACGAGTTCCTGAACTGGGCAGCAAAGTTCCTGATCGATGCGGGCCACGCCGAGCGGCTCGTCAGGAGCGCATGAGCTTCAGCGTCATTGTCGACCCATCGGACAGCGACCTTGCGGGCGTCGAGGCCGGCGCCCCGACGAATCCGTTCTGCTGCACGCGCTACGTTGCCGCGAGGCGCGCGCGCGGCGCGACTGTCGTACTGTTCTCCACGCCGAATGCAGGGACGAAACCCGCCGCTGCAATCGGATACATGCGTGGACACGCGATCAGTCGCACGCTCGAGATTACGTCCGCCCCGGAAGTAGCGCCGGATTGCGATTTCTGGGATGGGGTTCTGGAATTCTGCAAGCAACATCGCATCGCGGAAATCGAGATCGACAGTTACGGCTCCGCTCGTGTCGCGCTGCCAGCATGGAGTGCACCATCGACGCTCCGCGACCGTACCGAATGGCTGGTGCAGCTCGCGGATGTCGGATCACACGAGCTGGCGTCGAACCATCGGCGCAACATCAACAAGGCACGAAAGCTCGGCGTCACCACAACGCATACAACGGATCAATCCGCTACTCATGCGCACGCCAGTCTGATGCATGCCTCGATGCAGCGACGGTCCGCGCGCGGAGAATCGGTTCCCGTACTGGCCGCGCATGATACGGGCGACGATCGGGCGCTGCTGGCTTCCGGAGCGGCGCGACTCTACCAGGCGTCGTATGGCGGCAGCGTGGTATCGTCACTCATGGTGCTGGTGTGTGCGAGTGGCGCATACTATCAATCGGCGGGTACTTCACCAGAAGGAATGGAAATCGGCGCATCCACATTCCTCATATCCCAGGTCATCCGCGATCTGGCAGAGGAGGGAAAAACGGTTTTCAATCTGGGCGGCGCCGGCCCCGAGAGCGAAGGGCTCAGACGATTCAAGGCAGGATTCGGAGCTCAGCCGGTGGCTCTTGCCGCTGGAGCTTATCAGATTGCGTCGCCGATGCACGAAAGGCTGAGGGCCGTCATCAGACTCATACGCCGACCAAACAGCCTCCGGACATCCATCGGGCGCCGGTTGGCTGCGATGTTCATGGTTCTTACGGCTGGGAATCTTACCTGACTGACGCGCCACGACGCTCCACAAGAGCGCGGGCAAGCGCAGAGACGTAGCGCCTCACGACACCGATCGTCGACGTGACCGCCGCCTGGCCCGTCATGTACGGATCAGCGATCTCATGCGGCCGATAGACGCCGGACGGAGTCATCCCGCCGAACAACATCACCTTCCCTCGTGACTCGGGAAAGCTCGCGACGATGTTCGCGAAGTTGAACTCGTCCATTGCAAATATCACGTCGTTGGCCGCAACGAGCTCCGCGGTGAGCAGGGTCGCGCGATGCTCGTCGAGATCCACGCCCATCTCGCGTGCCGCATGTCTCACGCGTGGATCGGCCGCCTTGCCGTCGCGTGCGTGCGTACCGGCGGAGGATACGACAATGTCGGTTATTCCGGCGGCAGCCAGATCATCGCGCAGGAACTGCGCTGCCGATGCACTCCGCATGATGTTGCCATGGCAAACGAAAATCACCGATCTGACTACGGGCGGAAGTGACACCTCGCGCTCGACACCAGCGAGACGTGCCAGGCGACGACGTACATAAACGCCACGCCTGTCTCCCGGAAGTGTTCGCGCGGACTTTGCGATGGAAAGCGCCTGCCCTGGTACGACTGCACGTATTGCTCCCTTGACGATCTCGCGCGTCCATCCGGAAATGACACGCGTGTATTCCTGAATCGCCGGCGCCGGATCGCTCCATGACCACATCGCCGATCGCGTACCGAACCGAAAATCGGCAAAGAGCTGTCGCGTCGCGGCGGATACCGGGATGCGCTCGGCGTCGTCCGCAAATGCATGCGCAAATCGCTTGAGCGAACCCGCAGTCCAGCGAACACGCAGACCGGTGCGATACGACGATGGTACGGTGGGCGCGATCCCCTGGGACACCTGCCACGCATATAGCGGGAAATCCATACCAGCCGCCACCGCAAGCGGGAGCGATCCCCAGAAGCGGCCATTCACTTCCATCAACGCCGTTTCGCCCGTCGCACGGTCGTGACGGTATTCGACCATCGCGACTCCCTCCCACTCAAGCGCCTCGAGAAGGCGAACGGAATGCTCGAGCAGCAATGGATCGACGAGCTCCGCCTCCGCAACAACCGCGACGCCGCCAGATGGTGGATTTTCGGACAGGCGGCGGTGCTGGAACGACGCGATGACCTCACCGCGGGACATGAGAAGCTCGATCCCGACTCCCTGGCCTCCATGGTAGCTCTGGAACACGAGTCCTTCGCCGAAGCGCTGCTGATCGGCAAACGCGGCGCGCAGCTCAGCGGCGCTCGCGAACGTGCGCGTCTTGAAGTTGTGGACCGTCGTCCGACTCTTGTCGCCAGGCTTCGCGATGATGGGAAAGCGCATCTGCGGGAGAGCGTCCTCCAACTCGCCTGCACTGCCGATACTCATCGAGATCGGGACGGGCACGCCGCACTGTGCCGCAATCGCCAGTGTCGCGGCTTTGTCGAGCACACGCTGGACGATGTTCGGCGACGGGCAGCCGACCGAACACAGCGCTGACAGAGAGTCGTACGCAGCGCAAACAATGCACAACGACGAGTCGCTGGTCGGCACGACCCACGTTGCGTGCTCGGCTTCGACCAGCATGCGCAGGAGCTGCGCGGAATCGTCGATGCTCCCTCCGAGCTGCACGACGCCGGCAATGGCCCTGGACGTAACGTGCAGACTCTGGCCAGCCTGGACGGCGACGATCGATCGCACGCCGGCCCGGTGGAGCGATCGCGCGATGGTGACTACCTTGCGCGGCTCCTCGCCGACGATGACAGCCGTCGGTGCATGCGTCTCGGTGCCGGTACGGGCGTCGCGTGGCGGAACGGCCTTGCGAGCGTCGTGACTACTCACAATTATCGAGTGACGCGAGCGACACGTGAGGCGTCAGAATGGTGTGCCGAAAGAGGAAGCATACATAGGGTCGAAATGTATCGTGGGAGCCAGCACGGCGCTCCCGGAATGACGGGCCCGATCCGTCGCTGGTCTTTGAGTCCGAAGATGCTGCTTGCTGCGCTGCCCGAATCACAGCAGCAGGTCATCAAGGCGCGTGCGCGCAGGTTGCGGTCGCAACTGTTCAACCGGATATACGCCTACGACGCGACTCAACTGACGGCAACGTTGCGACGCCTGGGAATTGGCGAAGGCGACGCGATCATGATGCAGTCATCATTCGGCAATCTCAACGGCTTTGCCGGAGAGGCCGCCGACGTCATCGACTGCGTGCTCGACATCATCGGTCCGACTGGCCATCTCTTCATGGTGTCGATGCCGTATGCCGGTGCCGCGCGCGACTATCTCCGCGATGCAAAACCGTTCGATGTACGGCGAACGCCGTCGCACATGGGGTTTCTCTCGGAGCTCTTCCGACGCCGGAAAGGAGTCGTGCGCAGCGGCAATCCGATGCACCCGGTGCTGGCATGGGGGCCGCGTGCCGAATGGATTGTCGAAGGTCACGAGAACCTGACGCACTCCTGCGGAGAGAACTCGCCCTTCGAGAAGATGCTCGAGCTCGACACCAGCGCATTTCTGTTCGACGTCGATCTGGACGTACTGACGTTCGCGCATTATCTGGAGCATGTCTTCAGAGACAGCGCTCCGGCTCGCGTGTACACCGACCAGCCCGTCGAATCGGAGATAATCGATCGAACCGGGACGCGCCGCCGAGTCGCAGTGTATCCCTTTGCGCCCGAAGCAATGAAGTTGCGGAATTTCGGTGTGTTGTACGATGAGCTGCTTGCCCGGAACCGCGTGCACGAAGCGCGAATCGGAAATACCGACTTGCGCCTGGTGAAACTCCGCGACGTACTGGCGTGTTGCACCGATCTGGTGAAACACGGCGGCCACATCTTCGCGCAGCCGGGTGAAGCGACGCACATCAAGCCGCGACGCGCCGGTAGAATCCGACGTCTGTTTCAGCGACGCTGACGACTGCGTCACTGCCATCGCTGACACGTCGATTGGTGCGGCTCATGCCCGGCAGATCGCCGTACCAATCGAACTCGCCGTAGTTCAGTAGTGGCGCATCGTGAACCGCAGTGTCGGAATAACGAACGATCGTTCTACAAGCATTATAACGACAAACGGTTGTAGTGGCCCCGCTAATGCACTTCGACCCCCCGGAAGGACGCGGCATTCTGCCGCTCGAAATTCTTTTGGGAGGAAGCACGATGATCGCTATCAGAAAGTTTGCCACGGCTGGAATTATCGCCGCGAGCTTTGGAGTTGTTCCTGGAGTCATTCTGGCACAGGGGACGGTGGTGCGGCGCGATACGGTGGTCACCGTTCACAAGGACACAGTCGTGCACGTCAAGGAGGACACGTCGATCGTGACGACGACCGTGAGGTCCAACTCGACGAGCACCGCTGGTGACGCGTCGGTAGGTGTCACGTTGTCCCGCATGCCCAACTACAAGATCATGACGGCGCTGCTCACAGAGGCTCATCTCATGCCGTCGCTACGCGGCGCGGCGCCGATGACGCTCTTCGCACCAACCGATGATGCATGGGCGAAGTTGTCGCCCAGCGACATGGAGGCGCTCAAGGCGGATACCACGCGACTCCGGAATCTGCTGCTCAACATGATGGTGAGCGGCAAGATCGATACTCGTGAAATTCTCAAGCTCAAGACCGCAACCAACATGCACGGCTCGCGCATTCGCTTCACGTATGCGAACGGGATGCCCAGGGTCAACGATCAGCCGATCGTACAGCCAGGTGTCATGGCTTCGAACGGATTCATTTACGGGATCTCGGGCGTCATCGGGATGAGCGGAGACCAGTAAACCAAAGCGTAGCGATCCACGATCGCGACGAAAACAGAGCGACCGTGAATGCGCGATGCATTCACGGTCGCTCTGTTATTTGGGGTCCTGCGACTCTCTCTACGACTCTCCCTGGGCCTTGCTGAATCCGTCCTTCCCATCGAAGCGCTGCAACTTCTCCAGATGTACCCAGCGGTACATGGACGAGACGCGTTGCAGAAGATCGAATATCTGAGCGTCGGTCGCATCCGTCTCCACCGGGCCCGACGGTACGAAGCGGCACTGGAAGGCGTCGACGAGTGATGTGCCGTGGCCCGTGTCGGGCCACACGGCGGTGCCGCGATTGGAGATCACCTTGAGCGCCAGTCCCGTGGGCGCGGCAAGACGCGTAAGCGCATCACCGATCTGCCTGGGATGCTCCAGTGATTCGATGAATACGTCGACGCCGACGACACTGCGTGTCTTCACGGTCACGTGGCCGACTTCCTTGCTGGCCGGCGGAACGTGGATGCGCTTGAACTCGCGCGGCTTGGCGAGCTTGGACGTCTTGCCGATGTTGGCGATGATCGCGTCGGTGAATTCCGTTGTCGACGACGCGGCGCGCGCACTTTCCATATCGCCGGTGCGCACTCCGTCTTCGAGCGTGACGAGCACGGCATGCTCGATCTCGCTGGCGGCCTTCCCTTCTCCGACGTGACGCAACAACATCAGCGCGCTCAGAATCAACGCGGTCGGATTCGCGAGATTCCTGCCCGCGATGTCGGGCGCAGAACCATGCACTGCCTCGAACATTGCCACATCGCTGCCGATGTTCGCGGACGGGGCGAAACCGAGTCCGCCGGTGAGCCCCGAGGTGAGATCGCTCAGGATGTCGCCGTTCATGTTCGTCGTCAGAATGATGTCGAACTGCTCGGGATGCATCGCGAGCTGATGGGCGCAGTTGTCAACTAGAATGTGACGCGCTTCGATCGAGGGATATTCCTTCGATATGTCTTCGAATGTGTGCTGCACCAGTCCTTCGGTGAGCTTCATGATGTTCGCCTTGGTGGCACAGTGGATCTTGCGCCGCCCCTCGGCGATTGCGTACTCGAAGGCGAACCGGGTGATCTTTTCGCAGCCGGGCCTGGTGATGAGCTTGAGGCACTGTGCGACGGCCGGTGTCTCCATGTGCTCGATGCCGGCGTACAGATCCTCGACGTTCTCACGAACGACGACGATGTCGATGTGGCGGCCCGCATAAGGGGTCTTCACCCCTGGCAGCTCGCGGACCGGACGAACGTTCGCAAAAGTCTCGAAGAGCTTTCTGAGGGTGACGTTCGCGCTCTTGTTGCCGTAGCCGATGGGCGTCTCGAGCGGGCCTTTGAGGACGAGCCGGGTTCTTTCGATGGACTCGATGGTCTCGGCCGGGACGCCCGACTCGACGCCGCGCTTGAACGCTTCGGCACCCGCGACCTGGAAGTCAGCCTCCAGAGTGACACCGGCGGCTGCGATGATCTTGAGGGCTGAGGCGACGACTTCCGGACCGATTCCGTCGCCGGGAAGGACTGTGAGCTTGATAGCAGATGAAGACATGGGGACAAATCTATCGGCGCAGACCCCTTTCTTCACAACATCTGATTGATGCGTGACGTACCCGAAACGGATAGGTTTGGCGCGCGGCCTCAGGTGCGGATGTATCCACGCCTTTGGAGTGCCAGCCCGTCGTTCCGGCGGTAGGGTGCGGATATATCCGCGCCTGAGGAATCCATCGTCGTTCCTATTAAAGCGGGGGTCGTACGTGAAGGTCAGCCAATTTCTCTATCGTTCCGTTCTCCTTGTGGCCATTGCGACGCCGTCGGCATTTGCCCAGGCGCCCGCGACGCCCTATGACACGGCGGCCTTTGCCGCGCTCAAGTGGCGCGAGATCGGGCCCTTCATAGGAGGTCGATCCGTTGCCGTTGCCGGCTCGCCCACCAGGCCGCGTGAGTACTATCTCGGGACGACCGGCGGTGGCGTCATGAAGACCACCGACGGTGGAATCACATGGAAGGCGGTCACCGACAAGTATTTCGGTGGAACGATCGGGTCGATCGCAGTGAGTCAGTCCAATCCTGACATCGTATACGTCGGAACGGGCGAGTCGCCGATCCGCGGCAACGTCTCGCACGGCGACGGGGTGTTCAAGAGCACCGATGCCGGCAAGACGTGGACGTATGTGGGACTCAAAGACACGCGACAGATATCGCGAGTGCGGATCGATCCAACCAATCCTGACATCGTCTACGTCGGCGCACAGGGGCACGTGTGGGGGCCGAACCCGGATCGCGGGCTCTTCAAGACCACGGATGGCGGCAAGACCTGGCGAAAGGTGCTGTTCCGGAACGACTCGACCGGCATCACCGATCTCGAGATCGACCCGAAGAATCCGCGGATACTGTACGCGGCCTTCTGGCAAGCGTACCGCGAGCCGTGGAAGCTCGTATCCGGCGGGGCCGGAAGCGGCATCTTCAAGTCCACGGACGCGGGTGAGCACTGGACGGAGATCACGCGCAATCCTGGCCTTCCCAAGGGGATAATCGGCAACATTGGAATCACGGCGTCGCCAGCGAAGGAAGGGCGCCTGTGGGCAATAATCGAAGCCGATTCCGGTGGCGTATTTCGCTCCGACGACGCGGGCGCCACGTGGGTCAAGGTCAACGACAGCCGCAGCCTGCGCCAGCGCGCATGGTACTACACGCGCATCTTCGCAGATCCCAAGGACGAGAACGGCGTTTATGTAACCAACGTCGGCTTCAACCACTCGACCGACGGCGGAAAGACATACAAGTCGATCAGCGTTCCGCACGGCGACAATCACGATCTGTGGATCGCACCGAACGACCCAAAGCGAATGATCGAATCGAACGACGGTGGCGCGACGGTCAGCAATGACGGCGGCCAAACGTGGACTCCGGAATACCAGGCAAGCGGACAGTTCTACCACGTCGAGACGACCACCAACTTCCCGTATCGCGTTTGCGGCGCGCAGCAGGATCGATCCACGCTGTGCGGCCCGAGCCGGAAGGAAGGCGGAATCTCCAACGATGACTGGTACGACGTGGGCGGCGGCGAGAGCGGCTACATCGCGGTTCGCCCGGATTCGCCGAACGTTGTATTCGCTGGATCGTACGGCGGTCTTCTCACGCGCTTCGACGCAAACACGGGATTGAGCCGGGATGTGAACCCGTGGCCGGACAATCCGATGGGGCACGACGCAGCGGATGCGAAGTATCGCTTCCAGTGGACGTTCCCGATCGTGATATCGCCGCACGATCCGAGCACGCTCTACATGGGCAGCAGCGTGGTGTTCAAGACGACTGACGAGGGCCAGCACTGGACTCCGATCAGTCCCGATCTCACGCGCCACGATCCGCGCACACTCGGCCCGTCCGGCGGTCCGATCACGAAGGACCAGACATCGGTCGAGTACTACGGTACCGTATTCGCCATCGCGGAATCGCCGGTAGCAGCCGGAGAGATCTGGGCCGGCTCGGACGATGGACTGATTCACGTGACGCGCGATGCGGGAAAGACCTGGACCAACGTCACGCCCAAGGATCTGCCCGAATGGACGCGCATCTCGATAATAGAGCCGTCACATTTCTCGCCGGGCACTGCGTACGTCGCGGCCAACCGGTATCAGCTGGATGACATGCGTCCGTACATCTACAGGACAACCGATTACGGGCACACGTGGAAGCTCATCGTCAACGGCATTCCAGACACCGAGTTCCTGCGCACGGTGCGCGAGGATCCGACAAAGCGCGGACTGTTGTTCGCCGGTACCGAGCGCAGTGTCTACGTTTCGTTCAACGACGGCGAGAGCTGGCAGTCGCTACGGCAGAATCTGCCGCTGGTGCCAGTACACGATCTCGCGATCAAGAACGGCGATCTCATCGCCGCGACGCACGGTCGTGGCTTCTGGATCATGGATGACATCGCCGCGCTCGAGCAGTTGACGCCGGCGATCGTGAGTTCCAACGCGCATCTGTTCGTACCGCGCAAGGTCTATCGCACAAACTTCTACGGTGGAGCGAGCACGGGCGCAAACGGGACTCTTCCGCGCGCGGCGAATCCACCGTCGGGCGCCGCCGTCTACTACTGGCTCAAGTCACCAAAGCAGGTCGTCACGCTCGACTTTCTGGATGCGAGCGGAAAGGTGATTCGGCACTTCACCAGCGAACAGGATTCTGCGGCCGCGGCGGACAGTATCGCTGGCGCCGCAAAGCGCGTCGCGATGCGCGACAGTCTCACGCGAGCGGGCCTGAGCAAGGACAGCATTGCCAAGCTGGTGCGCGAAACGGAGTCGGGTGCACAGGCCGGGCGCGGCGGTCGCCGCGGCGCAGCGCAGAGCACTCGCGTCCCGAACAAGGCGGGACTCAACACCTTCAACTGGAACCTTCGCTATCCAGACGCAGCG
>Ga0207657_10007603_pt1 | contig 11095 bp, 4 predicted proteins | sample KBSC33metaG_FD_184316 | JGI IMG/M metagenome (GOLD analysis project Ga0207657, IMG submission 184316) | Corn rhizosphere microbial communities from Kellogg Biological Station, Michigan, USA - KBS C3-3 metaG (SPAdes) (version 2) | ecosystem: Host-associated > Plants > Roots > Rhizosphere > Soil ... | reverse complement strand
CACAGCAGAAGCAATCCAAGCAGCACGAGAAGAGGCACAAAAAGTATTCAAAGAGAACGAAAACAAGAAAGCAGAAGCAGAAACGTCAAAATGATCATCAAAATCGAAATCATCAAAATCAAAACCCGGCGCGACAGTGCAGGTGACCAGCGCAAATCCTTTCTCATTCTTAACCCGGGCTGCAAACCAGGTATTCGCTTTTATAATTACCTGCGGTTCCTCACCAACATCTAACCGGTGGCCTAAAATTTTTGTTTCGATATTTCCATCTCCGGTTATGATAACAATTTCCAACGGCTGCCCCTGGTGAAATAGCCAAAGCTCATCTGAACTCACTTTGTGGAAATGAGATGTATCATCGTCCTTCAGAAGGTAGTAAATAGAAGTGCCCGCATTTCTTATCCTGCCGTCGTCAAGCGTAATTAATTTTTCAGCCCTGTAAGTTTCCCTGTAAAAACCGCCTTCCGGATGCCTGGCGAGATTGAGTTTTTCAATTATTTTTTTTGCCGTCATTTATTTAAATGAACTTTTACTTTATGTTCTCAATATTTCAGTCTGCTGATAATATCTAGTTTTTTACAATTCTCCACTTATCCTTTTTCTCTTTGTACCACAATTGACAGGCAAAGTTACAGACCATCGAACAAAATGTAATCGCTGCTAATAGGGCTGCAACCGGCCATCCACCAACCGCCATCGCCCATGTTACCAATTGGCGGAGCAAAGATTTTACCGGCAAGAGCACCAAACTTTCATTTCCGTTACCCCTCCAAACATGCAGGAACTCTGACATTGTAACTTTTTTAATCGTTGATTACTCTAATAATTTGTAACCCTTATTGTAGACGAGGTTCACAGGTAATAATTATTTAAAAAATAAAAACTTAAATAATTATTTTTATATCTGCGGCGGTTGTTCTATGATCGAACGCATACAAGAAAATTTCTTGAATAGGCGAATGAAAGAACACAGGATAATTATTGAGCAATTCTAAAATAAAAAATCTCAATAAATGTGTCTTTACTGCAAAACAGAAATAGTCTTAACAAAAGGGATTACACTCTTCATTCAAATTAATTAAAATTCAGGAGTGTTTATCATGCGAGCTACACAAGAGCAAAAACGATTAAAAGAAAATTACTCCAAAAATAAAAAGTGGTTGAAGTGGGGACCTTATTTATCTGAAAGGCAATGGGGCACAGTAAGAGAAGATTATAGCGCCAATGGCGACGCATGGAATTATATTACCCATGATATGTCGCGCTCCAAAGCTTACCGGTGGGGCGAAGATGGCATTGCAGGAATTTCGGATGACAAGCAACGGATTTGTTTTGCCATCGCTTTATGGAATGGCAAGGATGAAATTTTAAAAGAGAGGCTTTTTGGCCTTACGCCTGCTTATGGAAATCATGGTGAAGATGTGAAGGAGTTGTATTACTATCTGGATAATACGCCCACTCATTCTTACATGAAATATTTGTACAAATATCCACAAGCCCCATTTCCTTACAATGAACTGGAGCAAAAAAATAAAAGCCGCAGTAAGCATGAAGATGAATATGAAATCAACGAAACCGGTGTATTTAATGATGGCCGCTATTTTGATGTTTTTATAGAATATGCAAAAAACAATGAAGAAGATCTTTGTATTAAAATCACTGTTCACAACCGGGCACAACAAAGTGCGCCGATTACGGTTTTGCCCAGTTTATGGATGCGGAATTTATGGTCTTACGGATTAATAAATGAAAAGCCGGTTATAGAATTAACAGAACCGAACGCTGATGCCGGCGAAGTGAAAATCAAGGGTTCTAAAACAGGAGAATATTTCTTTTATTTTCAAAAACCGAAAAGAGTTTTATTTACAGAAAATGAAACGAACACGCAAAAGTTATACAACACTTCAAACAAAACTCCTTTTGTTAAAGACGCTTTTCATGAGGCGGTTGTTACCAACAATTATAAAATATTTGACGATAAAAAAAGCGGTACAAAATTCTCACCTCTGTATTATTTTGATGTGGAAGCTCAAAGTGCTGTCACTATTAAAATGCGTTTAAGCAAAGAGCGACCAGACAACCCGCTTGATAAAAGTTTTGATGAAATATTTGTTCAGCGTTTGCAGGAAGCTGATGAATTTTATGATCAATTAATTAATTGCCGGGATGCAGATTTAAAAAATATTCAACGCCAGGCCTATGCAGGCATGTTGTGGAATAAGCAGTTTTATTACATCGATATTCCTGATTGGCTAAGAGGCGACCCCGGCCAGCCGCCACCACCTGAAGAAAGAAAATATGGTCGCAACAGCGAATGGCAAACATTAAATAATGAAGACATTATTTCCATGCCGGACAAATGGGAATACCCGTGGTACGCAGCATGGGACCTCCCGTTTCATTGCATTCCTTTTGCTAACCTCGATGTTCAGTTTGCCAAAAGCCAATTGATACTATTATTAAGAGAATGGTATATGAATCCGTATGGCCAGTTGCCCGCGTACGAATGGTCATTCAGCGATGTAAATCCGCCGGTACACGCCTGGGCCTGCATGCAGGTATATAAAATGGATAAAGAAAAAACCGGTGTGGGCGACACTTTATTTTTAGAAAGAACTTTCCAAAAACTGCTCATCAATTTTACCTGGTGGGTAAACCGCAAAGACACCCTGGACAATAATGTGTTTGAAGGTGGCTTTTTGGGGCTTGATAACATTGGTGTTTTTGACAGAAACACCGCGCCGGGAGGTGGACATCTTGAGCAGGCTGATGGTACAGCATGGATGGGAATGTATTGCTTAGACATGCTGGAAATAGCGCTGGAACTGGCGCAAACCAATAAAGCCTATGAAGACCTTGCCACGAAATTCTTTGAGCATTTTACTTATATCGCCAGTTCCATCAATCATATCAGGGAGGATTTTAAAGGCGCCTGGGATGAAGAAGAAGGATTTTTTTATGATGTTTTAAAAATGCCTGATAAAAGTTTTATACCCGTAAAAGTCCGGTCGCTTGTTGGCCTTACTTCCTTGTTTGCGGTGCATGTCATTGACAAAGCCTTGTTGAAAAGACTTCCTGATTTTACCCGCCGGCTGAAATGGTTTGTAAGATATCAACAAAAAAATGACCAATACGAGGTAATAGAAGATATTGGCAAGAAAGATAAGATACTCCTTTCCCTGGCGCCTCATAAAAGATTAAAAAAGATATTATGCGCCTTGCTTGATGAGAATGAATTTTTATCACCTGTGGGCATTCGTTCGCTTTCTAAAATTCATGAAACACCCTACCGGATTCATATCGATGGCGAAGAATTTGGATTGGATTACCAGCCCGGCGACTCCACTTCTTCACTTTTTGGGGGAAACTCAAATTGGCGCGGGCCGGTATGGATGCCGATGAATTACCTTCTTATTGTGGCTTTGGAAAAGTATGATCAGTATTTTGAAAAAGAATTACAATTAGAAATGCCTTCCCATTCCGGCAATTGGGCCGATTTACAATCAGTTGCCGCGGAATTGCGTAAGCGTCTCACCGGAATATTTACCCGTGATAGCACGGGAAAGCGCGTAGTAAACGGACAAATAAGCCTATTTAATAACGATCCGTTTTTCAAAGACCTGGTTTTGTTTTATGAATGTTTTCATGGTGATAACGGAAGAGGCATAGGTGCCTCGCATCAGACCGGCTGGACGGGCATTATTGCAGAGATCATAAGATGCCTGGATAAAGAAAATTGACACAAGCCTGCGCATCAGGATGCCGGCTTTCGGACGGTATTATTTTTGTTGGACGCCTCTAACTGAATTTTAATGAATCGTGGAAACCCGAAGTTTAGCATTAGGATGATGGTGATAAAACGACATCCCTTACCAATTCACTGATTCAATGGCTCATACTCCATCCAATCCACCTGCAGTTCATAAGGATGCTGCGGTTTCTCGATTGCAGCAGGATTGGTTTCAACTGCCCAGTCACTGGTATGCCAGAAGTTCATTCTGTAATAGGATTGATGTTGAGGTATGCCTCTCCCCGATCCGCGATAATCCCATAACACAATCTTGTTTCCGGTTTTGGGATGGAGCATCCACCAGGTAATGTGATCAGGATACCAGTCAAATCCGTACGTATAAAATTGAGACGAAGCATCATAATGATCAAGCGGCTCAATACTTTCCGGTTGATTTTGAGCGCCGGTTAAATCAGACGGTATTCCTTTATAGCCTTCTTTATAAATGGTGTTGTAAACAATTCCCTTAGCAAGGTTAATGGTTCGTCCTATTCTGTGAAGTGCGCCCCTGCTTCCTGTCCACGTGCCGATATATACAATGGAAGGATCGGCCACCAACCACTCAAAGTCAATTTCGCTAAGCCCATAAACACTATCCATATAGTAAGTAAAATAACCAACTACGGCGCCTGTATTCGGTTGTATGTCCCGTACATCCGGAACTTTCAATCGCGCAGAATAAGTTCCATAATAAGTAAAGTCATTAGAAATAATTTCCGGGCCGCGACCCGCACCTGCACTGTCCAACGGATCGATTTTCAAAGACAGCACTTTCGCATTGTTCGTTTTCGAAATAACACCCGATTGCCATTTAAAAGCATTTCTAATTCCTGTAGAACCATACCTGAAGTGATGCAAAACGGTGTCATCAAAGTTTTCAATAAAAGAATGCGATGCCGTTTGGCTATAAGCGGTAACAAAGAAAAGTATTGAAAAGATGAAAAGTATTTGTTTCATAAAAATGATGAAATTCTTGCCCGAAAGTAACTGAAATTATCATCACTTATCTCCACTAAAAATTTACAAAATAATAGTACCCTCTTTAGCCCAATGGAGTCGATTCGTCATTGCGGAAAACCCGGAAACAGAAATTTATTATTTTGTGAGTTCATCTAAATAATTCAATAATTCAATAATCTAATCAACAATTCAATAAAGTTGTCAACCTTCATTTTTTCTTTTTAAGTGTTGAAAGATATTCCACCAGGTCAACGGCATCCTGTTCTTTCATTGACGCAAGCAATCCGGAGGGCATTAATGAATGATCATATTTCTTTTTAGAAACGATATCACTTTTTTTAATTTTAGAAACTACACCACCCGACATTTTCAAAGACAGCTCTTCCTTTGTTTCGCTGGTAACATATCCCAATTGCGTGTTTCCGTCTTTTGTAGTAACCAGGTAGCCATCATACCCGAAGGCGATGCCGGCATCAGGATTTAAAATATTGGCATACAGCCCGTCTTTGGCAAACTTGGCGCCAATCTCAGATAAGTCCGGGCCGAAATTAATTCCTTTATTATTTACCTGGTGACACGACATACAGGTATTGGAAAATACCAGTTGACCATGAACCTCATCACCTTTCATTTTCACTAAGGTGGCCACAGGCGCTAAGTTATTGTTGCCGTTTTCTCCTTTATGATAAAAAGCCATGGCTCTTTTATTGATATCGCTTCTCCAGGCGTTGAGTAAAATCTTTTCTGCGGTGGTATCAAGTTCCTTCGGAAGCTTTTTTGAAGATACCAGGTTCATTAATTTTTCCTGGCCTCCCCATCCATCAGCAAAAGCGTGGGTGGCTTTTTGTCTTACCGCAAGATCCAGTTTTTTATCCATCAGCAGCGATTGAAGAAGGTCTTTGGCCTTTCCATCGTTTACCCTTCCTAATGAAGTTAAGAGGATCATTGCTGATGCCGTATCAGAATGAATAGCTGTTCTAATAGCGCCGGAGCCCCCGTTGTTTATTAACAGGTTTAAAGATCTTGTTCTGGTATCCTCATCCGAATTTTTGATAGCCATTTGCAACAATTCCGCGTTCCGGTTTTTGATGTGATACTTTGACAGCAGATCCAGGAATTGCGCGCTGCCTTTCGTGGATTCAAGGCTGGCCTCAATCATTTGTTTTATGGAAGGAGTTATCACCAGTTTGGAAGCATCCAACTGAAGTAACGTATATATTCTTCTTACGTTTTCATTCGGCCCATACTCTTTTTCGGACCCTGGATTTAGCAAAGACAAAAGAATTTGTTGTTTGGAAGGATCTGTTTGAAAATCAAAGGCACGGAAGAATTTCAGGCTCTTTGAAAGGTCAATTTGATCATCCCTGATAATGGTTGCCAGCATCGGCAAGGCAGCGCTGGCTCTTGATCTCCAAACGATGTCTCTGCCAGCCGGTGTATTCCAGTTATCTCCTACCAGCGTTTTCCACGCGGCAAAATAACTATCCCATTGCCTGTCAGCACTTATTCCCGCTGCTTCCAAATACCACCTGTCTTTGCCATCATATTTTTGCGCAAGCGCAGCCCACAGCGCAGGAGCTTCCCGAGATGAATTGTGTCTTAACGCCGTAAAAGCTTCTCTGCGCACCTGTGCGGACGGATCATTTACCGCTTCCTTCACCAGCGGAATCACATCCATATTAATTTGCCGCGCTGCTTTAAATGCAGTTATCCTGATATTTTCATCTTTATCTTTCGCAGCTTTATTTACATATTCAGCTCCTTTGCCCGGCAGTTTGGACAACAACCAAAGCGCTCTTGCCCGGTACCGCGCATTATCAGAATTATTGAAAACATCCGCCAAATCTTTTTCTGCTGCAGCGCCCTGTTCATGCAGTTTGTGCCAGGCAATATAACGCGTTGCCAAATTTGGATTTTCCAAAGCTTTGATGGCATCCTTTGTATTGTTGACAGAAAAGGCAGGTATCGTATATTTTGAAACATCAGGAGCTACCCTGAACACGCGGCCCCTGTTGAGATCTCCAACTTCATGGCCGCCCACTCCGGGATCATACCAGTCGGCAATGAACAAAGAGCCATCCGGCGCCATACAAATATCCGAAGGGCGAAACCAGCTGTCATCCACACTTTCCACCACATTAACAATCTTTGCCGAATAACCGGCTCCATCCTTTTCTACCGGGTAAGAACGGACTACATTTTTTCCCGCATCAGCATGTATCACCTGTCCGTAAAATTCATTGGGAAGCAACTTGCCTTCATTTACCAAAATCCCTGTTGGAGAGCCGGAACCGGTTTGCAATAAATTAGGCACCACACCGGGATCATTCAAATGCCAGTGCTGCAAAGGAATAGAGTCTTCCATATTTACCCTCCGCGCCCGCCATCCATCGCCGGTCATTTCATCCGTATATCCATAATTACCATATTCCAAAATATAGTTGATACGCACGCCCCGGTTGCCATCATCATCATTATCCGATTGCCACAAATTTCCAAAAGCATCCACGGCAACTTCATAGGGGTTTCTAAAATTATTACCCAATACTTCAAAGTTGCTTCCATCAAGGTCGCAGCGAAAGATCATTCCCTGCCGGTATGGCTTATCATTTACATCTACGGGATTCCCCGATTTATCTTTGATCACATTGCCATTGCGATCCTCAATACTGTCACCCTCGTTACCGAAATTAAAATACAGCTTACCATCAGGGCCAAAAGTAAAAGCATGGATCGCATGATCATGCTGAATGCCTCCAATCCCTTTGAAAAGAATTTCTTTTTTGTCGGCTTTATCATCTCCATCGGTGTCGGTGAAAATATACACATACGGGCTCACTGATACGATCACTTTATTGCCCAACACACAAATGCCCAGAGCCGCATTGATAGAAGTGTCCTGGTAAAAAACTTTTGCAGTATCGGCTTTGCCATCGCCATTTGTATCTTCAAGGATCAATATGCGGTCACCGGCAGCCCTCACCGGGTGGTCAGGATGAAGGTTAATGCGGTAATTGTAGGCTTCTGTAATCCAAACGCGACCTCTTGCATCTATATCCATATTAGTAGGATTGGAAAGCATGGGCTCGCTTGCAAACAGGGCCGCCTCCAGGCCATCGGCCACTTTCAAAGCGCTCACTGCATTCTCCGGCAATCGCTTTTGGTCTTCGGTCAGTTTGGTTCTGTCAACCTGAACAGTATTTTTTTTGTGGCTTTCATTACAGGAAAACAAAAACAGCAAGCTAAAAGATAGCAAGCAGTACAATTTGGATTTCATCATTTTTCGTTATTAAAATATATTCTCAATATTTATGATTACAAGATTTACAAGCAATGCATTATGTAGCGTAGAAAAGAATTTGGTCAAACTTAATTAAATCTCTTTAAAAGTTGCGCGGGAAATTTTGAATGGCAGTGAAGGATTTAACCACAAAGGCACAAAGACATGAGGGATGTTTCCGAATGCATTGGCTCCTGTCTTACAACGCAATTCCAGTAAAGCAAGAAATTTCGGTAACTTTTATTTTCAATAAACAGGACTTGAAAGGGCTATATAACTATCACAGGATGCAGGCCTTGTGATGATTTTGAACGGAGGGCTGCAAAAAGATTTTATGCAAGATCTAATTTGTTTTTACCAGGGGAATAACAACCATTATTTCGCATCCTTTTCCCGGTGATGAATTAATATATAAATTACCTGCAAATAAGGCCGCCCGCCGGCGCATATTGGTTAGCCCGATTCCTTCCTTTACCTCTGCTATTATGAAACCTACACCATTATCCGCAATATTCATGTAAAGCTTATTATTGTGAACAAAAACTTTTACTTCAATGTCGGTGCACTTTGAATGAGTAATAATATTGCGTAACTGCTCCTGCAATATCCGGTATAGATTTAATTGAATTTCCTGGTCAATCACAATGTTCTTTGAATTTATATCAAAACACATGTTGATGTTATAATAATGTTCGACATTGAATGTCTTTAGTAAACTGTCAAACGCTTCCTCAAGTTTTGTGTTGTCAAAAAACGCAGGAGCCAGGCGATGTGAAAGATTGCGTATTTCTTTCGTGGCAAGAAGAATAGCATCACATGACTGATTGAAAGAGGGTATAATTGAGGCATCCAATGAAGTTCTTATCATTCCAAGACGCATCTTTGCCGATGCCAGTATCTGGCAAACATTGTCGTGCAGCTCACTGCCTATTTCATAACGCTCTTCCTCCTGTGTTTGTATAATGGCTTTGGTAAGTTTATTTTCAAATTGATTGCGTTCCGTAACATCAATGCAAATAGACAAAATACATTGCCTGTCATTAATCTGAATCGGAGAGGTATAAATCTCCACTTCTATCTTTTCACCATTTTTCTTTACATGATTAAAATTAAACTTTGCTGTTTTATTCTGCTTGAGCGCAAGTGTTTCTTCTTTGATCCTTTTTACATCTTCAGATTCTTTTAAAATATTCTCCGCCCACCTGATTTGAAAAACCGTCATATGGTAAAACTCATCTTCTGTATACCCATAATGCTTCGATGCAGCTTTGTTAACCAGTAAAAACTTATTGGTTACAGGATCAATGACCCACATGGGCATAGGCGCCAGATTAAAAAAATTACGAAATTTTAATTCCGAAGCTACTAATGATTCTTCCAACTCCTTTTTTTCAGTAACATCATTAAAAAACCCCATCGAACCATTAAATTTCCCATTTTTGTATTCTAAAAGAATAGTCCCTTCTATATGTACTCTCTTTCCGCTTTTGGTTTTTAATACTTTTTGTACATGGGTAATCACCTCATCTTTGGAACCCTTCTGATCGAAATTGATTAAATCTTTTCCAAGAATATCGGATATGGTAAGCCTGGAAAGATCTTCATCATTGTATTCAAGCCTTCGCTTAAAAAAATTATTTGCAAACACAAATCTTCCACTGGCATCACATTTCTCGATTATTTCATTAGTCTGCTCCGTAAATTTCCTGTATTTTCTTTCACTTTCCTTTAGCTCTGCATTTGATTTCCGGGTTAATCTTATCAGCCTAAAAATGATTACCCCTAATGAAGCTAACAGGATGAGTAAGCAGATACTTACCAAAATATTTAAATTATTAATGCGGACTATTTTTCTTTCATATTCATTTATGATTATTTTATCATTTACTGCAACTTTCGTTAAAAGATCACTTTTTGTTTTATGAATTTGAAGGAATAAATTGTTTAAAATACTCTCATAATCTGTTACAGCCTGTTGGTATTTTTTTTGCCTGATTAATTCTAAAATTCTACCAAGAGATTTCTCTTTCTGTTTGTTTAACGATTTTAATTGATTCAATAACTGCAACATTTCGGGCTCTCTTACCACCTTCTTTTCGGCTTCAATAAATAAGCTGTCATTAACTTCTGTTTGTTTATTTATTTGATTTGTAAAGGCTCCGCTTTTGTTTGACTGAATGGAATACAGAGATTTAAGAATCGCAAGTTCTTCATTGACTCCGGCTGTATACAAATTTTCAAATGTTGCTTGGCGGTCTTGAGCGTTTGTAACGGTTTTGACAAGCGCTATACTTGCTTTCCGCTGATTCCAGAATAGAGAATTTCGCTTAAGAACGAACAAAATAAATGCTGTGGTATACAAGAGAACCAGCAGCCATTTTGTAGAAAGGTTTAACAAATGCTTTTTCATCGAACATTAGATATTGGATTGCGCAAAAATAGCTTAATTATGAAAAATCTTAAATTTCATTTATGATTATAGACTTGATATTAATCGTATAAGCACTGCGCATATCATTAACAAGTAATGCCCCGCGCCTTCACCCATTACCCGCCTATCACAAATAATGGTTCATTGATTCAAAATCTATCGTTATTTTATTCACATCGAAAATTAGCAAGACGGGTCTTTTAGACCCGTTCCATTCCGGGCTTGCTAATAATTGGTTTTTCATTGAATTCGTTTTTAACTCTGGATCTGTTTTTTAATAAATTATAGAGAAACCGGGAACAAATCTGAATCCGGTTCTTGAAATGTAACTTCCATTCAGGAGTGCAAAATAATAACCTGCGTTCGCTTCAACATTGATATATGTCACATAATAAGGATCAGTTGATAGCTTTAGTGTTTTGACTCGCATTTATTTTGGACACGTACGGACATCTATTCGGAAATGCGGTTCACAAAATTCCGGATAGCAGGGAATTGCTTTTACCCTTCATGAACTATTGGATCGAGGTGTGGTAGCAACTTCAAAAGCTGTAGACATTTCTGAAAGTAATATACAAACGAACTTGCCATACAATGGGAGGCTTCAAAGAAATATCAAAGAATATATTTGTCA
>Ga0207657_10007600_pt1 | contig 11096 bp, 7 predicted proteins | sample KBSC33metaG_FD_184316 | JGI IMG/M metagenome (GOLD analysis project Ga0207657, IMG submission 184316) | Corn rhizosphere microbial communities from Kellogg Biological Station, Michigan, USA - KBS C3-3 metaG (SPAdes) (version 2) | ecosystem: Host-associated > Plants > Roots > Rhizosphere > Soil ... | reverse complement strand
CGCCGACGACCGGCACCCAGCTTCGCCGGAGCGATTCGCGGCGGGCCAGCGCGACGCCGACGAGCACGACGACGAGGAGCAGGAACGCAAGCGGGCTCGCTGCGATCGTCAGCGCCGCGAGCGCAGCGAAACGCCAGCGCGCCTGCCGTTGCAGCGCCCAGAGCGCCAGCAACGCCAGCGACATCCCGAGCGCGAACGGGAACGCGGCCGAGAGCACGATGCCACCCCATACGACGGCGAACGTGCGGCTCGACCAGCGTGTCGTCGCGCCCCACTCGCGCCAGAGCACGACAGCGAACGCAAGCGCTGCGAGCGCGATCGTCGCCACCGCGAGCAGCTTGATGCCGAAGAGCGCGGCGAGCGGGTAGTAGAGGAGGCTGTAGGTGACGAAGCTGTACCGCCCCGCGTACCAGAAGTTGTTCCAAAGCGTGAAGCCGTGTTCGAGGAAGAGCGTGCGCTGGTACGCATGGGCGGCGAAGTCCGTGCCCGGCGGCCCGAGCCACGCGAGCGCCGCCGCCACTGCACCTGCGGCCGCCGCCGACAGCGCCGCTTCGCGGACCAGGGGATGTCGGAGGCTCACGGCTCCTGGGGAAGTTCCGCCGCGACCGGCAACGCAAACCGGCGGAGAACCGGCAGTGCGAGCGTGCGGTGGACGAGCCCGCCCTCGAGTGCGAGCACGGCGCTGAGGCCGGCGAGCGCGACGGGGCCGGGCGAGTCGTTCACGAGGAACGACGCTGCGAGCGCGCCGAGGAGCGCGATCGCGACGGAACGCTCGGCGCGCGAGCGGCCGTAGCGTGCGACCGCGAAGCCGACGCCGAGGATCGCGGTCAACGGGATCAGGAGCCACCATTGCTCGACCATGCGCGCGTAGGCGAGCGGTACACGGTTCGCGGCGACGTTCGCGATCCCGTTGAAGCCGCCCTGCAGCGCGCCTCGCAGATGGTCGGGCCCGCTCGCGGCCGCGTCGAGGTTGACGAGCGCGAGCACGGCGAGCGCGGCGCCCGCGAGTGCGGGCACGGTGTACCGCCGTCGCGCGCCGGTGAGCTCGACCGCGAGGATCGCGAACGCGACGCCGACGACGATGGCGCCGCCGCCGTCCGAGCCGAGCTTGTTCTCCGCGATCGTCGCGAGCGCGAGCGCGCCGATCGCGAGGAACATCGGCCAGCCGAAACGCCGGCGCAGGAGCGCCGCACCGAGGAGCGCGGGGAAGAGAAGCCACGTCTCGAGCAGGTTCGACACGCCGAAGAAGCGGCTCGTGAGCTCCGGACCGATCGGGGCGAGCGAGAGCGTCGACGGCCGCACGTACATCGACACGGCGTACGCGACGAGCAGCGCGACGAGCGCGAACCCGAACACCGCTCGGCGCCGGAAGAGCATCGGCCCGAGGATCCCGCCCGCCACCGTGCAGAGCCCGAGCAGCGTCACGCGCGGCGCCGCGTCGCCGGCCGGGAACCAGCCCTGCACGAGGTTGATCCCGATCGCGGTCCCGAACGCCGCCGGCGCCCCGCGCGGGTAGAGGAGCGCGAACATCACGAGCAGCGAGAGAACGAGCACGGAGCCCGGCATGGTCGTGCCACGTGCGATCTCGATCTGCTCCTCGATCCGGTACGACGTCGCGACGGCCCCGTCGTCGCGCTGCCACCGGAGCGCATGCGGCGTCTGCAGGGCGGTACGCGCGACGTCCGCGATCGAGACGACGCCGGGAACTCGCGTCAGGCTCGAGGTGAGGAGGCCGCGGTAACCGTGGCCGATCACCGCGATCGGATAGCGGCGGTCGTTCGGCGCGGACGTCGCGGGCGGCAGGCCGACGACGATCGCAGGACCGTGCTGCGGGATCTCGTTCGACTGGCGGACGTGGACGAGAACGACGTCGTGCGGCCGCGGCAGCCGCGTGTTGTAGAGGATCCCGCGCACCATGCCGGCGAACGCGGCGGCCTGGCTCGTGCGCGGCCCCGCATTCGGCACCATCAGGCCGACGGCGCCCTCGGTTGCGAGCTGCGGCAGGTCGCCGAGCGTCAGCCCGTGCACGACGTAGACCGGAAAGACCTGGCGGTGGTGCCCGGCGAAGTCGTTCGAGGTCTTGGCGGCGGCGCTGCCGGAGAGCGCCAGTGCGAACGCGCACGTCAGCAGAAGAGCGCGAATCGCGTTCACGGAACGAGGTTAGACGAGCGGGGCGAGCACCGTCGCGCTGAAAGCGCCGGCGATCCCGAGCGCCCAGCTCGCTGCGCCCGCGAGGAGGGCGATCCGGCGGGCGGCGGGCGACGGGTACGGAGCGAGCCAGACGAGGCTCGCGATCCCGAACATGAGGCCGACGGCCGTCTCGATCGCGTGGAAGGCGATCCCGGCTGCGAGGCCGCTCGTGAACGAGGCGCCGTGAGCGTGGAGCGCCATCGCGATCGTGGCGGATGTCACGCCCACGTTGCCCGGGGTGACGGGCAGGAGGGAAGCGATGTCGAGCGCCGGGACGATCACGATCGCGGCGGCGAGCGGCCGGTCGATGCCGAGCGCGGCCGCGACGGCGGTGGCGGAGGCGAGCCGGCCCGCGGTGGCCAGGGCGATCCAGCCGACGAGGCGGGCTGCGGCGCGCGGGTCGCGGCCGAGCTCGCGGAACGCGTCGAGGAGGTGCGCGGGCGTCCTGCGGGCGGCGACGCCTGCCGCGACGCCGGCTGCGACGAGGGCGGCAGCGACGAGGAGGGGCCAGAGCGGCACGACGCCGAGGGCGGCGCCGAACACGATCAGGCCGGCGAGGACGACGGCGCGAGCGGCGCCGAGCGCCGCGAAGGCACCCCCCGTCGTCCAGAGGCGCTCGCGGTTCGGAAGGACGCGGGCAAAGAGGCCGATCCGGACGGCGTCGCCGGCCCGGAAGGGCACGAAGGTGTTGACGAGCGAGCCCGCGCCGTAGCGGGCGCAGGCCTCGGCGAGCGAGAGGCGGCCGCCGCAGAGCCCGATCGCGCAGCGCCACGAGGCGGCCGCGGAGGAGATCGAGACGAGGAAGCCGACGCCCGCGATCCAGAGCCATTTCGCGTCGGCCGAGCCGACCGTCTCGAGGGCCGCGGCGACCCGCGAGCCGAGGAGCTGCGGCGTCGCGACGGACGCGAGGAGGGCGAGCAGAAGGAGAGAGGCCGCGGCGATGCCGCGGCGTCCGATCCGGGCGTGGATCTGGGCGAGTGCTCCGTTCACGTTTCTGGCCTTCATGTCGTCAGACGAAGAACGGAACTTGAGGTTGGCCGGCTGCGTCCAGAGCTTTACCCTCTCTTCATGAAAGGGGCGATCGCCGCCGGGCATCCGCTGACCGCGAACGCGGGCATCCGCGTCCTGCGGGCGGGCGGCAGCGCGGTCGATGCGTGCGTGGCCGCCGCGTTCGTCTCGTGGGTCTGCGAGAGCCCGTTGACCGGCCCGGGCGGGGGCGGCTTCATGCTCGTGCACGAGGCGGAGACCGGAAAGACCACGGTGCTCGACTTCTTCGTGACGGTGCCGAAGGAGGCCCGCGGTGACGTCGAGCTGCTCGAGCTCGCCGTCGACTTCGACGGCGACACGCGGCAGCTCTTCCGCACGGGGGCCGCGGCGGTCGCCGTTCCCGGGACCGCCCTCGGCCTCGAGACGGCGCACCGCCGCTTCGGCCGGATGCCCTGGGCCGAGCTTGTCGCGCCGGCGGCGGAGGTTGCGCGCGCGGGCGTCGAGCTGACGCCGATGCAGAGCTACCTGCACCGGATCCTCGACGGACTGTTGCGCCATTCGCCGGAGGGCGACGCGTTGTACGGGCGCGACGGCAGGCCCTATGTGCTCGGCGAACGCTTCGCGCTGCCGGAGCTCGGCGAGACGCTCGACCGGCTCGGAGCCGAGGGCTCCGAGGCGCTCTATCGCGGCGAGCTCGCCGAGCGGACGGTCGCGCACGTGGGCGCCGGCGGCGGCGCCCTGACGCTCGCAGACCTGGAGGCGTACGTGGTCGTCGAGCGCGAGCCGATCGCGGTCGAGTACCACGGCCACGAGTTCCGCTCGAACCCGCCGCCGTCGAGCGGCGGGGTCCTGGTCGCGCTCGGCCTGCGGACGCTCGGCGAGCGCGAGCCGGCGCCGGGCGCCGTCGCCGACGCGATGGAGGCGCAGGAGGCGGCGCGCGATGCGACGTTCGCGCGGGCGCTCGTCTCCGGTGACGCGGTACAGCTCCTGAAGGGCACGACGCACATCTCGGTGCTGGACCGCGACGGCAACGCCGCTTCCTTGAGCGCGTCGCTCGGCTCGGGCTCCGGCGTCGTCGTGCCCGGAACCGGTATCCATCTGAACAACATGCTCGGTGAGCTCGATCTCGTCGGCGCGTCGCAGCCCGGCGAGCGCCTGACGTCGATGATGGCGCCGTCGCTCGTGCTGCGTGACGGTGCACCGCGGCTCGTGCTCGGCAGCGCGGGAAGTGCGCGTCTGCGCGGCGCGATCCTGCAGGTGACGGCGAACGTCGTCGCAGCCGGGATGACGGTCGAGCAGGCGGTCGAGGCGCCGCGCGTCCATGCCGAGGCAGGCGTCGTGCACTGCGAGGCTCCGGCGGCCGCCGACGCGCTGGAAGTGGAGGGCCGGGCGGTCGTCCGCTGGAAGGAGCGGAACCTCTTCTTCGGCGGCGTGAGCGCGGTCGAGGTTCGGCCCGACGGCGAGACGGCGGCGGCCGGCGATCCGCGTCGCGGCGGCGTGGGGCTCGTGGCATGACGCTCGGGTTCCGGGTGCGTCCGGCCGACCCTGCCGATGCGGAGGCGCTCGTGCGTCTCGCGGAGGCGGTCAGTGCGGAGCCGGAGGCGTGGCTGATCTCGGCGAACGGCGAGTGGCGCAGCGTCGGCGACGAGCGGCGCTATCTCAAGGCGTTGCGGCGGTACCCGAATGCGGCCGTTCTCGTCGCGGAGCGCGCCGACGGCGAGCTCGTCGGCCGCCTGTCGCTCGCGCGCGACACGCATCCGGCGAGTGCGCACGTAGCCGATCTCGGCCTGATGGTCTCGCGCGAGGCTCGCCGGCAGGGCGTGGGCCGCGCGCTCCTCGACGGCGCGGTCGAGTGGGCGCGAGGTGCAGGGATCCGGAAGCTCGAGCTGCACGTGTTCCCGTGGAACACGCCGGCGCTCGCGCTCTACGAGAGCTTCGGCTTCGAGCGCGAGGGCTACCGGAAGTCGCACTACCGGCGCGACGGCGACGACGTCGACGCGGTCTTGATGGCGTACCCAGTACGGTCTACGACGCGAGCGTGAACCGCTCGTAGCGCTCGGTGCCTGGACGCGCAGTTAGTCCGCGGACGCCGCGAACGACGCGTACGCCCGCTCGAGCACGTGCGCGAGGTCGTCGCCGCGCAGGTCGACGCCGCTCGGGCCGAGCCGCTTCAGCACCGCGCCGACGGGGAGCGGGCGGATCGGCGCCGGCTCCGGCAGCGTCCCGCCCCGCCAGGGGCGCTCGTCGGTCGGGTCCGCGAGCGCCGCCGTTACCGTCCGCACGTCCTCCGCCTCGTCCGCCTCCTGCGCCGTGAGCGCCTCCTCGGTGCAGCCGCGCCAGCGCAGCAGGAGCGAGGGCTCGGCGTCGATCGCGAGTGCGGTTGCGTACCCGACGGCGGCGACGTGCTCGCACACGGCATCGCCGTCGCACGTGCACGCGCGGCCGAGCTCGAAGGCGCGGGGGACGAGCGGCTCGCTCCAGTCGACGGTCATCAGATGCTCGAGGTGCACCGACTGCCGCCGGCCGGCGATCGCTTCCTCGAGTGGCGCATTGCCGCGTGAGAACCGGACCATCGCCGCCCAGATCCGCGGCGGCACCGGCGCTGCCGTGATCTGCACCGCGCAGTCGCCGACACGCGCGGCGACACTGCCCTGCTCGACCTCGAGGCCGTCGACCGCGCCTTCGCGGACGAGCACACGGCCGCGCTCCGCGACCGCGGAACCCTCGTCGCGTACGACCGCGGTCGCGAAGAGCCGCGCCCAGGCTCCGGCTCCGACCCGCTCGCTCACGCGGCGGCCTCCATCCAGTCCGGCGACAGGGCGACGGCGGCACGGATCGCCCCGATGTCGAGCTCGCCGAGCCAATCCTCCGAGCCGCCGTGCATCACCTTCGCGGCGAGCTCGCGCTTCGACTCGAGCAGCGCGTCGATCCGCTCCTCGAGCGTGCCGATGCAGATGAGGCTGTGCACGAACACCGGCTTGCGCTGGCCGACGCGGTGCACGCGGTCGGTCGCCTGCCGCTCGACGGCGGGATTCCACCAGCGGTCGAAGTGGATGACGTGATTCGCGGCCGGCAGGTTGAGCCCGCGTCCGCCCGCCTTGATCGAGATGACGAGCACCCGCGGTCCGCCCTCGGTCGCGAACGCCTCGAGCACTTCCTCGCGCTCGCGTGCGCTGAGCCGGCCGTGGAAGAACCCGACCTCCTCGTCGAGCCGTTCGTGCAGGTGCGGCACGAGCCGGTCGAAGCCCGGGTACTGCGTGAACACGAGCGCCTTGTCGGCCGCCGGTACCTCGCCGAGCAGCTCCACGAGCCGGTCGAGCTTCCCGCTGCGCCCTGCGAGCGGCTGCCCCGTTGCGAGCAGAAGCTCCGGGTGGTTGCACACCCGCTTCAGCTGGCTCAGCATCGCGAGCACCGAGCCGCGCGCGCGGAAGCTGTCGCGCTGCTCCTCGATCCGCGGCATCCACTGGTCGACCGTCGCCTGGTAGAGCGTCGCCTGCTCGAGCGTCAGCCGGCAGTAGTCCTTCTCGATCGTGATCGGCGGCAGCTCGAGCTCGACCTCCGGCGCGTCCTTCGCGCGCCGCAGCACGAACGGCCGCACGATCCCGCGCAGCCGCTCGAGCGCGTGCTCGTCGCCCTCCACCTCGATCGGCCGCGCGAGCATGCGGTCGAACGACTGACGCGAGCCGAGGAGCCCCGGATTGACGATGTCCATGATCGCCCACAGCTCGCCGAGGCGGTTCTCGATCGGCGTGCCGGTCATCGCGAGACGGCGCCGCGCTCTCAACCGGCGCATCGCGCGCGCGCGTTTCGTCGCCGGGTTCTTCACGTCCTGCGCCTCGTCGAGCAACAGCCGGTCCCACTCGACGCGCTCGAGCGTCTCGACGTCGCGCGTCGCGACGTCGTAGGACGTCACGACGACGTCCGCCGCCTGCACCCCCTCGACGAGAGCGTCGCCGGTCAGGCGCGCGACGCCGTGGTGCGAGAGCACGCGGAGCTTCGGCGCGAACGACTCGATCTCGTGCACCCACTGCTTGACAACGCTCATCGGGCACACGACGAGCGTCGGCCCGAACGCAGCGGCGCCGTGCTCCTCACGCTCGGAAACGAGCGTCGCGATTGCCTGCACCGTCTTGCCGAGGCCCATGTCGTCGGCGAGGATCGCTCCGACACCGAGATCGCCGAGCAGACGCAGCCAGCCGAGGCCGCGCTCCTGGAAGCCGAAGAGCGTGCCCTCCATCGACGCGGGAGTCGGCATCGTGCGGAAGCGCCGGTCGTCGCCGCCGAGCAGATCTCGCAGCGACTCGTCGACCGTCACCTCGCCAAGCTCGAGGCCGGCTTCGTCGGTGACGAGGCCGGTGACGGCGCGGACGAGGTCAACAATCCCCGAGCCGGTGCGCTTCTGCTCGAGGAAGCGCAGCGCACGCTCGACCTCCGAGTGTCGCAGCGCGTGCCAGCGGCCGGCGATCTGGACGAACGGATGCTTCGCCTGCGCAAGCTCGGCGAGCTCCGCGTCGGTGAGCTCGACGTCTCCGAGCGCGAGCCGCCAGTCGAACTCGATGAGCGACGCGCTCGACAAGAGGCCGCTCGAGCGGATCGCCGGATCGCGCCGGCTCGACGCGCGCAGGTCGACACGCAGCCGGCTCGGCGTGCGCACCCAGGCGCTCGGCAGCAGCACGGGCACGGCGGCCTCCTCGAGCTGCGGCAGCACCTCGCGCAGGAAGCGCCCAGTGGCCTCCGCATCGAGCGTGGCCTCCGTCGGCTCGCGCTCGTCGAACTCGATGTCGTGTGCGGCGAGGAGCGGTCGCAGCTCCGCGAGCCTCTGCGCGAGCGCGGTGTGCGGGTCGCTCGCGCGGAGGAACGAGAAGATGTCGGCGCCGCCGTCGCGGACGAGCGACGCGGGCAGGCTGAGCGAGGGATCGTCCTCGGCCTGCAGCCACAGCTCGAGCACGATCCCGTCGCCGCGCTCGTCCAGATGGAGGGCGAGCCGCCACGACGCCGCCGAGCCGCGTGCGAGCGCGCCGATCCCGTCGTAGACCCAGCGCGAGAGGCGCCGTTTCAGCGCGGCGTACCCGGAGTGGGGCGGGAGTGCCGGCTCGGCGGCGGTGAGCCCTTCGACGAAGAGCTCGAGCGCGCCCGGCCGCCGCGAGCTCTGCGCGAGCAGCCGGACGCCTTCGGCGCGAAGCCGGTCGCGTGCAAGGCGGTCGACGATCACGGGGTAGAGGTCGTGGACGAGCGCGTCGCGGTCGCCGTCGAATGCGTCGGCTGCCACGGGCGGCAGCGCGCCCGCGATCTCGGTGAGCGCCGCCTGCACGTTCGCGTCGAGCGTCGCTCCCCAGAACGCGTGCCAGACCCCGTCGCCGAAGTCGAGGTACGGATGCACGAGGCCCTCGGCGAGCGAGCGCCGCGCGAGCTCGACGATCGCGAAGACGCCGCGCGCGCTCGCGCCCGGCTCGGCCCCGGCCGGCACGCCCCACGACGGGGCCGAGGCGAGCGCCACGAGCTCGCCCGCCGTGAGGCGGCGCGCGGGCACGCCGCGCGCGAGGCTGAGGTCCGCGGTCGCCGCGGCTCCGCGCTCGAGGCCGTCCGAGCCGAGCCCGCCCTCGCCGTCGCGGAGGAAGACGTACGCCCACGGATCCTGCTGCCACACCACCTCGAGGCTCGGCGGCGCAGTCGTCTCGACGGCCTCGGCCGCAGGCATGAACGCAGACATGAACCTTCCAGATTAGGCACACCCGCCTCGTTCCGCGTCCCCCCGATGGCTGTCGCTCGAAGGAACGTCACGCGATCGGCACACAGGCGGCACGCATCCGTGACAGATCTCCGGTCACGCTTCGCTCATGCTCACGAGCTGCGCCGCACGCGAACTGACGTACTTCGTCGGCCTCGAATGGGACGATGACGACCAGGCAATCCTCGGACCTCTCGTCGATGCCGCGCTCGTCTGGGCGGAGGACGAGATCCTCGCCGAGATCGCGGCGCCGATCGTCGAGGAGCTCTGGGCGCGCGACCTGCGGGAGGACATCGAGCGAGCGCTGGAGGGCGCCGCGCTTCTGCACCCGCAGGTGCGCCGCGTTCTCGCGGACGCGAAGGACGATCTGGCAGCGGGCCCCTCGGCCAGCCTGCTCGCCCGGGCGATCGTCGAGCAGGGGGGCTTCGAGCTCGCCGGCGCCGATCTGCTGCCGATGCACTGCCTCCTCTGTCTCGAGGAGGGGCTCGCGGCGAGGCCGAAGGGCGAGCGCGGGCAGATCGCGCTTCGTGTCGCACAGCTCGCGCCACGCGTCCTCGACGTCCCGCCCGCGGAGATCCGGGCGGCGGTCGCTGCAGCGTCGGCCGGCGGCCCCGACGTCGCGGTCGCGCTGGCAACCGACGAGCGGAGGCGCAGCGTGCGCGAGTGGCTCGGGCGCCTCGCAGAGCTCGGCAGGTGCTCGATCCCGAAGGTCGCCGAGGAGCTCGAAGCGGCCGTTCGGGCACCGAGACCGGAGCCGGCCGACGACCCGATCTGGCGTGAGGCCGTGCTCGGCATCACCGCGGAGCTCGCTCCGGAGTGGAATTGAGCGTGTTGCACGCCGCCTTCCTGTCGCCCTGAGTCGTTTCCCGCACGCTGCGGGAAGTGCGAAAGCGCGCGAGCGGGAGTCCTCCGGCCGCCCCTCTAGGATGGATTCCCGTGCCCGAGGCGCCCGATTTCGTCCATCTCCACGTCCACTCCGAGTACTCGATCCTCGACGGCGCGTGCCGGGTCCCGGCCCTCGCCGAGCGGGCTGCGGAGCTCGAGATGCCTGCGGTCGGGCTCACCGACCACGGCTCCCTCGCGGGCGCGATCGACCTCGTCAAGGAGACGCGCAAGCACGGCGTGAAGCCGCTCCTCGGCTGCGAGGTCTACGTCGCCGACGACCGCAAGGCCCAGCAGAAGGGCTACGCGCACCTGACGCTCCTCGCCGAGACGAACGAGGGCTACGCGAACCTGATCAGGCTCTCGTCGCTCGGCTATCTCGAGGGCTACTACTACAAGCCGCGCGTCGACTGGGAGCTACTCGACCGGCACGCGACCGGCATCGTCGCGCTCTCCGGGTGCCTCTCGGGCCGCGTCTGCAAGGCGCTCGAGGAGGGCCGGGCCGACGACGCCGAGGGCGAGCTCGACCGGCTGAGCAGTATTTTCGGGAAGGACGCGGTGTACGTCGAGATGCAGAACGCGCACCTGGACGTGCAGCAGCGCATCAACCCGCTGCTCGAGCAGCTCGCCGCGAAGCGCGGCCTCCCGACCGTCGCCACCGGCGACGTGCACTACCTGCGGCACGAGGACGCGCGCGCACACGAGGCGCTCCTCTGCATCCAGTCGGGCGACTCGCTCAAGAACCCGAACCACTGGCGCTTCGACACCGACCACTTCTACTTCAAGTCGCAGGCCGAGATGCTGCTCGACTTCCCCGGCGGGGAAGCGGCGATGCGGCGAACGCTCGAGATCGCCGACCGCTGCAACGTCGAGATCGAGCTCGGGCGCATCCTCCTGCCGCACTTCCCGACGCCCGACGGCCGCGACCCGTTCGACTTCCTCGTCGAATGGTGCGAGAAGGGGCTCGCGCGCCGTTACGAGAAGGTGACGACCGAGCTGCGCGAGCGCCTCCAGTTCGAGCTGAAGACGATCCGCGAGATGGGCTTCGCCGACTACTTCCTCATCGTGGCCGACTTCATCGGCTTCGCGAAGCGCAACGGCATCAGCGTCGGCCCCGGCCGCGGCAGCGCCGCCGGCAGCCTCGTCTCGTACTGCCTCGAGATCACCGACCTCGACCCGATCCGGTACGACCTGCTCTTCGAGCGCTTCCTCAATCCGGGCCGCAAGTCGATGCCCGACATCGACATCGACTTCGCCGTCGACGGACGCGAGCGCGTGATCAACTACGTCACCGAGAAGTACGGGCGGG
>Ga0207657_10007599_pt1 | contig 11097 bp, 7 predicted proteins | sample KBSC33metaG_FD_184316 | JGI IMG/M metagenome (GOLD analysis project Ga0207657, IMG submission 184316) | Corn rhizosphere microbial communities from Kellogg Biological Station, Michigan, USA - KBS C3-3 metaG (SPAdes) (version 2) | ecosystem: Host-associated > Plants > Roots > Rhizosphere > Soil ... | reverse complement strand
GCTCGGTGTCCTGCACAACCGGTGGAACCCGATCCCGGGCCGGTTCAAGGACTTCGTCGCGATGCCGAAGTTCAACATGTACCAGTCGCTGCACACGACCGTGATCGGCCCGCAGGGCAAGCCGGTGGAGATGCAGATCCGCACCTTCGCGATGCACCGACGCGCGGAGTACGGCGTCGCCGCGCACTGGAAGTACAAGGAGGACGTCCGCGAGGGCCGCGACACCGATCAGTCGCTCTCGGAGTCCGGGCAGAGCGACATGCCCTGGGTGCGGCAGCTGCTCGACTGGCAGAACGAGGTCGAGGACCCGGGTGAGTTCCTGGAGTCGCTGCGCTTCGAGATCAACGCCGCCGAGGTCTACGTGTTCACCCCGCGCGGTGACGTGATCGGACTGCCCACCGAGTCCACGCCGATCGACTTCGCCTACGCGATCCACACCGAGGTCGGCCACCACACCATCGGCGCGCGGGTCAACGGCCGGCTGGTGCCGCTGGAGTCCAAGCTCGAGCACGGCGACGTGGTCGAGGTCTTCACCTCGAAGTCACCGAACGCCGGCCCGAGCCGCGACTGGCTGACGTTCGTGCAGTCGCCGCGTGCACGCAGCAAGATCCGGCACTGGTTCACCAAGGAGCGGCGCGAGGAGGCCATCGAGCACGGCAAGGACCAGATCGCGCGCCTGATGCGCAAGGAGGGCGTCTCCCTCAAGCGGGTGATGACCCACGAGTCGCTGACCCAGGTCGCGCACGACCTGCGACTCGCCGACGTCTCCGCGCTGTACGCCGCGGTGGGGGAGGGCAACCTCGGCGCGCGTGCCGTCGTACGCAAGGTCATCGACACCTATGGCGGTGCCGAGGGTGCCGCCGAGGATCTTGCCGAGACGGTCACCATCACCCGCCCGCGCCGGGCTCCGAAGGCGCCGACCGACTCCGGTGTGATCGTGATGGGCGCCTCCGACGTCCTGGTCAAGCTCGCCAAGTGCTGCACCCCGGTGCCGGGCGACGACATCCTCGGCTTCGTCACGCGGGGCTCCGGAGTGTCGGTCCACCGGCGCGACTGCACGAACGCTGCCTCGTTGCTCGGCCAGCCCGAGCGGCTCGTCGAGGTCGAGTGGGCGCCGACGGCTCAGTCGACGTTCCTGGTGCAGATCATGGTCGAGGCCCTCGACCGGGCCCGGCTGCTCTCCGACATCACCCTGGTGCTCTCCGACCAGCACGTGAACATCCTCTCGGCCTCCCTGAGCACCACCCGGGACCGGGTGGCGAAGAGCAGGTTCAGCTTCGAGATGGGCGACCCCAAGCACCTGGGCGCGATCCTGAAGGCGGTGCGGGGGATCGACGGCGTGTTCGACGTGTACCGGGTCACCCACTGAACAGCCGAAGGCGCGCAGTGGGTGAGAGTCCGGGCCCAAGAATCAAACTGGCCTCTCGATGCCTTTCGAGCGCACCCAACTGCCCGCTCGGCATCGTCCACGTGCACCCAACCGCCCGCTCGGCGACTATCCGAACTCCGCCGCCGTCTGCTCCGCCATCTCGAGGAACGCCCGCCGCGACTCCAGATCGGCCTCGAGCCTGCCGATCCTGGCAGAGTCGCCGGCAGCACGTGCCTTCTCGAGATCGGCCTCGATCTTCGCGATCGCCTCGCGCAGCTTGGTGACCATGTCGTCGGCTCGTGCCGACTTCTCCGGGTCGCTGTTGCGCCACTCGGCCTCCTCGAGACCGCGGATCTCCTGCTCGATCTTGCGGATCCGCGCCTCGAGGGTCTTGATCTGGTCGCGAGGGACCTTGCCGGCAGCGTCCCAGCGCTCGGCGATGTCGCGGAACGCACGCTTGGCGGCCGCCAGGTCGGTCACCGGCAGGAGGGCCTCGGCCTCGACGAGGAGGGCCTCCTTCTTCTCGGCGTTGGCGGCGAACTCCCGGTCGATCTCGGCGTTCGTGGCGTCGCGGGCCGCGAAGAAGACGTCCTGAGCGCCGCGGAACCGCTTCCACAAGGCGTCGTCGACGTCCTTCGGGGCAGGTCCGGCCGCCTTCCACTCCTGCATCAGAGTCCGGAAGCGGGACGCCGTGGGTCCCCAATCGGTGGACTCGGCGAGGCTCTCGGCCTCCTTCGCCAGCCGCTCCTTGACCGTGCGCGCGACGTCGCGCTGCTCCGACTGCTCGGCGAAGTGTGCCTTCCGGGCGCGTGTGTACGTCGTCCGCGCGGTCGAGAACCGGTGCCACAGCGCGTCGTCCGCGGCCTTCTCCAGGCGCGGCAGCTGCTTCCAGTCCGCCAGCAGGTCGCGCAGCCGGTTGGCCCCGTTGCGCCAGTCGCGGCCCGCGGCGATCTTCTCGGCCTCCGTCACGATCGCGGTCTTGCGCTCGCGGGACTCCTCCACCCGACGCACCTTGTCCTCGCGACGCTTCTCGCGCTGGAGCCCGAGGACCGGCTTCAGGGCGTCGAGCCGGCCGATCAGGGCCTTGATGTCGCCCACTGCATGCGGCTCGGCGAGCTGGCCGGCGAGCCGGTTGATCGACTCCGTTGCCTCGTCGGGCGACAGCGCCGCCGAGCGCACGCGCTGCTCGAGCAGCTGCACCTCGAACGCGAGGCCGTCGTACCTCCTGGTGAAGAAGGCGAGCGCCTCTGCCGGGGTCCCTTCGGGGTACTGCCCGACGACGTGCTCCTGGTCGCCCACCCGCACGAAGACGGTGCCGTCGGGGTCGACCCGGCCGAAGTCGCTGCGCTCGTTGCCTGGGTTGCCTGGGTTGCCCTGGGCGGTCACGTGGTGCCCCTCCGTCGGTGATCGCTGTCGCGGCTTCATCGTACGCATGCGCGGTCCGGTGGCCGGGGACAGTAGGGTTGCCCCGTTCACCGACCACCCCGCCCGCAGGAGAGACACCAGTGCTGATCGCAGGTTTCCCGGCGGGGCCCTGGGGCACGAACTGCTACGTCGTGGCGACCGGTCCCGGTGCCGAGTGCGTGGTCGTCGACCCCGGCAAGGACGCCAGTCCGGGTGTGGAGCAGGTGGTCCGCGAGCACGGGCTCAAACCGGTCGCGGTGCTGGTCACCCACGGACACGTCGACCACATGTGGTGCGTGGCCCCGGTTGCCGGCGCGTACGACGCCACGGCGTACATCCACCCCGCCGACCGGCACCTGCTCGCCGACCCGATGGCCGGCATGTCGCCGGACACGGCGGCGATGATGCTGGGTGGGAAGTACCAGTTCGCCGAACCCGACCGGGTCGAGGAGCTGACCGACCTGACGACGGTCGAGCTTGCCGGGATCTCGTTCACCGTCGACCACACCCCGGGCCACACCCAGGGCTCGATCACCTTCCGCACGCCGTACCGACCAGGGGACGAGGCTGTCGAGACCGACGTCTCCGAGGTGATGTTCGCCGGTGACCTGCTGTTCGCCGGATCCATCGGACGCACCGACCTGCCGGGCGGCGACCACGAGCAGATGCTGCGCAGCCTGCGCGAGAAGGTGCTCACCCTGCGCGATGACGTCGTCGTGCTGCCCGGGCACGGTGAGCAGACCTCGATCGGCCGGGAGCGCGCCACCAACCCGTTCCTGCTCGAGCTCCAGGACGACCGCGACGGCGCGCTCCGGACCGGACGCAGCACGCGGGGCCTCTGAGATGGCGAAGCCGACCCCGCTCAGCGGGTTCCCCGAGCTGCTGCCCGCGCAGCGCATCGTCGAGACCCAGGTGTTGCGGACCCTCGCCCAGGTCTTCGAGCTGCACGGCTTCGCGAACGTGGAGACCCGGGCGGTCGAGCCCCTCGACCAGCTGCTCCGCAAGGGCGAGACCTCCAAGGAGGTCTACGTCCTGCGACGCCTCCAGGAGGAGGACTCCGGCAAGGACGCCGGCCTCGGCCTGCACTTCGACCTGACCGTGCCGTTCGCCCGCTACGTCCTCGAGAACGCCGGCAGGCTGGAGTTCCCGTTCCGGCGCTACCAGGTGCAGAAGGTCTGGCGCGGCGAGCGCCCGCAGCACGGTCGCTTCCGCGAGTTCACCCAGGCCGACATCGACGTCGTCGGACAGGGCGAGCTGCCCTTCCACCACGACGTCGAGGTCGCCCGGGTGATGGCCGAGGCGCTCGCGCTGCTGCCGATCCCGCGCGCCACGCTGCAGGTCAGCAACCGCCGGGTGCTGGAGGGCTTCTACCGCGGCCTCGGCCTCGCAGACCCCGAGGCCGTCATGCGGGTGGTGGACAAGCTCGACAAGCTGTCCGAGGACGCGGTCGTCGGATTGCTCGCCGACGACGCGGGTGTCGGACCCGCCGATGCCGAGCGCGTGCTGCAGCTCGCCGCGATCCGCAGCAAGGACACGTCCTTCGCCGACGCGGTGCGCGCCCTCGGCGTGGAGCACGACCTGCTGGAGCAGGGACTTGCGGAGCTGGTCCAGGTCGTCGTCGGCTGCGCCGGCATCGAGGGCGTCGACGTCGTCGCCGACCTGCGCATCGCCCGTGGGCTCGACTACTACACGGGCACCGTCTTCGAGACCCGGCTCGAGGGCTACGAGCACCTGGGCTCGATCTGCTCCGGCGGCCGGTACGACACCCTCGCCTCGGACGGCCGGACCACCTATCCCGGCGTGGGCATCTCGCTGGGTGTGTCCCGCGTCGTCGTACCGCTCGTGGCCGACGGGCTGACGGCCGACCGGTCCGTGCCGAGCGCAGTCCTGGTGGCGGTCGCCGACGAGGAGTCCCGCGCGGCCAGCGACGCGGTCGCCGAAGCTCTGCGCAGCCGCGGCATCCCGTGCGAGGTGGCCGCCTCGGCGCAGAAGTTCGGCAAGCAGATCCGGTACGCCGAGCGCCGTGGCATTCCCTGGGTGTGGTTCCCCGGGCGCTCGGCCGGCGATCCGCACGAGGTCAAGGACATCCGGTCCGGAAACCAGGTGGAGGCCGATCCACGGACGTGGGAGCCTCCGGAGGTCGACCTGCACCCCACGATCAAGGAGACGACGTGATCCGCACCCACGACGCCGGCGCGCTCCGCGCCCAGGACGTCGGCCAGACCGTCACCCTCGCAGGCTGGGTGGCACGACGGCGCGATCATGGTGGGGTCGCCTTCATCGACCTGCGTGAGGCCAGCGGGGTGGTCCAGGTGGTCATCCGCGACGAGTCGGTCGCGCACGGCCTCCGCAACGAGTACTGCCTGAAGGTCGTCGGCGAGGTCGCGCGGCGACCCGAGGGCAACGCCAACCCGAACCTCCCCTCGGGAGAGATCGAGGTGATCGCCACCGATGTCGAGGTGCTCAGCGAGTCGGCTGCGCTGCCGTTCCCCGTGGACGACGCGGGCTCGCAGAAGGGTGGCGACGTGGGGGAGGAGGCCCGGCTCAAGCACCGCTACCTCGACCTGCGTCGCTCCGGGCCGAGCGCCGCACTGCGGCTGCGCAGCCGGGTCAACAAGGCTGCCCGCGACGTGCTGGCAGGCCATGAATTCGTGGAGGTCGAGACTCCGACGCTGACCCGGTCGACCCCCGAGGGCGCGCGCGACTTCCTGGTGCCGGCCCGGCTCAAGCCGGGCAGCTGGTACGCACTGCCGCAGAGCCCGCAGCTTTTCAAGCAGCTGTTGATGGTGGCCGGCATGGAGCGCTACTACCAGATCGCACGCTGCTACCGCGACGAGGACTTCCGGGCCGACCGGCAACCGGAGTTCACCCAGCTCGACATCGAGATGAGCTTCGTCGACCAGGACGACGTGATCGCGCTGACCGAGGAGATCCTGGTCGCGCTGTGGCAGCTCATCGGGTACGACGTACCGACCCCGCTGCCGCGGATGACCTATGCCGAGGCGATGGCGCGCTACGGGTCGGACAAGCCCGACCTGCGCATGGGCCAGGAGCTCGTCGACTGCACGGAGTACTTCGCGCACACGCCGTTCCGGGTCTTCCAGGCGCCGTACGTCGGTGCGGTGGTCATGCCCGGGGGCGCGTCCCAGCCGCGCAAGCAGCTCGACGCCTGGCAGGAGTGGGCCAAGCAGCGGGGCGCGCGCGGGCTGGCGTACGCGCTGGTCGGCGACGACGGCGAGCTCAGCGGACCGGTGGTGAAGAACATCAGCGACGCGGAGCGCGCCGGGCTCGCCGAGCACGTCGGGGCCGCACCCGGCGACTGTGTCTTCTTCGGTGCCGGGGAGGTGAAGGCGAGTCGGGGGCTGCTGGGTGCAGCACGCGTCGAGATCGGGCGGCGCTGCGGCCTGATCGACCAGGACGCCTGGAGCTTCCTGTGGGTCGTCGACGCGCCGCTGTTCGAGCCGACCGCGGAAGCGACCGCGTCGGGTGACGTCGCGCTCGGGCACAGCACGTGGACAGCGGTCCACCACGCGTTCACCAGCCCGAAGGACCTCGAGCACTTCGACGAGGACCCGGGCAACGCCCTCGCGTGGGCCTACGACATCGTCTGCAACGGCAACGAGATCGGCGGCGGCTCGATCCGGATCCACCGCGGTGACGTCCAGAAGCGCGTCTTCGCGGTGATGGGCATCGACGAGACCGAGGCCGAGGAGAAGTTCGGGTTCCTGCTCGAGGCGTTCAGGTACGGCGCGCCCCCGCACGGTGGCATCGCGCTGGGCTGGGACCGGATCTGCGCTCTCCTGGGCAACACAGAGTCGATCCGCGACGTCATCGCCTTCCCGAAGAGTGGAGGTGGCTACGACCCGCTCACGGCCGCGCCCGCGCCGATCACTGCTGAGCAACGCAAGGAAGCCGGGGTCGACGCCCGTCCGGCGGAGGATCTCCAGCCCGAGGCCTGATCGACTGGCAAATTCCGCAGGTCCGGTCGTGACGTGATCGTTACTCCACGGTGATCCGCCGTGTGCTCCCGATCGCATAGAGTCGCGCTCGGCAGCGGTCGCGACGACCTCGTGCACCGGCGCCACGCATACCGAGACCGATCCCGTCGACGAGGTGACGATGTCCCTGCCTGAGTCACAGCTGGAGCGACTCGAGACCTCTGTCCCGGTCGACGTCGCAGACCCCGAGGCCGTACTCGGCAAGTCACCGACCCAGCTGGCGCTCGGCAGGTTCCGCCGCGACAAGCTGTCGATGGCGGCGTTCGTCGTGGTCGCGGGGTACATGATCGGCGCGATCGCCGCGCCGTTCCTGAACAAGTTCGGCGTCATCGACCCGTTCACGCTCCACCAGAACCTCCTCGACCCGACCCTCGGCAGCGTGCCGAAGGGCAAGTACGGCGGCATCAGCTGGTCGCACCCGCTCGGTGTCGAGCCCGGCGCAGGTCGCGATGTGATGTCGCGGCTGTGGTACGGCGTGACGTTCTCCCTGACCATCGCACTGCTCTCCAGCCTGGTCGCGATCGTCCTCGGCACTGTGCTCGGCATCATCTCGGGCTTCACGGGCGGGCTGGTCGATGCCACCATCGGTCGGTTGGTCGACCTGACGCTGTCGTTCCCCCAGACCCTGATGCTGCTGGCGCTGTCGGCCACCGGCGTGGCGCTGGCCGCCCGCTACCTGCCCGGCAACCAGTCCGATCCGTTCCCGAACGCGTTCTACGAGATCCTGGTCCTCGGGCTGTTCGGCTGGCCGCCCATCTGCCGCCTCATCCGCGGCCAGGTGCTCTCGATCCGCGAGCGCGAGTTCGTCGACGCGGCCCGTCTCCTCGGCGCGTCCCGGCGACGGCTGTACTTCAAGGAGATCCTGCCCAACCTGTGGGCCCCCGTGCTGGTGTCCTTCACCCTCACGATGCCGGCCTACATCTCGGCCGAGGCAGCGCTGAGCTACCTCTCGGTCGGCATCAAGCCGCCCACGCCGACGCTGGGCAACGTGCTGGTCGACTCGATCAACTACTCCTCGTCGGACTTCACCTTCTTCTTCTTCCCGGCGCTGCTGATCGCGATCATCGTGGTCAGCTTCAACCTGCTCGGCGACGGCCTGAACGACGCGCTCGATCCCAAGGCCGACCGATGACGAAGCTCGGCGTACACCCCAGACCTCGGCAGCAGACAGCTGTCGAATGTGCCGCCAACTCGGCGCGACACACAACGGAGGAGAGGTAATGGCTAGCTATCGAAAGAAGGCGCTCGCAGTTGCGGCTGCAGCGTCCATGTCGGTCGCGCTCGCCGCGTGCGGGGGCGGCAGCGACAACGGCTCCAACAACAACGGGACCAAGAGCGGGGAGGCCACCAAGGGCGGCACCCTGACCTACTACATCCGTTCGGCGATGGAGCACACCGATCCTCAGCGCACCTACGTGGGTCGTGACATCACCAACTGGAGCCGGACGGTCTACCGGAGCCTGGTGACGTTCCCGATCTCGGAGGACGCCGCGAAGTCCACCACGCCCGTGCCCGACCTCGCCACCGACACCGGCCAGTCCTCCGACGGCGCCAAGACCTGGAAGTTCACGGTCAAGGACGGCGTGAAGTGGGAGGACGGCAAGCCGATCACCTGTGAGGACTTCAAGTACGGCGCCTCCCGCGTGTTCGCGACCGACGTGATCACCGGTGGTCCCAACTACCTGCTGACCTACCTCGACATCCCGACCGCGCCGGGCAGTGACCTGCCGCTCTACACCGGTCCCTACAAGAGCTCGCCGGAGGGCAAGGCCGCCTTCGACAAGGCCATCACCTGCGACGGCAACACGATCACCTACCACTTCAAGAAGCCGTGGGCGGACTTCCCGCTGGCGATCGCCGCGCTGCACATGATGGACCCCTACCGTCAGGACAAGGACCAGGGCGACAAGTCGAACTACCAGATCTTCTCCAACGGTCCCTACAAGCTCGACGGCACGTGGGACAAGCAGAAGGGTGGGACGCTGGTCCGCAACCCGAACTACGACCCGTCGACCGACTCGACCGACATCCGCAAGGCACTGCCGGACAAGATCATCATCGACATCGGCAAGACCAGCGAGCAGATCGCTGACCAGCTGATCGCGAACAGTGGCGCGGACAAGACCGCGGTCACCTCGCAGTCGATCCCGGCGGCGTACTACAGCCAGATCACCGGTGACGTGGCCAAGCGCACCGTGACCGTGACCTCGCCGTTCACCGACTACATCCTGCCCAACTTCAAGACGATGACGAACCTCCAGGTCCGCCAGGCTCTTGCGGCGTCCACGGACGTCACTGGCTGGGTCCAGGCCGGCGGTGGCGACAAGGCGTACGAGGAGGCCACCGACATCGTCAACCCGGCGGTGAAGGGCTACCAGAAGGACCTGTTCCCGGGCGGCAAGGGTGACCCGGAGAAGTCCAAGCAGCTGCTCCAGTCCGCTGGTGTGCAGATGCCGTACCCGATCACCTTCACCTACCCGAGCACCCCGACGGCCGACAAGATGGCCGCCGCGTTCAAGCAGGGCTGGGAAGCGGGCGGCTTCAAGGTCACCCTGGACGGCGTCGCCGACCAGGACACCTACTACACCAACATCCAGAACCCCGGTCAGAAGGCCGACGTGATCTGGGGTGGCTGGGGTGCTGACTGGCCGTCGGCGATCACGGTGACCGCGCCGCTGTTCGACAGCCGTCCGAACCTGACCAAGAACTCCAACGGTCAGGACTACGGTGCCTACAAGAGCGCGGAGTTCAACGCTCTCGTCGACCAGGCGCAGGAGGCGACGGACCTGGACCAGCAGACTCAGCTGCTCCAGCAGGCGGACAAGGTGCTGGCGAAGGATGTCGCGTACATCCCGACCGACACCGCGATCTTCTACATGCTGCGTGGCTCTGACGTCACCGGCTACATGAACACCGCGGCGTCGAACGGCTACCCGGACCTCGGTCCCATCGGGGTCAAGTAACACCACCGGGTAACAGCAAACAGTTGCTGGGTGGGCGGCTCCGGTCGCCCACCCAGCATCGCCCTGACCGCGGTTCGGTACCCAAACGACCGGTACCGAGCACATACTTGTCGAAGGCGACGGTCCCGCCGTCACCTCAGACCCATGGCCCACAAGGCCTCCGAGGTGGTTGTTGAATGTTCGCCTACGCAGTGCGACGCGTGTTCGCCGGCATCATCATGCTCACGGCGATGAGCATGGTCACCTTCGTCATGTTCTTCGCCAGCCCCATCGATCCGGCACAGTTCGCCTGTGGCAAGAACTGCTCGCTCGAGCAGCGCGCCCAGGTCCGCAAGGGCCTGGGCTACGACCAGCCGGTCTGGAAGCAGTGGAAGAGCTTCGCGGTCGGGGTCTTCAAGGGCCGCGACTACCCCGAGGACAAGTCCCTGCGGGAGTCGGCGCCGCAGCTGGTGGCGCACTGTGCTGCGCCCTGTCTGGGCTACTCCCGGGTCAACATCGCCACGGTGACCGAGGAGTTCAAGGACCGGATACCGGTGTCCAGCTCGTTGGCCGTGATGGCGTTCCTGATGTGGATCGCCGGCGGGATCGCGCTCGGCGCGATCGCGGCGATCACGAAGGGCTCGATCATCGACCGAGGTGTCGTCGGCACCGCCCTGGTCTTCTACGCGTTCCCGACCTTCTTCGTCGGCCTGTTCCTGCTCAAGTTCCTGGCGATCAAGTGGCAGATCTTCCCGGTACCCAACTACATCTCCATCGCTGACGGCGGCATCGGCAGCTGGTTGACGAACCTCGTCCTGCCCGGACTGACCCTGGCGCTGTTCTACATGGCCGGCTACGTCCGGATGACACGGGCGTTCGTGCTGGAGTCCATGGGTGAGGACTATCTACGGACGGCCAAGGCCAAGGGGCTCGCGCCCCGCAAGATCTTGTTCAAACACACGATGCGCGCGGCCCTGACGCCACTGGTGACCATGGCGGGGCTCGACTTCGCCGGTCTGCTGGGCGGCGCGGTGATCACCGAGACGGTGTTCAACTACAACGGGCTCGGCAAGCTCGCGGTGGACTCGGTGCAGACCTACGACCTGCCCACCATCGTCGGGCTCGTGCTCCTGCTGGGCGCGTTCGTGATCCTCGCCAACATCATCGTGGACATCCTCTACGCCTTCATCGACCCGCGGGTGCGGGTCGGCTGAGGAAGGACCGACGTGAGCAGCTTCCTGTCCGTGCGCGACCTCGTCGTGCACTTCCCGACCGTCGACGGTGTCGTCAAGGCCACCGAGAACCTCTCCTACGAGCTCGAGCGGGGCAAGACCCTCGGCATCGTGGGGGAGTCGGGCTCCGGGAAATCGGTGTCCAGCTCGGC
>Ga0207657_10007594_pt1 | contig 11108 bp, 8 predicted proteins | sample KBSC33metaG_FD_184316 | JGI IMG/M metagenome (GOLD analysis project Ga0207657, IMG submission 184316) | Corn rhizosphere microbial communities from Kellogg Biological Station, Michigan, USA - KBS C3-3 metaG (SPAdes) (version 2) | ecosystem: Host-associated > Plants > Roots > Rhizosphere > Soil ... | reverse complement strand
AAAGCGCGGCCCCACCACGCTTGAAGACTTTCATCTGCGGGAGAAGATCTTTCACTTCGATCACGAGCGGATTCCGGAACGGGTAGTTCACGCCCGTGGCTATGGCGCTCATGGATTCTTCGAGAATTACCAATCATTGTCGGATGTCACGGCTGCCGACCTCTTCCAGCGGCCGGGTGAGAAAACGCCCGCCTTCGTGCGCTTCTCAACGGTCGCGGGGAACAAAGGCTCGGCCGACCTGGCGCGGGATGTGCGCGGGTTTGCTGTGAAACTCTATACGCAACAGGGTAACTGGGACATCGTCGGCAACAATATGCCGGTGTTCTTTATCCAGGATGCGATTAAGTTTCCAGATCTGGTCCACTCCGTCAAAGCGGAGCCGGATCGCGACTTCCCACAAGCCCAGACGGCTCACGATAACTTCTGGGATTTCATCTCACTGATGCCCGAGAGCATGCACATGATCATGTGGATCATGTCGGACCGCGCCATTCCCCGATCCTTCCGCTTCATGGAAGGCTTTGGCGTGCACACCTACCGTCTGGTCAACGCCTCCGGCAAATCGACTTTCGTAAAGTTCCACTGGAAGCCCAAATTCGGGTTGCAGTCGGTGACCTGGAACGAAGCGGTAAAAATCAACGGCGCCGATCCCGATTTCCACCGGCGAGATCTGTGGAACGCCATTCAATCGGGCAGCTTTCCGGAATGGGAACTCGGCCTGCAGCTCTTCGATGAAAAATTCGCCGATGCATTCGATTTCGACGTTCTGGACGCAACTAAACTCATTCCTGAAGAAGACGTGCCCATCCGGCGCGTAGGGCGCCTAGTTCTGGATCGCTGCGTCGACAACTTTTTCGCCGAAACCGAACAGGTCGCCTTCTGCACCAACAACATCATCCCGGGCGTCGATTTCAGCAATGACCCTTTGCTTCAGGGCCGCAATTTTTCCTATCTCGACACCCAGGTGAAGCGTCTCGGAGGCCCCAACTTTACTCATATTCCGATCAATGCTCCTAAGTGTCCGTTTCACACTCTTCAGCAGGATGGGCACATGGCGATGGTCAATCCGGTGGGACGCATCAACTATGAACCGAACTCGTCGAGCGGCGCCGCGGGCGGCCCGCGCGAATCGCCGGAAACTGGATTCCACTCCTTTCCCGTCGAGGAAGGAGGACCCAAAGTGCGGGAACGGTCGGAAAGCTTCGCCGATCACTATAGCCAGGCTCGCCAGTTCTATATCAGTCAAACCAAGACCGAGCAGGGACACATTGCCGACGCACTGATATTTGAACTCAGCAAGGTTGAAAAGGTCGCCATTCGTGCACGTTTAGTTTCCCACCTGCCGCACATCGACGCAAAACTGGCCGATCGCGTGGCCAAGGGATTGGGATTGCCGGAGAAAATCGAGCCGGTTGCCGCCGCCAAGGAGCCTCGCGCCGATCTTAAGCTATCGCCCGCGCTGAGTATCGCGCAAAATGGACCCAAATCTTTTGCGGGGCGAAAGGTGGGAGTGCTGGTCACCGAAGGAACAGACCGCCAAATCTTCGACGCACTCAAGTCGGAGCTGGAAGCGGAAGGAGCCACGATCGAGGTCGTCGCCCCCGTGATCGGAGGCGTAAAGGCGAGCGATGGAAGTCTGATTGAAGCTCAGCAAAAAGTTGGGGGCGGACCATCGGTGCTGTATGACGCCGTGGCCGTGATTCCTTCTGACGCCGGCGTGCCATTGCTTCTCAAGAATGCGGCCGCCAAGGATTTCGTTTCAGACGCCTTCGCCCATCTAAAATTCGTCGCCTATGTCAGTGCCGCGATTCCTTTGTTTGAGAAGGCCGGAATAGACGCCGCATTGGATGAAGGCTTTATTCCGCTCGGCAACAGCGGGAAAGGACCAACGGCGTTCGTTGCAGCTTGCCGGAAACTTCGCCAATGGGAGCGAGAACGAATAGTAACAACCTGACCATGGGAATATAAGCTCGCTATATGAGGAGTGGAGAATGACTGATCGACTTGTAAGCTACTTGCACGATCATTTGGCTGGATCGCACTTTGCGATTAAGCTCTTAGGCTCGCTGGCGGAGCAATACCCGCATGAGGAATTGGGTAAATTCGCTACTGCCCTGAAGGCCGAAATAACGCTCGATCAACGCACGCTTCAGAAGATCGCCGATCAAGCAGGAAAAGGGCATTTAGATTTAATGGAGGCCGCGGGCTGGGTGGCTGAAAAGGCAAGCCAAATCAAACTTCATCGCGACGCCACCGAGGGCGGCCTCGGGACCTTCGAGGCGCTCGAAACGCTGACTCTCGGTATCCAGGGAAAGATGGCGCTGTGGCGGGCTCTGCCCGTAATTCGCGAGGTTGACTCAAGGATCCCGGCTGAGGACTACGACCGCCTTTTGGCGCGAGCCCAGAGTCAATTCGGACTTGCGGAAGAACAACGCTTAAAGTTGGCGTCGGTCACTTTTGAGCATGCGGCCAAGTAGGGTTCTGACAAGTCACACGGCGACACGACCCGTTTCTAGATTATTTTCAGAGAGTTGTCGGGGCTGCTGCGATGGGCTTCGTGAAGGGTTGGCATACCTTTGAAGTCGAAAGCAAAGGGAGCGAGCCGCCTCACACTATCTGCAACTCGGTACCCGCCTAACAGCCCACCAATAGACCCTACCCGCTCACTGAGGAGCGTTCCGCCCAATCGAGCAAGCTCCCTTGCTATCGACAAAGAAGATGTGAAGAACGAGCGTGTCTACAGCACTCGACAAGAGTGCCCCGACGGCCGGGGATTACGACTTGCGCGCGCCGCGAACCGTGCCCTTAAGCTTCGACTGCCGCCGCTTCGCTGCCTTGCGCTTGGGTTTGGTAATGAGGAAGGTGCCGCTGCCTTGATACACGGCCTGATATAGGTTGTCTTTTGCCATTGCGAGCCTCAAGTATAGCAGAAGGGCTCCAGGCCACAGCGCGGCCAACCGGCGGGTAGTCGGATAATTTATCCGACTACCAACCGGCGCGGGCGCTCCACTTGGCGGCCCTTGCTATCCTAGGTTGAAGTGTCGTCCCCGCTGAATTTTCATCTGGAACATTACGATGGGCCTCTCGACCTGCTGCTGGATTTGATCCGCAAGCAGGAGATCAATATCTACGACATCCCCATCGCCCAGATCACTGCGCAATATCTGGAATACATGCAGAAAGCGCTGGAGATGGATACCGAGCTGAGCGCCGAGTTCATTTATATGGCCGCGACGCTCATCCAGATCAAATCGAAAATGCTGTTGCCGCGCGATCCCGCCTTGCAGGAAATCGCGCCCGAGGAAGATCCGCGCACGGAGCTGGTGAACCAGTTGCTCGAGCATGAGCGCTTCAAGAGCGCCGCGGAAATGCTGCATCAGAAGAGAGTGGTTGAAGAGGCCGTCTGGTCCAATCCGCAAATTGAGCAGTTCCGCGCGGAGGACGGTGGCACACCGGGTCTGGCGGTCACGCTGCACGACCTGGTGAAGACCTTTCAGGGGGTACTGGCGAGAGCCAGGAACCGCCCGGTGTACGAAATCACTAGCGAAGACGTTTCCGTGCCGGATATGATTCGCTACGTGCGCACGATTTTCGACAATGAGAGCCGCCACAGCGTGGTTTCCGCGCGCGAGTTGTTCGAGCGGCAGCGCAGCCGCCGGGCCATGATCTGCCTATTTCTCGCGCTGCTGGAACTAGTGAAACTGCAGGCCGTCGGACTCACGCAAGCCGATGCGTTCGGCGAGATCGGACTGAAGCGCCTGAAGGGATTCGAGGCCGCTTTCTCGACGGAAACGAATTTGGCCGCGATCGAAGAAGGATATCAGTAGGCCAGAAGGATATCAGTAGGAACGACTCATGGACGAAATCGACGCGTCACAATTGACGGAGGAACGGCCGGTGGAGAACACCGACACCCAACTGAAGGCGGTCCTGGAGGCCATCGTATATGTCACCGATGAGCCGCTCTCGGCGCAGCAGATGGCGGCGGCGCTCGAACGGCCTATCGACGTGGTCAAGCGGCTGCTGGATGAACTGGTGGCGGAATACGCCGCGCCCGGGCATGGGCTGAGCATCCGCGAGGTTGCGGGTGGCTACAAGATGGCCACCAAGGCCGAGCATCACGAAGCGGTGCGTGCATTCGTGAAGAAGCTGACTCCGCCGCTGAAGCTGTCGCTCGCGGCGCTCGAAACACTGGCGGTGATCGCGTATAAGCAGCCCGTGACCACGCCCGAGATCATGGACATTCGCGGCGTGCAGGGCGCGAGCGTGCTGCAAACCTTGCTCGACCGGAAGCTGATCGCAGAGGCGGGGCGCAAGAACGTAGTCGGCAAGCCGATCCTTTATAAAACCACCAAGGACTTCCTGGTGCAGTTCGGATTGAAGGACTTAACGGAGCTGCCTACGCTAAAAGAATTCGAGGAGCTGGGGCGGCTATCGGTGAGTGAAGCGGAGTCCGAAGCCGAGCCGTCACCGCAAGCGGAATTGCCGCTCGAAACCTCAGAAGCGTCCGAAGCGCCGCCGGCGGAAAATGCCTGAAGAACGTCTGCAAAAAATCCTTTCGCAAGCGGGCGTGACTAGCCGCCGCAAAGCGGAAGAGTTAATCGTGGAAGGCCGCGTTTCGGTGAACGGGAAGACCGTTACCGAGCTGGGTTCCAAAGCCGATATCGACAACGATCATATCAAGGTCGACGGACGCCTGCTGCGCGCCCCCAAGCACCTGACCTATATCGCGCTCAACAAGCCCAAGGAATGCATGACTACGGTTTCCGATCCCGAGGGCCGCCAAACCGTCATGCACCTGATGCGCGGCGTCCGCGAGCGCGTGTTCCCGGTGGGCCGCCTGGATTATCACAGCGAGGGGCTGCTGCTGCTGACCAATGACGGCGAGTTCGCGCACCGCCTCACTGCGCCCGCCAACCACGTCACCAAGACTTACGTAGTGAAGGTGACCGGCGGCCTGACCGAAACACAGGAGAAGCAGTTTCGCGAGGGCATCCCCATGCATGGCCGAAGAACGGCGCCGGCGGAGCTGAAGCGCATTAAGCACGGCCCGAATCCCTGGTACGAAGTGAAGATCACCGAGGGCCGACAGAACCAGATCCGCATCATGTTCAAACATTTCGGCAAGCTAGTCGAAAAACTGCGGCGCGTGAAGATTGGATTCCTGGAACTGGATGTCGCGCCCGCGCGCTACCGCTCCCTGACGCCCCAGGAAGTTGAAAAGTTCCGCAGGGTTCTTAAGTTGAATGACGTTGCAAATGAGAATCCGGCCTCGCGCGCCAGGATGAATGTGGTGGCCGAGTCGGACGCAACCGCCACATCGACTGGGACACCCTCCGCGCGAAAACCAGCGCCGAAGCGTGGACCCCGTGAGGCAGGATTTCATAAGGTTGCGGAGGGCAGCTCGGGAACTCGTAATACTGGTCCACGCAACGCTGGACAACGTGATTCCGGACCACGGAGCGCTGCGCCACCGACCGCTGCACTACGGAACGCCGCGCCACGTGATAATGGACCGCGTGCGGCTGGATCGCGTAATACTGGACCGCGTAATACTGGACCGCGCAATGCCGGGCGGCGCGACGCCGGGGCACGCAAGCCATCCCATCGATAACGCTCATCCAGAAATGGAAATCGTTGTTCGAGAGGGATCGCTAGAGCGGCTCGATCTTAACGAGCCACCGTCTGCTTCGCGTGGCTCATGTACTCTTCGTAGGGGCCCTTGAAGTCTTCAATCTTGCCGTGATCGAAGTGCCAGATGCGAGTCGCGACTTCATCGATCACGTCGTGATCGTGCGTGACCAGCAGCACCGTCCCGTCGTACTTCTGCAGCGCGATATTAAGCGCGTTAATGGATTCCAGATCCAGGTGATTGGTGGGTTCGTCCAGCACCAGGAAGTTCGGTTTTTCGAGCATCAGCTTGCAAAAGATGATGCGCGCGGCCTCGCCACCGGAGAGCGCGTCGGTCTTCTTTAGCGCGTCGTCGCCTGAGAACAGCATCTGCCCCAGCAGCCCACGCAGCTCTTCCTGCGCCGCTTGCTCATCGAAGCTGTGCAGGAATTCGAGCAGCGTATAACCGTTGGGAATTGACTCGCGGTGATCCTGCGCGAAGTAGCCCACCGACACTTCATGGCCCCACTCCGCCGTGCCCGCGTCGGCGAAGCCCGCTTCGACGATCGAGCGCAGCATGGTGGTCTTCCCCGCCCCGTTGCGGCCCATCAGCGCGATCTTCTCGCCGCGGCTGATGCTGGCGGTGAAGTTGCTGATCACCTTGGTGTCGTCATAGGCCTTCGCCAGCCCCTTGATTTCGAGCGGATGGCGGCCCGACGGGCGCTTCATTTCAAAGCGGATGAAGGGGCGCGCGATGTTGGAGCGGGCCAAGTCCGAAGTCTGCAAGCGCTCGACTTCCTTGCGGCGCGAGGTCACCTGCGAAGACCGCGTGCCCGCCGCGAAGCGCTGAATGAATTCGTTCAACTGCTCGATCTTTTTTTCGCGCTGGGCGTTCTGCGACTCAATGCGGGAACGGACCTGAGTCTTCTGCAAGACCATGTCGTCGTAGCCGCCGGTATAAGTGATGATGGTTTCGTAATCGATATCGGCGATGTGCGTGCAGACTTCGTTGAGGAAGTGGCGATCATGCGAGATGACGATCAGGCAGCCTTGATAGCGAATCAGGTAATCCTGCAGCCAATGGACTGAATCGAGATCCAGGTTGTTGGTTGGCTCGTCGAGCAGTAGCACACCGGGTGTTCCGAACAGCGCCTGCGCCAGCAGCACGCGTACTTTTTGGCCGCCCTGCAATTCGCCCATCTTGCGGTCATGCAGCGACTCAGGGATATCCAAGCCGTCGAGCAAAACCGCGGCGTCGGTCTCCGCCGTATAGCCGCCTTCATCGCCGACGATGCCTTCGAGTTCGCCCAACCGCATGCCGTCTTCGTCGGTGAGCAGCTCGGGGTCTTTCGAATAGAGCGCCTCGCGTTCTTCGAGCGCGGCCCATAGGAGCTTGTTGCCCATGATGACGGCGTCGACCACGCGGAAGGCGTCGAAGGCAAACTGGTCCTGGCTCAGCACGCCCATTTTCTTGGGCCGCGTCACAGAGCCTTTGGTCGGCTCGATCTCGCCCGTGATGATCTTCATGAGCGTGGACTTGCCTGCGCCATTGGGCCCGGTGACCGCATAGCGGCGGCCTGCCTGGAAGGTGGTCGTCACATCCTCAAACAGGATGCGGGCGCCGTAGCGCATAGAAATGTTGTTAAGAGATAACATGCTTGGGATCTACAGAGTCGGACCGCGCGCGGGGCAGACATCTTTAGTATAGCGTCTAGGCGCAGGCCCTGCGTCGATGTCATGAACCGGTAGTGGGACAAATTTATCCGACTACCCATGAACCCGGCGACGCGCCCCTTACGCCCGTCCAAAATTTGGACTAAACTGTTTGCTGTTCAAAAGGAGAATTCCACCTATGTCGATGGGAAACACGAAAGTCAGGCTGGCCGCGATGCTGGCCGGGTTCGGTCTGGTTGCCAGTGTAGCCTTCATCGCCGCCGCTGAACTGCCTAAGACCAAGCACGTTAACCGCGCGATCGAGCTCCTGGAACAAGGGCAGCCGATCTATTACACCGGCTCGCATTCCGGCACCAACGGAAGTTTCGAGCAGGGCAAGAAAGACGCCCAGACTTTTGCCGATTACATCAGCTACGACATGGAGCACGCGCCTTTCGATGTCAAGGGACTGTCGGAATACATGCAAGGGCTGGTTGCGGGCGGTCCGACCAAGAGCGGACATCGCACGCCGGCGGTGATCGTCAACGTTCCCGTGAACGGGCTCGACGAAGCTTCGGTCCGCGCCAACGCTTGGATGTTTCAGCAAGTGCTCGCGACCGGCGTACACGGGGTCCTGCTGACCCACGCCGATTCGCCCGCTGGCGTGCGCGCCTTTATCGAAGCCGTGCGCTTCCCAATCCACAAACAGGGATTGGATAAGGGCCTTAAAGAAGGGCGGCGCGGCGCCCACGGGACTCCGACTGCGGCCAAGATTTGGGGCATCTCGGACGAACAGTATTTGGATAAAGCCGACGCGTGGCCTTTGAATCCCAACGGCGAGTTGCTGCTCGGCGTGAAAATCGAGGACAAGTACGCGCTGGCGAATGTCGAGGAGACGCTGAAGATTCCCGGCATTGCTTTCGCCGAGTGGGGTCCGGGCGACATGGCTCTGTCGCTGGGAGTCCGCGGGAAAGATACAGTGAAGGATCCGCGCATGCAAGCCGCGCGGGCCAAGGTTTTCGCCGCGTGCAAGGCCAACAAAATTTTCTTCCTGAATTCGTTTGCCGCCAACGATGTGATCGACATGATTAAGGAAGGCGTCATGATCGGACCAGCGAGCCAGGCGACGGCGGAAATCGGGCGCAAGTTCACCAAGCGCCAAATGCCGTGGTAGTCACGCCACGGTAATCACCGCGTCAAGACAGTGAGGCTTACGCCCGCCTGACTGGCCGCGCCGCCGACTGTGACGACGACGCTGGCGAGTCCCGGCACCGCTGCGGCCGGAACCCTTAAATCGATTCGAAACAAACCGGTATAGCCGGGCGATGGATCGAGCGACACTACCTCCGCGTCAACGCCGCCGATGCTTGCGGTCACCGGCAGATCGCCCAGGCCGAGGCCCGTTCCGTACAACGTGACGATCGCACCAGGCGCCGCTTGCACGGCCTGCGGATCAATCGGGAACAGCGCCGGCGCGGCTGCCGCAGTCGCGACATTGATCGTCGCGGCGATACCGCCTTGGTGCACGATCACGATCTGGGCCTCGTCGGGAGTCGCCAGTGTCGCCGGTGCCTGCACCTGGATCTGGGTATCGTCCATGGCCAGTATCGGGACCAGAATTGAGTTGATCAGGATGATGGTGTTGGCCGCATCCGCGGCGGGAATGCCTGTTCCGCGCACCACCAGGAGCATGCCGGGAGCCACTGGTCCCGGCGCCAGACTAGCTCCGTTCAGTGCTGAAATCGTGGCGGCCGGCGGTGGCGTGGTTTGCGGAGTCAGTAGCCGGACGCGATTGTTCTCCAGATCCGCAACGTACAGCGCGCCGGCGGGGCCGATAGCCACGTCCCAAGGGAAATTCAACTGAGCGCTGTCCGCGGCTCCGCCGTCGCCCGAAAAGCCGGCAGTGCCGGGCCCAGTGCTAGGCATCCCAGCCACGACCGTCACCGCGCCCGCGGAATCGACGCGCATAATCTGCTGGCGTCCGGTATCGGCGACAAACACGTCGCCCGCCGCATCCACGGCAATGCCGCGCGGAATGCTCCACGCGCCGGCGCCGAGTTGGGTCACGCTGCCCGTAGCCAAGTCGAGACGCTGCACGCGCGCTGCGTCCTGCTCGGTGAAAAACAGATGGCCCGCACCGTCGAGCGCCAGCCCGTGCGGCCCGGCCAGATTCTCGACCAGTGTAGAGACTGCGCCCGCCGCGTCCACCCTACGGATATTGCTGGCGCCCGCGTCTGCGATATAGATGTTACCCAGTGCGTCTGCGATGACGTCGACCGGCGCATTCAACAGACTTGGCGCAATCGGCTGCACTGTTCCGGCGGGTGCGATCCGCACTACCTGCTTGAGGCCAGTGTCTACAACATAAATGTTCCCGGCCGGATCGACGCTTACTCCGCTGGGCGCGGACCACGCGACGTTGGGCACGACCGTCGTGATGGTGCCGTCCAACGCCACGCGCCGCACGCGATGGTTGTCGCGGTCGGCAATATACACGTTGCCGGACGCGTCCGCGGCTACGCCACTGGGATGATTCAGTAGCGCGACGGTGGCCGCTGCGCCATCTCCGCGCCCGGGGTCGGCTCCGCCGGCGGCGAGCGCAATGTCTCCGGAAAGCGGGATGCGCTGCACAATACCGGCGGCGCTTTCCGCGAAATACAGACTCAAGTCCGGCGCGCGAGCTACATCGCCGGCGGCTAGATTCAGAGGTGGCAGGGCGCCGCTGACCGGAAATCGCAGCACAGTGCCTGTCTCCGCGTCGGCCACATACAATGTAGCCAAAACATCGAACGCCAGTCCAACCGGAGTTCCCACTGAAGCGAACGTGGTGATGATGCCGTTCGCAATACGGCGCACCGCGTGGTTTGCACTGTCGGCGATATAGAGAGATCCGTCGAATCCGATCGTCAAACCCGCCGGAAAAGCGAGCTGCGCCGCAGCCGGCGGCCCGCCGTCGCCCGAATATCCCGCCGCGCCGGTGCCGGCCACGGTAGTGAGCAGACCACCCGCGGAGAGCCGGAACACGCGATGACCCGTGAAATCGGAAACATAAAGATTGAGTTGGTCGTCCGCCAGAATATTACGCGGCGCGAGCAGACGCATGGACACGCCGGGCATGCCTTCATTCGCGGGACTCGGGTCGAGCGTGCCGCCTCCGGCCACCGTCGTGATGTTGCCATCCAGCCCGACGCGGCGTACCCGCGCATTCCCCAGGTCGGCGATATAGACGTTGCCCAGAATGTCGGCCACCACTCCGTAAGGCGACGCCAGTTGCGCCTGCGCGGCCGGACCGCCGTCCCCGCTGAAACCCGCCACACCCGTTCCGGCCAGCGTTGTGATCGCACCCGAGCGATCCATCTTGCGCACACGGTTGCCGCCGGTTTCCACGATATAAATATTGCCCGCGGCATCCGCCGCGACACCGCCTGGTTGCCGCAAGATCGCTTGTGTCGCGGGACCGCCATCGCCGATCCAGCCGCTTCCGGCTACCGTGCTGATCAAATAGCCCGGAGGCTGGCCGTTCACAGTTAGTGCCAAAAGCGGAATGACGAGCGCAATACGCATGGGATAGGCAAAGCCTTATAGCAAGTGAGTACTATTTCGGGAGCGATTTTCTCATCGGAAGACGATGAGGGGAATATGGTTCGAGCAATACGGCTTTTTCCGATCTGCTATCTTTTCGCTGCTATTTCCTCAGGCCAATCCGTAATGCATCTCAAGTCGGGGGACGTGGAAACCGATCCCGCCGCGATCGTCACCGAAATCACGCGCGCGAGTGAATTTTATCCCGCCGAAGACTATCACCAGGATTTTTATCTCAAGAATCCGCTGCGCTATAAGTATTA
>Ga0207657_10007593_pt1 | contig 11109 bp, 10 predicted proteins | sample KBSC33metaG_FD_184316 | JGI IMG/M metagenome (GOLD analysis project Ga0207657, IMG submission 184316) | Corn rhizosphere microbial communities from Kellogg Biological Station, Michigan, USA - KBS C3-3 metaG (SPAdes) (version 2) | ecosystem: Host-associated > Plants > Roots > Rhizosphere > Soil ... | reverse complement strand
AACAAACAAAAAACAACTATTTCTATTTCCTGAAAAGAATGAACAACTCCATACCACAAATGTGTACAATTTTGTAATCATCCACATTTGATTTAGAATTCAACAGCCCTGGCCCATAACCACGCCACCTGTGTTGAAGGTGCAAAATAAATTTATAGCTTAATAATTTTCGATACTTTTTTTATCTCTCCGTTTATGTCAATTTTTAAGAGGTATAGCCCGGATTTAAAGAAGGAGATGTTCAACATTTGTTGGGTTGAGTTTATCCTTTCCTTGTGTATCAATTCGCCGTTCGCATTATAAATACTAACCCATTCATTGATTGAAAATGCAGGGGAAGTAACCATCAATTCGTCTTTTGCTGGGTTTGGGTAAATAACAAAAGATTTTTGAATATCAGTTTTACTGTTAGTTACCATATTCGAACTATCATCAGTTGCTGATAATCTGGCCTGAACGATTTGAGCACAGCCGGCATTTACCACGGAGCCGGTTAATGTAAAATAATCGCTTGTGCCACAAGTGTTGATTTGCCTGACACCTACATTAAAATACGGAGTGACCCCGCCGGTTTTCACCGTGATAGTGTTAGTGCCCTGCCCACTGATAATTGTGCCCCCGCCAACGTTCCATGATGTACCGCTAGAAGTAAAATCATAAGTGCAGTTTTTTGCAAATTGTTTACCATTAGCCATACCCGTTATATAAGTTGGTGGGAGCGCACCAACAACAATATTATTTTTTGTAACAGTTGTTTGCCCGTTACAAATATTTGAAATGGTTGCGGTTAAAGTAATTATGCCATTGCTGTTTTTAGTTAAGGTTGTTTGGGTAGCATTTGGAGTGCCGGGTGTCGCTATACTTGATGGTGTTACATTCCATTGAACCGTTGCTCCAGTGGGCAGATTTGGGATTGTGTAATTACTTGAAGTAGTACAGAAGTTATCATCGCCATTAATTGCAAAAGCTTGTGTAACGTTTAAATTATAATAGCCCGTTACATTAGCGCTCATATTCTCTATCCTGATAAAATAGGTTTGACTGGCAGTTAAACTTAATGTGATTTTTGAATAAGGATTTGAAGTTGAAATATCATCATTTTGAGCCAATTGTGTAAGGGCGCTATTGAAAACAGTGAGCCTCGTATTTGCATTCGTTCTTCCTGTCATTGCAGAAGTTTGTATATCGTATGTTTGAGTACATAAAGGTGTAAAGCGTACCCAATCTACATCGCATTGAGTAGTATAACCTAAAGGCCCAACTCTGTTCCATTGCTGGTGAAAGTTTCTTTCCTGTATTTCATTTAGTTGAATGTTTCTTGCGGTTATTGCATCGTTATCAGGTTCGTAATTATCAAAAGTACTTATCGGATTTGCCCATCCGCTAAAATTATTTGGTTTCTTAAAATATAATGTCCATAACATTACCCCAATCTGCAATCTTGAAAATTGATCAACACAATTAGTAGCAGAATTATAACTCATGATATTGTGTACATCCGGCCTGTCCTGCAATCCGGCTGGAGGATTATCATAAGAATCACCCCAGGGATCGTTTCCAAAATTTACATTATAATTACAGGAGTTATTATGAAGCAAATTATCGTCTGCCTGAGTATCCCTTAATCCATCCCCGGTAGCTTCGCAAACTCTGTTTGATATTAATCTTGTAGGACATAAATTAAGAGTAGGCCATGTTCTTGTTCTGCTTACACATTCTGTAAGGCATTTGAAATCCAGGGCGCTATATTGATGAGTATGCGATAAACCTAAAAGATGCCCGATTTCATGAGCTAAATCTCCATTCGCTGTTGAATTTAAATAACTGCCACTCGGAATCATACTTGCATTTAAAAAAGGAATTGAAAAACCAGCAGTTCCAGAAGAAGCAAAATTTCCGATTATGTGTACATTAAAGCTTCCGGGATCGTTATTGGTAGCCATTAATATTGATGCCCCGGTAAATGTTTTAGTAACATCAGAGGATTTATTAATGTAAGTTGGATCGCATTTCATATAAAAACCGATCATGGCATTGTTGGTTTGGTTATATCTCAGATTTAAGTCATCTATTAAACTTTGAACCTGAGGAAGGGAAGGTCCACCAGTTCCATTGTCATTTCTATAAATCCAAAATTTAATTGGTATCCAGAACCTAACCTCGGGAGCGCCAATAATTCTGTATTGCTGACTTCCTGAAGGGTAACCGATACTATCTAAAAAATTTTCCAGATAATCATTATTACTATACCAAAGCTGATTTCGAAACTCCGTCGTATCCATTTCGGGTGTCCAGCATTTACTACTTAAAGTGTCTTGTGCATATAAATGTGCGTTTATAGCGACTATAAATGCAAAACTCAAAAAAATAATCTTCCTCATAAAAATTAGTTAGTGTTTAAAATTAGTTTCGGTGTTTTAGACTAAATACAAAACCTTGACCGTTGGAATTATAGGCTTCTCCGATAAGATTGTTTTTATAATACACTTTTAGATATTGATATAAATCTGCGCATTTTTCTTTTTTGGCTTTATATACAAGTTTTAAAGTATCAAAGGTTTGATAGTTATATCTTATATAAATATCCTTAGATTTTTCACTATTATAAGATCCATCATCGTCAGATGGGATAAAAATGGGATATATATTAACTAAATAATACCTCCTCAACGGATTTATTGAATCCTGATCAAGATTAAAGGATGTCGTTAACAATCTGCCATTCGAATCTTTAACTTGCAAACTATCAGTATTAAATGGAGAGAGATTGTTATCTTCAGGATAGATGTATTGATTGTTGATTGCATTAAAGAATTTAATTACCAAAGCCGCACTTTGGATACCACGAGGTTCTATACAAATTCTACTGCATGAAATAAACAATAATAATGAAACAAAAAGAACGAAGAAAATGGAAAAGTAATTTTTCATAATAGTAAGTTTTAAGGTAAACGGATTTTAATTAGACAACAATTCTATGACATTCGCTGCTTTCTTGGAAAAAAATTTCCAGACGATCATTAATCCTTATGAGGCGAGTGATTTGCAACAAAAGAATAATTCTTCTAAAACATTTTATACTTTGATCACAAAATCTTTCATTTCGTTGCATCAGGGTGAAATTATTTTTGATGCGACGGGCTGTGGAAACTTCCCTGAGAAAAGAAGATGAAAATAAATTCCAGACCGAATGTGGTCAGGCGGGGTGGTTTACTGCCTGCACCAACAAAGAATTTGCGGGTTGCTCAAAATGGACTGACTTTCGTACAGCAAAATGCAAACAAAAAAAAGGTATTTCTATTCTTATTGAATGAACACAATCACACCATCCTGGCGAGGCGCAAACACAAAACCATGAATTTACGGAGGAGATTATTGTAAATGCGATAAACAATTAGCTTTGAAAAAAAAGTTTTCTATAAATTCCTGTAATGACAGCGAACGAACAAAAAACAACTATTTCTATTTGTTGAAAAGAGTGAACAATCCTTGACAGAACACTACCATTTTTTATTATCAATGGTGCTCAAAATATTCAAATAGCTTATGTACCGTTGGGGAGATATTTTATTTTCTTCCACGGCTGCTTTCACTGCGCAGCCAGGCTCTTCAATGTGCTTACAATTATTAAAACGGCAATTATTGATAAGCGCTTTCATCTCCGGAAAATAATGCGAAAGTTCGTGTGGCTCTATATCCATCATGGCAAATTCTCTCATTCCCGGTGTATCTATTATTTTACCTCCAAAAGGCAAATCAAACATTTCTGCAAATGTGGTGGTATGTAATCCTTTGCCGCTCCATCCGCTTACTTCCTGCGTTTTTATGATATTTTCAGGGAAGATGGTATTGATAAACGAAGATTTACCAACGCCCGAATGACCACTGAGCAACGTAGTTTTTTCTTTTAATAGATTTTTTACTTCATCGATGCCTTGGTTTTCATTAATGCTCATTGAATAAACAGGGTATCCTATATTTTCATAGATAGCCTTTATTTTTTCAAAAGAAGCGGTTTCTTTCGCCTTGTAAAGATCGCTTTTATTAAATACAATAATGGCCGGAACGTGGTATGCTTCGGAAGCCACAAGAAAACGATCGATAAAACCTGTGGATGTTTTTGGTTCTTTTAGTGTAGCCAGCAAAATGCTTTGGTCGAGATTGGCAGCTACAATATGATGCAGATGTTTATTGTGTGGCGATTGGCGCGTTATATAATTTTTCCTGTCATGAATATGGGTGATTACAATAGATTCTTCACCATCTTCTTTATCTATATCCACTACATCGCCCACTGCTATTGGGTTGGTGGAAGTAATATTATCTATCTTAAATTTACCTTTTATCCTGGCATTCAATTCTTCGCCGTCTTCATTTTTTACCACATACCAACTCCCCGTAGATTTATAAACCAATGATTTCATTTTAATCAACTGATTAGCTAATTAGCTGATTTGCTAATTAGGGAAACTTTTTAAACAATGTATATCTTAAAATAAGTTCTATTAAAAGTAATGCCATTGCGGCAAATATAAAAGGATAAAATTTTTCGGTATAGCGGTGAAAAGTAAGAATTTCCATTTTCGATTTTTCCATGCTATTAATGTCTGAGTAGATTTTTTCAAGACTCTGGTTATCGGTGGCTCTGAAATATTTACCCCCTGTTTGGGTTGCAATGTTTTGCAAAAGTTTTTCATCAATAGATACCTTTTGGTTTTGCATTATGATTCCCATCGGAGTGCTAACAGGAGTAGGGGCGTAGCCATCCGTACCGACGCCAATGGTATAAACTTTAATTTTAAAAGTTTTTGCAATCTCCATTGCAGTGTTCGGGTCTATCAGGCCGCCGTTATTGACGCCATCGGTAAGCAGAATAATTACTTTACTCTTTGCTTTGCTGCTTCTCAACCGGTCCACGCTGGTTGCCAACCCTGATCCGATTGCAGTGCCGTCTTCGAGTAAGCCATTTCTTATTTGTGATATTTGATATTTTAAAACATTATGATCTGTAGTAAGCGGACATTGCGTAAAGCTTTCTCCGGCAAATATTACCACGCCCATTCTGTCATCCGGGCGGTTATCTACAAAGTCTTCAGCTACTTTTTTTGCCGCTTCCATCCGGTTGGGCGTAAAGTCCTGGGCGGTCATGCTACCGCTGACGTCAATGCATAAAATAATATCAATTCCTTCGCCTTCTGTTTCAGTCTGGTCAAATTTTGTTTGAGGCCGAGCAAGTGCAATGATGATGCAGCTAAGTGCAAGCATTCTTAAAATGAAGGGAAGTTGCTGTACACTGTTTTTCCATGACCTGGCATCAGACAAGCCTTTTATAGAAGAGATTCCAATAGCGGCTGTTTGTTTTTTGCCCTTGGTAAATTTCCAGTATATTAAAAAAGGAATAATAATAAATAGCAGCAATAGCCAGGGTTGCCCAAAAGTAATATTGTTGAAATAATCAAATATCATCTTCGGGTTTTTTGTTCACAATATTATTGATCGCGGTTATCATTTGCTTTGTTTCGGAAAAGCAATTTTCATTTTCATAAGCGGGTGGAACGTATTGTGCAAATTTCACCGCATTTCCCATTCGAAGGGAATTTGCAAAAGTTGCAATCTGTTCTTTCGGCAAATCAAGTTCATTTAATTCTATAAGCAATTCATCTGTTGTAAGATGCATTTGATAGGTGTTTGATTTTCTTGATAAGTATCTTTTAAATATCTCTGTAAGTCTTAAATGATATTCTTTTATTTGGTTGTTTTGAAGCAACTCTTCTTTCTCAAGAGACGATAAAGATTCCATAGCCTCATCATAGGGCGAAAGTTTGGATTCGAAAATGACAGTGTCTTTTTTCTTCCTGAGAAATTTCCGGAGGAAGAAAATCCAGGCGAGTAAAAGTGCTATCGCAAGCGCCACCAAGGCCCACGCCCACCATGGAAATGATGGTTTCACTTCGAGAATGGGTTTTATATCATGGAAAGGCATAATGCTATCTGTTGGCGCATAAGTAACATTTACTGCAACGGAATCCGTGTAAATATTAAAAGCGGAATCATTATCAAGCGTGGATATCGCAAGTGGTATTTGTGGAATCAGTTGCCTTCCTGAATCGAAGCTCGTCAAAACGATTTCCTGTGAGAAATTAAGATTGCCATTAGAACGCGTAGTGTCAATTTTGTTTCTTTTTACTACAGTGAAATTTCCGATACTATCAGGAATTGAAAACCAGTTAAGGTGGTAAGTATTATCGGGCATAGAAGCCTGCACACGGAAATTTAACTGCTGGCCAATAAGAATATTATCTTTATCAACTGAGGTGTTTGTCGTAGGTGATTGCGCAAAGATAGCGTGGCCCAAACACAGAAAACAAATGCATAAACTGGTAGTAAATAACTTCATATTATAATCACAAATCTTCAATTCCTGTTAATGAGCTTTTTTTCTTCCATTAAAAAATTTCTGCAAAATTTTTACATAATCCTCATCAGTGCGAATATGCAGTAATTGAGCGCCGGCCTTCTTAAAATTATTTTTACTGAGCGTGCTTTGATTAATGAAATTCTGGTGGTAATTATACCTTACCATAGCGTCTGACGTATTCAGCCATTGGGTTTTTTGAGTTTCAAGATCCTGTACTTTTATCATCCCAATATCTGGTAACTGGCTTTCCATTTTATCATATACTTTCAATCCTATCACATCATGTTTCCTGCCCATTACTCTCAATCCTCTTTCGTAATCCTCATCAATAAAATCGCTCATAATAAAGGCGATACTTTTCTGGCCGTTGGACCTTAAAAAAAAATTTAATGCGCCGTTGATGTTAGTGCCTGTTTGTTTAGGAGATGCTGTTAATAGCTCGCGCACAATGTAGAGCGCATGTTCCTTTCCTTTTTTAGGAGGAATGTATTTTTCTATTTTATCGCTAAAAAAAATTACACCTACTTTATCATTATTATTAATAGCGCTGAATGTTAGTACAGCGCCTATTTCTGTGATCAGGTCTTTCTTGTTTTGATGCACAGTTCCAAACATTGAACTGGCGCTGACATCCACCAATAATATTACGGTAAGTTCTCTTTCTTCTTCAAACACTTTTGTAAATGGATGTGCATAACGTGCACTTACATTCCAGTCAATAAATCTTACATCATCACCATGATAATATTCCCTTACTTCCCTGAAACGCATACCTTTTCCTCTAAACGCGGAATGGTATTCGCCGGTAAAAAGTTGCGTAGTAATCTTCCTGGAGGTAATCTCCAGTTCCTTTACTTTTTTTATTATTTCGGCGGTGGTGAGGATGGTGATTTGGTTTATTGGTTAATTAGTTTATTGGTTAATTAGTTTATTAGTGATTAGTGATAAGTTATGAGTTATGAGTTATGAGGTTCCAAACTAACAACTGATAACTAATAACTGATAACTTTTTACTTCCCTACGGCACATTCACTGCTTTTAAAATTTCATTAATAATCATTTCTACATTTACGTTTTCGGCTTCTGCTTCATAAGTAAGGCCAATGCGATGCCGCAAAACATCTTTGCAAATATTTCTAACATCCTCGGGAATTACATAACCTCTCTTGTTTAAATAAGCATAAGTTTTTGAAGCCAGCGCCAGGTTGATGCTCGCTCTTGGCGATCCTCCATAAGAGATCAATGGTTTTATTTTGGGCAAATTGTATTGTTCGGGATATCTCGAAGCAAAAACAATGTCAATAATATATTGCTCTACCTTTTCATCCATATATACTTCACGCACTAATTGACGTGCGTTTAAAATTTCGGAAGAAGAAACAACGGCGTTGATTAAAGGCTGTTTTAAACCCAATACATTCTGCCTGATGATAGCCTGTTCTTCCGCCTTGGAAGGATAATCAATAACTACTTTTAGCATAAAGCGATCTACCTGTGCTTCAGGCAATGGATAAGTACCTTCCTGTTCTATTGGGTTCTGAGTGGCTAATACCAAAAACGGTTCTTCCAGGCTGTAGGAACTGTTTCCAATCGTTACCTGCCTTTCCTGCATCGCTTCCAGGAGCGCGCTTTGTACTTTTGCGGGCGCCCTGTTTATTTCATCAGCGAGGATAAAGTTGGCAAATATGGGGCCTTTGCGAACTACGAATTCATTTTTTTGCTGATTGTAAATCATAGTTCCTATCACATCGGCGGGCAAAAGATCAGGGGTAAACTGAATGCGGCTGAAGTGTGCGTTAATAGTGCTTGCCAGCGATTTGATAGAAAGGGTTTTTGCAAGCCCGGGAACGCCTTCCAGCAGAATATGGCCATTGCTTAAAAGCCCGATTAGCAAGCGTTCTACCATGTGATTTTGGCCAATAATAATTTTCCCGATTTCAACGTGAATTTTATCAATGATTGATGCTGAATGATTAATTTTTTCGTTCAGCAAACGAATGTCTTCTGCGGTTTGTAACATTTTAATTCAGATAAAAATTAGTTATGTATTAATGGTTTGCAAATTACGAACATCACATAAAGAAAAAAGAAGTTTATAAAAAACCTTCACGGAAAGGTATGTTAAAAATAAAGGGAGTATTTAGCTCCCTTATTAAAAAATATTTTCCCAATGATAAAATTATTTTTCATTTACTCTGAAAGATACTTTACAAATCACACCATAGGAGGATACTTTTTCATCCTTCACATGAACCTTGAAATCCTTAACATAAACCGAATCTATGTTTTTTACCGTCTTGGAAACTTCTGATACGGCATTCTGAATAGCATCATCAAAACTCTTTTCTGATGAAGCAATCACTTCAATTACTTTTACAATTGGCATAATACAATGGTTTAAAGATTAAAAATTTAATTTCTACAATTTACAGAATGATTAGCAAAATTTATTCCGAATATTCATAATATCCCACTTCTTAAAATTTAATAAAACATTTATATGTCTCTTTGCTATAAAGTTCTACATTTGTAAATTACTTAATCGACACTTTTGTACAGGAAAATTTACATGAGAAAATTTTTTGGAGTTGTGTTGCTGGCAATTTTTGCCTTAAGCAATACACCTACAAAATATTTGCATAAAATATTTGCCAATCACGTAGATTTTGTAAGCAAAACTTTAACTGATTCTAATTCTCCGCAATTAAGTCTTGCAGGCATCAATTGTCATTGCGAAAGCAATGTGGTAATAGCGCCATATACTTTTGAAAATGGATTTGAAATAAAACCTGTTTTGCCTTCATTTGCTGAATTTACTTTTTCAGAGGTCAGGAACGTTATTCTTTCTGAATCAATTTCTTTTGGTTTAAGAGGCCCTCCATCCATTGGTTAATCAAAATTGTATTATTCTTTTTGCCCGATAAAAGAAGTGTTTCTTTTATTAAGGCCTCATTAGATTTTATTTATTGAATAACCCTCTCACAAAAATTTTAAAATGAAATTATTTGTTTTTACACTTAGTATAATGGTGTGCACTCTTTTTTCATGGCAGGTAAATGCACAAAAAAGATCGGGCAGATATTCTCTGTCCGGCGAAGTGACGGATGCGTCAGGATCTCCCCTTGCCGGCGCTTCCGTGTATATTTCTGACCTTCGGATAGGAAATGTCGCTGATGATAATGGAAATTATATACTCAATGATATTCCATCCGGCACTTATCTTGTAGAAATAAAATATATAGGATATAAAACCATCCTGCAGAATATTTATTTCAATGCCAATAAAGTTCAGAATTTTTCAATGACGATAGCCGTTACAGAAGAAAGTGAAATAGTAATTACCGGTTCCTCGAAGGCCACTTCTATCAAAAGAAATCCGATACCGATTGTTTCTATCAGCAGGCAATTTTTGCAGCAAAACCTAAGTACAAATATTATTGATGCTATTGCAACAGTGCCGGGTGTTAGCGAAGTAACTACAGGGCCTAATGTATCAAAACCCTTTATTCGCGGACTTGGTTATAACAGGATACTTACTTTGTATGACGGCATCAGGATTGAAGGACAACAGTGGGGCGATGAACACGGAACTGAAGTAGATCAAAATACGGTAGATAAAGTGGAAGTAGTGAAAGGGCCTGCCAGTTTGATTTACGGCTCGGATGCAGTAGCAGGTGTCATTAATCTGCTGCCTCCAAACCCACCGTCAGAGGGAAAGATAACCGGAAATATCCTGAATGAATACCAGACCAATAACAGGTTGATAGAAAATTCTGCAAGCATTGCAGGCCATACCAATGATTATACCTGGGGTGGAACATTTTCACATAAAATGGCTACGAATTATAAAAATAAATACGATGGAAGAGTGTACAATACAGGATTTGCAGAAACTGATGCCGCAGCAAACGTGGGCGTCAATAAAAACTGGGGTTACAGCCGTCTTGGGGTTTTAATGTATAACGATTTACAGGAAATTCCTGATGGCAGCCGCGACTCAGCGACGAGGAAGTTTACAAAGCAAATTACTGAGGCAGATACTTTCCGGCCAATTGTGAGCAATGACGAACTAAACACTTATAAAATTTCAGCATTGCATCAGTTGGTGCAACACTACACCGTTTATAATACAAATAGTTTTTTATTAGGCGGAGATAGATTGACGTTGAGCCTGGCATTTCAAAGGGATGTACGCCGCGAGTATAGCCATCCGGAAGTACCAGTGCCAGGTTTGTTTCTTAAGTTAAATACGTATAACTATGATGTGAAATATTATTTTCATCAATCGGATGGACTTGACATAACTACAGGCATAAACGGAATGTACCAGAATAACAATGTGGATGGTGGTACTGAGTTTATTATTCCATCCTATCGCCAGTTTGATATTGGACCGTTTGTTAGTGCAAAGAAAACATTGGGCAAGTTGGAAGTTGCCGGAGGCATACGTTACGACCTGAGAGATTTTAGTAATGAAGGATTATATAACGCTCCGAATCCGGTTACCGGTTTTGACCAGGTGGTTACAGGAGCGGACACTGTTGGAGCAAATCATCCATTTTCGCCTTATAAACATACCTTCTCAGGCGCAAGCGGAAGCTTTGGAATGTCTTACCAGATTAATCATTATTTTAGTGTAAAAGCGAATATTGGCCGAGGTTACAGGTCTCCAAATATTTCTGAAATTTCTT
>Ga0207657_10007578_pt1 | contig 11123 bp, 12 predicted proteins | sample KBSC33metaG_FD_184316 | JGI IMG/M metagenome (GOLD analysis project Ga0207657, IMG submission 184316) | Corn rhizosphere microbial communities from Kellogg Biological Station, Michigan, USA - KBS C3-3 metaG (SPAdes) (version 2) | ecosystem: Host-associated > Plants > Roots > Rhizosphere > Soil ... | reverse complement strand
CGCTGGCCGCGCTCTCGCGACTGGGCCACGTCCGCGGTCGCAGCGAGCAGGCGCAGGACATCACCGCCAGCTACGACTCGGCGAGCGCGCGCGTGCGCGAGGCCGAGGCCGAGCGCACCGGGCTGCTGCGCGCGCTCGCCGGCGCGTCGACGACGTCGGAGATCGACAGCCTCAAGGCGCGCCTGCGCATCGTGCGCGCGCGGCTTGCCTCCGCGCGCAACGCTCTTGCGACGGTGCGCCACCGCGCGAACTACTCGCGCGTCGAGGTCACGCTGCTGGGCGATGGGAAGGCCGGCGTCGTCCCGCCGCACGGCGGGGGCGGGTCGTGGACGCCGGGGCGCGCGCTGCACGACGCGCTCCACGTGCTCTCGGTCGCGGCGGGCGTCCTCATCGTCGCGGCCGCCGGAAGCGTCCCGCTGGCCGTGCTCGCGCTGCTCGGCCTGCTGATCGGCCGGGCCGTGCGGCGACGCCGCCGCGAAGCCGCGCTTGTGTGATACTCGATCACACAAATGGCCAGCACAGCCGAAGTGGCGGGCCTGCTCGCGCGCGTGCCGGTCTTCGAGACGCTCGCTCCCGCCGACCTCCAGCGCGTCGCCCAGGTGGCGGTGCCGCGCAGCTTCCCGGCACACCGGGTGATCTTCCGCGAGGGCGACCAGAGCGACACCTGCTACGTCGTCTCCGAGGGCCACGCGCGCGCGATCCGCGAGCACGCCGACGGCCGCTCGATCTCGCTCGCGCACTTCGGCCCGGGCGACATCTTCGGCGAGCTGGCGATGTTCGACGACGAGAGCCGGTCGGCGACGGTCGAGACCCTCGACGAGGTCGAGGCGATCGCGATCCTCGGCGCCGACATGCGCCGGCTGTTGCGCGAGCACCCCGACATCGCGGTCAAGCTCGTGATCTCGCTGGGCCGCCGGCTGCGCGAGACCAACGAGCGGCTGACGCGCCAGTCGTTCCAGACCGTGCAGAGCCGCGTCGCCGAGGTGCTCTCCCAGCTCGTCACCCAGGCGCGCACCGAGGGCGCCGGCGAGAGCGACGTGCTCGTCACCATCACCCAGGCCGACATCGCGCAGTTGGCCGGCTCGTCGCGCGAGTCGGCCAGCCGCTTCCTGGCGGTGCTCGAGCGGGCGAGCGTCATCACGCAGGGACGGGGGAAGCTCACGGTCCACGACCCCGAGGCGCTGCGGCGCTATGTCTTCTGACAAGCCCCCGGTCGAGCGAGAGTTCTCCGCGGGTGGCGTCGTCGTCAGAGACGACCAGTGCGTGGTGATCGTGCCGACCCGCCGGGCGAAGGGCGGCGAGAAGGTGCTGGCGCTGCCCAAGGGCCATCCGGAGGGCGACGAGAGCGGGGCGGACGCTGCGATCCGCGAGATCCGCGAGGAGACCGGGATCGAGGCGCGGCTCGTCGACAAGCTCGCCGACATCCGCTACTGGTACCAGCGCGACGGACGGCGGATCGCGAAGATCGTCTCGTTCTTCCTCTTCGAGCACGTCTCGGGCGAGCCGGCCGGAGATCCGTTCGAGGTCGAGGAGGCCCGCTGGATGCCGCTCGACGAGGCCGAGAAGGCCCTGAGCTACAAGGGGGAGCGCGACATGGTGGCGCTCGCTAAGGTCCACCCTTCGTGCAGGTCCTGAACTTCTACTCGACGATCTTCGCCGACCAGCTCAAGCGTGGTCGCAAGACCGCGACGATCCGGCTCGGCGACAAGTCGCACAAGTACAAGAAGAACCAGTCCGTGCTGGTGACGATCGGCTACCAGCACTCGCCGCGCGAGAAGATCTTCGAGGCGGTCATCGACACCGTCGAGGTCAAGCGCTTCCGCGACCTCTCTCCGCGCGACATCGAGCACGACAACCCCGAGTTCCGCCGCCACGACGAGATGCAGCACTTCCTCGAGCAGATCTACGGGCGGTCGGTCGGCGACGACGACGTCGTCACCGTGGTGCGCTTCAGCCAGATCGTCGAGAACCCGCCGGAGTTCACCGACCGGCGCCTCGGCATCGGCGGCGCGCAGAACTAGACCGCGGCGGCCTGGTAGAGCCAGCGGCCGTTCTCGCGCACGGCCGCGAGGTGCGTCGTCCCGCCGTTCCCCAGGTGGATGGTCACGACCGCGTGGTCGCCGCTGACCTTGGCCGCGGTCGCCTTCGCGCCCTGATAGGACGCCCGGCTCACCGCGATGGCCTCCTGGATGTTCGTCTCGCAGATCCGGCCGGTCCCGCCGGTCGCCTGCTGGCTCTGCACGCTCATCGCCGCGCAGGCCCCCTTCGGGTCCTTGGCCTCGATCGCGTCGATGTAGCGCTGGACGGCCGCGCGGGCCTGGCTCGCCGGATCGGCGGCGGGCTTGGACCCGCCGCCGCAGCCGGCGACGACCAGGGCGAGCGCGAGCGCCGCCCTAGTCGGTCTGGAGATAGCCCTCGCCGATGAAGCCCTGGATCGCCGCGTCCGGCACGCCCGCGCCGTTGCACGCGGTCGGATCGGCCGGCTCGAACGCCAGCGGCCCTCCGGCGTAGTCGTCGCCGTAGCGCAGCGTGACCGTCCTGGTCGACACCGGCGTGCCGTCCAGGTTCTTCGCGGTCGAGGCGAACGTGAAGCTGCCCGACTCGAAGTTGCCGGTCAGCCCGACGGCCGCGAGCGCGCCCGTGGTGCTGTAGTCGATGATCGAGACGGAGTTGTCGGCCCACACGACGATCGACTTGCCGTTCGTGTTGCTGCCGGTGCAGCCGCCCGTCCCGCTCGGCGCGCCGAACGGGTTGTCGTAGCTCGTCCCGGCGATCTTGATCGGCTCGCCCGCGTAGATCTTGCCGGAGGCCGGCGCGCTGCTGTCCGGGCCGGAGCTGTTGGCCGCCTGGCAGCCGGTCAGGTCGCCGTCGAACGTGTAGTTCCACGCCGCGCCCCAGTCGACGTCGAGCAGGTTGTTGCTCGGCGGGACGCCGTTGGGCGCCGTCACGCTCGGCGTCGGCTGGTTGACCGTCAGCGGCTTCGAGAACTTCGCGTTGCCGTCGAGCTGACAGCCGCCGAAGCTCGGACTCGGGTACGCACTCGCGCTCGAAGCCCCCACACCCAGCGCGGCAATCGCGCCGCATACCCCAAGTACCTGCTTCACAGGAGCCTCCCAGCCCGCAGTTGAACGGCCGCGGACCGTAGACAAACGCGTACACGCTTGTCAAGAAGGAAGTGCACCGGCGGAAAAGGCCCAGTTCTCGGCCCTTTTCCTTTTGAACGGTTGCGTGTTGACAACGCGTCCGGCGTGTGACCACAATGGCCGGGCCTCGTCTCGTGTACGCGTTCGTATCCGGGTGGGCAGGGGATCGGTTCCAACGGGAGGAGAGGCAGTGCGCGCGTTCTTCGCGGCTTCGCTGGTTGCGGCGTTCATGATGGTCCTGACGGGCGGCGCGTCCGCGCAGGTCACGGTCCCGCCCCACCCCGATCCCAACTTCGCCCCGTGCCCCGGCACCGGCACGCCGGCCGACTCGGAGTGCCCGCCCGCCGGCGGCGTCACCGAGAGCCCCTGCAAGCTCGAGGGCCAGGATCCGTACGAGAAGAAGCTCTACGAGATGGAGGGCTTCGGCGCGAACACGAACTACACGCGCTATCCCGGCAACTGCCGCCGCATCCACTTCGCCTACGGGCCGATCCTCGTCAAGCCCGGCCAGAACGACGTCCTCATCGAGCCGGTGACGATCGAGAAGCCGGCCGAGGACGGCTACGTCACCTACTTCAAGCCGAACCTCGTCGACCAGAACGGCAAGGTGCCGCCGGTCGAGCAGGTCCACCTGCACCACGGCACCTGGCTGAACCTGACGAGCTCCTACGGCAACAGCGCGTTTGCCGCGGCCGGCGAGGAGAAGACGATCTTCCCGTTCCCGACCGGCTACGGCATGCCGGTCAAGCAGACCGACACGTGGGAGCTGCTGTACATGGTCCACTCGGCCGTCCAGCAGCCGATGACGGTCTGGATCACCTACGACGTCGACTTCGTGCCGCAGGCCAACGCGCTGGCGCTGAACATGAAGCCCGCGCTGCCGCTGTGGCTCGACGTCCGGCCCTCGGCCTACCCGGTGTTCAACGTCCAGCGCAAGTACGGCGACGCCAGCGGCGAGTGCGAGTGGCCCAAGCAGGAGTGCGCGGACTTCGACCCCTACGGCAACCAGTTCACCGGTCAGGGGCAGGCGGGCAACGGCAAGGGCACCGACTACACGCTGCCGGCGGCCGGCTCGAACTTCGGGACCACGCCGTTCTACGGCGGCACGATCATCGGACTCGGCGGCCACCTCCATCCGGGCGGCATACGCAACGAGATCGACCTCGTCCGCGGCGGCACCAACGGGCAGTCGCAACGGATCTACAACGGCATCCCGACGTACTGGTCGCACGACGGCGACCACAGCGCCGGGGACGGCCCGGCCGACTCGTGGGACTTCTCGATGCGCGTCTCGGGCGCGCCGTACTTCGGCGTGCACGTCCAACCCGGCGACATCCTGCGGTCCAACGCGGTCTACGACACGACGAAGATCGACTCCTACGAGGACATGGGCATCGTCGTCGGGCTGCTGGTCCCCGACAAGCACAACGCCGACGGCTCGAACACGCCGCAGGCACCGGGCGTCAACCCGTTCACGGTGCCGGTCGACGACTCCGCGCGGTGCGATTCCCACGGCCTCGAGCACGTCGACGCCGCGGGCAACCCGGCGCCGGAGCTGTGCATGAACGGCTTCTTCGAGACCCACGGGCACTACACGGAGAACGGGAACTACAGCGGCCCGACGCCAGGCGGCACGCTCGCCAACTACCCCGACGGGAATGCGACCGACCATGTCGCGATCGGCGACTTCCTCTACGAGCCGGGCGACCTGTCGACGCTGTCCACCACGGGCATCCCGACGGTCAAGCTCGGTGGGAGCCTGACGTTCGACAACGTCGACTCGGCCGGCGACATCTACCACACGATCACCACGTGCGCCTATCCGTGCCTTGGCGACACGGGGTCGGCGTTCCCGCTCGCGAACGGCACGACGAGCGACGGGCGGCAGATCACGCTCGACTCGTCCGAGCTCGGCTACGGCGTGCCGACGATCAGCGGGGTCAAGAACACGCACGAATGGACGATCCCGGTCACCCAGGCGCAGGGCTACAAGCCCGGCGAGATCGTCACCTACTTCTGCCGCATTCATCCGTCGATGCGCGGCGCATTCAAGGTCGTTCAGTAACCAGCGGGGGAGCAACACCGATGATCACTTGGAAGAAGTCCTGGCCCGAGCAGTGGGAGGGCCTCCCGGTCGACGTCCTGCCGGCGTCGAACGAGGAGTACATCCCGCCGCCGCCGACGGCGCGTCAGATCGCGATCATGGATCTGCAGAACCGCGAGATCGAGCGCTGGCGGCACAAGTTCAACATGAGCCGCCGGCGCTTCGTGCGCACCTCTGCGGCGATGGCGATCGGCTTCTGGGCGATCGACGCCCTGTCGCCGGGCGAGTGGGGCTCCTACGCCTCGGCGAACTACTCGACCGCGACGCTCGACGCGTGCGACCTGATGTACACCGACGGCCAGGGCCTCGAGTCGGTCGCCAACCTTCCCGGCGAGTTCGTCTTCGACATCCAGTCCCACCACGTCGACCCGACCGGCGACTGGCGCGTCACCAACCCGGCGATCGAGGCGTTCTTCGCCGCCCTGTGGCCGCAGAGCTCCTGCGCGCTCGGCGACGGGCCGACGATCCGTCCCGACGGCTCGATCAAGGGCTGCGGCGCCGGCGAGATCGATCCGATGGAAAACCTCTCGCGGTTCCACTACTTCAAGGAGCTCTTCCTGGACTCCGCGACGACGATGACGGTGCTCTCCTGCGTTCCGACGTCGCCCGACACCAACAACCCGCTGCCGCTGGCTGAGGCCGCGCTGACGGTGCACACGGCCAACGACATCGCCAAGTCGCAGCGCTCGATCATGCACGCGTTCGTGATGCCCAACCGCGGCAGCGCGGGCATGACCCAGCAGCAGCTGCTGCACCCGACCGGGATCCAGGGTCCGCGGCCTCTGTACTTCGACGACGAGATGCAGCTCATGTGGGCGCGCGCCGAGGCCTACCACGACATCCTCGGCGGCTGGAAGACCTACTGCGCATGGGGCGACGTGCCGTACGCGTCGGGCTGGTGGCTGGACTCCGACTACGGCATGGAGTTCCTCAAGAACGTGCGCGCGGTCAGCGACAAGTACCCGGACATCCCGCCGGTCATCGCCACGCACAAGGGCTTCTCGCTCCCGGGCTTCGACCAGCGCGGCGCCTCGCCGCGCGACGTCGGCCCGGCCGCGAAGGGCAACCCGGGCGTGCGCTTCATGATCTACCACTCCGGCTACGACATCTTCAACTACAACGGTGTCCCGGTCGGCGGCAAGCCCGAGCAGCCCTACGCGGGCGACGCGAACGTCGACTCGTCGAACCGCACGGTCGACTCGTTCATCAAGTCGCTGCGCGAGAACAACTACGACGCGACGAAGTTCATCGAGCCCGGCAAGTCGCACGGCAACGTGCCCAACGTGTGGGCCGAGCTCGGCTCCGTGTGGCGCGACCAGATGGGCAACCCGGACGGCGCCGCGAACCTGCTCGGCAAGCTGATCCAGTACGTCGGGCCCAAGCGCATCGCCTGGGGCACCGACTCGCTGTGGTACGGCTCGCCGCACCCGACGATCGTCGCGCTGCGCAAGCTGCAGTTCTCCGACAAGGCCAAGGAGCTCTACAACCTCCCCTACGGCCTCGACGGCGACGTCGAGGACCCGACGAAGCCTGCGCCCGATCCGTCGCGGACGATCCGCAACGGCATCCTCGGCCGCAACGCGGCGGAGGCCTACAACATCGACGCCGACGCGGCCCACAACGCGATCGCCTGCGCCAAGGTCAACAGCCTCCGCAAGGAGGACTACGTCAAGAACATCGGCGACGGGCACATCGAGGAGGTCCCGCTGGCCTCCAACACGGTGCTCGGCCCGCGGACGCGCCGCGGCGTCCTCAAGGGCCTCGTCGAGGGCCCCTGGGCGCCGTAGTCGTGAAGCTCCGGTCCATCACCCTGCCGCTCCTCGCGGGTGCCGCGCTTGCGGCGCCCGCGGGCGCGCTGGCCGACGTCCCGGGGTGCGCCGCGCCCTCGGCCGGCGGCGACTGGCCGGTCTACGGCGGCTCGCTCGACAGCCATCGCGATCAGTCGGCGGAGAAGGCGATCACCACCGCCAACGTCTCCAGCCTCGCGCTCACGTGGAAGCTGACGATGCCCGACGGCGGCAAGATCCAGTCGGTCCCGACCGAGGCCGACGGCTGCGTGTTCACGGGCACTGACATCGGCGGCGTGGTGGCCGTCAACGCCGCGACCGGCAAGGTCGTCTGGCAGAAGGCGCTCAACAGCGGCGGCAGCTCGAGCGCGTTCGTGGGGGCCGGACTCGTCGGCGCGCCCGCGATCTCCAACGGCGTGGTGTACATCGGGCTGACCGCCGGCGACGGGTCCTACGAGCTCGCGCTCGACGAGGCGACCGGCGCGACCGTCTGGAAGACGCTCGTCGACAACGGCAAGGGCGGTGGCGCGGACTCGAGCCCCGTGCCATTCGACACCGGCGGCGGGCCGATGATCTTCCAGGCCTACCAGGGCGACGAGTCCGGGGCGAGCTCGAACCCCGGTTACGTGATCCTCGACGCGACCACCGGCCAGATCCTCGCCTCGCACAAGATGATCTCGGGCGCCGACTACGCGGCCGGCGACCGCGGCGGCTCGATCACGACGACGCCGGCGATCGATCCGGTTCGCAAGCTGGCGTTCACCGGGACCGGCAACCCGGCCAGCCCGAACCGCAACCCGGTGACCGACGCGCAGATCGAGATCGATCTCGATTCCACGCACGCGACGTTCGGCGACATCCTCGCCAAGGTGCCGGGCAGCCCGGAGGACTACCCGCTGCCGTCGGACCAGACGCCGCCGACGTGCCACCACGAGATCCAGTGGCCCGCCAGCATCTTCTCCTGCCTGCAGACCGACATGGACTTCCTGTCGTCGGGCAACCTCTACACGGCGAGCAACGGCCACCAGTACTTCGCCGAGCTGCAGAAGTCCGGCGTCGTGCACACGATCGACACGTCGACGATGCAGCCGGTCTGGACCGCGACGCTCGGCGCGCCGTGCCTGGGCTGCAACCTCAGCTCGTCGGCCACCGACGGCAAGAGCGTGTTCGTCGCCACGACCGGCGGCAACCTGTACAGCCTCAGCGGCGACACCGGTTCGATCCAGTGGGCCGCCCCGCTGACCGGCGGGTGGCACTTCAACGGCATCTCGATCGCCAACGGCGTGGTCTACGACCTCAACGACGCCGGCCTGCTCGAGGCGTTCGACGCGTCGAGCGGACAGCCGCTCTTCGCGCGCGTGCTCGGCCAGGACAGCGGCACCACGACCGCCGATGCCGAGAACTCGTCGGGCATCTCGATCGCGCGCGACACGGTGTTCGTGCCGTCGAACTCGCAGTCGGGCGGCGGGAGCACGCTGTTCGCCTACAAGCTCGGCGCGGCCGGCGGCATCACGCTGCCCAAGCCGCCGCCGCTGCCCGGCCCGCCGAGCGCCGGCGGCAACGGCGGCCAGGTCGTCACGGCCGCGGGCGCCCAGAACTACGGCTACGCGACGCCGGTCGTCGTGATGAGCCAGGGCTCCACGCTGACGTACACCAATCTCGATCCGGTCCAGCACGACGTCGTCTCCGACACAGGGCTGTTCCGCAGCGACTTCGCCCCGCTGGGCAAGTCGGTGCCGGTCCCCGGCGCGGAGAAGTTGCCGCCGGGTCAGTACGGGTTCTACTGCTCCCTGCACACGGGGATGAAGGGAACGCTGATCGTTCAATGAGGAAGGGACAGGGGATGACGTTCAGCCATGTCGACGAGCTGCTGCGCCGGCACATGACCGGCGAGGTCCGCTCACCCGCGGCCGAGACGCTCGGCCTGCGGCTGGTCAGCTGGGCCCGCGGCGTCGCGGTCTACGAGATGCCGTTGCGCCAGTCGGTCTGCGACCCGCTCGGACGGGTCGAGAACGGCGTGCTCACCGCGCTGGCCGAGGCGGCGATGACCGCCGCCGCGCGCACGATCGTCGCCGACGGCGGCGAGCGTCCGCACGCGATGTGCATGCGCGGGCTGTCGGCCGACTTCTGGCGCCCCGTGGCGCTGGTCGATGCCGAGGCGCTGCGCGCCGAGGCGATCGTCATGCGCCGCACCGGGCCGATCGTCACGGTCGAGGCCGACGTGCTCTGCGGGGATGCCCGCGTCGCGACGTTCGCCGCGACGTGCGTGCCCGAGGGGGCCGACACGGCGTGGCCGCGGCCCGATCTGCGAATCACGACCCAGGAGGCGGTTGCCTGATGCCCAGCATCGGACCGATGGAGCTGATCGTCGTGCTCATCATCGCCCTGCTCGTGCTCGGCCCGAAGAAGCTGCCGCAGGTCGGCCGCTCGGTCGGGACCGGCATGCGCGAGTTCAAGGACGCGATCAGCGGCAAGAGCGAGCCGCGCCCGATCGAGGACGAGACGGCGTAGTCATGGCGGCCGCTGTCGCAGGGAAGCGGATCGTCACCAAGAAGCGCTGCTGCAAGGACAGCCCGCGCTGCAGGAAGTGCCCGGTGGTGTGGAAGCGCCTCGAGACGATGGGTGAGGCCGAGCGCGAGGACCGGCGCGTCTACCTCGCCGCGGAGACGCTGAAGAAGAAGCACGTCAAGGCCGCCCGCAAGCGCGGCTAGGGACGCTCGTTCCCGTTGAGGTGGCCGCCCACCTCGACGATGCCGAAGGCGAGCTCGACGAGCGTCTCGTGCAGCTCCATCAGCGACGCGGCGCCGTGGACGAGGATGTGCTCCTGGACGAGCTCGGAGATCCCGCCGACCAGGCCGCGCAGCCAGATGTCGGGCACCGCGCGCAGCGCGACGTCGGCCGGCCGGTTGCCGTCGGGGTTCGGGCGGTAGAGGTCGACGAAGGCCGAAAACGTGCGGCGGCGCAGGTCGACCGCCCTGGGCCCGGCGCCGAGCACGTCGACGAGCAGGGCGCGCGCGAGCTCCGGATTGGCGGCGAGGACCTCGAGGAACTTGCCCATGCCGAGGCGGATGCGGTCGTGCCAGTCCTCGAGGCCCGACTCGGCGACCGGCCGCGCGCACCATTCGATCGATGCGCGGGCGCCCGCGGCATAGGCCTGCAGGAAGCAGTCCTCCTTGTCGCTGAAGTGCTCGTAGAACGTCGTGCGCGAGACGCGGGCGCCGGCCACGACGTCGGCGACCGTCACCTTCGCGTAGCCGCGCTCGGCGACCGCGCGCGCCATCGCGTCGAACATCCGCTCGCGCTGGGCGAGCTCCTTCGGGTCGTCCTCCCAGCCTGCCGGCAGGCGATGGAAGAACAGACCGGACGCGTCCTGCGTCATGTGGGGCCAGCATATGATCGGCGGCCGCGCGTGGGACGCCTCTGCGGATATGGCCTCGTCGGCGTTGCGCTCGCGTTCGCCGGGTGCGGCGGCGGGTCGCCGGCTTCTCCCGCCGCGACCGTAGCGCAGGCGACCACCGCCGCCGTGAGCACCGCCTCGGCGCCGCCCACCGTCAAGGCGGACGACAACTCGCTGACGATCACGACGGCCGCCACCACTCCGCCACCGACCACGACGGCGGCGCCCGCCCCGCGCTCTGACGACTGCCAGGCGCTCGGCATGACGCGCGCGCGCATGCGCGAGGGCCCGTGCACGCACGGCGGGCTGGCGCTCTACGTCGCGAACCGCGGAACCGACGTCCGGCTGCGCGAGATGAGCGTGAAGCTCAACGGCTTCGGCATCGAGCCCGCGGAGTCCGGTCACGTCCTCGCGGTGTTCTCGCTGACGGTGACCAGCCACCTGCACCGTCGTGCCGCGTTTGACCCGGCGAGTGACGCCACGGTCCTGAACATCGGGTCAGACAGGTTCGTCGAGGACCGCAAGGTCGAGAATGCGCCGAGCGTCTCGTTCGCGTGGAAGAACGCCGGCATCCCGCCCGGCGGCACCCAGACCGGCACGGTGACGTTCCACATCTCGCGGGGGCTCGTGGCCCAGCTGTCGCGGACCGCGAACCTCGTCGTGACCCAGTTCAGCGATGAGGGGCTCGACAC
>Ga0207657_10007575_pt1 | contig 11128 bp, 12 predicted proteins | sample KBSC33metaG_FD_184316 | JGI IMG/M metagenome (GOLD analysis project Ga0207657, IMG submission 184316) | Corn rhizosphere microbial communities from Kellogg Biological Station, Michigan, USA - KBS C3-3 metaG (SPAdes) (version 2) | ecosystem: Host-associated > Plants > Roots > Rhizosphere > Soil ... | reverse complement strand
GTGTCGACGAAGCCGGCGGCGATGAGGTTGACCCGGACCGGTGCGAGTTCTAGCGCGAGGTTGGCAATGAGCACGGGCAGTGCTGCGCTGATGGCGCCCGGAAGCACCGAGCCGAGGCCGGGACGCGGGTCGGAGGCACCCATGAAGAGCAGGGTTCCCGTCGGTTCGACCTTGCCGACCGAGGCTCGGGCGACGCGCAGCGGTAGCAAGAGATGATCTTCGATCAGACCACGTGCTCGCGTGAAGTCCAGGTCGGCCAGTCGCGCGTAGTAATTGGTACCGGCCGTGACCAGCACATGGTGGACCGGCTCCGGCAGCTCAGTGAAGAACGAGTCGAGGCGGGCCGAATCGGTAGCGTCGAAGGCGGCGGTGCTACCTGCGTCAACGTCCGCGGCGGCACGTTCGAGACGGTCAGGATCGCGCCCGACCAGGACGAGGTTGGCGCCCTCGCTGCGGGCGCGTCGAGCGGTTTCGAGACCGATGCCGGCACTCCCGCCGATCAGCAGAACAGTCTGGCCGAGCAACTGCGGTTCGCGGAGGGTTGACCGGGCGCTTGGGGGGGTCATGACTGCCTCCTGTGCGGGTTCCGTCCGCTGATCGAGACGGCTGCGGGGGCTGGCACCGGCAGGGAGCAGTCCCGGCCACGATCCTGGGTCACGCAGTTCCTCGGCGCGAGCCTCGGTAATCAGCGATATAACAACGTAGCGGTCAGAACCAGCGATCGTGAACCGAGAGCCGTCGAGCGGAGGAGTCGGCCATGACCGATACGTACCGCACGCTGCGCGTGGCCCGGACCGACGAGGGCGTTATTAGTGTCGTGATCGACGCGCCACCGATGAACCTGATCGGACCGGAACTGGTGCGGGACTTCGTGGCCCTGCTGAGCGAACTGGCTGCCGACGAGGGCGTTCGGGTCATGGTGCTGGAGAGCGCCGACCCAGAGTATTTCGTGCCGCACGTCGATCTGACCAAGGTCGCGGAGTACACCGCCGAAGCGGCTAGGGCCGGCGGGCCGGACGACGCGTCGCTGGGCATGCTCTGGCACAAGCTCAGCGAGCTGCCGGTCGTAACGATCGCGAAGATCCGCGGCCGGGCCCGCGGTGCGGGCAGCGAACTGGCGCTGGCCTGCGATATGCGCTTCGCCGCGCGGGAGAACGCCCTAATAGGTCAGCCGGAGATCGGTTTCGGTGCGTCCCCGGGAGCCGGCGGGGTGCAACACCTGGCCCGCCTGCTCGGGCGGGGTCGAGCGATGGAAGTGATTCTCGGTGCGGACGACTTGGACGCGGACGAAGCTGAACGGTACGGCTGGATCAACCGGGCGCTGCCCGATGGCGAACTCGACGCGTTCGTGGCGCGACTCGCACGACGCATCGCGTCCTTCCCGGCCGAAGCGGTGAGGTCCACCAAACGGGTGCTCAACGAACTGACCTTGCCCGGCGCGGACGCGCTCCGCGCCGACGCCCGGCGGTTCCAGCAACTTGTCCGCTCGGACACGGTCCAGGCCCGCGCGGCAACTTTGTTCGCGCAGGGGCTGCAGACCCGAGGCCCGCTCGAACTCGACCTCGGGGATCGGATCGGATCGCTGTGACCGGGAAGGCTCTGACCGGCCGGTGGGTCACAGTGTGGTCAGCAACCCACCGTCGATAGTGAATTCCGCGCCGGTGACGTTGGCCGTTCGATCGCTGGCTAGCAGCAACACGATGTCGGCCACTTCCTCCGGCCGGGAGAATCGCCCAGTTACCATCTGCCGGGCTGCGCCGGCCGCGACGTCGTCGGGCGCGATGTTGCCGGCAGCGCTGACTGTGGCGGCGACGCCGTCCGGCCCCAGCCATAAGTCGGTCGCGACGGGTCCGGGTGCGACCGTATTGACGCGGATTCCGCGCGGACCGAATTCCTTCGACAGTGACTTGGCGAAGTTCGCGAGTGCGGCCTTAGCTGCTGAGTAGTCGATAACGAGCGGGTCGGGCAGCCGCGAGTTCACCGAGCCGGTGTTGACGACGGCACCCGCACCGGTTTCGAGCATGACCGGCAGCGCAGCGCGGGTCGTGCGGACCGCGGCCATCACGTTCAGATTCCAGGTGGTTCCCCACATCTCGTCGGTGACGGTGAGGAAACCCGTTGGTCGCGGCGGCGCGATGCCAACGTTGTTGACCAGTACGTGGATGCGATCGCCGGCTGCGTCGACGAGACGGCTCGGGCCCGAGGGATCGGCGAGATCGACCTCGACGGGCGTTACCGAGCCGCCGCGCGCCAATTCCTCGAGCTCCGGGCTGACTCTCAATGAGCCGGCGGTGACGTACGCACCTTCAGCGACGAAGCCGCGCACCACGGCAAGTCCGATGCCCCGGCCCGCGCCAGTTACCACTACTCGCTTGCTTCGCAAACCGAGATCCAAGAGATGTCCTTCCTGAACCGTTCCTGGGCTGAGCGCGGTTGATATCGTCCCAGCACGGACGTGTCATCGCGAGCCACGCACTGCCCGACCCTCTGGTGTCCCGCGCGGGAAGCCTGGATCACCGCGTCTGGCAAACGACATCCCTCGCGGGACACTAGCGCGATGATGGGAGACAAGCCTTGACCACCGCACCGCACGGACCGTACGGAGGACCCGGCGGCCTCGTCCAGCTGTCCGACGGCGACAGGCAGCGGATGGCCCGGTTGTATGAGGAGGTTCAAGGCCGCCTCCGGGAGATGTCATTGATCGTCGCGAGAAATCTGGGCATGGAGATTTCCGAGCGCACCAAGGTCATGTTGCGCCCAGTGACCGTCGCGTCCGACCAGTCGGCCACGCATGACGAACCGACGACGTCGTCGGACGGTCAGGTCGAGGTGCACTGCACCGAGACCTCACCTCACCACTTTGAATGCGGCTGCTATGACTACCAGGCCGGAACCTGCGGGCCCTGCTAGTCAGCAATCCGCCCGGCCCGGCTGGGCCGCTCATTCCGGTCTTCGACCCGCGGCCACTTCTCGGGCCGAGTGAACGAACAGTTCGAGGGCCGGGTTGGTCGATCCGGGGCGGCGCGCGAGCGATACCACGGCGGGGTCGGCATCGGTCACAGGCACATAGACGATGTGTGGCCGGGGTTGTTGCGTGGCAACCGCAGCCGGCACGATCGCGATTCCCCGGCCGGCGGCCACCAGGGTGAGGATCTCCTGGACGCTAGTGGCTCTGCCGGCGATGCGGCCGGGCAGTCCATGCCGGCGTTGCTCGGCGAGCCACCGGGCCGGGATCGGATCGTTGGGTATGGCCGGGTTGATGATGAAGCTCTCGTCCTGGAGATCAGCGAAGATCAGCGACTCGCGAGCGGCGAGGGGATGGATGTCCGGAAGCGCGGCCAGGCGGCTCTCGTAGCTGAGGATCTCGACTTCGAGCTCGGTCTGCCCGGGCAGCAGTCGGGTGAACGCCAAGTCGATCTTGCCGTTGAGAATGTCATCGATGCTGCCGAACAACAGCTCGCGGGCGGTTACCGCGACGGATGGGTGTCGCTTGGTGAAGACGGCCAGTACAGCCGGCAGCAGCGTGATGGCAGCTGATCCGTAGAAGCCGATCGCTAGTCCCGTTGCGCCCGCGGCTCGAGTGGTTTGGATTGTGTACTGCGCTTGGCTGAGGATCTTGCGGCCCTCGCGAAGCAGTGTCTCGCCTGCGTCGGTGAGCCGGACGCCGCGACTGTTGCGCTCCAGCAGCGCGACTCCCATGACGTTCTCCAGGCGTCGTATTTGTTGACTCAGCGACGGCTGGGCGATGTGCAGCCGTTCGGCGGCGCGGCCGAAATGGAGTTCCTCGGCCACAGCCACGAAGTACTCGACCAGGCGGAGATCCAGCCTGTCCATAGGCACAGCCTATTGTCCGCAAGGTAATTGGTCTTGGACTTCGCCGCCGGGACGCCAGGATGCTTGCCCCATTCGCACCGATCCCGTTCTGGAGCGCTGAACCATGGCCAATCGAACCCCGATGCAGCCAACCACCTCCGACGCTGTCGCCCGCCGGATGATCGACCGGGCAAGCGCCGAGGCGAGATCGCTGGGCGTGCCAGTGACGATCGTCGTCGTCGACGGGTCAGGCGTGTTAAAGGCTATGCAGCGCATGGACTCGGCGCCGCTGGTCAGCGTGCAAACCGCGATAAACAAGGCGTACGCGGCGGCCGCGATCGGTATGCCGCCGGACGACTTCTACGCGGCGATCGAGTCTGACGCTGCCGCGGTGGCCGAGTTCGCGACCCGGCCGGGATTGGCATTGATCGCCGGTGGGTTGCCCGTTGTCGTCGACAGCAGGGTCGCAGGCGCGATTGGCGTCGCCGGTGCGATGACGGGTGCGCAGGACCGACGTATCGCCGAGACCGCGGTTGCGCATGTCACCGCATGACCGTCGTCGTCCGACCTTCCGGACCCGACCGTCGACACGGACGATCGGAGAAGCTGACGTGAACAGATGCCATACATCCCGGGGCCGGACGTTGCTCCGAGTCGCGGCGCCGCTCGGCGCCATAGTCGTGGGGTTGGGCCTACTTACCGGCAACGCGATGGCAGCCGCCCTTCTCACCCTCCTGACCTTTGACCGTGCCGCCGGACAAACTCCGGAAAGCGTAGCGATCACTACCGATGGCACCGCCTATGTCAGCCTCGCCTTCGCCGGTCAGATCCGCCGGATCACTCCCAACGGCAGCCAAGCGACCCTGACCATGCCGACCGCGGGCGGGATCACGGTGGGCGTCGCAATCGACGCTCACCACGACAACGACCTTGATGTCGCCGTCCGCTCCGCCGATCCCAATGCTGCCGGCATCTGGCGTGTCCCGCGGGTCGGCTTCGACCGTCCCACCAGAATCGCCGCACTGCCGACGGTTTCATTCCCGAACGGCGTTACGTTTGATGCCGACGGCAATCTCTACGTCGCCGACTCTGATCTCGGCCGCATCTGGCGGCTTGCCCGCGGCGCGTCGCAAGCGACTGTATGGGCGCAGGGACCGCTGTTGTCCCCGACCGGGGAGAGCTTTCAGGGCTTCGAGCTGCCCGGCGCCAACGGACTGAAGATCCGTGGCAAGACACTGTATGTATCCAACACCTCCACCCAGACCATCATCGCCATTCCCATCCGGCGCGACGGCACGGCCGGATCCATGGCGGTGCGATTCAGCGGTGTTCAGATCGATGATTTCGCATTTGCCGTCAACGGCGACCTGTACGCGACCGAGAATCCCCCGAGCCGGCTGGTCCGCATCACACCCTGCGGTGTGATCTCCACAGTCGCAACCGCAACAGACGGCCTCGAAAACCCATCCGACGTCGCCTTCGATCCGCGTCCCGCCCAGCGGCGGGATCTCTTGGTCACCAACTCGGCGTACTTCGGCACCCACCCCAGCCTTCAGGAGTTCCCAACCGGGAGAGTCGGTCAACACCTGCCATGACGAACGTCCGCAGCACGAATACCGCTAGGAAATAACCAGATGAGCCCAGTCGTCGACGCGGCAGGACCCGATGTCTGACCCCGCGACTGCGGTGTTCACCCGGCGCGTTCGACCCGGGCACGAAGCCGCGTACGAACAGCTCGCTCGCGAGGCCGCCGCCGCGGCAACTCGGTATCCCGGCCATCTCGCCGCGACCGTGCTGCACAAGGACGGGACGGTCGACTACACAGTGCTGTACAGCTTCTCCGATCGCGCCGCACTCGACGCCTGGCTCGACTCGCCAAGCCGGCGGCGGTTCGCCGCCCAGGCCGAACCATTTTCGGTCGCCCGACAACGAATCGCCTCGCATCACGGGACTCGAGACCTGGTTCATGCTGCCGCACGTCGACGCGTCGGTCTAAATCACCTCGCTCTTGACGTAGTTGGAGTCGAAGCGCTCCATTCCTGGGAGACCACGCTCGACGCATCGAACGTGGTCCGGTCCCCAATCGTCGAGTCGCCATTCGGCTGGCACCTCAACGTGCGGGCTCCTGACAACATCGCGGTCGAGCTGCTCGCGATGAAACCCGAAGCGAGCGCGGCGCTATGCGGCTGAGTTCCGCGCCGTAAGTACGCCTGCTCGTCCGACTGTCGATGTCCAGGTCGGCCAATGAGCGGCCGACCTGGACATTGGGATCAGGCGAGGTCGAATCGATCGAGGGTCATGACCTTGTCCCAGGCGGCGACGAAGTCACGTACGAACTTCTCGGGTGCATCGTCGCAGGCGTAGATCTCCGAGATGGCCCGCAGCTGGGAGTTCGAACCGAAGACCAGGTCGACGGCCGTAGCTGTCCACTTGACCTCACCCGTGGCGCGGTCCCGACCTTCGTACTCGTTCTCGGCCGAGGCGGACGCCTTCCAGACCGTGCCCATGTCGACCAGGTTCACGAAGAAGTCGTTCGTCAACGCCCCGGGCCGGTCTGTGAAGACGCCACGTGGTGATTGCCCGACGTTCGCGTTGAGCGCCCGCAGGCCGCCGATGAGCACAGTCATCTCGGACGGGGTCAGCGTCAACAGGTTGGCCCGATCCAGCAGCCGTTGCTCCGGCGGCAACTTCTCGCCGGCGCGAAGGTAGTTACGGAACCCGTCGGCGGCCGGTTCGAGCACGGCGAACGACTCGACGTCGGTCTGTTCCTGGGACGCGTCCGTGCGTCCCGGCACGAACGGGACCGTGACGTTGTACCCAGCGTCCTTCGCCGCTTGCTCCACGGCCGCGCACCCGCCCAAGACGATCAGGTCGGCGAGCGAGACCTTCTTTCCGCCGGACTGGGAGTTGTTGAAGTCCTGCTGGACCTGCTCGAAAGTCTGCAGTACGGACGCCAGTTCAGCCGGGTTGTTGGCCTCCCAGCTCCGCTGCGGCTCGAGGCGAATGCGCGCCCCGTTGGCGCCGCCGCGCTTGTCGGTGCCGCGGAAGCTGGCCGCCGATGCCCACGCCGTAGCGACCAGCTGGGAGATGGACAATCCCGACTCGAGGATCTTGCCCTTGAGCGCGGCGATGTCCTCGTCCCCGATCAGGTCGTGATCGACCGCGGGAACCGGGTCTTGCCACAGCTGAGGCTCCGGAATCCACGGGCCGAGGTAGCGCGAGATGGGTCCCATGTCGCGGTGCAACAACTTGAACCATGCCTTGGCGAATGCCTCATCAAGCTGGTCGGGATTCTCGTAGAAGCGCCGGGCGATCGGTCCGTAGATCGGATCCATCCGCAGCGCAACATCGGTGACCAGCATCGTCGGTGGACGCCTCGGCCCACCCTCGTTCGGTGGGGGCACTGTGCCGGCCCCGGCGCCGTCCTTCGCTTGGTATTGCCACGCGCCCGCGGGGCTCTTGGTCAGCTCCCACTCGTAGCCGAACAGCGTCTCGAGGAAGCTGTTGTCCCACTTCGTCGGCGTCGGCGTCCACACGACCTCCAGCCCGCTGGTGATGGTGTCGGCGCCCTTGCCGGTGCCATAGGTGTTCTCCCAGCCGAGGCCTTGCTGCTCGATCGGCGCCCCTTCGGGTTCCCGCCCGACGTATTCGCCGGAGGCGGCACCATGGGTCTTGCCGACCGTGTGGCCGCCGACGATGAGCGCGAGTGTCTCCTCGTCGTCCATGGCCATGCGCCGGAAGGTCTCTCGAATGTCGTTGGCGGCGGCCAGCGGGTCCGGATTGCCGTTCGGGCCCTCCGGGTTCACGTAGATCAAGCCCATCTGCACCGCGGCAAACGGCTTGGCGAGCTCTCGCTCGCCGCTGTATCGCTCGTCGCCGAGCCAGGTGTCCTCAGGGCCCCAGAAGATCTCGTCGGGTTCCCAGATGTCTTCTCGTCCGAAGCCGAATCCGAGCGTCTTGAAGCCCATCGACTCATAGGCACAGTTGCCGGCGAAGATCAGCAGATCGGCCCAGGAGACCTTCCGGCCATATTTCTGCTTGATCGGCCAGAGCAACCGGCGAGCCTTGTCGAGGCTCGCGTTGTCCGGCCAACTGTTGAGCGGAGCAAAGCGCTGAGCGCCCTCACCGCCACCGCCGCGGCCATCCTCGATGCGGTACGTGCCGGCCGCATGCCAACTCATCCGGATGAACAGCGGCCCGTAGTGGCCGTAGTCGGCCGGCCACCAATCCTGCGACGACGTCATCAGCTCGAACATGTCTCGTTTGAGCGCGTCGAGGTCGACGGTCTTGAACTCTTCTGCGTAGTTGAAATCCGGGCCCATCGGACTAGACCGGCCCAAATGTTGGTGGAGAACCTGCAGGTTCAGCTGATTCGGCCACCAGTCCTGGTTCGTCCTGGGTCGGCCCGCTACGGGAGTCGGGGAGGGGATAACAGGGTTTTCGCTTTCGCTACCACGGTCAGACACGTCGTCCTTCTCCTGTCTCGCTGTCTCGTCCTGCTGGTCGCTGTGGATGGATGCTGGGTTGCGGTGCCGGTAGCTAGCCCGGCATGGAGGCGATTAGCCGCCGGACGCGACGGACGTTGCCGCGACGCACTCGGGACATCGACCCCAATAGATGACCTCGGCTTCGCCGATCTCGTAGCCCGAGTCGTCGACCGCCGTGAGGCAGGGGGTGTAGCCCACCGCGCAGTCGACGTCGGCGATAGCCCCGCACGACCGGCAGACCACGTGGTGGTGGTTGTCGCCGACTCTGGCCTCGTAACGCGCGACGGAGCCCATCGGCTGGATGCGCCGCACCAGGCCCGCAGCAGTCAGTGCACGCAACACGTCGTAGACAGCCTGGTGCGACACCTCTCCGAGATCGTCACGTACGACCCCGATGATGAAATCGGTCTCGGCGTGGGGATGATCATGCACGGCGGCCAGCACCGCCACCCGAGGACGCGTCACACGCAAAGCCGCGCTGCGTAACAACCGCTCGAAATCCGAGGTTGTCGGCACCTGCGCAGTCTTACCCATTTTCTGGAATCAATCAAGAACCGGCCCTCAGGGTTCCGCCCTCGCGTTGGCCCGCAGACGCGTCGCCGGGCGTACGGTCCGATGAGTTCTCGACCTGGGAGACGTCAACCCGTCATGACGACAACACACACGCTGGACAGGGCCGACGCCGATATTGCTTATGACGTCAACGGACCGCTGCCTACCGCCGACGGACGCCCGCTGCTGTTCATGATCGGCCAGCCGATGGCCGCCAGCGGCTTCACTACGTTGGCATCGCACTTTCCTGACCGCACCGTGGTGACCTATGACCCGCGCGGCCTCGGCCGCAGCACCCGCAAAGATGGCCGGGTCGACAATGCGCCCATGGTCCAGGCGGACGACGTGCACGCCATAATCGAGGCTCTCGGGGTCGGCCCGGTCGAGATGTTCGGGAGCAGTGGCGGCGCCGTGACCGCGCTCGCCCTCGTGTCGGCATACCCCAACGACGTGACCACGCTGGTGGCCCACGAGCCGCCGCTCATCCCGGTGCTGCCGGACGCCGAGGCGGCCGAGCGTGCACGCGCCGGCGTTCGGGATGCGTATGAGGCCAAGGGATCAGGCGCTGGCATGGCGGCATTCATCGCCATGACGATGTGGCAAGGCGAGTTCACCACCGACTACTTCGCCCAGCCCGCGCCAGATCCCGCCCAGTTCGGGATGCCGGCCGAGGACGATGGTTCCCGGGACGACCCGCTGCTGTCCGACCGGTCCTGGGCGGTCAGCGGCTATCGTCCTGACATCGACGCACTCGTGGCAGCGCCGACGCGGATCGTGATCGCGGTGGGGGCGGAGTCCGAAGGCGTATTCACCGGACGCACAGCGGTGGCCACCGCCCAGCTCCTCGGGCAGCAGGCGACCGTGTTCCCGAGCCATCACGGCGGCTTCCTCGGGGGCGAGTTCGGATATGCGGGCCAACCCGAAGCTTTCGCGCGCAAACTCCACGAGGTTCTCGACACTAGTACCACGCAGTCGCGCGCATAGGTGGATTGCCTCGTCCAGGCAGACAATTCGCCCTGGGCGTCGACCGTGTGGAGGCAGCGATGATCGTCAGCGTTTTTGTTCGCCGGCTGAGGGAAGGCTGCAGCTTCGCAGACTTTCTGCGTGAGTGGGAAGCAGACGTCGGGTTCGGCGTGCCGACACGCGTCTTCAATGCGGTCAGCCTGGAGGATTCACGGGAAGTGATCTCGATCGGCTTCGTCGGAGTGACACCGGCTGAGCTCGAGGAGGGTTTGGCCGCAGCGAGGGACAGCGAACAGGCGCGGCACGACCGCATAGACACGCTTATCGAGTCGACGACGCTGCGCGCGATGTATCACGTGCAGGCGGAGTACGACTTCACCGCTGTTCCGCAACGCATCGATCTGGCCGCCGCAGAAAGCCTGCTCTTCGCATTACGGTGAGGCACCGCCGCGGGAAGGAGAGTGATGATCGCTCGTATCTGGCATGGCACGGTCGCACAGTCAGATGGCGACACCTACGTGCAGTACATGCACCACACCGGAATCGCTGGGTACGCGAGTACCGAAGGAAATCGCGGCGTCTGGATGCTTCGTCGCGACGTCGACGATCAGACCGAGTTCGTGATGTTCACGCTGTGGGATTCGATGGACGCGGTCAAGGCGTTCGCGGGGGACCGACCGGAGGTCGCTGTCTACTATCCGGAGGACGACCGGTACCTGGTCGAACGCGGAGAATTCGTCTCGCATTACGAAGTCGCCGCGCACCTACCGGCTTGACGACCTCGCGTACGTCCGTGCGCCCCGTAGTGATCGGCGGCGTACCAGATCGCGTAGATGCAGGGCGGCCCAAAACCGAAGCCCGCTATCCAGGCCAGAACGGCTGCCACTTTCATCGGCTCGTGCCTTCAGATCCATTTGCTCGGACCCGTGGACATTCCCAGCTCCGGGCCAGGCTGCTCAATTGCTCGAACCAGATTCATGGGATCTTCTTGTGTGCCCGTCGGCCGTTGGTGGACGATCCGCGGCATGGACTATGCCGAGGCGCGCGTCGCGTTCTTTCAATCTCGATCCGTCGATGCGCCGGAGCCGGGAACAACGACATGGCGGACGTCGGCTCGCACGCTCCGCGACGCGATCGAGCCGATCGCGACGATCTGCTTCTGGGCTGAGCCCGCATTCGACAGGTACGCCGACCTCGGCATGGATTTCCTCGAGGGCTACGTGTGGGGACGCGCATGCGTCCTCGGCGAACCGGCTGGGACGGTGGTCGCATCGGCGTTCGGAGTATTCGAGCCGAGTGTCGTCGAGGGCCTC
>Ga0207657_10007571_pt1 | contig 11131 bp, 10 predicted proteins | sample KBSC33metaG_FD_184316 | JGI IMG/M metagenome (GOLD analysis project Ga0207657, IMG submission 184316) | Corn rhizosphere microbial communities from Kellogg Biological Station, Michigan, USA - KBS C3-3 metaG (SPAdes) (version 2) | ecosystem: Host-associated > Plants > Roots > Rhizosphere > Soil ... | reverse complement strand
GGGTCTTCAGCGCTGCGGACGCCTCGACGAGACCGTCGCGCGCGGCCTGCGACTCGAACGGGTCTGCGGGCGGCGAGATCGTGAGGCCGCTGTCGGCCGCGAGCTTCGCGCGCACGCGCGCCGCGAACTCCGGATGCGTGTTCAGGCCGGTCCCGACAGCGGTGCCGCCGAGCGGGATCTTGCCGAGGCGCTCGAGCGTCGCGGCGATCCGCGCGTCACCCTCGCGCACCTGCATGGCGTAGCCCGCGAACTCCTGGCCGAGCGTCACCGGCACGGCGTCCATCCAGTGCGTCCGGCCCGACTTGACGACATCGGCGAACTCGGCGGCCTTCGCCTCGAGCGCGCCGGCAAGGCCGTCGAGTGCCGGCCGCAGGTCGTTGACGATCTCGTCGAGCGCCGCGAGATGGACGGCCGACGGGAAGACGTCGTTCGAGCTCTGGCCCATGTTGACGTCGTCGTTCGCGTGGATGCCTTCGCCCGCGACGGACGCGATCACCTCGTTCGCGTTCATGTTCGAGGACGTGCCGGAGCCGGTCTGGAAGACGTCGATCGGAAACTGGTCGTCGAGCTCGCCCCGCGCGATCCGGTCGGCGGCGGCGGCGATCCGCCTCGCCTTCTCCTCGTCCAGCAGGCCGAGCTCGCCGTTCACGAGCGCGGCTGCGGCCTTGATCCGGCCCAGCCAGCGGGCGACGGGGATCGGGATCGGCTCGCCGGAGACCGGGAAGTTGCCGATCGCCTTCCGCGTCTCGCCGCCCCAGAGCTCCTCGTTGCCTGCCGCCGTGGTCGCCACGGCACGAACGTTAGCTCGCGATGCGAAGGCGCCGGTCGCTCAACACGCGATCGCGCAGCCGCCGGCGCAGGGACTCGTCGAGCTCCGCAACGAGCGCCCAGCCGACGTAGGCGCAGCGAGGGCACTCGCGCTCCGGCACCTCGCGATGCTCACCGCAGTTGAGACATTCGACCATCGCACGCGCAGGTTGCGGCCGCGCAGGGAGCCGTGCGTCCCCCTAGCGGGTGATCCGCCGCCCGCCGGTCTCGAGGAGCCGCTCCCAGGCCGTCAGCTTGACGCGCGGACGGCCGAGAGGCTCGCCGGCACTCCGTTCCGCCGCGTCGATCGCCTGCCAGCCCTCGTACTCGACGACGTGCGCGCCCTTCTCCTCGAGGAGCTCCGCAAGCGACAGCCTCGTGCCTGCCCCCTCGAGGCGCCCGGCCCGGGCGTCCTCGAGCAGCAGCTCGACCGTCTCGGTCGCGTCCTTCTTGTTCGTCCCGATCACGCCGCTCGGGCCGCGCTTGATCCAGCCGGCGACGTAGGTGCGCTCCGCTCCCTCCACGCGGCCGCGGTCGTTCGGGATCGTGCCGCTCCGCTCGTCGAACGGCACACCCGGGAGCGGAACACCCTGGTAGCCGACGCTCCGGAGCACGAGCCCGGCCGGGACGACCTCGGTCTCGCCGGTCGGCCGGGCGACGATGCGACCGCCTTCGACGACGAGCTCGTTGCGCACCACCTCGACCGCCTCGACCTTTCCGTTCCCGAGGATCGCGACCGGCGAGGCGAGGAAGCGAAGGACGATCGCGCGCGGCTTGCCCTCCGGGGCGCGAGCGGCGTACTCCTGCAGGAGCTCGACGTTCCGGCGCGCGCGCTCGCGGTCCGCGTCGAGCTCGGCCGCGCTTGCGGGGTCGAGCTCGAGGTCGGCCGGATCGACGACCGGCTCGGCGCCCGCGAGCTCGCCGAGCTCCTTCAGCTCGGGCGGCGTGAATGCCGCCTGCACGGGGCCGCGGCGGCCGAGCATCAGGATCTCCCGCACGCCGGCGCCCGCGATCGCGTCGATCGCCTCGGGCGTCGTGTCGGTGGGCGCGAGCTCGTCGGCCGTGAGGGCGAGCATCCTCGCGCAGTCGATCGCGACGTTGCCGTTCCCGATCACGACGACCCGCTCGTGCGAGAGGTCGAACTCCAGGTCCTGGAAGTCCGGATGGCCGTTGTACCAGGCGACGAACTCGGTGGCCGCCCACGAGCCGGGCAGGTCCTCGCCGGGGATCCCGAGCCGCCGGTCGGTCTGGGCGCCCACCGTGTAGACGACCGCGTCGTAGCACTCGAGCAGCTCGGCGTGCGAGACGGTCGAGCCGACCTCGACGTTCCCGAAGAACCGAAACCCGGGGCGTGCGGCGGTCTTCTCGAACGCGCGCGAGACCGCCTTGATGTTCTCGTGGTCGGGAGCGACGCCCAGCCGGACGAGGCCCCAGGGGGTGGGGAGACGGTCGATCAGGTCGACCCGGGCGGCGGGGCTCTCGCTCCGCAGAAGCGCGTCGGCCGCGTAGAAGCCGGCCGGCCCGGAGCCGACGACGGCGACGCGCAGAGGCTCGTTGCTCACGGCGCGAGCCGGCAGGCGTCAGTGCGCGTGGGCGCAGCCGGCACCGCCGGCGTCTTCGCCCTCGGCGACCTGGAAGCTGTGCCCGCACCCGCAGGCTGCGGTCGCGTTCGGGTTGTCGATCTTGAAGCCCGACTCCTGGAGGCCTTCGAGGAAGTCGATCGTCGCGCCTTGCAGATACGGGGCGCTGAACGGGTCGACGACGACCTTGACGCCGTGGAACTCGAGCTCCTGGTCGCCGGACTGCGCACCGCGGTCGAAGCCGAGCGCGTACTCGAACCCGCTGCAGCCGCCGCCCTGGATCGCGATCCGGAGCACCTCGGCCTCGCCGGCGGGCTCCGCGGCCATCAGGCCCTGGACCTTCGTCGCGGCGCGCTCGGTGAGCGTGACGACGGTGGTCTCGGATTGCTCGATCGTGGCCATCGCGGAAAGTGTACCCAGGAGCGCGGTGGTCGGAACTTCGTGACACCGGTAACGCGCTTCACGGCACGGCTCGCGGTTCCGTTCGTGCGGCCCGAACGATGTTGCTAGCGTCCGCTGCCGGACGAGCTTTCCCACGGAGGAGCAGGGTGTTCAACGACTGGTTGCCGTTTGCGATCTACGGGCTCTTCGCCCTTGCGATCCCGGCAACGATGATGGTAGGGAGCTTCAAGTTCGCGCAGCGGCCGCATCGCCGCGTGCGCGCCCGGACGATCCCGTTCGAGTCGGGCGTCTCGCAGGGGCCGCCGAAGCGCCAGCGCTTCACGGTCAGCTTCTACCTGACCGCGATGCTCTTCATCCTCTTCGACATCGAGATCGTGTTCCTCTACCCGCTCGCGGTGATCCTCCACGAGCTGTCGTGGTTCGGGTTCCTGGAGTTCCTGACCTTCCTCATCATCCTCCTCGTCGCCTACGTCTACATCTGGCGGAAGGGAGCGCTCGAGTGGCGCTAGAGGGCAAGCGCCTCAGGGACCTCGGCATGCACTCCGAGCGGCTCCTGTGGCCGACGAAGGGCCCCGGCCGGTTCGAGTCCGAGGTCGACGACCTCGAGGAGAAGCTCGGGCTGACGACCCTGGCGAAGGCGGTCGCCTGGGCGCAGACGAACTCGATGTGGCCCGACACGTTCGGGCTCGCCTGCTGCGCGATCGAGATGATGTCGATCGTCGGCGCCCGCTACGACATCGCCCGCTTCGGGATGGAGCCCTTTCGCGGCTCGCCTCGCCAGGCCGACCTGCTGATCGTCTCCGGCCGCGTCTCGCACAAGATGGCGGCCCCGCTACGCCAGATCTACGACCAGATGCTGGAGCCGAAATGGGTGATCGCGATGGGCGCCTGCGCCTCGTCGGGCGGCATGTTCAACAACTACGCGATCGTCCAGTCGGTCGACAAGATCGTGCCGGTCGACATGTACGTGCCCGGCTGCCCGCCTCGACCCGAGCAGCTCGTGGAGGGAATCATCCGCCTGCACGAGGCGGTCAAGGCGGGCGTGCCGCCGGCGTACGAGCTGCGGAGCGTCGCGACGTGAGCGTCTACGACGGGGTGCCCGGGCTCGTCTCCGTCAAGGAGGAGCACCGGGAGACGACACTCGTCGTCGATCCGACGCGGCTGATCGAGGCCGCGACGCACCTCCGCGACGAGGAGGGCTTCAACTTCCTCTCGGACATCACCGCCGTCGACTACCTGGGCTGGGCCTCGACGCGCGTGTCGGGCTACATCGGCACGCCGGCCGGCCGCGATCTGAACCAGCCGATGACGCAGGGCTACCAGGCGGTGCCGCTGCCGAAGCCGAAGCGCTTCGCGCTCAACTACCACCTGCTCTCGATCTCCGAGCGCCCGCGGCGCGTGCGCCTGCAGGTCTGGGTCGACGAGGACGAATCGGTCGCGAGCGTGATCCCCGTGTGGCCGACCGCCGACTGGCACGAGCGCGAGGCGTTCGACCTGATGGGCATCCGGTTCGACGGGCACCCGAACCTCGTGCGGATCCTGCTCGACGACGACTGGGACGGCCATCCCCTCCGCAAGGACTATCCGCTCGGCGGCGAGCCGGTGCGGTTCTCGGGCGAGGAATGACCGCCACCGCACCATCGATCCGGCGCACCCCGATCTACGAGGGCACGCGCATCCCGAGCCCGATCCCGACCGTCCTCAGGACGCCGGCCGACCTCGCGGCCTCGGGCGACATCATGACCGTCAACTTCGGGCCGAACCACCCGTCGACGCACGGCGTGCTCCGCCTGATCGTCGACCTGTACGGCGAGGACGTGACGGGCCTCGAGGCGGTCGTCGGCTACCTGCACACCGGGTTCGAGAAGAACATGGAGCACAAGACGTGGTGGAAGTGCATCACGTATCCGGAGCGCATCGACTACGTCTCGTTCCAGAACAACGAGTACGTGTTCGTCGCGGCCGTGGAGAAGCTGCTCGATCTCGAGATCCCGCCGAAGGCGACGTGGATGCGCACGCTCCTCTGCGAGCTGAACCGCATCCACTCGCACCTCGTCTGGCTCGGCACCTCGGCGCTCGAGCTCGGCGCGATCTCGATGTTCTGGTACGCGTTCCGCGAGCGCGAGCAGATCCTCGATCTGTTCGAGCTCGTCACCGGCTACCGCATGCACACGCGGTACTTCCAGGTGGGCGGTCTCGCCGAGGACATCCCGCGCGGCTTCTACCCCGAGGCGCGGAAGTTCTGCGACTGGATGCCGAGGGCGATCGACGACTACGAGACGCTGCTGACGCGCAACAAGATCTGGCTGGAGCGCACCGAGGGGATCGGCCTGCTTTCCGCCGACGACGCGATCGCGCTCGGGCAGTCGGGGCCCGTGCTGCGCGCGTCGGGCGTCGACTGGGACGTGCGCAAGGACGAGCCGTACCTCGCCTATCACCAGGTCGACTTCCGCGTCCCCGTCCTCCCGGAGGGCGACGTCTACGCGCGCTACCGGGTGCACATGGCGGAGATGCGCGAATCGGTGCGGATCGTCGAGCAGTGCCTCGACCGGCTCGAGCACATGGAGGGCGAGCCGTGGATCTCCGACGACCGCAAGGTCGTCCTGCCGCCGCGGCACGAGCTCCATACGTCGATGGAGTCGCTGATCCACCACTTCAAGATCGTCACGGAGGGCTTCCGCGTCCCCGAGGGCGAGGCGTACGTGGCGATCGAGTCGCCGCGCGGCGAGCTCGGCTGCTACGTCTGCTCGGACGGCGGCCCGAAGCCGTGGCGCGTCAAGTTCCGCGCCCCCTCGTTCGTCGCGCTCGAAGCCACCGCCACCTGCATGACCGACGCGCTGATCGCCGACATGATCGCGATCGTCGGCTCCCTCGACACCGTGATGGGCGAGGTCGACCGGTGAGCTCGCTGTACGAGCGGATCCAGGAGGAGCGGGCGAAGTACCCGGCCGACGCCGAGAGCGCGGTCTTGCCGGCCCTGCGCCTCGCGCAGGAAGAGCACGGCTGGCTGTCACCCGACACGCTCCGCGAGGTCGCGAACGCCCTCGACGAGACACCCGCCTACGTGAAGTCGATCGCGTCGTTCTACGACCAGTTCCACCTCGCGCCGGTCGGCGAGCACCTCGTCGAGGTCTGCACGAACGTGTCGTGTGCGGTCGTCGGCGCGCAGCAGGTCGTCGAGGCCTTCGAGGGCGAGCTCGGGTGCCGGTGCGGTGAGACGAGCGCCGACGGGAAGGTGACACTGCGCGCCGTCGAGTGCCTCGGCGGTTGCGGGTGGGCGACGATCGTCGCGGTCGACCACCACTACCGGACGCACGTCTCCGCCGGCGACGTGCCTGCGATCGTCGAGGAGCTCCGTGGCGCCTGACATCGTCTTCGCGAACGCGACGACGGAGCTCGCCGAGTACGAGCAGGCGGGCGGCTACAGCGCACTCGCGAAAGCGCGTGCGATGACGCCCGCGGCCGTCACCGAGGAGCTCGTCACGTCGGAGCTGCGCGGTCGCGGCGGCGCGTTCTTCCCCGCGGGCCGCAAGTGGTCGTTCGTGCCGTCGAAGGAGCAGCTGCCGAAGCCGCACTACCTCGTCGTCAATGCCGACGAGTCCGAGCCGGGGAGCTTCAAGGACAACGAGATCCTCTCGCGGGTGCCGCACCGCTTCATCGAGGGCTGCCTGATCACCGCGCACGCGATCGACTGCGAGAACGTGTTCGTGTACATCCGCGGCGAATACAGCGGCCCGTACGAGATCCTCGTCGGCGCGCTCGAGGAGTTGAAGGACCGGCCCGAGATTCGCGGCGACGTGACGATCGTCGTCCACCGGGGCGCCGGCGCGTACATCTGCGGTGAGGAGACGGCGCTCCTCGAGTCGCTCGAGGGCAAGCGGGGCCAGCCGCGCTCGAAGCCGCCGTTCCCCGCCGTCTCGGGCCTCTACGCCTCGCCGACGGTCGTCAACAACGTCGAGACGATCACGACGGTGCCGCCGGTGATCGCGATGGGCGGCGCGGAGTACGCGAAGCTCGGCGTGCCGAACACGCGCGGCTCGCGCGTCGTCTCGGTGTCGGGCAACGTGGTGAACGGCGGCAACTTCGAGATCGACGCCGGCACGTCGCTGCGCGAGATCATCTACGACCTGGCCGGCGGGATCCCGGACGGGCGCGCGCTGAAGGCGGTCGTCCCGGGCGGGTCCTCGACGGTGATCCTGACCGCCGACGAGATCGACGTCGGCTACGACTTCGACTCGCTCGCAGCGCTTCATACGGCGATGGGGTCGGCGGGGATCGTCGTCCTCGACGACCGGTGCTGCATCGTCCAGCTCGGCGTCCGGTTCTCGGAGTTCTACGAGCACGAGTCGTGCGGCAAGTGCACGCCGTGTCGCGAGGGGACGCGCTGGCTGACGGCGATCCTGCGCAAGCTCGAGGACGGCCGCGCGACGCAAGGGGACCTCGACCTGATGCTCGACGTCTGCGACCGCATCAACGGCAAGTGCCTGTGCCCGCTCGGCGATTCCGACGCGATCATCGTCGCGAGCTACGTCGCGAAGTTCCGCGAGGAGTTCCAGGCGCACATCGACCAGGGCGGCTGCCCCTTCGGCGGCTCCTCGTCCCTCGACCACGTGATCGCCCCGGTCGCGATGCACACCCACTCGCCCGTGACCCAGGTGCCGGCGTGACCATGGCCGTGCCGGGCCTGTCCCGTCGCCAAACGAGCGTCACAGAAGTGTCACAAACGTTCCACAGGCTGCCGCCCGACACGGCCCTGCCGGGCCGGTCGCCGCGCCTGGGCACGGCTGCGCGGGACGTGTCCCGTCGCCAAACGAGGGTGACCGACCTGCCACCGACGTTCCACGGGGGGGCGGCGTGAGCCAGGGCGCGCCCGAGCTCGTCACGGTCACGGTCGACGAGCGGACCGTGCAGGTGCCGAGGGGGACCGGCATGGTCGAGACCGCCGCCGCCGCGGGGATCGAGATCCCCGTCTTCTGCTACGAGCCGCGCCTCGGGCCGCCTGTCGGGGCATGCCGCATGTGCCTCGTCGAGGTGGAGGGCATGCCGAAGCTCCAGGCCGGCTGCACGCTGAGCGCCCAGGACGGCATGGTCGTGAAGACCGCCCGGAGCTCGCCGCTCGCGGCAACCGGGCAGAACGCGACGCTCGAGTTCCTCCTCGTCAACCATCCGCTCGACTGCCCGGTCTGCGACAAGGGCGGCGAGTGCCCGCTGCAGGACCTGACGTTCCGCTACGGCCCGGGATCGACGCGGATGGCGTTCCCGAAGCGCACGTTCGAGAAGCCGATTCCGATCTCGCCGCTGATCGCGCTCGACCGCGAGCGTTGCATCCTCTGCTACCGCTGCACCCGCTTCAGCGAGAACGTCGCCGAGGACGGGCAGCTCGTGGCGATCAACCGCGGCGCGCAGTCGGTGATCGCGACCTTCGAGGACGAGCCGTACGTCGGCCACTTCTCCGGGAACGTGACCGAGATCTGTCCGGTCGGCGCGTTGACGTCGACCCAGTACCGCTTCGAGGCTCGGCCGTGGGAGATCCAGAACGTGCCGACGGTGTGCGGCCTCTGCCCGGTGGGCTGCAACACGACCGCGACGACGCGCGAGGGCAAGGTGAAGCGCATCCTCTCGCGCAACCACCCGGAGATCGACGAGGGCTGGCTGTGCGACAAGGGCCGGTTCGCCTTCGACCACCTGCACGCCCGCGACCGCATCACGGCGCCGCTCGGCGGCAACCGGCTCGCGCCGATCGGGTGGGACGACGCGCTCGAGCAGGCCGAGGAGCTGCTGCGGGCCGGCGGCGCAGCGACCGTGACGGCGCTCTCCGGCGGCGAGTCCGTCGAAGAGGCGTACGCACTCGGCCGCCTGCTCCGCGAGGGGCTCGGGGCGAACACGGCCGTGCTTCCCGAACAGGTGCCGGACGGGCTCGACGGCTACCGCGCGCCGCTCTCCGCGCTGCGCGAGGCGAAGACGATCGCCGTGCTCTGCGACGAGCCGGTCGTCGAGCGCGCCCCGGTCGTCGAGCTCTGGCTGAAGGCGGCGGCGCGCCGGGGGGCGACGATCACCTACGGCCGCCCGGACGGCCCGGTGGACGCGCTCGTCACCGACCTCCCGAACGTGCATCTCGGCGCCGCCACCGTCTACTACCTGCCGCGCACCCCGAACGGCCGCGGCGTGGCCGATGCCTGGAGCGCCGCAGGCGAAGGCGAGCCCGTCGACGCCGAGCCGACGTTGCTCGTGATCGTGGGCGACGAGGCCGCGACCGATCCGAGCGTCCGCGCGCTCGCGGAGCGCGCGGACACGGTGATCGGGATCGGGATGTTCCGCGAGAGCTTCCACGGCCTCGCCGACCTCGTCCTCCCGGGCACGAGCTACCTCGAGCGCGACGGCACGACGGTGAACCTCGAGGGCCGGCTGCAGCGCCAGCGCCGCGCCGTCCTCGCACCGGTGCCCGACCTGCTCGGCTGGATCTCGAAGCTCGCCTCGCGCTTCGGCGTCGAGATCTCGCCGCATGCCTCCGCGGTCTTCGACGAGGCGTCGGCGAAGTGCTTCGGCGGCGTCACCTTCGCGGAGGTGGGCGAGCGCGCCGACCTGCCGCCGCGGCCTGCGAAGACGCGGGAGCCCGGCTCGGTCCCCGCCGCGGGCGCGGAGAGCCCGGGCTTGCGGCTCGTTGCCTACCGCCCGCTCTTCTCGGGCGCGGCGGTCGAGCGGACGCCGGAGCTCCACTTCCAGCGCCCCACGGACGAGGTCCAGATCGCACCGGCAGACGCGCGGGCGCGCGGGATCCGGAATGGCGCCACCGTCAAGGTCTCCTCCAACGGCACCTCGCTCGAGCTGCGCGCGCGCGTCACGCGCGACCTCGCGGCAGGGACGGTGCGCGTCGCGCGCGACCACGCCGCCGACCTGCACGCAGTCGTCGAGGTGACGCCGTGATGCACGAACCGTGGTGGATCACGATCCCGAAGGCCTTCCTCGTGATCAACGTCGTGATGGTCTTCTTCGCGTTCACGACCTGGCTCGAGCGCAAGCTGCTCGGCCGCATGCAGCTGCGCTTCGGCCCGAACCGGGCAGGCCCCAAGGGGCTGCTCGTGCCGATCGCCGACCTGCTGAAGCTCATCCGCAAGGAGGCGTTCGCCCCCGTCGCCGCCAAGGAGCAGCTCTACATCCTCGCGCCGATCGTGTCGATGTTCACGGCGCTGGCCGCGTTCAGCGTGCTGCCGTTCGGCGCCGGATGGACCGTCTGGGGCCACCACATCCGCGGCCAGGTCGTGAACGTGCCGATCTCGCTGATCCTGATCTTCGCGCTCGGGTCGATCGGCATCTACGGCTTCATCGTCGGCGGCTGGGCCTCCGAGTCGAAGTACTCGATCCTCGGCTCGATGCGCACGTGCGCGCAGCTCGTCTCCTACGAGGTGTCGCTCGCGCTCTCGGTCCTCGGCGTCGTCCTGATGGGCCAGTCGCTCAATCTCCAGGCGATCGTCGACAAGCAACAGGCGACGCTCTGGTTCTTCATCCCGCAGTTCGTCGGGCTCGTCGTCTTCATGCTCGGCGGGGTCGCCGAGACTTCAAGACCGCCGTTTGATCTTCCAGAGGCGGATACGGAACTGGTCGCGGGCTACCACACTGAATATTCCGGGATGAGATGGGGGCTGTTCCAGGCGGCCGAGTACATCAACATGATCACGCTCTCGGGCCTCTGCGTGACGCTCTTCTTCGGCGGCTACCACTTCCCGTGGGTGCATTCGCTCGACCAGTTCGGCCCGATCTGGTTCGTGCTGAAGCTGTTCACGCTCGTGATGGTCTTCATCTGGCTGCGCGCGACGCAGCCGCGGCTCCGCTACGACCAGCTGATGCGCTTCGGCTGGAAGGTGCTGCTGCCGGTCGCGACGGTGAACGCGCTCGTGACGGCGTTCCTGGTGGTGCTCGTCAAGTGATTCGCCGTAGGCTCGACGGAGGCGACAAGGGAGCGCAGGTGCCGGCTTTGCCGGCGCCGGAGCGGGTATGAGCTTCGTCGTCCCGAACACGCTCAAGGGCTTCGGCGTCACGCTGAAGCAGATCTTCAAGAAGCCGATCACGCAGCAGTACCCCGAGTACAAGCGTCCGGTCTACCCGCGCTACCGCGGGCGCCACCGTCTGCATCGCCACGAGAACGGGCTCGAGAAGTGCGTCGGCTGCTCGCTCTGCGCGGCGGCGTGCCCGGCGGACTGCATCCGCGTCGTCCCCGCCGAGAACACGCCCGAGAACCGCGTCTCGGCGGGCGAGCGCTACGCGCGGATCTACGAGATCAACATGAGCCGCTGCATCTTCTGCGGCTACTGCGAGCTCGCGTGCCCGTTCGACGCGATCACGCT
>Ga0207657_10007570_pt1 | contig 11131 bp, 8 predicted proteins | sample KBSC33metaG_FD_184316 | JGI IMG/M metagenome (GOLD analysis project Ga0207657, IMG submission 184316) | Corn rhizosphere microbial communities from Kellogg Biological Station, Michigan, USA - KBS C3-3 metaG (SPAdes) (version 2) | ecosystem: Host-associated > Plants > Roots > Rhizosphere > Soil ... | reverse complement strand
CCGCGAGGCCCTGGGCCGCCAGAAGGTCTTCCACGAGGCGGCCGCGCGCACCGCGGTCCCCGGCGTGGCGACCGGCCTGAGCGTCACCGGCACCGGCGGCGACGTGCTGTTCATCGAGGCCACGAGCACGCCCGGCAAGAGCGGCGCCCTCACGCTCACCGGCCAGCTCGGCGACGTGATGAAGGAGTCGGCGCGGATCGCGCTGACCCACGTCCGCGCCCACGCCGACGAGCTCGGCATCGCCGAGGACGCGTTCGACGGCCGCGAGTTCCACGTTCACGTGCCCGCGGGCGCGATCCCCAAGGACGGCCCGAGCGCCGGGATCACGATGGCCACGGCGCTCGCGTCGCTGCTCAGCGGCCGCCCGGTCAAGCACACGGTCGGCATGACCGGCGAGGTCACGCTCCAGGGCCGGGTGCTGCCGATCGGCGGGCTCAAGCAGAAGGTGCTGGCCGCCCACGCGGCCGGGCTGACCGACGTGGTCCTGCCCGAGCGCAACCGGCCCGACCTCGACGACGTGCCGGCCGACGTCCGCGAGGCGATGACGTTCCACCCGGTGATGACGCTCGGCGAGGTCCTCGAGCTCGCGCTCGAGCCCGCGCCGGCGACCGCCGCCATCGCGTAGGAGATCTGTCGAGCGACCGGCGCACGCTCGCGCCGGTCGCTTAACATTCCCGACCCAGTGGGCGGGGTGTGGGGTATCGCGGGCTGGTCCACCTCGGAGCGGCGGGGGGCCGTCGCTGCGTCGCTGCTGCTCGTCGTCCTGAGCACGGCCGATCTCGCGACCGGCCACAGCACCGTCCTGATCCCGCTGCTGGTGATCCCGCCGCTGCTCGCGGGCCTGCTCTGCCCGGCCCCGTTCGTGGCCTTCGCCGGCGCGGTCTCGGTCGTCCTCGGGCTGCCGCTGGCCGCGGCCGACGACATCTTCGGCACCGCCCGGCACCTCGTCGACATGGTTGTGCTCGCGGGCGGCAGCGTCCTGGCGCTCGCCATCGCGCGCACCCGCGTGCGGCTGGTCACGCTGCGCGAGGCCGAGGGCATGGCGCTGCGCCGGATCTCGCTGCTGGACCGCTCGAGCCGGCTGATCGGCGCCCCGATGGACTTCCGGGCGCGCCTCTCCGAGCTCTCGCGACTCGTCATCCCGGACATCGCCGAGCTCGCGATGATCGATCTCGCGACGCCCGACGGCGGCCTCGACGGCGTCGTCGCCAGTGCCGTCGACCCCGAGTTCGCCGCGCTCGTCGAACGGATCCGGGCCGAGTCCCCGCTCGACCCGGCCGGCGAGCACCCGGTGGCGGTGGCGCTGCGCACGGGCCAGGCGCAGCTCCGCGGCGCGATGAGCGACGCCCAACTCGAGCGTTACGCGGCGAGTCCCGGGCACCTCGAGATGATGCGCCGGCTGCAGTACAGCTCGGCGATCGTCGTGCCGCTCGTCGCCCGCGGTCGCACGCTCGGCGTGCTCTCGGTCCTGCGGCTGGGGCTGCCGGTCCCGTTCGACGAGGCCGACCTGGCACTGATGACCGACCTCGCCAGCCGGGCGGCGCTCGCGGTCGACAACGCGCGGCTGTTCGAGGAGCAGCAGCAGGCCGAGACCCGGCTGCAGACGGTGCTCGACAACCTCGCCGAGGCGGTCACGATGATCGGCCCGGCCGGGGAGCTCGTGTACATCAACAGCGCGGCGGCCGAGCTGTTCGGCTACGGCACCGCGGAGGAGGCGCTCAAGGTCCCGGTCGCCCGGATGTTCGCGGACTTCGACCTGTTCGACGAGGACGGGCGGCCGCTCGACGTCGGGCGCCTGCCGGGCCGCCGCGTCCTGGCCGGCGAGTCCGCGACGCCGGTCACGCTGCGCCGGGTGCACCGGGTGACCGGCGAGGAGCGCTGGCTGCGCATCAAGGCCTCGGGCGTCGTGGATCCCGCGACCGGGCGGCCGAACCTCGCGGTCAACGTGATCGAGGACGTCACCGAGGAGCGCCGCGCGGGCGAGGCGGCGGCGTTCCTGTCGGAGGCGACGAAGCTGCTCGCCGCCTCGCTCTCCTACGAGGAGACCCTGGGTCGCGTCGCGCAGGCGGCGGTGCCGAAGATCGCCGACTGGTGCGGGGTCGACCTGCTCGACGACGACGGCGCGCTGGGGTCGGTGGCGATCGCCCACGTCGAGCCGGCCAAGGAGCCGATCGTGGCCGAGCTGCGCGCCCGCTATCCCAACGACGCCCGCTCGGAGACCGGCGCGTCGCAGGTCGCGCGCACCGGCCGCTCCGAGCTCTACAGCGCGATCGACCCCGCGCTGCTCGAGGCCGCCGCGGTCGACGAGCGCCACCTCGAGCTGCTGCAGGCGATCGACATGACCTCGGTGCTGATCGTGCCGATGACCGCCGGCGAGCGGCGCATCGGCGCGATCACGTTCGTCACCACCGGCGGGCGGCGCCGGCTCGGCGAGAGCGACCGTCAGGTCGCCGAGGAGCTCGGCCGGCGCGCCGGCGTGGCGGTGGAGAACGCCCGCATCCACCGCGAGCGCTCGCACGTGGCCTCGACGCTGCAGCGCAGCCTGCTGCCGCCGCGCCTGCCGGTCGTGCCGGGCATCACGCTCGCCGCGCGCTTCCGCGCCGCGGGCGAGGCCAACCAGGTCGGCGGGGACTTCTACGACCTGATCCCGATGGGCGGAGGCTGGCTGCTGGTGATCGGCGACGTCACCGGCAAGGGCCCGGATGCCGCCGCGACGACGTCGCTCGCCCGCTACACGATCCGCACCGCGGCGATGTACGAGAGCGATCCGGTGGCGATCATGCGCCGCCTCAACGAAGCGTTGCTCGCCCACGACGAGCAGGGGCAGCTGTGCACCGCGGCCTGCCTGCACATCCTGCCGGGCGAGCCCGGCGAGCCCGTCGGCGTGGACGTGGTCTGCGCCGGCCATCCCCCGCCGTACCTGCTGCGCCCGCCGGGCGAGCTCGAGGAGCTCTGCCGCCCCGGGCCGCTGCTCGGCGCCTTCCATCGCGCGCGCTGGGAGCCGGTGCGGCTCGAGCTCGCCGCCGGCGACGGGATCGTGCTCTACACCGACGGCGTGACCGACGCGCGCGGGCTCGACGGGCGCTTCGGCCACGAGCGGCTCGAGGCCGTGCTGCGCGACATGGCCGGCTTCGCCGCGGAGGAGGTCGCCGAGGCGCTCGACGCCACGATCACCGACTTCCAGCACGGCCCGCAGCGCGATGACGTCGCGCTGCTCGTGCTCCGCGCCGGCGACGAGGCGGCCGGGTCGGAGACCTCGCTGCTCGCCGGCTCTACGCCGGCTTCGTAGCCGTCATGTAGAGCGAGACCTCGCCGACGACGAGCGACTTGTAGGCCAGGAACGCGCGGCGCAGCACGCGGTTGCGGCGAACCCCCTGCGCCAGGCCGGCTCGCAGCGCGGTCGACGTGGGCGTCTCCGGCGTGATCGCCCAGGGGGCGCCACCGAACATGCCGACGGTCCACGGCCCGAGCAGCTCGACGTCGAGTCCCGCCCCGCGTGCGGCGCGGACGTAGCTCGGTCGCGTGTAGACGTGCTCGTGGCCCTCGTAGGAGGCCACCTCGCGCCCGGGGTGCAGGTTCGGCCGCAGCACGGTGCGCAGCGGCTCGTTGATGACGATCACCGTTCCGCCGGGCTTGAGCACGCGCTCGAACTCCCGGAACGTCGCGCGCAGGTTCGAGGCGTGGTTGTGGTGCAGCACCTCGCTGCAGAAGATGAGATCAAGCGACGCGTCGGCGAACGGCAGGTCGAACATGACGCCCAGGACGCGCTCGAAGTAGATGTCGCGGTCGTCCATCCACCAGTCGGCCGTGCGCAGGCCCTGCATCTCGTGCGTCGTGATGTCGAGCGCGACGACGTCGAGGCCTGCCTGGGCGAGCTTCGCACTCGCCCAGCACGTGTTCGAGCCGACGTCGACGATCCGCGCGCCGGGCTTCAGCAACGGCCTGGTCTGCGGGCTCTTGAGCACCTGCTCCATCCCGATCGCCTGGCCGTACCAGTAGCCGAGATCCACGTCGGGGAGCGAGAGGATCCGCTCGCGGTCCCAGCCGTCGTTGCGCATCGTCTCGGCGAAGCGCCCGAGGCCCGCAGCCTCGCGGACGACGAACTCCGGCGGGTCGGCCAGCATATCGACGATCCCGTGCTCCACGGGCCGCTCGGCGCCGCAGCTCGCGCAGCGCAGCGTGCCCTCGCGGACCTCGCGCTCGTCGCGCGTGCGCGCGTCGAGCGCCCAGTCGCCGCCCTGTCCGCAGGCAGGGCAACGCAGGATCGGAGCCAGCGCCTCGCGCATGGCCGCGGAGGCTAGTGGCGCAACAGAACCGACTGGGTGTCGGAGCCCAGGGGGCCGGTGATCGTCAGCGAGCCCGCGAGCGGCTTGCGCTTGAGCTGGCGGTAGATCGACGCCGGGACCTTCATGGTGATCGTGATCTTGCCGCGCGTCTTCGCCGCGAACTTGGCCGTGGCGACCACCTTGCGCTTGATCTTCAGCGTGGCGGTGCCGGCGCAGCCGGTCGACACGCCGCAGAAGCCGGCGGGCGTCAGGACGCGGCTGCCGCGGACGTAGATGCGCTGGTTCTTGACGAGGTGCATCGCGCCGCCACCGCTCGAGTGCATCGCGATGTCGCCGGTCACCGTGCCCTGGTCGGGTGTCGTCATCGTCACGGTCGCGGTCCACTTGCCGCCGGCCAGGGTCGACAGGCGTGCGTAGTCCGCGGGCGACAGCTTCATCGGCACCGAGATCGACTTCTGCTTGACCTGCGAGAACGGCGCCGACGCGATCTGCTGGCCGTTGACGGACACCGTCGCCGTGCCGCCCGCGCAGTCCTTGTAGGCATCGCCGCAGTACCCGAAGATCGTGAAGTTGCCGTCCGCGGTGACGTAGGCGTCCTGGCCCGCGGTCACCTGCATCCGCGGGATGACCTTCCCGGACGGGTCGCGCAGAGGGCCGCCGCACTCGTAGGAGCGGTCGTCGCCGGTCGCGACCTTGACCTGCTCGAGCAGCTCGAGCCCCTTCATCGTGTTGCCGTACGGGTGGTCGATGTTCTGGTTGGCGGTCTGCGGGTAGATCGTGAAGCCGTTCTTGGTCTGGTCGCCGGCCGTGTACTGCGCGGTCGTCGAGCCGTTGACCAGGCCGAAGACGCCGAACGGCGCGCCGGCCACGTAGTGGTTGGTGTCGATCGGGCCGTTGGGGTCGAGGGAGCCCGCGTAGGCGAAGCCGCCCTCGTCGTTGAAGTCCCACGTGCCGCCCTGGTGGACGCACAGGTTGGCCGGGTTGTAGGTCGTGATCGCGTTGGGCTGGTCGATCGGCAGGTAGAAGTCCCCGCTGGTCAGGTAGACCTTGCGCGAGCCGTCAGCGGCCGCGGGGTCGAGCGTCTGGAAGTGGATGAGGTTCAGCGGGTCGTGCGCGCCGGCCTCCTTGAAGACGGTCCCCTTGATCGTGACCGACACGATCTGGCCGTCCGCCGGAACCTGGGTCGCGGTGCCCGTGGCGAGCGCCAGGGGCCAGAACGCGGTGTCGGCGCCGTGCGCCTGGATCCGCTGCGTGTCGTTGATGCTCGTGGCCGCGGTGGCGCTGAGGTCGCTGCCGAACGTGAGCACGTCGGCGTGGGCCGCGGGCGCCGCCAGCGCGGCGACGGCGAGCAGGGACATGGGGAACAGCTTCACGTGCATGAGCAGAATGTCGGTCGATCGCCGGAGAAACCTGAGTGTCTTGGCGTGATCGTCCGGCACCGGACCGCCGCTGTCAGTGTCGGTCTGGTCTCACGTTCGACGCCGCAAAACCCCGCTGGTTGCGACTTCGCGAGCGGCTCTCGCTTGACGCCCACCGCGCCGCTCGTGTCTCATCGCGCGTGCACCATGTCGCCGCCCGCCGGCCCGATCTACGCCAGCACCCTGCACCGCCGGGATCGCGCGTGGGGCCTGCGTCGCCGGTACGGGTTGCGAGCGCGCCTGAGGCGGCTAGGCCGTCGCCGTGAGCCGGTCGCTCGCGGGCTCGTGCGCTGGCGCTAGCCGGCCGGCCGAGGCAGCGGTCCACAGGACCGCCAGCCACGTGAGCGTCGCGACGCACACGTGGATCCAGACGATCGCGGTCGGCAGCCGGTTCTCGTACTGGATGAAGCCGATCACGCCCTGCGCCGCGATGCCCAGGCACAGGAACGTCGCGGCGCGCCGCACGCGCTCGCCCGCTCCCTGGCGGCGCAGGTAGAACCACAGCGCCAGCGCGCACAGCCCGAAGAACGTGCTGAAGCGCCCGTGCCAGTGGATCATCCAGTCCATCGTGTTGCCCCCGTGGAACGTGAAGCGCTTGGCGATCTCGCTGCCGTGCGTGCCCGGGTGCGGCCCGCTGCCGGTCGTGATCGTGCCGAGGATCAGCACCCAGATCGCGACGGGGACGATCGCCCGCGCGGCAAGCACGGTGCGGCGGTCCTCGATCGGGGGCGCGTCGGGCTCGACCCGCGCCCGCCACATCAGCGCGAAGGCCGCGGCGAGCACGGTGAGGCTGAGCAGGAAGTGGCCCATGACGAACCCCGGCGCGAGGTGGTGCAGGACGGTCAGGCCGCCGAGGACGGCCTGCGCGATGACGCCGATCGGCAGCAACAGGCCCAGCCACGCGAGGTCGCGGCGGAACGGACGGCGCAGGTAGGCGAGCAGCGCCGCGGCGATGGCGCCGACCCCGACGAGGCCGGTGATCAGGCGGTTGCCGTACTCGACGGCGCCGTGGTAGTCGAGCTTCGTCGTGATCAGGTGGCCGTGGCATTTCGGCCACGTCGGGCAGCCCAGGCCGCTGCCGGTCAGCCGCACCGCGGCGCCCGTGAAGACGATCAGCATGAGCAGCACGAACGCGACCTTCGTCACGCGCGCGTAGGCTCGCGGGCCGATGCGGGGAAGCCGCTCGAGCATCCGCCGGGATTCTATGAAGGCCCCTCTCTCGCTCCTGCACACCCGGCCCGCTCCCGTGGCCATCGCCCGGATCGTCTCGGCGGCGATGGCGGCGTTGGTCGTCTTCGTGACGTCGGCGGTGCTGACGCCGGGCGTCAGGGGCGAGTTCGCCGCGCTGCAGACGGCCGCGATCCTGCTGGCCACGGCGGGTGGGTTGAGCCTGGCGCTCGGCGTCTCGGTGGCGGTCGGCGCGCGCCCGGACAGCGCGCGCCAGGCGACGTTCGTGTCGCTGCTCGGCTCGCTCGTGCTCGCCGCGGTGCTCGTGCCGGTCGGCCTCGCCGTGGCGGGCCCGGTCGGGATCAGCGACGGAGCGGCGACCGCGGTCGCGCTGGTCGCGGCAGTCGCCGCCGCCTACGCCGGCCTGCAGGGTGTGCCGATCGGGCTGGGACGCACCGGGCTCTACGGGGCGACCGACGTCGTCCGGGCGCTCGCGTCGCTGGCAGCGCTGGCCATCGGCCTGGCCGTCGGCATGCGCTCGCCCGGCGGGCTCGTCGCGGTCTGGGGCGCGGGGACCGTGGCCGGGTCGCTGGCGATCGGCTGGCTGCCGTGGCGGATGCCGCACTCCGAGCGGCCGCTCGGCGAGACGGTCCGGCTGGTGGTGCGCCGCTCGCTGCGCGCGCATCCGACGAACCTCGCCGGCCTGGCGATCGCCCGGCTCGACGTGGTCGTCCTCGCGGCGGTCTCGACCCACGCGCAGGTCGCCTACTACTCGCTGGCCGTCGTCATCGCCGAGGCCGCGTGGCTGATGCCCTCCGCCCTCGCGGTGACGACGCTGTCGGACTTCGTACGGCTGCCCGGCACGCAGGCCCGCGACGCCGCCGGCCGCGCGCTGCGCCGGACCGTGAGCGTGGCCGGCGTCTCGGTCGTCGTCGCGCTCGCCGGGGGCATCGTCGCGACGCTGCTCGTCCTCCCCCACGCCTACCACCACGCGATCGCGCCGCTGGCGATCGCCCTCGCCGGCGCCGTCCCCTACAGCGTCGGCCACGTCGTCTCGCCGTACCTCGTCACCGCGGTCGACCGCCCCGGGCTCGCGACCCGGATCGCGCTCGCGACGCTCGCCGTCGACCTGCTGCTCGTGCTCGCGATCGGCGGCCCGCTCGGAGCGATCGGCGCCGCGGTCGCGTCGACCGTGGCCTACGGCCTGCACGCGGCGCTCAACGTGGCGGCCCTCAGGCGGCTCTAGCCGGGTTCGGTTTTCGGCTAGGGAGGGGGTATCGCCAAGCGCTCGGCGTCGAACGTCCATCTGCGGTCGCTATAGGCACCAACGATGGACGTTCGACCGGGAGCAGCGGGAAGACCCTCCCCTAGCCAGCCCCAAACCTGAACGGCAGCTCGTCGGCGATCTCGGCGAGCCGCGGCGCGTCGATGTCGCGCTGCGACAGGGAGACCTCGTCGCGGCCCAGCGGCCATTGCACGCCGATGTCCGGGTCGTCCCAGGCGACGCCGCGCTCGAGGTCCGAGTAGTAGCCGTCCTGCTTGTAGAGGACGTCGGCGATGTCGGAGAGCACGCAGAAGCCGTGGGCGAAGCCGATCGGGATGTAGAGCATCCGCTTGTGCTCGTCGTCGAGGGTGAACCCCTCCCACTCGCCGAAGGTGGGCGAGCCGCGGCGCAGGTCGACGGCGACGTCGAAGATCTCGCCGCGCGCACAGCGCACGAGCTTGGAGATCCCGCGGCCGACCTGGAAGTGCAGGCCGCGCAGCACGCCGCGCGCCGAGCGCGAGTGGTTGTCCTGCACGAACTCGTCGGCGATCCCGAGCTCGGCGAGCTCGTTGGCGCGGTAGGTCTCGACGAAGAAGCCGCGGTCGTCCGGGAACACGCTGGGCTGGAGCAGCAGCGGGCCCTCGAGGCGGGTGTCGACGACGTCGAAGCGCACGTCAGCCGACCGGCGCGGCGACCGCCGCCCGCACCGCGGCGACGACCGCGTCGGCCTGGGCGCGGTCGAGCACGGCGCTCATCGGGATCGCGAGGTTGGTGGCGGCGAGCTCGTCGGTGACCGGCAGCTCGACCCCGGCGCCGAGCTCGCGCATCGCCGGCTGGCGGTGGACGGGGGTGCGGTAGTAGGCCTTGGTGCCGATGCCGGCCTCGCCGAGGCGGGCGGCCAGCGCGTCGGCCTCCGCGTGGCGGACGACGTAGAGGTGCCAGGCGGGCCGGGTGCCGGGCGCCGGCACGGACAGGTCGACGAGCTCGCCGAGCCCCGCGTTCTCGTAGTGGCGGCCGGCGGCGCGGCGCGCGTCGCCCCAGCCCTCGAGATGCGGCAGCTGGACGCGCAGGATCGCGGCCTGCAGCGCGTCGAGGCGCGAGTTGTAGCCCACGTGCTCGTAGGTGACCTTGTCGTGCGAGCCGTGGAAGCGCAGCATGCGCACGCGCTCGGCGATGTCGGGGTCGTTCGTGGTGATCGCACCGCCGTCGCCGAAGCAGCCGAGGTTCTTCGACGGGAAGAACGACCACGTCGCGGCGGTGCCGAGCGCGCCCGGGCGGCGGCCGTCGTCGAGGATGCCGCCGGCGGCCTGGGCCGCGTCCTCGAGCACGGGGACGCCGAGGGCGGCGATCTCGTCGATCGGCGCGATGTTGCCGAAGAGGTGCACGGCGAGCACGGCCTTGGTCTGCGGCGTGAGCGCGGCGCGCACCGTGTCGGCCGTGACGCACATCGTCTCCGGATCGACATCGCAGAAGACGGGCTGCGCGCCGGTCGCCGGGATCGCCTCGGCGCTCGCGTAGAACGTGAACGACGGGACGACGACGTCGTCGCCGGGCCCGACGCCCATCGCCCGCAGCGCGATCGTGATCGCGTCGGTGCCGTTGGCGACGCCGATCGCCTGCCCGGCTCCGCAGAACGACGCGAACTCCTCCTCGAACGCAGCGACCTCGGGGCCGAGGATGAACTGCTTGTGGTCGAGGACACGGGCGACCGCGCGGTCGATCTCGGGCCGCAGCGGCGCAAGTGGTGTGGACGTGTCGAAGAGCGAGACCGCCATGAGCGGGAGGCTAGCCTCACCCTCCATGGCCGGCCTCAAGCTCGGAATCGCCGGTTTGGGCTACTGGGGGCCGAACCTGGCGCGCAACTTCGGCGCCGTCGAAGGCTGCTCGGTGACCTGGCTGTGCGACGCCGAGCCCGACAACCTCGAGCGCGTCGGCCCCGCTCACCCGGACGCGCGCCGGACGGCCGAGCTCGACGAGATGCTCGCGGACGACTCGCTCGACGCCGTCGTGCTCGCCACGCCTGTCCCGCTGCACGCCGACCAGGCGGTCCGCGTGCTCGAGGCCGGCAAGCACTGCTTCGTCGAGAAGCCGCTGGCGCAGTCGGTGGCCGACGCGGAGCGCGCGGTCGCCGCCGCGCGGGAGTCGGGGCGCGTGCTGATGGTCGACCACCTGCTCGAGTACCACCCGGGCGTGATCAAGCTCAAGGAGATCGCCGACTCCGGCGAGCTCGGCGACATCCGCTACGTCTACGGCAACCGCCTGAACCTCGGCAAGCTGCGCGCCGACGAGAACGCGCTGTGGAGCCTCGGCGCCCACGACGTGTCGGTCGTGCTGCGCCTGGCCGGCGAGGAGCCGGTCGAGTGGTCGGCCCGCGGCGAGTGCTACATGACGCCTGACGTCGAGGACGTCGTCTTCGCGTTCATGCGCTTCCCGTCGGGCCTCACCGCGCATCTGCACCTCAGCTGGCTGGACCCGCACAAGGAGCGGCGTTTCACGGTCGTCGGGGCCAAGCGGATGGCGACGTTCGACGACATGGAGATCGAGCGCAAGCTCACCGTCTACGACAAGGGCTTCGACGAGACCGCCGGCGGCTACGGCGAGTACATCACGCGGACGGGCGACATCTGGCACCCGCGCGTGCCCAACGCCGAGCCGCTGCGGCTCGCGGCCACGCACTTCGCCGAGTGCGTGCGCGAGGGGCGCACGCCGCTGTCCGACGGCGAGAGCGGGCTGCGCGTCGTGCGCGTGCTCGAGGGCCTTCAGGCCGAGCTGGAGTCGTCGAGGCGCTCGAGCACCAGCTCGAGCTGATCGATCCGGCGCTCCCAGGCGTACTCCGCGGCGGTCTCGATGCCCGCCCGGCCCAGACGGTCGCGCAGCGCCGGGTCGCCCAGCAGCCGCTCGATCGCGCCGCGCACCGACTCCGGCGTGGGCTCGGGCATCAGGCAGTTGACGCCGTCGGCGCAGAAGTCGCGGTTGCCGTGGGCGTCGGTGCAGAC